>Ga0210396_10000072_pt1 | contig 181919 bp, 151 predicted proteins | sample IncBWH17OmetaG_FD_155466 | JGI IMG/M metagenome (GOLD analysis project Ga0210396, IMG submission 155466) | Forest soil microbial communities from Barre Woods Harvard Forest LTER site, Petersham, Massachusetts, United States - Inc-BW-H-17-O ... | reverse complement strand
TCTTCGAGACGGAAGTAGTAAAACAGCGATTCTGAGCGGGAATGATTTCCCATCATGAACAGCAGGCCTCCCAATGGAATGGTGAATAGCAGCATCACTGGCCTGCTTATAACGTGAACCTTACATGACCACAAGCATCAACTGAGGGACTTTTTCAACAGACACAGGCCTTTACACCAGTTGAGAATTGGCCGACGCCGATGGCCACGGTGGTTTTACTCATTTTGACACGCTGAACGTACCAACGATTCCCGTGAATACGCCCGCCGTGTCGTGCATAGGAGTTCCTTGCACATCGGCCCAAAGTGCCGCGCCGTCCTTTTTGCACAGTCTGAAGCGGAACGGGTTAGGGCTGCCACCCTTCTTTACATCGAACAGACGTTGGGCTGCCTCTACATCTGCTGGAAATAGGTAAGCGAATGACGGCTGCCCGATCATTTCCGACGGGGACGTTCCCAGAAGCTCGGCCATGCGTTCGTTAGCGTAGGTGGTTTGAGCATCGGCGTTGATGATCCAAACGCCGTCTCGATGGTTGTCCATTTTTTCAATCTCTGATCGATAGTGTCTCTCGTTCGACAGGGCCGTACTGGCCAATTTTGATCGCTTTCGCATTTGGGACGACAGACTCTCAACTGTCGTAAACAGGCCTTTGCGCTCATAACCATTCGGTTATAAATGCAATGGCGATCTTCGCCAACAACGGTTGATGTCCTGAGACTGCGTTGCTGGTCACCTTTTTGGGAAAGAGCCGCCGATATCGAACTCGGGGTCAATCTGAGATATATCCGCCCCGTAACCGTTATTGAATTGAATCACGACGTGTAATCCTGGAACCTCATCGAGTCGTGCACGTGTCCCGTCTGCGAATTCGAACTCCGTCCACCCGGTGATCATTCTTGCCGCACCGCCATCAAACCAGAAATCGAACTTACCGCTGAGGTCGCCGGTTCTGGGCCTATCTCTTCGGTTGGGCGTCACTGCGATGGTTTGCAGGATTTTGCCGACAGCGTTCGCATCGACCCTGTTCCTCAACCGCTCTTCAATATTCACAGTTGTTACCCCTATGGCCAATTTCTCAGTTGCGAAATCAGCCGCCAGCGTCGAATTTTATCCGAGGCTAGTCTAGAAGACGAGAGTGACGTAATCAGATGGGATGAGAAAGCCGGTCTCCGGACGGGATGCGGTGTACGCTCCCAAGTTATCGACGTGCTCAAGGCACAGATAAGAGGAGACCGGCAATGAAGAAGGTTAGCACTGTAGCGGCAAAGCCAGGCAAGAAAATCGCGCAGCAGAAGTTAACCGTTGGATTGGATCTGGGAGATCGCAACAGCTGGTACTGCGTGCTGGACGAATCCGGCCAGATACAACTGGAGCAGCGCGTGCGCACGAATACGAAAGCGTTGCGCGAAGTCTTTGGCGGGATGCCGCACAGCCGGATCGCGCTGGAAATCGGTACGCATTCGCCCTGGATCAGTCGCTTGCTCAGCGAGTTGGGACAGGTTCGACTCTCCAAGAGCAGAACCACAGGGCGATAATCAGATGGCAGCACCGGCTGAAACGAGAACGCCCAACATGCACCGAGCGAAAACATCGCTCTCCAGAGTGCAGATGGAAGGATGGCGTCAGTGGCGACTCGGCGGGAGAAAAACCTTGTCCAACGAAAAGCAAAACGAACCCACTTGACTCCGACCGGCCTTCTCATGGAAGGCGTTTGCACTCAAGTGCCCAGCGCAACGCCACGATGAGGGTAATAGAGATTTGTCGGCAGTTATCATCGGCGTAAGCAACGACGGCCCCTCGTGTCGCTATTAGTTTCCCGCCTGTTTCACGTCCAAAGTTTCGGGCTAAGGCTCGATCATCGGAAGTGACGATGCCAGTTGGAGGTCGATCAACAGCTGAACACGTCGATCCAATTGGTAGAAGAGCGCGGTGTTCTTCGGAGACAGGACCTTGCGGAAGATCGGAATGTACCTCTTTCTCAATTCGGCTACAGATTGATCGACACCGACCCACTGGCTGGTCGATGTTTCAGCCTCAGTATCGGTCAGAGCGCCACCGCTTTCCACGTACCGCTTGATCAATGCGTACTTGGTCCCGTTGATGTTGACCAAATCCGAAATGTATTGCTCGTAAACTGGCCAGAACTTCTCCGCCTCTGCGTCGGTCAACTTCAGGTTGGCGGCAATGATCTGTTTTCTCTGAGAACGAATGTCCTTGCGCATCAACTGGATGTCTTCGTCCGTGATGGGTTGGAAATCGCCCCCGACTGGTTTGCTGGTCACTCTGGGTGCAGCATCCTGAGCGCACGCCATCCTTTGAGGGAATTGGAACAATACGGTCATAAAAAGGGCAAGACTGCACAGAGTATGTTTTGTCATGACGATCCTTCCATTGGCACTTCAAGCGGCTTGATTTCGAAAAGATAGCAATCGGAAACAGCCAAATCACACTGGCAGAACTACCAGTCAAAGCTGGCTGATCAAGCTTCGACGAGCAACAATCTGTGCGGAGTTGGCAGGGCAGTGAGGTCAGATGAGTGAAATCGGAATATTTCACCAACCACCAAAACAATGACACAACGGCGCGTTGCGCTGCATAGATCACAAAGTTCATGGTTCAGGAGATGCTGCCCAAGGACCAAGGGCGAGGTTGACCACGTCCGCCATCCATTTTAGACAGTTGACCAACTATGTAATTGGGAAGACTATTGCACGCTGCTAGCTGGAAATTGACACCGGCCTTGCCTTAGGAGGTGGATACGCGTAAGAGCAGCTTCGTTGAGTCAGTTGCGTGTACCGCTTTCAGCTTAGTTGTGTCTTGGGCGAGTTATCACTTGCCACCATTTGGGCCATCCGGGAAGAATGTATTGCGGCTTTGAGCCGACGACAATGAGAGCGCTAATTGATGTATCAGGCGTTAGCACAAGCCTGCGCTTTTGTTTCGTATTTTTGATTGGCGATGAGTGCTATGGCGACTTATCGACAGTTAGCCGCCGCGACCGCAAACATCGTACGCTCCGATTTCCCTAAAGCATTCAGCTTCTTGTCAAATTGAGGCTCAAAATGAACGATCAGCAAAAGAAAGAGCAGTATTCTGGAGTGCGAGATCAAGAGATACGTGCGGCACTGAATCAGCATTGGGCGGCGTCCGATGCCAACGATTTTGAAACGGAGCACCGCATCTATCGTGAGGACGCGGTGCTGGAATACCCACAGTCAGGCGAGCGAACTCGCGGTCGAGGGAACATACAGGGCCAGCGCGCTAGTCAGCCGAGCAAAAAGCGCTTCGCTGTCCGGCGAATCATTGGCAGCGGTGATCTTTGGATCACCGAATTCATCCTGACATATGACGGCAAGCCCTCCTACACCGTGAGCATCATGGAGTTCAGCGGCGACAAGGTTGCGCGGGAAACACAATACTTCGCGGATCCATTCGAGGCCCCCACATGGCGCGCTCGATGGGTCGAACGAATGGACACGTAATCACAAATGGCATCGTCATCGTAATATCATGCTCGGCGTTTGCATCGCCGACTGCCGACGCCTGCCAGTGCGTTTTCAGGGCTTTCGTATCTGTTCCTCTTGCATGGATTGTTCTAGGCGCGGCTTCGCTTTCATGCTGACCTACTTTGTGCAATGAAACCCGTGGCAAGATAACTGTCGAGAAGAGGCGATAGCGCTCATTGACCCCACGATGAGTACTATCGGGATTTTTCACCGGTTAACGCGATTGGCCGAGTGATTTGCTTCACGGCGCTGTGTTCTCAGGGGAGTTAAGCCAAACAAACGACCCGGCTGCGTTTTTCCTTGACACTCTAAACAGTCCGCAGTAAAAGTGCGGACTGGGTTGTTGATCCTTGAACCCCCGCTGGGCAACAATCCCGATCGATACCCCGACGTGAGGTCCCCCGCAAGGCCCCGCGGGAACTTCTGCCGGCAAGTTCAGGCTCTCGAAGCGCACTCCGTCTGCTTTGCTGCGATTCCTCTCACACGCGGGCGCAATCTTGTCTGCGCTTGAGATGAAATCAATAGTTGTCGAATCGAGTCCGCCCTCGACCGTGTTTCAAGTGCTGTTCCTTCCCGTGGCAGTGCTGGGCCGAGAATTCTAGGGTCCCAATTCCCATTTTTTCAATTCACTGTGGAGGTTACTGTGCGAAAAGTAGCTGGCTGCTTAGTGGTTCTGCTTTTGGGATGCTTGGCCTTCGCGCAAAGCGCGTCCAAATTTCCGCGGAGGGCCCTCGACTGTGACGAAGGTACGGGAGTTCTGTGCTCCGAGGTGTACGACCCCATCGGTTACAACGGCGCCTACACCGGTCACGACGAACCCGCCCTGCTGTTTTATTCAAACGTCCCAGGTTCGGGATCCACGCAGATTTACCGTCTGCGGTTGCCAAAGGACCCGCCAACTCCGCCCAATCAGAACGGTACCGGGGGTGTATTCAATTTCATGCTGCATCCCGCCTTCTGGTTTGGCATGGCGATGTGCGACGATCAATCCGCTCCCAACCCAGGCGGTTCTCTGGTGGGACCCAACATTCCCTGTACTCCGGCCAGCGACAGGAACATCTTCGATAGCGCCGACCCCGCCAACTCGCATTACATCGGCAAGCATCCGGGGACGGGGTTCATGGAGATGCAGTTTTATCCCCCGGGCTGGTTCGACAGTTGCGACACGACCCGATGGTGCGCCGCGCTCAACATCGACAGCCTGTCCGAGAACATGAACAGCGGCGCCGTCAACAACGCCTGCGGAGGAGCGATCGAGTACGTGAACTTCGCGTTCATCCAGAAGGACGGGATTCCTTTCCCGCCGGGATCCCCCAGCCCGCTGGGCCCGCTCGTCTCCACCAACGCCACGACCCTGTTCATGAACTCGGGCGATGAACTGGAAGTCATCCTCGAAGACACGGCCCACGGGTTGAAAGTTACGGTGAACGACCGGACCACGCATCAGAGCGGATTCATGGTGTCGAGTGCCGCCAACGGATTCGCTGAAATCCTGTTTGATCCCAACGGGACCACCTGCGACTTCGCAACTCACAACATCCCTTACGATTTCCACCCCATGTACGCAACCTCGAGCGAGCACACGCGTGTACCGTGGGCGGCGCATGCCTTCAACATCAGTTTTTCGGACGAGGTTGGCCACTTTGAATATTGCAATGCCGTGGACGCGCAAGGCGGACATTGCACTCAGCCCAGCATCAATGATCCAGCAGGCCCGGATGCAGACGATCGAGGCTGCTTCACCGCGGACTTCGCCTCCTCCTTCGGGCTGGTGCCAGTAGGAGGTTGTCTCGGGGAAGACGACGACTATGACGGTCTGGACTACGGGCCGGTTTGGCCGGGAACCTTGCGCAACGTCGCCCGGGACCGGCGCCTGCATGCCCAACCGGTGCAGTTCACCAGTCCGCTATTCCGCGACCTCGAAGGTGAGTTGCGAAACTTTAACCGGGTCGGTTTCGAGACCGACCTGCCGCGTACCGAATTCGCTACCAATCCTCCCTGTCAGCGGCACATTTCGAATCCGGCCGACCCCAATCCGGGCTCAGGATGCGTAAATCCGCCAGCAGGAACCACCTTCTATCCGATCTACACCACCGGGCGCGCCGGAGAGGCATGCGTCTGGCAGTTGGGCGGCGCGTTTCTGCCGGGCACCACGAACTCGTTTGGCGGAACCTCGACGACCGAGTATGGCCCGCTGCTGGCGTCGGCCTATCCTGCCGTGGGCGGAGTGCCAACTTTCCGGTACAACAATTTCAGGAGAGTGTTGAACAACAATCCCTGCAGTCACGATGAATGAGATTGTGGATCGTAGGAAAACTTTGGGGCGCCCGCGAAGGCGCCCTATTTTTATGCTCGATCCCGGTTTTCGCCGACGCGGCTTGCAGTGCCCTGACCACGAACAGCCTTGAATATGGTTTACACCCACGGCTGAAGCCGAGGTTTGAAGCGAAGACGCAAACCTCTTGCCACTCCGGGAAGATCGCATCGGCTGGCCTTTTAAAATCTGAACAGGTATGACACCTTCACGAAGAAAAGGCGCCCGTCGTTGATGAGCTTATCGCGCGTGCGCAGCAACCCACCATTCGGGGCGGGCAGCAGCGCCGGGTCGATATTCTGCAGATCACTGTTATAGCCGACGTAAATGGCCGTCCCGGGATGAATGAGATAGGTGATCAGAAAGTCTCCATTGAACTGCTTCGTTGTCGGCAGAGACGTCAGTGCTGTATTCGACAAAGTCGCGGTGTACTGCAAAATCGTCCGCAGCGAAAGCTCGCGCGTGATTTGCCAATTCCATTTTGTCCGGATGATGTGGTTATTGAAGATGGCCGTGCTGCTGTCAGGGTCGCGCAGCCGCGTGAACAAGTAGGTGTTGTCGATGCGTAGCGCAGACGTCGGCCGCAGCGACACCATCACGTTCGCATTGTCGGATCGAGCCAGGAAGGGTGGGCAGAGAGTGGACGCTACACCCGGCGTCCCCGGGCACGCCATCGGAGTCGGCGCACCGGGCGGAACGAAATTCACTCCGTCGCCCCAGAAGTAATATCCCTGCAGCACCAGCCATTTCAGGTAACTCGTGCCCCAAATCACAGCGCTGTCGTGTTCGTGATAGTCGCGGTTGGCGCTCAGGGCGGCGAAATCCAGCGGCCGCAGTTGCTCATGGAAATCGGTATACGGATAGAGCGTCAGGAAGCTCTGGCCTTTGAATCGGAAGCTCACACTTGGATCGGTGAGCAGGTCGAGACGAGTTCCGTCATGCGCCCATACCCAATCGGTATGCATCGACGGTCCCCAGGAGACGAGCGCACCTCCCTCAGGCCGAAAACGATAGTCGAACGTGTTTGCCACGTCGCGGATATCAACGCGATTCACAAATCCCGGCAAGCTGGTAAAGCCGCGGCTGATGTCCTTATAGGTGCCTTCGTAACTGGTATGGACGCCCGAGAAGGTCGTGTCCGCGAGAGTGGCCGGTCCTGCCTGATAGAAGCCGCCGGGGTTCAGGGTAGAGCTGGCAACGGACTGCAGCGTCGCCGTCCAACTGGGCGCAAATTTGATCCGGCTGTCGAGGCCGCCGATGCGGTTGAAGCCACCCGCGGCGGGATACTCCTCGTCGGTATAAATCGCACCGATGCTCGACTGCTTGAAGATGTCGCGGCTCACGCGAGCGATGGTGAAGTAGCGACGCGACCCCGCCAGCGGATCCGAAGGCGGCACGATCAGACCCGGCGCGCGGTCGTCGGCGGTGAGCAATCCCAGAGAATACGGTCCCAGTTTGCCGGTAAGGCGCGCGCCGAAACTCGGATTCGCGATTTGGCGGGTGAAGAACAGGTCAATTGGCGTGCGGAAGTAATCGGCATTCTCGATGAAGAACGGGCGCTTCTCCGGGAAGTAGACTGCGAAGCGCTGATTCACCGTAACCTGCGGTTCGTCGGATTCGACCTGGCTGAAGTCTGGGTTCGCAGTGAGGTCGAGCACGAGACTGTCATGCAGCACAATCTTCGAGTCCAGCCCGAACGTCCCACCAATTGCCCGGTTTTCGAAGTGCGGGTCAATTGGATTGCGGTCGTCGAGATCACGAAACGAATTCAGCAACCCGTAAGGAATCAGCTGAACGTTGCGACCCGGCGAGATTCCCTCCAGGCCGGTCATGGTGGCTGCCTGTCCTAGCCGGCCCTCGAAACGCTGCGATACTTGAGGCCAGAATGCATTCTCATTCTCCCGGACAATGCCGCGATAAAGAATGACTCCCCAGGACTGCTCGGCGGTGGACGGAAAACGCAGGCTTTTGAAGGGAATCGCCATCCACGCCACATAACCCTGGGGCGTAACCTTCCCCTGCGAATACCAGAGTGTGTCGAAGGAAGTATCGAAGTTGCCGCTGACCTCCTCATGGGGCGCCTCGGTCCAGATGGCGTCCCATTGCACGCCGAGGGGATTGATCTGGAAAGCATAGGCGCGGCGGCGGTCGCGAAACGTGTCAAGCATGATCTCGACGTTGTCATCGTCCTGCACGTCTTCCCGTCGAGCCTGATGCGCGCGTACCTTGCCGGGCTGGTCGAAGCAGACGAACACCACGTAGAGATTCTTCTGGTCATAGCCGAGGTATGCCTCGGTGCGCTGCGAAACCGGTGCGCCGTCGTGCGGGTCGCGCTGCACGAAACCCGAGACTCTGGCCATTTGCGGCGCCACTTCACCCAGCGGTTCCATGGTGAGGAAGTCGACCAGCGTGGGGGCGCGGGAAAGGCGCGGAATCACGATGGCCGGGGGTGCCAATGAACTCTGGGTGACCAATTCGTGGGAGACAACTCTTTTCGAATCGCGTGGCGACGAAAGACTCTGGCTCGATGAGACTGGAGGTGCAACCGCCGGAGTGCTGGAAAGAACTTGCCCGTGGATGGAGAGACCGATGACCAGTTCGCTACCGAGGAGGCAGAGAACCGCGGCCATTCGTAATCTGGCAGAAAACACCTGGGCCCATCCCAAGAACGAGATTCGTCCCTTGCACACCCCGCCCCCACGGGATGAAGCCAGCACACGATACACCATCGCGGCTAGGTTCCCAAGACTCTATCTGGGGTCAAGCAGCAAACCAAAAGCGGGCAGACGAGGGCGCCTGCCCCTACGCGAACCACGTAGGGTGGGGTTGCAGCTAAAACAGCGACGTTTGCCGACGGTTGGGCGTGATCCCGAAGTGCTCGTACGCGAGCATGGTGGCGACGCGTCCGCGCGGGGTGCGGTTCAGGAAGCCGATCTGGATCAGAAACGGTTCGTAAATTTCCTCGATGGCATCCGGCTCTTCCGCGAGCGCAGCCGCCAGCGTGTTCACTCCCACCGGACCGCCCTGATACTTCTCGATGATCGTGAGAAGCAGCTTGCGATCGACCTCGTCAAATCCGTGGCGATCGACTTCCAGCATCTGCAGGGCGGCCTGTGCGGTGCGCTTGTCGATCTTCCCGCCGCCGCGCACCTGGGCGTAGTCCCGCACGCGGCGAAGAAGCCGGTTGGCGATGCGCGGCGTCCCACGGGAACGGCTGGCAATTTCGACAGCGCCCTCATCGTCGATCGCCACTCCCAGGATCTCCGCGGATCGTTCCACAATGATCTGCAGATCCTTGTGCGTGTAAAACTCCAGCCGCAACATGATGCCGAAGCGTGAACGCAGGGGCGCGGAAAGAAGCCCAGCGCGGGTGGTGGCGCCGACAAAAGTAAAAGGCTGCACATCCATGGTGTGGGTGCGCGCCGAGGGGCCCTGTCCGATGATGATGTCGAGCTTGTAATCTTCGAGCGCGGAATAGAGGATCTCTTCGAGCGCAGGCTGCAGGCGGTGCACTTCGTCGATGAAGAGCACCTGTTTGGCCTGCAGATTGGTCAGTATCGCCGTGAGATCGCCCTTGATCTGCAAAATCGGCCCCGAAGTCTGCTGAAACGCCACGCCCAACTCGTTGGCAATGATGTTCGCCAGCGTCGTTTTGCCGAGGCCCGGGGGACCATAGAGCAGCACATGATCCATGGCTTCGCCGCGCGAGCGCGCCGCCTCGATGGCTACGGCCAGATTCTCTTTCACCTTGTCTTGTCCGATGAACTCGGCCAGCCGCTGCGGGCGCAGCTTCAGTTCAAACGAGGAATCGTCCTCGACCGGCGCGGCCGACACGATCCGTTCCTTCAGGTTGGGAGTGTTCTTCAGAGTAGCCACGGTAAGGCGATGGTAAAGCGAAAGGATGCGGGAAGCAATGCCAGGTTTCAAGGCATAGAAGCAGTCGTCGCAGACTCGATAACACCCAGGCGCATTGATCCCAGCTTGGTCGGATCGAACCATGCGAGACGACGCCCGAACCACTCACCGTCCAGTTGCAAGCGAAATCGTTGAGCCGCATTCACGACGTTCGGCGTGCTAAGCAGAAACGCTGCCGGACATTCACCAAAGCGCTCTAACCGAGCGCTCAGCCAGTTGTTCTGATTGGACTGCGGCGAGGCGAAAATCACGGGTGTTCCCGGGAAATGCGCGAGGCTTGCGCCAAACTCAGGACTCTCTTCCTCCACGGGATCGGCCCAGCCATACGCTTTTCGAAATTGCGCAGCAGCCGCTTCGCGATGGCAAACCCCGAGCACGACCGCGTCTACGCCCGTAATTCCCGAGCGTTCGAGAGCCGCCGAAGGCTGCACCCGCAGGCTCCGGGCGGTCTTGTCCTGAATCATGAATGGGAGGAGCGAGCCTGCCGGACCTGCGCCGAGTATTGCGGTCTCCCACTGAAGGACGGCCCCGTCGGCCCGGGTGCGACCGCCCGGATCCGGGCCGCAAACCTGAATTCCAGCTGATCGCAGATGCTGTACGTCCGTGCGGATGTCGGCGCTTGCTACCGCCCAGGCGCTCGGGCCCGCGTTTTCCCGCATGTACTTGGCCCAGCCGCCCATCATTCCGGTAGCGTCGGCTTCAGGCGCAAACGGGGCAATCAATTCCAGATAGGAGCCGTCTTCGAATCCCACCAACGCCATATGCGTAGCGCGGTTCGCGTGAGGGCCTCCGTACTCGGAAGCCAACCCGATCACCTCGCAGGCGCGGCGCATCGAGTCCAAATCCGAGCCGCATATCGTGACGTGATCCACGGTCAGCTGCATGTAGGCTAAGTTCGTGACACCAGATTAGACGATGTCCTGTACAGACGCAGCCTAGTGTGCTGTTCTAAAATCCTGGCGTGTTCCTCTTCCATTGCAAAAGACCGCAGCTCCCTTGGCTGCTCATTCTGTTGAGTGCCTCAGCTTGTTCCCAAGCATCCAATGCGCCGCCCGCCCCGGAGAACACGCCCAAGGCCACCGCTCCCGAGCTCGTCACCTGTGGAGAGAAGCCTCCCTTCACCTCGCGTACGGTCAAGACCAACGTACTGGTCGCGCCTGATCAGAAGCATCGTGCATATGGCGAGGTGGAAGCCACCGCTCTACAACCACAGCGCCCAGCAGGTTACACCGGACCGCTGTGCGTGAACTACTCGCGCTTGTTCGTTTCCGGGGATACCAGCGATTTCAAGCTGCGCTTCTTGCAGGAGCCCGCGGATGTTGAGAATGGAAACTCGCTTCGCCTGGTCGATTGGTCTACAGATAGCCGTCGTCTGTTGGGAGAGTTGGCCGAGTGGCAGTACGAGCAACCGGGTGCGACGCGCAGCGTGCTCATCTACGACAGCCGCTACCTCACGTTTCAACAACCAGACCTGGGACACGCGCTGGCCAAGGCCTATGGTCACGAATGCTCGCTGAATTTTCGCGTGATGGGATTCGGGATGCAAGGAGCCATCGTGCTCCAGGGCGAGCCGCTGTCGCCGGAAGAGGAGGAAGTCTTAGGCGCCTCGAGTTGCGCAAAGAAAAGGACCTTCTTCGAACTGGATCGCGCAACCGAAAACATGGTCTCGGTCCCGGAGATGCCGAAGCTGCAACACAACGCCAAGTCCGAAGCCCCGAAATAGAATATGCGCAGCCTCGATCGAAGTTTTTCTACGCGCGCATGCGATTCCTTTGCGATGCTTGCGCTTAGAACTCTTGTCATTGCGATTAAAAGTCGTTGTAATTGCAGCTGAAGCTCTTGTAATTGCGATTAGAACTCTCGCAGTTGCAGTTACAATTCTTGTCATTCCGAGCGGAGCGAGGAATCTTCGGCGCCCTGCAGCGGGAAAGAACGAGATTCCTCGCTGCGCTCGGACTAACAAAGGCCGTGCTCGGAATGACAAGTGTTGAAGTACTTGCCAACAACCAGCACTCCCAAGAAAGGACCTTTCTCTGTGCCTCTGTGGTGAAAATGCCTTTGGCCTTCTACTCTTCTTCTTCTTTCACCACGCCGCGCTCGGCCTTGGCTTTCTCGATGATCTTCTCCTGCAGTTGACCGGGCACCACATCGTAGTGATTCATTTCCATGTTGAAGCTGCCGCGGCCCTGCGTCATTGCCGTGAGATCCACGCCGTAGGTCAACATCTCCGACATGGGCACTTCGGCTTTGACCACGGTATTGCCGCCCTTGTTGTCCATGCCCTGAATGCGCCCACGCCGGCTGTTCAGATCGCCCATGATGGAGCCGGCAAACTCGTCGGGCACGGTGATCTCGGCCGACATGATCGGTTCGAGCAGGGTCGGCTTGGCGACCTCCATCGCTTTCTTGAATGCGATGCGCCCGGCCATCTGGAATGACAAGTCGTTCGAGTCAACGTCGTGATAAGAGCCGTCGTACAGAATCACTTTGAAGTCGACCACCGGGAACCCTGCCAGGTAGCCGCGCCCCGCAGCGTCGCGAATGCCCTTCTCGACCGCCGGGATGAAGTTCTTCGGGATCGAGCCCCCGAAAATGTCGTTCACGAACTCGAACTCGCCGCCGCGCGGTAATGGCTCCATCTTGATCTTGCAATCACCGTACTGTCCGTGACCGCCCGTCTGCTTCTTGTGCCGGCCCTGCACATCGGCCTTGCCGCGGATGGTTTCACGGTACGGAACCTTGGGCGCCTTCAGATTGACTTCGGTGTGGTAGCGCTTCTTGAGTTTTGAGACGACCACTTCGATGTGCTGCTGGCCGGTTCCGGCAATCAGGAATTCTTTGGTTTGCGCATCGCGGAAGAAGCGCAGCATGGCGTCTTCTTCCATCAGTTTGTGGATCCCGGGGCCGAGCTTGTCTTCATCGGCGCGACTCTTCGGCTCGATCGCGAACGTGATCGCCGGTTCCGGCAAGGTAACCTTCGGATACTGAATCGGCGCGGATTTGTCGCCCAGAGTATCGCCAGTCAGCGTATCGCGCAACTTCGCGACCGCCCCGATATCACCGGCATGCAGTTCATTCACGGGAACGGCGTTCTTTCCCTGCATGACCGAGATATGTGCCAACTTCTCCTGCGAATTGCGGGTGAAGTTTTGCACTGAGGCATCATTTCTAAGCACACCGCTGTAGACCTTGAAGTACGAAATTCGCCCGGCGAAAGGATCGGAGACGGTCTTGAATACGAAAAGCGAAAGCGCATCCGAATCGGCCACATGCCGCTCCGGAGCCTGCCCGTTGCCACTGGCGACCCCGTGCAGCGCGGTGTGTTCCGTTCCCATCGGGGTGTAGTCGACCAGGAAGTCCATTAACTTGTCGACGCCGATATTTCCCAGACCGGAGGTGAACAGCACCGGAAAAATCTTGTCCTCTCGAATGGCGTCATGCAGCGCCGGAATCAAGTGTTCTTCCGGGATCGTGCCCTTTTCGAAGAACTCCTCCATCAGCTTGTCATCGCCTTCCGCGACCAGCTCCACCAGCTTTTCATGCGCTTCCTGAGCGGCCGACGCGAGGTCGGCCGGAATTTCGCCTTCCTTGCCTTTGCCGTTGCCGCCGAGCTCGTAGGTGTAGGCCTTCATCTTGACCAGGTCGACGACGCCGGTGAAGCTCTTCTCCTTGCCGATCGGGAATTGCAAGGGAACGACTGCGCGTCCGAAAGCACCGCGGAGTGACTCAAGCACGCGATCCGCATCGGCGCGATCGCGATCCATGCGGCTGACCACGACCACGCGCGGCAGGTTGATCTCCTCCGCATAGGCCCACACGCGCTGCGTGACCACTTCGACCCCGGCGACCCCATCCACCACCACCAGCGCCGCCTCGACCACCGGCAGCACCGTCTTGGCTTCATGGACGAACATGTTGAAGCCGGGCGTATCGAGCAGATTGATCTTGGTCTTTCCCCATTCCGCGAACGCGATACCGGTACCGACCGACATTTGCCGGGCGATTTCCTCTTCGTCGTAATCGGTAGTGGCGCTGCCATCGTCCACGCGACCCATGCGCTGGGTTGCGCCCGCGGTGTAGAGCGCGGCGGAAACGAGCGAGGTTTTTCCAGCGTGTCCGTGGCCGACCAGGGCCACGTTGCGGATGTTTGCACCTTCGTAGACCTTCACGGGTTCACTCCTTCAGCAGGCTGGGAGGGGACGAGGTCCGCTCAACGCAGTCGTCAGCATCGATCTTCAGTCGTCTGCCAAGGCAGCGGCTTCGGGAACGTCGACGATCAGAAGACCGACAATAAGTGGATGAGGACTGGCTCAGGTCGGCCCAACATCACCTGCCAAAACCTAGGATGCTACCACGCCGGAACTTGGCGTCTCAACTTGAGGTGCATCGTTTCCAGTGCAATAAGTCAATGCTCGCAAGCGCTCCGCAAAATCCGTTTGTCGGCCGAGGAACTCCCGCCTGGGTGGCGCCCGGCGGCGCCAATCGAACAATGGAGCGGCGGGCGTCCCCGCCCGCCCACCCCGCCCGCCCGCCCGCCACGAACGGGCCAGACGCCTATCGCCCACCTTGGGGTTGTGCGCGCGGCAGAACTGCCCTATGCTTGAGATGGTTGCCGACCCCGACGGCGGCTGTGCGCCTCGAATCGACGTGGGAGATTCGTCGCGCGGAAGCTTTTCTCTTCAACTCTCAACTATGCGACGCCTGACCGCCAGATTCTTGCTGCTGGTCCTGTTTGCGGGGACGCTCGCGCCGTTGGCAGCGGCAGCATCGGTACCGTCCCAGCACGAACACTGTGTGCGGACGCCGCTGGCTGTGCAGACGCAAAGTACGCCGTCCTGCCACCACCACGTGGCAGCCGAGGCTCACGAACCATCTCCATCCGGCCCCATCAGCAGAAATAATCTCCATTCAAATCCGTGCTGCACCGGACACGAATGCTGCCGGCCTCTTGCCCGTGCGCTGTGGGCACAGGTAAGCCTGCAGTCGCCGTCCCAACAAACTGGCCGAACCAGCGACCGCGTCCTGGCGTTCCAGCCGCGCGTTCGTACGCTCGAGTTCGCGACCTACCACTCGGTTCGCGCTCCTCCCGCCCTGTAGAAACCGTTTTTTTTCGCGAGTCTCCTCAGATTCAGAATTCGTGCGCACGGGCAAGACCAGCACCGCCCGCGGATCCGTGAACCCTTTCGAGCCTCGCCACCATCACCGGTCTCCTCCACAGGGAAGAGGACACATGAGGAAGCATCTGATTTCAGGCCTATTCGGCGCGAGTCTGCTTTTTATCGCGCTCGCCGCCAGCGCCACGATTTTCGGCTCGGTACATGGACTCATTCACGATCCGCAGCACCGTCCCGTGCAGGATGCGAAGGTCACGCTGCGCTCGACGACTTCTGACTGGTCGCGCTCCACGGTCAGTGACAGCTCCGGCGAATTCCGGTTTGACAACGTCCCGCTCGGCGAATATCGCGTCACCGTCGAAACCCCAGGCTTCGCGACGGACGAGCAGACTCTGGTCCTCACGTCGGGGCGCGAGGCCAAGCCGCATTTTGCACTCAAAGTCGCGCACGCCGCCGAAACGGTTGAAGTACAGGACGTCGCCCCGGCGGTGAATCCGGAGTCTTCTACCAGCACCAACGTGGTAAGCCGCGAAACTGTCAACCATACCCCCGGCGCCGATCAGAGCAACAGCCTGGCCATGATCACGAACTACACGCCCGGCGCCTACATGGTCCACGATCAACTCCACATCCGCGGCGGCCACCAGGTTTCCTGGCTGCTCGACGGCGTACCGGTGCCCAACACCAGCATCGCTTCCAACGTTGGCCCCCAGTTCGACCCGAAAGACATTGACTATCTGGAAGTCCAGCGTGGCGGCTACAACGCCGAATATGGCGACCGCACCTACGGAGTTTTCAACGTGGTCACGCGCTCCGGATTTGAGCGCGATCGGCAGGGCGAGTTGGTGCTCGGCTACGGCAGCTTCAACGCCACCAATCCCCAGATCAGCTTTGGAGATCACAGCGACCGTTTTGCCTGGTACGGAAGCCTCTCGGGATATCGCACGGACCTCGGCCTGGAAACTCCCAGCCCCGAGAATCTTCACAATCAGGCGGCCGGGCTTAGCGGATTCGGGTCGTTGATTTTCAATGAATCCCCGAATGATCAATTGCGTCTGGTGACATCAGTGCGCGGCGACTATTACCAGGTTCCGAATGATCCCGAGGCGCAGGGCCTGGGTATGCGCGATGTGGAGAACGAGCGTGATGCGTTCGCGAATTTTTCCTGGCTGCATACGGTGGGCACTGGACTCGTCCTGACAGTCTCGCCTTTCTACCACTTCAATCGCGCCCACTACATCGGCGACTACACGGGCGCGCCCGACCCGGGCGTGTTCATCCCGGAGGATGATCGCGGCTCGAACTACATCGGCGGCGTAGTTACGGCTGCCTACACGCGAAATCAACACACCGCGCGCGTCGGAATCCAGGTTTTCGGGCAGCGCGACAACCAGTTGTTTGCGGTCAACGCTGGGGATGGCACTTCGGTGGTCGCGCCCGAGCGCGAGAAACTCTGGGGCTCGGTCTCTGCCATCTTTCTGGAAGATCAATACAAGCTGACTCGATGGCTCACCCTGAACGGTGGCATTCGTCTGACTCATTTCGGGGGAACCGGGACAAATACGCTTCTGGGAGGCAATCATCCGCTCAGCGAGAACGCCGCTGATCCGCGGCTGGGCGCCGCTCTGCAAATTCCGAAGCTGCACTGGGTGGCGCGCGCATTCTGGGGACGCTACTACCAGGCTCCGCCGCTGCTCACCGTGTCGGGCTCGCTGCTCGCGCAATGCAACGGATCGGACTGCGGATTTCTGCCGCTCCACGGGGAGCGGGACGAACAGCGCGAGTTCGGACTCACGATTCCGCTGGCGGGCTGGACGTTTGATATCGCCAATTTCCGCACAGCAGCCAGAAACTTTTTCGATCACGACGTGCTCGGCAATTCCAACATTTTCTTCCCTCTGACCATCGACCGCGCCCGTCTCCGTGGATGGGAAGTAAGCGCCAACTCTCCGCGAGTTGCCGATCGCGTTCAGTTCCATCTGGCCTACTCACATCAATATTCCGAAGGCGCAGGAGCGGTCACTGGTGGGCTCACCAACTTCTCGCCGCCGGAGCAAGGATATTTCTTCCTCGATCACGACCAGCGCGACACGCTGAGTACGGGAGCGAACCTCGAGCTTCCGCGGCGCAGTTGGGCCGCGGTGAATGTGAACTACGGTTCCGGATTTCTCAATGGCAATGGCCCCGCTCACTTGCCTTCCCACACGACGGTGGATTGCTCCGTCGGCAAATCGTTCGGAGAGAAATGGAACCTGCGCTTCAGCGCACTCAACATCGGCAACAACCATTACATGCTCGACAACAGCAACACCTTTGGAGGGTCGCACTTTGCCAATCCCAGGGAGTTCGCTTTTCAACTGAAGTACAAATTCCGTTTTTGATCTTTGAATGGAGCGGCGGGCGTCCTCGCACGTCGTTTGCTTGCGATCACGCCGAGCGGACGGGCGGGGACGCCCATCCCTCCACAATCGAAATCGAATTTCATTTTCTTAAAGCTTACTTTTACGATAGGCAGCGCCAGGATCGCTTGCTTAGGCTCCGGATGACCCAAACCATCACCTCCACCCCAATATGCGCCTATAAGCGGTCCAAACGCTCTGGGCTGGCACTCCAGGAATGACTGCCAAGCCCTTTCCGGCTCCGCGTGCCATCTTTTCGGACGAGGATCGTCTATAGCCATAAGATAATCTACCGAACTTGTTATACTTGGCCGCCATTTGCCGCCCCGCCGGCAATTCCAGGCCCTATGATCCCGATCAACGGCCAACGAGGGTCTGCCGACGACCGACGACCAAGGGTTTAGCCAACGACTTAACGACCAACGACCTTTTTTCATGCGACAATAAAGTTTCCACCCATGACCCAGCCCCAGAATCCAGCCGTCACTCCGGAACTCATCCGGGAGCATGGGCTCACGCCCGAGGAGTACGCCAAGATCCAGCAACTGCTGGGCGGACGCACGCCCACGCTGACCGAACTCGGCATCTTCAGCGTGATGTGGAGCGAGCACTGCTCGTACAAATCGTCGCGTGTGCACCTGAAGCGGCTGCCCACACGCAGCAAGCTGGTCGTGCAGGGGCCGGGGGAGAATGCGGGCATCATCGACATTGGTGAGGGATGGGCGTGTGCGTTCAAGATCGAGTCGCATAATCATCCGTCGTTCATCGAACCTTTTCAGGGCGCGACCACCGGGGTCGGGGGTATTCTGCGCGATATTTTCACCATGGGGGCGCGGCCCGTGGCCGTGATGGATTCTTTGCGCTTCGGGCCTATCGAGAGTGCGGATGCTGCCGGCAAGAATCTTGCCGAGCTTCGCTCGGCTGGACAGACGGGGGCGTCTGTCCCTACGCAGGCGGAGATTCATAAGAATCACTCGATTATGGAGGGCGTGGTCAGCGGGGTGGCGTCTTACGGGAACTGTTTTGGGGTTCCTAACCTCGGCGGCGAGACTAAGTTTGAGGCTTGCTACTCGGGCAACCCTCTCGTCAATGCGTTTGCGCTTGGGTTGGTGCGGCGCGACCAGATTTTTTATGCGAAGGCGGCGGGCGAGGGCAATCCCGTGATTTACGTGGGGGCTAAGACCGGGCGTGACGGCATTCACGGCGCGACCATGGCTTCGGAGGAGTTCAGCGAGGAATCGGAAGCTAAGCGGCCCAACGTCCAGGTGGGCGATCCGTTCCTGGAGAAGCTTCTGCTGGAGGCTTGCCTCGAGGCCATGCAGACGGGCGCAATTGTCGGCATTCAGGACATGGGAGCTGCCGGGTTGACCTGTTCGACCTGCGAAATGGGCGCTCGCGGCAAGGTTGGGCTCGAGATTGAACTTGATCGCGTGCCGCAGCGCGAGACGGGCATGTCAGCGTACGAGATCATGCTGTCGGAGTCGCAGGAGCGCATGCTGCTGGTCGCCGAGAAAGGTCGCGAGCAGGAAGTGTTCCGGGTCTTTGAGAAGTGGGGACTGGATGCGGTCGAAGTGGGGCACGTCACACGCGATAATGTCATGCGCGTGCGGCAACATGGCGAGCTGGTTGCCGAGATTCCCAACGAAGCTCTGACCGACGATGCTCCTTTGTATAAGCGTCCGCTGGAACGCTGGGAGCCTCCGGTCGAACGCGAGATGCCAGCGCTCATCAAGCTTTCATTGCTATCGGAAAGCGAACCTCAGGGGCTAAAGCCCCTGTCCTCCGCGGCGGATCACGGCACGGCTGAAGCCGTGCCCTTTCAAAGCGCATCCGCCCAAAGGGCATTCGCCAAAACCTCATTCACACGCGACTTCACTCCGGAGCTCAAACGGCTACTGGCGAGTCCCAATATCTGCAGCAAGCGCTGGGTGTGGCAGCAGTATGATCACATGGTGCAAACCAATACCGTGGTATCTCCGGGCGCGGGAGATGCGGGCGTGATCCGCATCAAAGGCTCGCAGCGGGGACTGGCGATGGCGCTCGATGGCAACGGCCGCTGGTGCTATCTCGACCCGCGGCTGGGCGCAATGCACGCCGTTGCCGAAGCTTGCCGCAACGTGGCGTGCGCGGGCGCGACTCCGGTCGGCGCGACTAACTGCCTCAACTTCGGCAATCCCGAAAAGCCGCACATCATGTGGCAGTTCTCGCAAGTCGTGGATGGCATCACCAAGGCTTGCGAAGAGCTGGAAGTGCCCGTCACCGGCGGCAATGTCAGCTTCTATAACGAGACTTTAGGGGAAGGCATCTATCCCACACCGGTGCTGGGGATTGTTGGCATTCTCGAGGACGTGCACAAGACGGCGAAGATGGAATTCCGCGAGGCCGGGCGCACCATTGTGCTATTGCGCGGGACCGACCCGGGCGATATCACGGACGTAGAATCCGAATTTGGGTCGTCGGACTACGCGAAAGAAGTTCTGGGCGCGGTGTGGGGCTATCCGCCGGAGCTGGATCTGGAGCGGGAAGCCGCTCTGCAAAAGGGGCTGGTCGAGATGATCCAGGCCGGGCTGGTCGAGTCGGCGCACGACTGTTCTTCGGGCGGACTCGCCGTGGCGTTGGCGGAGCCGGCCTTCGTGAATGGGATCGGGCTACGGGTAGAGGTGGCTTCGCACGGGCTGCCTGCGGAATTCGCGCTGTTTGGGGAAGATGCGAGCCGGGTGGTGATGTCGTGCGACCCGGCCCAGCTGGCTGGAATCAAACAAGCAGCGGCGAAACACGGGCTCGCGGTGGATGTTCTCGGGGAGACGGTTCCCGATCAGATTGAGATGAAGTTGGATGGGCGGGTGGTAGTCTCGGCTTCAGTGGCGGAGTTGCGCGAGGTTTATGAGTCGGCGCTGGAGAGTGCTCTGCGGACGGAACCGGAGACGGTGGCGGCGGACTAAGGGACATTGCGGATTTCAGATTGAAGATTGCAGATTGAAAAAGCTTTTAACCGCGAAGATCGCAAAGGTGGCGCGAAGGGCGCTAAGAAAAATCTTAAGCCGCGGAGATCGCGGAGAACGGCCGCGGAGTACGCAGAGAAAGACTTTTGGCTCGGTGACAGCTGAAGATGGAGAGCTAAAAGCTAAAGGCTAAGCGCTAAAGGCTAAGAGCTAAATGCTGAATTCCGACAAATTTCGAGAAGAGTGCGGGGTCGTCGCCATCTATGCGCACCCGGAGGCGGAGAAGCTCGCTTACCTGGGACTGCATGCTTTGCAGCATCGCGGACAGGAGTCGGCGGGGATCGTGACTTCGGACGGCATGGCGCTGCATCCGCACAAAGCCATGGGGCTGGTCGCGGATATTTTTGTCGAAGATGTGCTGGGCAAGTTGCGGGGAACGCTGGCCATCGGGCACACGCGCTACTCGACTACCGGGGACTCGGCGCTGCTCAACGCGCAGCCCATCCTGGTGCAGTCGAACAAGGGATCGATTGCCGTGGCGCACAATGGCAACCTGGTCAATGCGCAGGAGATTCGGGCGCGGTTGGAAGCGCAGGGATCGATTTTTCAGACCACCAGCGACACGGAAGTCATCGTGCACTTGATCGCTCTGTCGCGCGAGCACACTTTGCCGGAAGCCATGGCTGATGCCCTGCGGCGGGTGGAAGGCGCGTTCTCGCTGGTGATGGTAAGCGCCGACCGGATCTTTGCGGCGCGCGACCCGCGCGGTTTTCGGCCGCTGGCCATGGGCCGCATTCCGGCGCAGGAAGGGGTGCGCAAGGACACGATCGTGTTTGCGTCCGAAACGTGCGCGTTTGATTTGATTGGCGCGGTTTATGAGCGCGATGTCAAACCGGGGGAACTGGTCATCGTGGGTCCGGAAGGGATCACTTCGCGTTTCTATTCGCCCACGGGGCCGCAGTCGAGTTGCATTTTCGAGCACGTATACTTTTCGCGGCCCGACAGCACCGTGTTTGGCCGCTCCGTGCAGACCAGCCGCGAGAACCTGGGCCGGCAGTTGGCGCGGGAAGCCGGCGTCGACGCGGACGTGGTGGTGCCCGTGCCCGACTCGGGCGTGACTGCGGCGGTGGGCTATGCAGCCGAGAGCGGGATCCCCTTTCGGTTTGGACTGATCCGCAATCACTACGTGGGGCGGACGTTCATCGAGCCCAAGCAGACGGTGCGCGATTTTGGGGTGCGGCTAAAGCTGAACCCGGTGCGGTCGCTGCTGGAGGGCAAGCGGGTGGTGCTGATCGATGATTCGATCGTGCGCGGGACCACCAGCAAGAAGATCGTGCGCATGGTGCGGAACGCAGGCGCGCAGGAAGTGCACATGCGGATCTCTTGCCCGCCGACGATTTCTCCGTGCTTCTATGGAGTGGATACGCCCTCGAAGAGTCAGCTGATCGCGGCGAACAAGTCGATTGAAGAGATCCGCGAGTACATTGGCGCGGATTCGCTGGCTTACCTCTCGCTCGAGGGATTGAAGAAAGCGTGCGGCGAAGGCGAGAAGACGGATTACTGCACCGCTTGTTATACGGGGAAGTATCCTACCTCGTGGGTGGACGTGGACGAGATTCAACCGGCCGTGGCCAAGCGGTAGACCTCGGAAAAAGACTTTAACCGCAGAGGTCGCAAAGAACAGCCGCTAAGTTCGCCAAGAAAGCCCGCCACAAGAAAACGACGGGCGAGGACGCCCGTCGCTCCATCGATTCAGTTCTTACGACTTCCGCTTCCTATATCTTCCGCTGCGTAATTCTTCCTGCCCGAACTGCATCTACCACGTGACCGCCTGGGAGTAGATCTGCATGCTCACGCCGTCGCGGGTGTCGGACCAGGCGGCGTGTACAACTCCGTCGGGGCCGGAGACCAGTTGCGTGTAGTCGCCGAAGAAGCCGCAAAAGGGAAAGCCGACGCAGGGGTTGAAGGCGACGTCGCTCACAGCGCTCTGCGTCGGGAAAGTTCTGCCTCCGTCGGTGGACTTGGCGACGAAATATTCTACGTTGGTGTTGAAGGGATCGTTGCGGTCATCGTAGAAGCCGACGTACACCGATCCGTCGGACTTCGCCGTGGCCCAGGGAAAGATGTGGTCCTTGCTGTCGTTGAAGGGATCGTTGTTGACGCGGTGCACCGTGGAAGCGCCCGTCACGGTATTGATGACCGCGACGTAGGCGCTCAGCCCGCTTTCGAGCGGGCCGCCGACGATCTGGTTGGCGGAAAACGCGCAGTAGGCAGTGTCGCCGTGAATGCCGCAGCCCGGCGCGAGCGTACCGCTCAGGCGGAAGAACCAGTTCGGGCTGGCCGGCGCGAAAGCGTTGAAGCTGGCTACCGGGCCATTCGTCAGGCTCCAGGACGTTCCGTTGTAAGTCGACTCGAACATGCGAATCACTCCGCTGGTAAGTGTGAAGTCGTCGAAGAACATGTGCGGAGTTCCGTGACTGTCGATCACCAGCGAGGAAAATTGCTCCTGAGCATGGAAACCGCTGACCAGTTTTGGAGTGGAGAAAGGCAAGCCTGCACCGGGTGAGTGGGACTCAACAATCGATGAGGAAAAAGCGGGGATGGTCGCGTTACCGTCCTTGCAGGGTGTGGGTTGCACGCAGAATACGGTGTAGTAGACGTAAATTGCGCCATTGTGAGGACTGCCGGGCACGTTGTCGACGGTAATCAGCGGCTTATCCAACTGGATGGGGCAGTTGAAAGCGGCGAACGTGCCGTTGCAGGGTTGGAAGTCGACAACCGTGGGGATCGCACTGGAGTAGGTTCCATTTGCAAAACCTTCGGCGACTTCAATTTCAGTATCCTGGTTGATGTAGCCATTGCCGGTCGTGTCGAAAATCAGGTTGCCCGTGATGGTCGAGAGGATGCTATGGCCCTTGGAGTCGAAGGCCACGCCGGGATCGCTCTGGAAGGTCATGGGGATACCGCCGGTGACGGGATCGAAGCCGCCGACCATTGCGTCATCGCTGAAGCTGCCGCCGCCATTGGTAGAGGTGTGATAGAACTGGTAGTCCCAATTTTCCCGGAAGTCGTTCGTCATCACCACGTAATTCTTGCCAGTCACTGGATCCACCGCTGAGCCGACTTCCGCCTTCGGCCACGGATTGCGATCCTGATTCACTTTGACATTGTGAGCGGTTGCTGCAGCGGCCGCGGCTGCGGCGAGAGATTTCACCTGGGCAGCGTTCTTCAAGATTTGACTGGCGCCATTCTGAGGAAGCCTGGCGCTGTCACGATCAAAGGGCGCTCGGATGTGGGCGTTGACGTAGGCGACGAAGGATTGAATGTCTTTGAACGGGGGTTTGGTGGGGGCTGTCTGGGATGCGGCGAACTGTGTCACGGCAACCAGGGCAAGAGCTGAAATGAATATGCGGCGCACGATTGGGGCCATCGGCTCTCCTATTTGTTTTGAGGTAAGTGGACCTGTGGAGGTTACCGTTGGGAGGTGGACTACCCGACGACTGAAGAGTTAGGCGCGCGCGCTCGGCAGAATGAAAACCTACTTATGTCGAGCGCTTTTGCGGGATGGACTCTACTATCACCGATCGTAAGAGGCAACCAAATTCTTGGCATGCGGTACATCGCTGGCTACGAAGGCTGGTAGTAGAGAAGCCATCCGACTAGGCTCTAGCGATTCTGGCGTTTTCGGGTCTCGCCCCATCCCGGAGTTCGATCGCCGGAAATAATCCAGATCATTCTGGAGTTTTTCTTCCTCTATGCGCTCCTTGAACCGCCTTTTGCCTGCGCCGCAGGCTGGCTCCTGGCCGCTGCATAAGGTCATGAGCCTGATCGTTTGGGGTGGACTTCTACCAGGTCTCGTTCAGGCGCAAAATCCGCGCGGGACCTTGCGCGGGGAGGTGCAGGATGCGACGGGCGGCCGCATTGCAGCAGCCAAGGTGGTCGCGCGGTCTCAGACGTCATCGCTGAGCCGCGAAGCCACCAGCAACGAGCGCGGCGAGTTCCGTGTGGAAGGCCTGTTGCCGGGCGCATATCACGTCACGGTGACTGCGCAGGCGTTTGCGGAAGCCAGCGCGGACGTGGACGTGGTGGTCAGCATGGTGCGGGATCTCACCGTAACGTTGAAGCCCGCGGGGGCGCCGGAATCGGTGAACGTCGAAGGCAAGGCGGCCTCTTCGATTACGAGTGAGACCATCGACACGGCGAGCGCGGTCCATCAAGGGGCGGTCACGATGCATGATCTCGAGACCATTCCGCTCGCGAACCGTAGTTTCGCCAATATTGCCTATCTCGTGGCTGGCACGGAGCCGGTGGAACCTTCCGATCCCACCAAGGCGCGCATCACGGCGGTTTCCTTCGGAGGAAGCTCAGGACTGAACGTGGAGTTGTCGGTGGACGGCGGCGATAATTCCGACGACTACATTGGAGGATTTCTCCAGAACTTCTCGCCCGATGCGATCCAGGAATTTGCGGTACGTACTTCGCAGGAAGATTCAGACACGGGACGCACGGTCGGAGGGTCGGTGGTGATCACGACCAAGCATGGCACCAACAACTGGCACGGGAGCGCGGCGTTTTACGAACGTGCATCGGCCTTGAATGCGCGCTATCCGATCGACAATCCTCCGCCGGAGCCGAAACAGCCGTTCTCGCGGCAAAACTATGTGGCCACGCTGGGTGGGCCTTTGAAGCCCGATAAGGCATGGATCTTCGCGTCGTTCGAGGCGGTACACGAGGACGCGAGCATCAGCTACAGTCCTGCGAGCCTGGCGCAGTTTCAGGCGCTGGCGTCGCTGGCGTCGGCGGGATTGATTCAGGGCGCGAACTCGGAAGGGCAGCCGATCGGCGTGCAATCGATCGCCGTGCCGAATCATGTTGCGGTGCCGTTCCGTGATTACATGTCGTCGATTCGTCTGGATTGGGCACAGTCGGCGCGGTCGCAGTGGTTCCTGCGCGGATCGAACGACAACTACACCACGCGAAACGACCTGATTCAGCAGGCCACGTTGCCATCGACCGGCGCGACTTCGGGATCGAATTACCTGAACCTGGTGATTGGCAACCAGTTTACGTTCAGCCCAGCGTGGCTGGGCTCGTTCACCTTCGATGCGAGCGGACTGCACCATACCGAAGCGCGGAATGCGAACTATGGCTTCGCGCTGGCATTTCCTTTCAGCGCAACGTTTCACACCATCTCGGGATTTGAGACGTTCGGCGATAACCAGTTTGCCACGCCGATCACTGCGTTTCCCGTACTCCGCAAGCAGCAGAAATATCAGTTCCGCTACGATGCGAGCCACGCTTCCGGGCGCCATGCGCCGAAGTTCGGGATTGGCTGGATTCATGAGCCGGTGCTCAGCGGAGCACTCTCGTCGAACGAGGAGACGCTGATCACCTATCCCGACAATCCGGATTTCTACGTGGCGAATCCGGGGCAGTTTTATTTCGATCCCACCTGTCAGGCACCTGCGCCGGATCCGGCGATTAGTTGCACAGCGACTTCGGCCGCGAGCGGTCGTTTCTCGCAGAATGTGCAGCGGCTGGGTTTGTATGCGCAGGACTCGTTCCGCGTGTCGTCGCACCTGACGGTGAATTACGGGTTGCGTTATGACACGACCTTCGGATTGTTGAATGCTTCGAGCCGCAGCCAGCTGCAGAATCCCGCATATCTCACACTGAAGGCGCTTGGGATTCCGTTGCTGAATGGCGCACCTCACGACTACCGGCACCAGTTTGGACCGCGGCTCGGCATTGCCTATTCGCCGGGGAAGAGCGAGGAGACGGTGCTGCGCGCGGGCATCGGACTTTACTATAACGACCTCGCGCAGAACGGATGGGTGAACGCGTTTCAGGCGGTGAACGGAGCGAGCGGACCGTGCACGAATCCCGTGAGCGATCCCACACTTCAGAATCCCGATAACGCAGGCTGTCTACCGGGAGCGGCTCATGGCGGGCAGGGAGCCGTGATCGATCCTCATTACAAGACGCCTTACGCACTGCACGCGAGCGCCGGCATGCAGCATGCCTTCGGCGAGCACTGGACCTTGAGCGCGGACTGGACCCATGAGAATGGCACGCATGCCTACCGGGCGTATCCGTTCGCGGGAGGCGTGAACCTGTTTACGCCGCAGTTGGCTGCGGATGATCCCCTGCAAAGTTTCGTGGTGCCGAACGTGGATGTGTACAAGAGCGATAATCGGTCCAGCTACGATGCGATGACGCTCAAGCTGCAGGGAAATTTGCCGCGGCTGAACCTCATTGCGCATTACACGCTGGCGAGCGCCAAGACCTGGGGATGCACCGTGGGGGAGCTCTTCGATTACGTCAACGGCGTGTGCGATCCGTTGCATGCGTTCGCGCCCGGCGATTACGGGCCTTCAGGGGAAGACGTGCGGCACCGCTTCGTACTGGCGGGGACGTGGCATGCTCCGGCCGGACTGGAGCTCACGACTCTGACGCAGGTGGAGAGCGCGCGACCGTTCACGTTGGCGAATGGCGGCGATCGGGCGGTCATCAACGGCGTGAAAACTTCGCTTGACCAGTTTCGCGGCACTCCTTATACGCAGGTGGATCTGCGAGTGGCGCGGCCGTTCAAGATTGGAGAGCGGGTTCAGGTGAATCCGTTCGTGGAGTTCTTCAATTTATTCAATCGCAGTAATCCGGCGAACAACTTTGTGGCGGACGTGGGCGGGTTGAACGTGCCGGCAAGTGAAATTGCGGCTGCCAATATTACGCATCTTTGCGGGGATGCGGCGTGCAGCACGCTGGTTCCGATCACTAGCCTGAGTCAGCTGCGCAGGCCGGCCGGGGCTTTGGGAGACTTCTTTGGGCCGGGGACGACGGTGGGGATTCCGTTTGCGGCGCAGGTGGGAGTGCGGGTGATCTTCTAGAGCTTGAGGCGCGCGGTTGGTAGCGAACGAGATTCCTCCGCCTTCGGCGTCGGAATGACAAATCAAAGTACTGATTGGCTCGACCGCACAAATCGACGATGTGAGATCGACAATCTGCAATCTACAATCTACAATCTGCAATCTGCAATCTGCAATCTGAGATACGATCTAAAATTCCCAGCGCGGCTCGTCTTGCCAGATCAGCGAAAGAATTTCAGATTTCAGATTGGAGATTTCAGATTGAATCACTCGGCCCGACCCTTCGCGATGATCTGCGGCGGCATACATCATGCTGTTGCCATTTTCGGCGACCAGCTCTTCACGAATTCTCCGAGGCGTTCGAGTCCCCTGGGGAACTCGGCCCCAGCGGCGGCGAATCCCAGGCGGAAGTGCGAGGGCCCTTCTAAGCAATCGCCCGGAGCAAGCAGGATTCCGCGGTCGGCAGCGGCCTGGCAGAAGGGGCGCGCGTCTTCTCCGCTGACGAGCCATGGGAACGCTGTCATTCCTCCCTGCGGGCGAATCCAGCCCAACACGTCGCGGTGTTCCGCCATGAAGCGGTCGAGCAGCTGAAGGTTGCGCGTGGCTGTTTCCTGGGTCTTGCCCAGGATCACGTCGCGCTGGCGGATGGCAATCTCGGCCAGGATCTCGCCGGTCGTGCCATTGCAGATCGAGAAGTAGGCGCGAGCTGTCCAATACTGCTGGCGGCGCTGAGGGTCGTGCTCGATCATCCAGCCGGTGCGGACGCCGGCAATCGAGAACGCCTTCGAGAGATCGTGAATCACGGTGGCATGCGGCAAGCGCGCCGCCGATGTGGTCTTGCGGCCGTGGTAGATGGGGTGGTAGACCTCGTCACTCACGAGCTGAATGCCACGCTCGGCGGTGAATGCGTGCAGGGCTTCCATATCGGCATCGCTGATAGTCGCGCCCGTCGGATTGTTTGGGCAGTTCACGAGAATGAGTTTGGTGTGCGAGTCGGTAAGACGCTTGATTTCGTCCACGTCGATGCGGAATTGATTCTCGCGGCGCACGCGATAGAAGCGCGTTTCAATGCCGAGCGACTCGGGCAGCGCGGAGAACGTGGTGAATCCCGGAAGAGGCAAAATGACGTTGGCTCCAGGCTCGTTCACAAGCCACATCATGGCAACCAGCGCTTCGGAGGCGCCGGTCATGACCTGCACCGAGTCCACCGGAACGTCTTGCATTTCGGCAATGGCTTCGCGAAGAGTATCCGCACCCGCGGGACGGCTGTAGACCAGCTTGTGATTCAGAAAGCGATGGCGCGTTTCCTCGTCCGCGAGGGCGAGGATGTCGTTCACGGTCCACGTGGGGCCGGTGCTGGCGGCAAGATTGAATTCGATGCCGTGTTCGTACTGGTCGAGCCAGGTGTCGAGCAGAAAAGGCTTGAGTCGCATGAGTCACCTCGTGGCAGGTGTTTTCAGGTATAGATTCCGCGATGGCGCGCGGGGATGATTTTAGTTTAGGAATCGAGGGCACACTTCCGGGCCGGGAAAATCCCCACTCAGCGTTGTGTAGCGTTCATGGTGACTTGCGCGCCATGGCCACGCGCGGAATTCCCTGCAGATCGTTCGTGATTGTTATGTCTTCCCATCCGGCGAGGAGGGCACGAACTCCCCCTGCGATGGTGCCGCTGATTTCCATGATGAGATGGCTGCCAGGCTTGAGAACCATCTGGGCAGCGGGGATTAGCTGCGCGATGGTTTCGAGGCCGGTGGGTCCGGCGAAGACTGCGTTGCGGGGCTCGAACTTGCGTACCTCGAGCTGGACTTCGTCTTCTTCGGCGAGGCCGACGTAGGGTGGGTTGGAGACGACGAAATCAAACGCGCCCGGATCGAGGCCGCGCAGCAGGTCGGTATCGTGAAAGAAGATGCGTCGCTCGGGCGGATGCTGGTTGGAGGCGCGGAACTCGAGCTGGAGACGGGCGGCGTTGGCCTCGGCGATCTCGAGTGCAGCGGGCGAAATGTCGGTCGCGTGGATTTCGGCGTTGGGCAGTTCTTTGGCGAGCGCCAGCGCAATGGCGCCCGAGCCAGTGCCCACGTCGACGATGATGGGATGCGGAATGGCGCGGGCCAAGGGGAGGACGGTCTCGATGAGATGCTCGGTCTCGGGGCGCGGAATGAGCACGGCCGGGCTCACGATAAGGTCGAGTCCCCAGAATTCCTGGTGCCCGGTAATGTATTGCGCAGGCACGCCTTTGGAGCGCTGGGTCAGCGTTTCGTCGTAGCGGGATTGCTCCTCGGGTGTGAGTTCGCGTTCGGGATGCGCGTAGAGATGGGCGCGGTCGCAATTCAGGGTGAACATCAGGAGGGTTTCGGCGTTGAGGCGCGGCGATGGGACTTGCTCGGCGGTGAGCCGGGTGATCGCGGCTTGGAGGGCTTCGCGGAGGAGCATGCTCACGTCTATTTGACCACAGAGACACAGAGGGAAGGCTTAGCCGAACTTTTCCGAGGAATTCTCAATCAAGCCACGGGCGCGGCTTCGCTCTTCAGCTTCTCGGCCTGGTAGTGCGTGATCAGGGCGTCGACGATCGGCTGCAGCTTGCCGTCCATGACCTCGGTGAGTTGATGGATGGTGAGGCCGATGCGGTGGTCGGTGACACGGTTTTGCGGGAAGTTGTAGGTGCGGATTTTTTCGCTGCGATCGCCGGTGCCGACCATCGCCTTGCGCTCTTTCGCGAGAGCTTCCTGCTGCTTCTGCATTTCGATTTCGTAGAGGCGGCTGCGCAGGACCCGCATGCCTTTCTCGCGATTCTTAATCTGGGATTTTTCGTCCTGGCAGCTGACTACTGTGTTGGTGGGAATGTGGGTGATGCGCACGGCCGAGTAGGTCGTGTTGACGGACTGGCCGCCCGGGCCGGACGAGCAAAACGTATCGATGCGCAGGTCTTTGGCTTCGATCTTGATGTCGACGTCCTCAGCTTCGGGCAGGACGGCGACCGTGACTGCGGAAGTGTGCACGCGACCTTGCTGCTCGGTGGCGGGCACGCGCTGCACCCGGTGCACGCCGCTTTCGTATTTCAGTTGCGAGTAGACGCGCTTGCCTTCGATGATGGCGATGACTTCTTTGAGTCCGCCCACAGAAGACTCTGACGTCGAGAGAACTTCCACCTTCCAGCCTTTCGTTTCAGCGTAGCGGGAGTACATGCGGAACATCTCGTCGGCGAAGAGTGTTGCCTCGTCGCCACCGGTGCCGGCGCGGATCTCGAGGATGACGTCTTTTTCGTCGTTGGGATCTTTCGGAATCAGCAGGACCTTGAGATCGGCTTCCACCTGGGCCACGCGCGCTTCGAGCTGGGTGAGTTCTTCCTGGGCGTAGGCGCGCATCTCGGGATCTTTTTCATCGGCGAGCACGGCTTTGCTCTCGACGATACCGCGCGTGAGGTCCTTGTACTCGCGATACTTTTCGACGATGTCGGAGAGTTCGCTATGCGCTTTGGCGGTCTTCTGGTATTTCGCCGAGTCGGTGACGATCTCCGGCGAAGCGAGGGCCCGGGTCAGGTCTTCGTAGCGCGATTCGAGTTGGTCGAGTCTCTCAAACATACAGTTCTCAGTTCTCGGTTCTCAGTTCTCGGTTCTCAGTTCTCAATTCTTAGTATGGACATCAGCGCTCCACTATGGCAGCACACGTCATTAAACTCGATTGTAGGAGTTTTACTGAGAACTGAGAACTGACAACTGAGAACTTGTTTAGGGGAGGCCCCCCTAAGCGATTACCAGTTCCCCGCCGTGCTGCTTTTCGAGTTCCATGGCCTGGTCGAGCGCCACGATCGCGCACTGGACTTGGTCGTCGGCGGGAGGCTGGGTTGTGATTCGTTGCAGCCAGAGGCCGGGAGCGGTCATAAGGGCGAACAGCGAGCCACGATGTTTCGCGGCGAAACGAATAATTTCGTAGGAGAGGCCGGCGATCACCGGCAGCAGGACGATGCGCGTGACGAAACGAGCCCAGAACGTCGTCACCGGGAAAATTGCATTCGCCACGATATAGACCACGATCGAGAAGATCATCACCGTCATCAGGAAGCTGGTGCCGCAACGAGGATGATAGGTCGAATACTTCTGGACGGCTCCGGTCTGGAGCGGGTCGCCATTCTCGAAAGCAAACACGGTCTTGTGCTCGGCACCGTGATACTCGTAGACGCGGCGGATGTCCTTCATCAGCGAAACGCCCCAGATGAAGAGCAGGAACAGCACGATGCGGATAATGCCATCGACCACGTTGAAAAGCACCGGATTGGCGAAAACCGGGTTCACGCGCTTGAGTTCGGTGGCCGCGAGCAGCGGAAGGAACTTGTAGGTGAATATAAAAAAGCCAACCGAGATGGCGATGTTGACGGCGGCGATCCAGCCGCTGATTTCGACTTTCTTGCCTTTGCTGTCGGGCGCGATCTGTTCCAGCGCGACATCGGCGGAGAAGCGCAGGGCGCGGAACCCGAGCGACATTGCATAGCCGAGCGTCATCACGCCACGAACCACGGGCCATCCCATCCATTTATGCTTTTCGGAGGGGCGCTCCAGGGGTTCGCTATGCGTGGCCACGTCGCCGGAAGGCTTCCGTACCGCGATCGCCCAGGCGTGGGGTGAACGCATCATGACGCCTTCGAGGACGGCCTGGCCGCCCACCAGCGTCTCTTCACCGCTCTCGAGCGCCGGCAGAAGCTGCAGGGCCACCAGAAAACGCCACAATTTGGCAAGATAGTGCATGCTCGTTAGATGATACTTCCGACGGGAAGTAGCAGGAATTAAGGGTATCACAGCGGGCTGTGATGGGGAGCGGGGAATATGGCGTAAATACAAGAATATGTTAGCGTTAGAAGATTTATGGACGATTGATCGAGCTCGGTTTGGGGCGCCGGTGACAGCCAGCCGAGCTTCGCCGGCCGGACAGGCGAGGGCGTTTTTCCCTACGCATGCTGGACCATGGGAGCGTCTGTCGCAGTGCGACCGGGCGTTCGTTACGTGCGCTATGCGGAAATTTGCGGAGACCTGCGAGGCGATCGCGGGGACCACTAAAAAACTTTTGAAGATTGGGATCGTGGCGGAGTACTTCAGGTCGCGCACGGTCGAGGAGGCGTCCGTCTCGGCGGTGTTTCTTTCAGGAAGACCGTTTCCCGCTTACGACGAGACGACGCTTCAGGTCGGCGGACGATTGCTCTGGCAGGTGTTGGAGCAGTCATCGGGAAAGAGCGCGGCAGAGCTGTCGGCGGCTTATCGGAGGTTTGGGGATTTAGGGGCGGTGGCGGGCGAGGTGCTCGGGGACTCGGGACGTGGAGAAGAGAACACGCCGGGCCTGCGCTCGTTCGACTCCACTCACGGCAGGCTCCCGAGGGCGTCTGTCCGTACGCATGAACTGAGCGCGATTGAGGCTGAGAACTACTTCCGGCGGATTGCGGCGGCTCGGGGTCCGGCAGCGAAGGGCGCGCTGGTGCGGGAGTTGTTGGAGCGAGCGACGCCGCTCGAGGCCAAGTACCTCGTCAAGATCATGACCGGGGATTTGCGGATTGGATTGAAGGAAAGCCTGGTGGAGGAGGCGATTGCCCGGGCATATGACGCAACGCTTGCGCAGGTCCAGCGCGCCAACATGCTGGTCGGCGATATTGGCGAAACCCTTCGGCTTGCGGCGCGCGGCGCGCTCGGGGAAGCGCACATGCGGATGTTTCATCCGCTGGGGTTCATGCTGGCCAGCCCGGCGGAATCCGCGGAAGAGGCTTTGAGCTTCTTCGAGCAGGCCTCGGTCGAGGACAAGTACGACGGGATTCGGGCACAGGCGCATGCTTCCGCGGGTGAAGTGAGGTTCTTTTCGCGCACGCGGGATGAGATCACGGAGTCGTTTCCCGAGTTGCCGGATGCGCTGGCGGGATTGCCGCAGGACGCCATTCTCGATGGCGAGATCGTGGCTTGGAGTCACAGCGAGGAAGGTGCGGGGCGGGCTCTTCCGTTCAGCGCTCTGCAACAGCGGCTGGGGCGGAAGAAAGTCAGCGCCGAGCTAATGCGTCGCGTACCGGTCGTGTACCTCGTGTTCGACGTCCTCTATGCCGGGGGAGAGTTGTTGCTGGAGCGTCCTTTGCACGAGCGGATGCGGATTGTCGATGAACTGCTGGCGAAAGGCATTTACCACAAAGGGCACGACGGAGCACGAAGGAAAACATCGCTGGGAGCTCAGGGGATGCTTGCGTTTGGTGAGGCAGACGAGCCCGAACCTGTACGCGTGATCCGCGCTCCTTTTGTCCGGGCTTCGAAGCCGGAGGAGCTCGAGGAATTGTTTACGGCAGCGCAGGCGCGGGGCAATGAAGGCCTGATGATCAAGGATCTGGAATCTCCTTACACGCCGGGGCGCCGGGGCAAGTCGTGGCTGAAGATGAAGCGGGAACTGGCCACGCTGGATGTCGTGGTGACGGCGGTTGAGTATGGACATGGCAAGCGCATCGGGGTGCTCAGCGATTACACGTTTGCGGTGCGGGATGGCGAGCGGCTGGTCAATGTGGGGAAGGCCTACTCCGGGCTCACCGATGTGGAGATCGCAGAAATGACGAAGTGGTTTCTGGAGCACACGCTCGATGATCAGGGTTTCCGGCGCGAGGTGGAGCCGAAGATTGTGCTGGAAGTCGCGTTCAACAATGTCATGAAATCCGACCGGCACGAGAGCGGGTATGCGCTGCGCTTTCCGCGCATCGTGCGGCTGCGCCCCGATAAATCGCCGGAAGACGCGGACACGATCGAGCGAGTGGAAGAGATTTATCGGCGACAAGATGGACACGGGCAGTAAGATCGCAGCCATTGGTGAAGCATTTTGATTTCGAGAAGCGAAATAAAAGGACTGGCCCATGAACAAATTCGGAAAGAAGCCGGGAGCACGGATTTTATTGCTGGCCGCAATGGTTGTCCTGGCGGGCTGGTGGAGTTTGCGTGCCGACACATCTCTCAAATGGAAGCTAAGCAAGGACTCGGAGGCGCTGGTAGCGGACGCCAAGCTGCGCGATGAGATTTTCGATGCGCTCGATGCGGCCGAGAAAGCGGGAACCGATCCGCGCATCACGCATTTCAATGTGCGGGTCGCAACCGCGTTCGAGAAAGATGGCAAGGAGCGCGTGGTGGTCGGTGGGAATGTCGAGTACGAGGTCCCCGAAGGGATTCATGGGGAAACCTCCGTGCTGAATCACGTCACTGCGCTGTATGGTGCAGACACGACCCGCAAACAGGTGCGGTTCCTCGCATTTTTTGCGCAGCAATGCGGGGGAGGCGCCAGTTGCGGCGATTGCCGGGATTATCAAATGGCGACCACCGACTACGAGCATCTGCTGGTGGCGTGTGGTCAGGCGAGCGACCGCACGGTGAAGGTCACGCGTTTTGCGGATCAGATTGTTTGCGAAAGAAACTTCCCCGAGGTGGACTCCGCGAAGATTCCGTTGCCGGCGGAAGAATTGCGGCGGCTGGTGCAGTCGGCCGAGGAGGCTCGCCGGGGCGGCGTCACGCTGTTTACCAAGGAGCGGCATACTGGCGCAGCCGCACTCTCGTTTGCTGGCAAAACGTATCGTGCGGCCGGGGCGGATGATGCGGCGTTTCACTATCGCTATCCGATTGGCGGCTTGTTGCAACAGGCCATGACGGAGCGTGACTACTTCCTGCGCGCGATCGTCATCAGCGGAGAAAACGGGGAGTGGCCGGTCGTGAATTATCGAGATCGTCAGTATGGATATGAAGCGAGCAGCTTTAACCAGGCGGCGGGGAAGCCGCCGATTGTGCTGATCCTGTCGAATGGGCGCGGGCAATTCCGGATGACGACCTTCGAGTCCGCTTTACCGTCTGCGTTCAGCACCGCGGATTTTATGCCTGAAGCATTGAAGACGTTTCTTGCGACCCACACGACGGACAAGTAATCACGCAGGCCCAGACGCCCTCGTCTGGGCGGTTTTTTGGCTCGAGGCATTTACAATGCAACGCCGCTACGACACTGCTCGAACGGGAGTTTGTTGAAGGGCAGCTATCGTGCGAGTGCAAATCTCGTTGGGGGATCCTGTAGCCGCGATCGGCAGCAATACGCCAAGCTTGCGGTAGAACTCGATGAGCGGTGCGGTGCTGCGCTGGTAGGCTTCCATGCGGACCGTGACCGACTCGGGCCGGTCGTCCTCGCGCTGGAAGAGGCGGCCGCCGCAACGGTCGCATACGCCGGCGGTTTGCGAGGGCTGGCGTGTGACATGGTAGACCGCCTTGCACTTCTCGCAGGTACGGCGGCCACTCAGGCGTTCGACAATTTCGCTGAGGGGCAGCTCATAATTCACTACCGCGTCCAGCGAGAGACGCTCGTCTTCCATTAACTTCTTCAACGATTCGGCCTGGCCCAGGGTACGCGGAAAGCCGTCGAGGATGAAGCCGCCACGGCAGCGGAGACAGGCGGTGCGTTCGCGCACCATTTCCCATACGGTCGCGTCGGGCACGAGTGCGCCGCGGCGCATGAAGTCGAGGGCCGTGATCATGGCGGGCGAGGGGCCACAGCCAGTGCTGCTCGCGGCGGCCCGAAAAACGTCTCCGGTGGAAAGGTGGCAAGCGCCGAGGCGTTGGCGGAGCAGGTCCGCCTGCGTGCCTTTGCCAACTCCGGGGGCGCCCAGCAGGATCAGGCGCCACGGATGCGCGACCTCGGCGGAAGGCAGACAGGTGGCAGATGGACCTTCGAGCCAGGCGGCGCGTTGGTTCTTGGTGGATGTCATACGGGCACCTGCGAACAGATGATTCGGCGTACGGCGCGTAGTTGAGGAAGCAGCGGGGCTGTTCCGCATGCTGGCGCGTAGGCCTTGGCAGAGTAGGCTAGCCTGCGCGGAGCCAGGAGTTGGTGACGGTCGTCACATTGGCGTGTGACATGCAAACGGGCCCTGGTTGTCGGCCGTCAGGCGAAAGAGATTCCTCGTCGCTTTGCTCCTCGGAATGACAAAAGAAATAAAGAGGCTGCGTGGCTAGTGATGGTGGTGATGTTCGGCTTCGCTCATGGGGATGACGCAGCCGTGGGCGACTTCGCATTCAACGTGCTCGAACTGGATGGTGGTGTGGACCACGCGGAAGTCGTGCTGCAGGACTTCTTTCACGTCGCGCAGGATGCGCTCGCTCGCGGAGGGCGGAATATCGGCGATGGCGATGTGACAGGAGAGGGCGTGGCTTTCCGAGCCAATACTCCAGACGTGTAGGTCGTGGACATCGTTGACGCCCTCCACCTTGCGGATGGCGGCTTCGAGGCGATCGAGTTTCATACCGCGCGGCGTGCCTTCGAGCAGGATGTTCATGGTCTCGCGCAGGATGCCGACCGACGACCAGAGGATCAGGGCGCCGATGCCGAATGAGAGGGCGGAGTCGATCCAGTACTGGCGCGTCGCCATAATGGCCCAACCGCCTGCGATGACGGCGGCGGTGGATAACGTATCGCCGACTTCGTGCAGCAGCGCGCTGCGGATATTGATGTCGCCTCCGGAGCGATAGAGCAGCAGGGCGATGATGCCGTTCATCACGACGCCGGCACCGGCGACCCACATCATCAGGCCGGCATGCACCGGTTGCGGGTTCTGCACGCGTCGGAAGGCCTCATAAAAGATGAAAAACGAGATGACAACCAGCGACCCGGCATTGATCAGGGCGGCCAGTACCCCGGCCCGGTGATAGCCGTAGGTTTTCGTCGCGCTGGGCGGGCGCGATTGCAGGTAGACCGCGACCAACGAAAGCAGCAGGGCGAGGAAATCAGAGAGGTTGTGGCCCGCCTCGGAGAGCAACGCTAGGGAATGCGCGCGAATGCCGGCGATCACCAGGAGCGCAATGTAGGCCAGCGTGACGAACAGGGAGATCCGGAGCACCTTCGAGGTGCCGGCGCCCGCGCCGGAATGCACGTGCATGTGCATCCCTTCAAGTGTAACGGGGGGAGAGTGGGGCTTCAAGGTGCCGAAAACCTGAGGAGAGTCATCTTGCAATCTGGATGGGTTTAACTGAATCGCAGAATGGACGACGCGAAATTCCACCCCTGACCGCGAATCAACTTGATTACAATGCTCGGTTCCTGACAGAGAGTTCGAACCCATATGCAAACAGCAGAAGTCATCATCATTGGCGGTGGCATTGTGGGGTCGAGCATTGCGTATCACCTCACTGCCGCGGGTTGCCGGGATGTGCTGGTGGTCGAGCGCGAGACGCACCAGGGCAAGGGATCCACCGGCAAGAGCATGGGTGGAGTGCGCGCGCAATTCTCGACGCCGGTGAACATCCAGATGTCGCTGTACGCAATTCCCTTCTACGCGGGTTTCGACGAGCGGCTTGGGCATCCGGCGGGCTACCGGCCGCAAGGGTATCTCTTCTGCGCTACCAGCGATAAGCATATGGCGTACCTGCGCGGGAATTACGAGCGGCAGGTCGCCCTGGGATTGAAAGATGCGCGCATCGTGACCGGCGATGAGATCCGCGGCATGTTCCCGCTGCTTCGGGGAGATGACATCGTAGGCGGGAGTTTTTGCGCGAGTGATGGCTTTGTCGATCCTTATAGCGCGATGATCGGGTTTATGACGTGGGCGGCCGAGCGCGGCGCGAAGCTTTGGAAGAACACCAGCGTCACGGGAATTCGGCGCGACGCTCGAGGAGTCTGCGAGTTGGAGACTTCGCGCGGTCCGGTCTCAACGCGCGTAGTGGTGAATTGCGCGGGACCTTGGGCGGCGGAGGTGGCGAAGATGGTCGACGTAGATCTGCCGGTGGAACCGTTGCGGCGAATGCTGGTGCCGACCGAACCCTTCGACCAATTTCCGCATACGGCGCCGATGATCATCGACATGTCGAACGGATTTCATTTCCGGCCTGAGTCGCTCGGGTTCCTGCTGGCGTGGAACGATCCGGAAGAGACGCCGGGATACAAGAGCGAATTCGAACCTTCGTTCATCGAAAAAATTCTGACGCGGGCGGCGGACCGGGTGCCATGCTTTGAGAACCTGGCGGTAAATCCGAAGCGCGCGTGGGCGGGATTGTACGAGATGACGCCCGATCATCATCCGATTCTGGGCGAAGTTCCCCAGGTTCGAGGATTCTTTCTGGCGAATGGCTTCAGCGGCCATGGGGTCATGCATGCGCCCGCTACTGGGAAAATCCTGAGCGACTTGATTTTGACCGGGAAGACCGACCTGATTGACGCTTCTCTGTTAAACTTCACGCGCTTTGCCGAAGGCCGGATGATTCACGAGACTGCGGTGCTCTGAGGGGAAAGCTTAAGCGACAGAAACTCGCACGAAAAACGCTTTAAGCACGTAGGGCACGACAGGCACGAAGAAAAGGCGCCTACGTCTCATTCTGGAAGCATCTTGGAACGCCGGTTTTCTTTGCGTTCTTGGCGGATGTTCTTTGTGACCTTTGCGGTTAAAAGCTTTCGATCTTCCGCGATCAAAGAACAAAACCTTTAACCGCGAAGATCGCAAAGGGAACGCGAAGGTCGCAAAGAAAGAGGGGAGCTACTCGGTGATCAAGGAACACAACTTCTGGTTAACAACCGTCGAGATGCCTGCCACGGACGGGGCTCGCGCGCTGCCCGAGACGGCCGATGTCGCGGTCATCGGCGCGGGCTTTACCGGATTGTCGGCGGCGCGCAGGTTGGCGAAGGCGGGCGCAAAGGTCACGGTGCTGGAAGGCGAGACGATTGGGTGGGGAGCCAGTTCGCGCAACGGCGGCATGGTGCTGCCTGGCTTGAAGCTCGGGGTCAACCAGTTGATCTCGATGTATGGACGCGAGCGGACGCAGCGAATGTATGCGGCGTCGGTAGCGTCGATCGATTGTGTGGAGAGAATCGTTCGCGAGGAGAACATTGCGTGTGATTTCGCGCGCTGCGGGCACCTGGAAGTTGCCTGCAAGCAGGCGCACTTTGATGACTACGCGCGGCAGGTGGAGGTGATCCGGCGGGAGTTCAACCACGAATTGAAGATCGTGCCGCGCAGCGAACTGCGGTCGGAGATCGGTTCAGACATTTACTACGGCGGAATGGTGGATGAGGGCAGTGTGGGGCTGAATCCGGCGCGCTATGTCGCCGGGCTTGGTGCGGCGGCAATCCGGAGCGGCGCTTGCGTCTTCGAGAAGACCCGCGTCGAGAAGATCGAGCGTGAAGCGCGGCAAGGAGCGCAGGGCTGGAAGCTGACCACTTCGCGGGGAGCGACCTGGGCGCGGAATGTGTTTGTCGGGACCAGCGGCTACACAGGGAAAGCGACGCCAGCGCTGCAGAAGAAGATTATTCCGATTGGGTCTTACATCATCACGACGGAAGTTTTGCCCGAAACGCTGGCGCACGAACTGAGCCCGCGCAAGCGCATGATCTATGACTCGAAAAACTACATCTATTATTACCGGCTCACGCCCGACAACCGGATGCTGTTTGGCGGGCGGGCGGCGTTCTTTCCGGAGAGCGGCAATTCGGTGCGCCGGAGCGGGGAGATCCTGCGGCGCGGGATGGTGGAGGTCTACCCGCAGTTGCGGGATACGAAGGTCGAGTACGTGTGGGGCGGGACGCTCGATTTCGCGTTCGACATCATGCCGCATGCCGGACAGTTGGACGGCATCTATTACGCGGTAGGATACGCCGGGCATGGCGTCGCCATGGCAAGTTACCAGGGCGAGTTGATGGCCAGACGCATTGCTGGGGAGAATCCGGAAAATCCCTTCGAAGGCATCCCGTTTCCAGGCGCGCCGCTTGGTTTATACAATGGTAAACCGTGGTTTCTGCCCGTCGCGGGGGCGTATTACAAGGTCTTGGACTGGGTGAGTTAACTCCTCGAGGCTGGCAGTCACGTTCTCTATGCTGTCATCCTGAGCGGAGTGAGGCGGCAGCCGAACGAAGTCGAAGGACCCCGTGTCTATGTGCAGCGTCGGCGCTCTATCGAAATTTTTCCGCCACAGCTCGCGTTAGTTTAATCGACTCTCCACCGCCCCCGTTACACCGAGTCGAAGCCGGTGTATAATCCCGCGCTGTTTCAGGATGGCGTCAACTCCAGTTGAGGGGTGAGCGAATGTTTAATTCCGTGGTGGAGAGTTCGGAAGCGCGTGCGGCACTTTACATTCTGATGGCCGCGATTGCCGGATCCATCATCATGACCTTACTCGCGAGCTTGCACTGAGTTCGTTCGAAGCAGCGACATTCGGTGGGCCGCCGCGGCTCGAGCGGCGGCCGAGCATCCAGTACACCAGCGGTCCCGCGGCCAACGCAACCGGTCCCCAGCGGAGTCCGTAGCGGTCGCTTCCCAGTAGTGCGACCGCGCTCATCACAATTACCGCCAGCACAGCGCTGATTAGACCAAGCATTCCGCCAGGAACCACGAAGGACCGCGGTAGCTCGGGCATTTTTCTCCGCAGTTGCCATGCCGCCAGCACGGTCAGCACTGTGGTCGCGACTCTCAGCCAGTTATAAATCGTGATGAGTTGCGTCAGCGAGTGCATGGCGAGACCGCCGTAAATCGCGCCCGAGGCGATGATCGCGATCCAGGGCGTGCCGAAGCGAGGATGTTTGCCGGTGAGAGCGGCCGGCAGGTAGCCGTCTTCGGCCATCGCAAACGGCATGCGGGTGGAGGTCAACACCGTGGCGTTCAGCAGCGACAGGTTCGTGACCATAGCAGCCACGGTCATCCACGAACCAAGCCAGGGGCCACCCACGAGTTGCGCGGCGTCGGAAAAATAGCGGGTGTGCCATTGCTGCCAGTTCCCGAGCGCAGCGAGCGACGCGATCGTCGGCAGGAAGTAAACGGCGATGGATAGTGGGACCACGATGGCGAGAGCCAGGGGATAGGTGCGCCGGGGATTTTCCACTTCTTCGGCGACGGTCGAGCATTGCTCATAACCGGAATAGAGCCAGAGCCCCAGCGCGAGCCCAACTCCGAAAACGTTGTAGAGGGGTTGGTGCGGTGGAACGACCGGCACAAAGGGATTGTGCTTCCATTTAGCAAATCCCATCACGACCAGCACCAGGATGGGCATGAGAATGAAAATCTCAAGGGCGGTCGCGAATTTGCCGACGGCTTCAATGCCGCGGACATTGATCCAGGTGATCAGCGCAACGATCAGAAGAGAAATGAGGTAATGCCGCCATCCAGTAAGCCAGGGCAGGTAGAAGCCGAGGTAGTCGGAGAATTGCACCGCATAAGCCGCGCCTAGAAGAAACGACGCGCACCAGTTCCACCATCCTGCGAGAAATCCCCAGAAATCGCCAAAGCCCGCGCGCGCCCACCGGTAGAAACCGCCGTCGACCGGCATCGCGGTGGTCAGTTCAGCCGAGACCAGTGAAACGGGGATCGACCAGAAGAGCGGGATGACCAGCAGGTAGATCAGCGTTAGCCCCGGGCCTGAGGTGGTGACCATATCCTCGAGGCCGAACGGGCCTCCGGTGCAGTATGAGAACATGACCCAGACGAAATAGAAGAGCCCAGCTTTGCGGATGGCGGATTTAGCAGAGTTGTTGGCGGCCACGGGTTCGGCGTGCGAAACGACGCGCGGTGATTATACGGGAGACAGACATTTGAGCTTCGCTGCTGGGGCAAGTCACAATGCCTTCGTCCAGTTCCTCGATACCCCGGTTAGCGTCCAGAGAGCGGACGCGAACCTGGGCACCATGCGGTCTGGAATTTTCCACAACATGTACTTCTGAGACTGTCCCAGTGGGCTCTAGTCGCGAGGCGAGCCTTCCAAAGAAAATCGGCGCACAGATCTCCGCGAATGGGGTACGTCTCGAGCGTTCGCTGTGGGACTGAAGGCAAGCAAATCTCCCGCGTGTGCGCGCCTGCGTACGCGCATAGGTGTGACTGTGAACGACTCTGGATTGGCAAGTCAGTGGACTTGTAGCTTGCTGGTTTTTGTCGCTCTTCTATCCATCCAAACAGGCGCGCAACAAGGTTCTGCCATCGCGAGCGCAGGAGGTCCCATTGCAGCCTCGCCGACCCATCTGATTTTTGGAACGGTCCCGCCGGGTGCATCGAACACGCTGCACGAGACCCTGACGAATCGCGGGAAGCCGAGTGTCACCATCTCGCAAGTGCAAGTGTCGAATGCCGCGTTCCGGGTGAAGGGGCTGACGTTGCCGTTGAGCCTGGCGGGAGGGCACAGCGTAACGTTCAGCGTCGTGTTTGTGCCGCGCGTGGTGGGCACGAATTCGGGTGACCTGCTGGTTCGTTCCACGGCTTCAAACCCACAACTGAACGTCGCGCTCTCGGGCGCCGAGGCTCTCCGTGGCAAATTGACGCTGGCGCCAACAACTCTGAACTTTGGCAGCGTGGCGACGGGGGCAAATAAATCGCTCAGCGGCACGTTGAGCGCAACCGGGAATCCCGTCAATCTCTGGTCGATTACCACCACGAACGCCGAATTCAAGGTGAGCGGAATCTCTCTTCCGCTAACAATTCCGGCGGGACATTCCGTTCCGTTCACTGTGACGTTCGCGCCGCAATCCTCGGGCACGGCGACGGGCACGCTGGCCTTCACGAGCAATGCCTCAGATTATATGGCGGACGAATCGCTGACTGGAAACGGAGGAGTTGCGGCGCAGCATAGTGTGACCCTGTCGTGGGCCGCCAGCAGCAGTACGGCCGTGGTGGGCTACAACGTCTACCGCTCGACCGTATCCGGTGGTCCCTATGCGCGAATTACGTCAGGTCCGGACGGAAGCCTGAGCTATACCGACATAGCGGTGAGTGCAGGGAAATCCTACTTCTATGTGGTCACGGCCGTGGAGGGAAACGGGACTGAGAGCACCTATTCGAATCAGGCGATGGCCGTGATTCCTTAAGCGGGTCTTATTGCTCCACGGACTGTGGTGCTGTTGAGGTTGGGGTGCGTTTGGGAGCGGCGGCATCTTCCGAGACGTAGTGGATTTGAGTGTTCGGGATGCGCTCTGGCGAGGATGCGGCGATGGGGCTGAAGTAACGCACGGTCACATCGCTGCCGATCTTTTTGGTGCGGCTCTGGGCGGGCGCAAGCTGCGCGGCAGGTTTGACGCCAAAGTAGCGCACCGTCACCTCCTGTCCCACGTAGTCGAGTTCATCGTTTCCGACTCGCACCCAGCGAGGCTTGGCCGCAACGGGGGGTACAACTGCCAAAGCGGGTACAGCTGAGGCCTTCGCCGGCACGGCAGTGGACGCAGCCGAGGGTAAGGACGATGGCTGGACGACTGCCTTGGCAGTGGCTACGGCCGAAGTGGGCGCGGCTGGGGCAGGACGATGATCCCGGAAAGCGACCCAAGTCGCCAACACCACTACGGTCAAGGCCACCCAGCGTTTGTAATAGGGCACGCGTATCACTGGTCGCATTACCACGGACAGCGCACGATCCAGTTGGTGGCGTTCGGGCAGCCTGATTTCGGGCAGCCTGACTTCCGGCAGCCTTATTGAACAGATAGAAGCAATTGCGCTACGGTAAGCGCGGCGCAACATTGGATTAGCAGTCAGCCGAGCCGCAACGCTACGGAGAGACTCCAGAGGATCGCGGGTCAGGCTTACCGATTCGCTGGTCAGGCCTAATATACTGAAACCTGATTGCGGCGCGGGCGCGGTTTGCTGCACGACTCGCGGGGGTTTCATCTTCGGGATGCCTGGCTGAGGCACAATACTCGCAAGAACAGGCTGGATGGCGGGAGTTTCCGTTGCCGCCCTCTGAGTCTGTGGTTGGGCCGCGCGGCCGATGACCTCGCCCAGCAAACTGGCCATCACGCGATACGTGCGTACCTCTTGCTCCTGGAACGAATGCGCATCACTGAAGATGACTTCCATCACGCCCACCAGGTTTCGGTTGTCGTATACAGGAAGGATAAGGAGTGACTCGGCTCCAAATTGCCGGCAGATCGCTGCTTCAATCCGCCCATCGCGTTGAGCGTTCTCGACACGCAAAATCTCGGCCTTCGATTTCGTGTGGCGTGAGACGCTGAGGATGGCGGTCACACGCCGTCCGACATAGGCGGCGGAACTCCCACTGCCGGCGCGATAGACAAGCTGATCTCCTTGCAGGATGGCGATCGCGACTCCGGTGGCCTGGGCGACATTGCGCGCGCGCTCGGCCATGAGCGGCATGGCGCGGTCGACGTCGAGTTCGCTCTCCGCCATCAGCCCCTGGAGCTCAAGCACGGCGGAAAGAGAGCGCGTGTCGATGCCGCTCTCCTGCACGACGTAAGCGTCGGCCAAAAGATTTTGGAAGGACTCCGGATCGAGCCTGGAATGCGAACTCATGCCCACGCGACTCCAAATTTCGCCGAGGTACTGCTGGTGGGCTTTAGTGGGCGAGCGGTCCAAACCAGTTCCACGGCGGGGTGTTCGCAGTGTTCCACCAACGAATGGGGTTGTCAACCAGGAAGCAGAAACTGAGCTCCGTGGAAAACCCCCTCAGCCGCTTTCGGAAACTTTGACACAGAATCGAATACGACTCGATCCTCCCCGACTTCGTTCCCGTCCCCCTGCGGGCCTCCAGCAAGTTTTCTACTGGCGTCCGAGATCATCATAGGATGGCAACAAACTAAGGGGATATACAGTATTCCATCTATATTCCGAGTAGGGGTGCGGTTTGTTCAATGCCGGGCAGTCCGGCGAGGCCGACCAGGCTGGTTTCGCGCGCGGCGATGCCGAGAAGACGGGTGCGTGTCTCGGCGGAGAGCACAGCTGGCGAGTACGAGGAGCGCAGTTCCCTCACGCGCTGGCGGGCTCGGGAAAAAGTATCGTGCAAGGCTTCGTCGTCATTTTCACCTCGGGAAATGCGATCGATGATGGTCGAGGGAAAATGCTGTTCGCACCGGAACAGTGCCCGAGTCTCTTTAAGCTTCAAAAAGTCTCCATGCAGCCCAGTCTGTGAAAACATGCCGAGCGCCAGCGTTTCGGTGCGAGCTTCGATTCCGCGGGCAAGCCGCTGCGCCGAAGCGATGGCTTCCGCGTCGATGACGAGCTTCTCCAGGCTGTGACAAGCCAGGGAGTCGAGCATGCCGGCGCCGGAAATCATATTGATTCCGGCCAGCGCGCCCAGCACGGCTGACATACTGCTTTCCATGGCCGCTTGTGGGTCCACAAGCTTGGAATCGCTGGCGACAAGGTAGGCGTGAGTGGGAAGGCCGAAGTATTTTCCAACTTGAGCGCAGGCCAGATCGAGCATGGCGGTTTCGATTGCGCCCATCGGGGCGCCGCCGGAGCTCATGTCGAAGATCGCGGGCGCTCCTCCCCACACGATGGGAGCTCCTGGCTCTGCCAGCTGATGAATAGTAAGTCCGCTGATACTTTCAGCCGCGTGTTGTACGACGGAACCCGCCAGCGTGACCGGCCCGGTCGCTCCGGCTAGCGGCATCGAGATGAGTTCGGCAGGGACGCCGGCTCGAGCTAACGTTACCAGGTTGTACGCCGCGAAGTCAGTCCAGTTCAGCGGCGGTGAAGGACAAACGTCGAATACCGCTCGCGGCTTCTCTTTGAGCGCAGCGGAACTGCCCGAGTCGGCAATCAGCAAATCGATCATCGCCTGCAGCGTTGGGCCGCTGAATGCGCCCGTCACTATGGGCTTGCTGGAGTGCCACAGGACCAGAAACAGGCGATAGAAGTCGCCGATTTCCGAGGGGACATCGCTGCAGACGAGCGCCGTCGATTGAGCGGCGTACTGGGGCAGCATCTCCGTCACCTGGATGAGGGCGACGAGGTCTGCGGTTTGCGCAAGGCGCGGTCGCAGGGTGTCGGCATCGAGGATTTTCAGGCAGGAGGATCCCGGGTCGAAATGAACGTCGTCGCCTCCATAGTGAACAGCCTTGTGGCCGGCGCGATCGTAGAGAAAGAACTCCCGGGGAGCGGATTCGAGGGCACGCCGGGCCAGCAACTCCGGAATGTGAGCAACACCATCTTCGACGCGAGCGCCGGCCCTGAGTAATAAGCGAGCGGCCTCGGGATCGCCCACTTTTACACCCGGTTCCATGAGGAGTGTGAAAGCCTCTCGGAGAATGCGGTCGAGCAGGGCGCGGTCGAGGAGTTCAAGCTTGGGTTTCACGAGTCAGTCCGCGCGAGCATCCGCAGGTAGAAGTTCTCTGGTCCGCATGAGGCTCTTCATCAGGGTGACCGCCGCGGCCGCGTCTTTGCCGTAGCCATCGGCGCCGATTTCCTCCGCCCAGCGACGGGTTACGGGCGCGCCTCCCACGACGATTTTCACGCGCGGACGAAGGCCTTGCCGCTCGAGGGCTGCAATCACGTTTCTCTGGCCACGCATGGTAGTGGTCAGCAGGGCGGAGACCCCGACAATATCGGCGCCGACTTCCAAGGCGGTCGTGGCGAACTTGTCACTGGGGACGTCGACGCCCAGGTCATACACCTTGAATCCGTGTGCCGTGAGCAGTGTGCCCACCAGCGTTTTGCCGATCTCGTGGATGTCACCCTGGGTGGTGCCGAGCACGACGGTGCCCGCGACCGCGCGTTCGGCGCCTTGTTTCTTCAACTCCGGTTCAAGCACTTGCATGGCAGCGCGCATGGCTTCGGCCGAGGCCATCATGTCAGGCAGAAACATGGTATGTTGCGCGAATTGTTCACCGACTTGGTGCATGCCGGGTACAAATCCGTGATTGATGGCATCCAGAAGATCGAGGCTGTTGGTCAGAGCGGTCTGAGCGAGCGCAAGCGCGCTCTCGGGCGCGCCATCGATGATGCTTTGCCGCATGGCTTCAAGAATCGACTCAGGCATGCGCTGGCCTCAGGAGATGATTGGACGCGGTTTGCCGAACATTTGTCTGTGATTTGGGTCACCCGGTGGGCGAAGGTGCCAAAACGTGGTGCTACTTAGTTCTCTGCAGCTCGCGGTAGGCTTCGCTTTTCGATACGCCTAATTCTTTGGCGACTTTCTTGAGGGCGGCTTTCTCGTCCACTTTCTCTTCGGACATGATCTGATCCACGCGCTGGCGGATGGATGCTCGCGCCGTCGCGCTTCTTTCTCCTGCCTCCGCTTTTGCGATCAGCAGCGTGATTTCGCCTTTTACCTCGCCGCGAGATTTCAGTGTCTCAAGAATTTCCACGGCGCGGCCGCGCAGGAATTCCTCGTGCACCTTGGTGACTTCGCGGGCAATCACAATGTGGCGATCCGGCCCTAGCACTTCGACGATGTCTTCCAGAGACTCCAGAACGCGGTGGGGCGCTTCGTAGAAGACCTGGGTGCGCGGCGAGGTGGCAATGCTTTCGAGAACGGTGCGGCGCTCGCCGCGTTTGGCCGGCAGAAATCCGCTGAAGCGGAAGGAATCGGTCGGGAGGCCGCTCGCTACCAGGGCGGCCAGGAAGGCCGAGGCGCCTGGAATCGGGATGACCGGCACGTGGTGGCGGATGGCCAGCGTGATCAGGCGAAATCCGGGGTCGGAGATTCCGGGCATGCCCGCATCAGTAACCAGCGCAATCCTGGCGCCGCCTTCCAGATCGACGACCAGTTCGGCGGCCTTGGTCATCTCGTTGTGCTCGTGGTAGCTGATGGTGCGCGTCGTGATCCCGTAATGATGGAGCAGTTTCTGCGTTTGGCGCGTGTCCTCGCAGGCGATCAGGTTGACTCCCTTGAGCACGCGCAATGCGCGCAGAGTGATGTCCTCGAGATTGCCGATAGGGGTCGCAACCAGATACAGCGCTGGACCAGGATCGAGCGGCGTGGTTTTGGGAGAGGGCTCGGAGGACATCGCGGGAAGGATAACACCGCTGCCAGAGTACCCCAGTACCGAGTACCGAGTGCGCGCCGAGTGCTGAATGCTACCTGCCAAGTAGCTAAATTGACGCGGCCTGCCGCATCCCCCTAGAATCTAGGCAGTTGAGGGGCGCGCCAAGCGATTCTGCGCGCGGTCTGGCCGTTTCCTTAGTCATTGGAGTTTCATGCCACTTTACGAGTACCAGTGCAAGAAGTGCCACCACCGCTTTGAACGGATCCAGAAATTCTCTGACCCACATGTGAAGAAGTGCCCCGACTGCGGCGGTCCGGTCGAGCAGGTTTTGTCCGCTCCAGCCGTGCAGTTCAAGGGTTCCGGTTGGTACGTGACCGATTACGCCAAGAAATCGTCCGGGAGTACGGCCTCGTCCTCGAGCAATGGCGAGTCAGGGAGCAGTGGTGATTCCGCCGGCAAGAAGGACGAGAAGAAAGAAACGAAGACCGAAACCTCGAAGGCCGAGGGATCGTCGAAGAAGAAGAAATCGTAGAACAGCTATTAGCTGTTGGCTATTAGCTTTTAGCTCGAACTAAACCTTGTTTTCGCCCTCGTCGTTTCTTCTGCTGCTAATGGCGATCACATCCACACACGCACTTTCCGCGTCCCTAGGCGGCGACCATCGCGAATGCCTGCTTGGCGGCGGCGATGGTTTTCGTGATGTCTTCCTCGGTGTGAGCGGCGCTCAGGAAGGCAGCCTCGTACTGCGACGGCGGTAAATAAATTCCCCCATCCAGCATATTGCGGAAGAAGCGTCCGAAAGCTTCCGTGTCTGATTTGGAGGCCGACTCCCAGTCGGTGACCGGGCCCGGAGTGAAGAACCAGGTGAACATGGAGCAAACGCGGTTCGTGGTCATCGGAACGCTCGCGGATTTCGCGGCTGCGGCTACGCCCGCTACCAGCTCACCGCTCAGCTGGGCGAGCCTGGCATAGATTTCTTTGTGCTCTTTGAGGTACCGCAGTTGCGCGTAACCGGCCGCCATGGCCAGCGGATTTCCGGAGAGCGTGCCTGCCTGGTACATCGGGCCAAGCGGTGCGACCAGGTCCATGATCTCCGTGGGACCACCATAGGCGCCCACTGGCAAGCCGCCGCCGATAATCTTTCCCATCGTGGTCAGGTCGGGCTTGATGGCATAGAGTTCCTGCGCGCCGCCAAAGGCGAGGCGGAAACCCGTCATGACCTCGTCGAAGATCAGAAGCGCGCCGTCGTTCGAAGTGACCGCTCGCACCGCTTCCAGATAGCCGCGCGCGGGGGGAACGCAGCCCATGTTGCCGACCACCGGCTCGATGATCACGCAGGCAATCTGCTGTTTGAATTTCTTAAAGGCCTCTTCGAGCGCGTCGGTGTCGTTGTAGGGCAGCGCCAGGGTGAACTGGGTGAATTCTTCGGGAACTCCAGCGGACCCCGGAATGCCGAGCGTGGCCACACCGGAACCAGCTTTCACGAGCAGGGCGTCGGCATGTCCGTGATAGCAGCCCTCGAACTTCACGATGTACTTGCGCTTGGTGCAGGCGCGGGCCAGTCGAATTGCGGACATCGTGGCTTCCGTCCCAGAACTGACAAAGCGGACCTTCTGCATATGCGGGAACGCCGAGAGCACGAGTTCGGCCAGGTCCGCTTCCGCAGGCGTGGACGCTCCGAAGCTAGTGCCGTTGCGCAGGGCTGCGCCCAGGGCCTCGATGACCACGGGTGCGGCGTGGCCGAGAATCAGGGGTCCCCAGGAGCCGATGTAGTCGATGTACTCGTTGCCATCGGCGTCGAAGATGTGGGAGGCCTTGCCGCGCACCACGAACGGCGGATCTCCACCCACCGCGCGAAAGGCACGCACCGGGGAGTTGACGCCGCCCGGAATCATCATTTCGGCGCGTTTCTGCAGTTTGCGCGACTGTTCGACTTTACGGGGCATGCGACCTCCTGGCGAGTGCGTGGAAAGAACTAACTATAACAGCGGGCCGGAGCGGCGGGTGCAGGCCTAATCACCAGCAATTGTGACGGAGGGCACAAGCGCGCGTGGCCTACATTTTTACGAGATTTTCACGGGTTGGAAACATTGCCGAAACATCAGCAGCGTATTTTCGAGACAGTAGTTTGCCCTTCTAACCGGGAGGGATCTAAAGGACAGCCTCGGGGGCTCCGGGCTGTCCCGATTTTTTTGGACAGTTTGCGGGAGGTGCGAAAGAGCTTTTAACCGCAAAGGTCGCGAAGGAATCGCGAAGGGCGCAAAGAAAACCTTTTGGCCATCTATAAATTTGGGCCATCGATAAATGAGATGCTTTGCAAATGAGGATGCTTTGCTTAGCGTCCTTTGCGGTCGTTCTTTGCGATCTTTGCGGTTAAAAGCTTTTCTCCGCGAAGGCCGCTTACTTTTCCACCTTCACGCCTTTCCAGAACGCCACGTAGCCCTTGATCCGCGTGGCGGCGGGTTTCGGCTCGGGATAGTACCAAGCGGCATTCGCATTGCGCTTGCCGTTGACTTCGACATCGTAATAGTTGGCCAAACCCTTCCAGGGGCAGGTGGTGTGCTGCGCACTCGGCTTGAAGTAGTCGGTCTTGATCGCCTGCGGAGGGAAGTACTGGTTGCCTTCGACCTCGATGGTCTGATCGCTCTCCGCCAGAACCGTGTTTTCCCAGATTGCTTTTGTCATGATGCCCATTTAGATTCCTAAGACCCACTGACGGTTTCATATGACAACCCTGACCAAGACGGAAAAGTACAACGGCCACTCCATGGTGGGCACGCTGCAGAGAGTAATGGTCTGCGCGCCCGAAGCGGCGGGCTGGAATGACCCGAAGCGGGTCGCGCAGGCGCGAAGCCTGGGCTTTCCGCGCGCGCCGGTGTTCGAACTCGCCGAAGCGCAACATCGCAGGCTGTGCCAGATTCTGCAGGAGGCGGGCGCGGAAGTCAGCTACTTGCCGACGTCGCCCGATCTGACGCTGGACGCGGTCTACACGCATGATGCTTCCCTCGCCACCGATTTCGGTCTGATCGCCATGCATCCCGGTAAATCCAATCGCGTGGTCGAAGCTGCGCGTCAGCGCGAATTTTGCGCAGGACTCGGCATTCCCACGCTCGGCGAAGTGCAGGCGCCCGGGAAAACCGAAGCGGGCGACATGGTCTGGCTGGATGAAGGTACCCTGCTGATTGGTCTCGGTTACCGTACGAATCGCGAAGGCATCCAGCAGATGCGCGATCTGCTAGAGCCGCATGGGGTGGAGGTGCTGGCAGCGCCCCTGCCCTATGGTCCCGGCCCGTCGGCCTGCCTGCATTTGATGTCGCTCTTCAGCGTGCTCGATGAGAAGACGGTGCTGGTCGATCTACCTTGGCTCGCGGTCGAGACAGTCGAATTGCTGAAGGAGCGTGGTTACCGTTTCATCGAAATTGATTCGTCCGAGCGCGACACCCTGGCCGTTAATGTGCTGTCGCTGGGACGACGCCGGCTGGTGGCGATCGAAGAGAATCAGAAAACGAATCAGCGCCTGCGCGATGCCGGGTTCGAAGTACACACCTTCCCCGGCTCGGAAATCTGTATCAATGGCGCCGGTGGGCCCACATGCCTGACGCGGCCGCTACTTCGTGAGTAGTTCGTGTAAGCAGAGCTGGCCGCAATGGCAGGCGTGTACAGGAAGCTCGCTGCCATGCCTAGCTCTTGCGCGATCCGAGCACCAGCGCCAGCACTCCGCCGGCAAGGAGCACAATTCCCACCCCAGCCGGCAGCTTCTCGCTGTGCTCGGTCTGCACCCCAATCTTGGCGTCCCCGATTTTCACGCTGTGGTCCTCCCGCTGCGGAACCGGCACCACGAGCGCCAGCACTCCCAGCAACAGCAAAACAATCCCGATCAAACGCGTGCTATTCATAGTCAGCTCCTATCTGAGACTGCACACGGCAGGCTGCAACCGATCGACTCCGAGGCCCTGATCCTCAGGTTTCATTGACCCGACCAGATTCACGACGTAACATTCTGCCCGGCCCATGATCGGCGAGACCATCTCGCACTACCGCATCGTCGAGAAACTCGGCGGCGGAGGCATGGGCGTAGTCTACAAGGCCGAAGACATCAGCCTGGGCCGCTTTGTGGCCCTCAAATTCCTTCCAGGACACGTTGCCGGCGATCCGCATGCGCTCGAGCGCTTCCGCCGCGAGGCCCGTGCCGCTTCTTCGTTGAACCACCCCAACATCTGCACGATCTACGAGATCGGCCAGCACGATGATCAAGCCTTCATCGCCATGGAATTTCTCGAAGGCATGACCCTCAAGCACCGCATCGCCGGAAAGCCCCTGGAGATCGAAATCCTGCTCGCCCTCTCCATCGAGGTTGCCGACGCCCTTTCCGCCGCGCACGCCAAGGGCGTGGTTCATCGCGACATCAAGCCTGCCAACATCTTCGTCAAACTCGACGGCCACGCCAAGCTTCTCGATTTCGGCCTGGCCAAGCTCTCGCTCCAGCAACAACCGGCGGCCGCAAATGCCACCCCAACTTTGGAAATCACGGAGGACCATCTCACCAGCCCCGGCACCATGCTTGGCACCGTGGCCTACATGTCCCCCGAGCAGATCCGGGCCAAGGAATTGGACTCGCGCACCGATCTTTTTTCCTTCGGGGTGGTGCTCTATGAAATGGCAACGGGAACCTTGCCCTTCCGCGGCGAATCCAGCGGCGTCATTCTCGATGGCGTCCTGAACCGCGAGCCCCTTCCTCCTGCCCGCTTGAATCCCGACCTTCCCCTCCGCCTCGAAGACATCCTCGCCAAGGCGCTCGAAAAGGATCGCAACCTCCGCTATCAACACGCGTCTGAAATCCGCTCCGATCTGCAACGCGTGCAACGAGATCTCGTCAACGCCACCACCAGCGCAGAACGCGCGCCCAGCCAGCACACGCGGCAATCGCGTGTTCCTGTTCCCGAGAGCCCGGATGCTTCGAAGAACCGAGCGGGCGTTCTTCTCATTTCACTGACCGCGTGTGCCCTCATCGCGCTTGCCATCGTCTTTACTGTGCGCTGGAAGTCGTTTTCTTCCTCCGGACTTCACACAACGCTCGCGCAACTCACCTTCGCCGAGGGCATCGAAGAGTATCCGGCCTGGTCGCCGGATGGCAAGACGTTGCTCTATACCGGCGAAGTGGGCAAGATCCGCAAAATCTTTCGCAAGGACCTCTCCTCCGGACAAGATGCCCAACTGACCCACGGCGACTCTGACGATCTGCAGCCTGCCTGGTCGCCGGACGGGAAGCGCGTTGCCTTCGTTCGCGCGCGCCAGCCTGGAGTCAAACTGCAACCCGGCGACGTCTTCGGTCAATTCGACGACGGCGATATCTGGGTGCTCGATCTCGCCACCGGCGCGGAAAGCAAACTGGTCGAAAAAGCCTTCAATCCGGCCTACTCGCCCACAGGAGATCGCATCGCGGTGGACGCTTCCTGGGTCGGCCCTCGGCGCATCTGGACGCTCGATCGCGATGGTCACAATCCCCAGCAAATCTCGACTGACACCAGCGAAGAAGTCGCCCACGTTGCGCCCGCCTGGTCTCCCGATGGCAAGAAGATCGTCTTCCAGAATCTGCTCCGCACCAAGTTCGACGTTCGCGTCGTGAATCTCGATTCCAAGCAGATGACCTGGATCACCAACGATTTTTTCACGAACACTCGCCCGGCGTGGGCGCCCTCCGGCAAATTCATTTATTTCTCGTCTTATCGCAGTGGAGGCATCAACGTGTGGCGAGCGCCCGTCAACCGGAATGGTGCGCTCGGCGGCGCGTTGCAGCAGGTCACCACCGGCGCCGGACAGGATGTCGAAGTCGCCGTATCTCCTGGCGGCAAGCGTCTCGCCTATGCCACCCTGCGCCAGAACGCCGATCTCTGGAGGCTTCCCGTCTCCCCGCAAACCGGTCTGCCCACAGGAAACCCCGAGGCCGTCATCAGCACCACGCGCGAAGACAGCCGTGGCGCCTGGTCGCCCGATGCCCGGAGCATCGCCTTCAACTCCGATCGCGCCGGTGACATGAACATTTGGCTGTTCTCGCTTACCGATGCGAACGCCCGCCCGCTCACGAACGGCCCCGGCGGCGACTTTCAGCCCAACTGGTCGCCTGACGGAAAAAAGATCGCCTTCTTCTCTTCTCGTTCCGGAAGCCCAAACATCTGGGAGGTGGATGTCGCCGGAGGCGCGCCGAAGTCGCTGACCTCCAACCCCGGCGTGAACGTCAATCCATTCTTTTCTCCCGATGGATCGCACATTGCTTTTCAGTCCGATCACTCCGGCAGGCTCGAAGTCTGGGTGATGAATGCGGACGGAGGGAATCCCCGTCAGCTTTCGAACGTTGGCGTGACCGGGCACTTCATGCGCTGGTCCGATAATGGCCGTGAGGTGATCTTCCGCTGCACCTGCGCCGGCAAGCCCGCCACCATGAAAGTGTCCATCGACGGCGGCGCTCCTCTACCCTTCGCTGAGACGAAGGGCGGCTCGCACATGTCCTTCTCACCCGATCGCTCCCGCATCATGGATGTCGTCGGCCACCGCGTGCTGTGGGTCTCACCCGTAAGTGGCGGCGCACCCGAGAAAGTCTACGAATTCCCTGACCCCGACGTTCGCATCGATTATCCGGTCTGGTCTCCCGACGGAAAGTGGGTCCTCTTCGACCGCTTCCTTCCCCAAGGCGGCGATATCTGGTCACTCACAGGCGTGGATTGATTTAAGAATCGCAACTTGATGAAATTCGCTCCGCAGCCTCCGCGGATTCTCTCCGCGCTCTCTGCGGTTTAAGATGTTTTCTTACTGTGCAACGACAGCAATTTCTGGCTGGGCACTCCCTACTTTCCCTGCGCTTTCACATACTCTGCAACCTGCTCCAGGGTCGCGAACCAAACCCCGGGCTTCGACTTCATGTAGACAATCAATTTCTCCAGCGCCGCAATCCGCGACCGGTGCCCGCTGATGTGTGGATGCAGCGTGAGAATAAACATCGTGCGCTCCCGATACGCCACATCGAACTCGCCCTTGTACACCTCATACACCAACTCCGGATCGGGCAGCGATCCGCTCGCCTCCGGCTCATAATAAGGATAGTCGTCAGCAATCCAGTTGATGGGAAGCTCGATCATTCCCGTCTTCTGTCCGCTGGCGAGCAACTCGTACGGCTCATCCATCGCCATGAAGCTGCTGTCATACAAAAATCCAGCCTTGCGAATTTGCTCCATGGTCGACTGGCTGAACTCCCACGCCGGCGCCCGGATTCCCACCGGACGTTTCCCGATCGCCTTGGTCAGGTACTCGATCGACTGCGTCAGCAACTGCTCTTCCTTCGCCGCATCATTTACCTGCGTCAAATTCTCGTGCATCCAGCCATGGACGCCGATCTCGTGCCGCTTGCGCTGCAAAATGTCCTGGATCATCTGCGGATGCAGGGCCGCGCTCATGGCTGGAATGTAAAACGACGCCGGAATCGAATGCCGATCTAATAAATCGAGCACCCGCGGCAAGCCCGTGGTCGCGCCGTACTCGCCCTGCGAGAGCGGAACCGGCCACGGCGTCCGCCTCCACAGCAGTTCGTTATCGACATCAAAGGACAAGCACACTGCAACCCGCGCCCCATTCGGCCAAGCCTTCGGCGTGAGCTTGTCCCCCGCCCGCACCAGCGACACAGCTTGCCGCACTTGCTCTTCGGTCGCGTCGATCGGAATCGGAGGCACTGCTGACGGAGAAACCTGTTGGCCCATCGCAGGAAGAGCGAAAAAAACTCTTGTAACCAACGCCAGCAGGAACACTCCAGACTTGAAATTCATATCGTCCTCGAAGAAATTCGCCAGCCAGCTAACTCGCTCGCGTTTGTGCATCATTCCGCTACTCTGGTCGCACTCGTGCCGTCCTCACGCTGTCATCCTGAGCGAACTGAGGCGCCAGCCGAACGTAGTCGAAGGACCCCCGACTGCGTGGGGTACCGATGGCCTTACTAGTTCTCCATCACGGGCCGCCCTTGCGACGGCGTGCCGAGACCCCATAAAACAAAACCGCCTCTCTCCCTAGTAGTGCTCCCGCTTGTTCCCTGCATTCGCCTGCTCGCCGTTGTACGCCTTCCATGCCTGATCGATCACGTACGCATGGATCGCTTCCGCCTCCTGTGCCGTCATCTTCATGTGTGGAAAGGCAAACTTCGGAGGATCTGCGAACCCCGGCATACCCTGATCCCAATGCGTGCCCGCCAGTACGATTGCCTGCCATTGGCTGTGCACCTCGGGCGGCGCGTAGCGAAGATCGGGCACTGCGCCATCGAGCACCCATGCTCCACTTCCATCCGTGCCCGGCGAATGGCATCCATCGCACACCCACGTGACGTACAGCTTCTCGCCTCGCTTAATGACGTCCGCGCTAGCCTTTTGTTGTGGAGGCTTCGGCACCCGAGGCACGATATCCGGTGGCGTCGGGAATGGCATGCTGGCGCCGAGTTTGAACGCATAGAGTCTCGCCGGACCCCGTTTCGATTGCGGAGTGGCCATCGTCCATGCCGGAGCAAAGAGCCGCGATCCCGAGCCCCAACCTACTGGCGTGAGAACGTATTGCTCTCCCTTCACCGAATAAGTCACCGGAATCGACTCGATCGCGGATCCCGTTTGCACCGACCACAGTCTCTTTCCGCTATCGGCTGCATAGGCCGCGAACTCACCCGTGCCCTGTCCTTGAAACACAAGATTCCCTGCCGTGGAGAGCACTCCGCCATTGGTGGGAATTTCCTCTTCCACGGACCACTGCGCCGACCCTCGCACTGGATCCCACGCGATCAGACGTCCTTCTGTCGCCTTCATCCATTCGCCGTTCTCCACCGCAGCCCGCGACGCCGGACGCCGATCCGTTGCCGGAACATACACCAGCCCAGTTCCCGGGTTGTAGCTCATCGGCCACCAGTTGTGCACGGTCCACTGCTTGCCGCCGCCTTCGGCGACCGGGATCTCCACCGCGCGCCCCGTTTCCAGGTTGTATGAGTTCGCCCACGCCAACTTCACCAGCGGTTTCGCCGAGAGCAGCTTCCCGGTCTTTGCGTCCAGCACATAGAAGAAGCCGTTTTTTGGAACCGTCATCGCCACGTGACGCTTCTCGCCATCCAGCATCAGGTCGGCAATCAGGATGTGATTGTTCTCTGTCTGCAATCCGGGCGCGCTCGTCTGGAAGTGCCACACATATTCGCCCGTCGATGCCTTTACCGCAAGAATGCAGCCGGCGAACAACCTGTCTCCCGTCACCTTGATCGACGACAATTCGCCGTAATCGACGCCTGCGCCCGCCGTGCCGAAAATCACATAGTCGTTCACCGGATCGTAGGTAATTGCATTCCACACGTTTGCGCCGCCGATCCTCCAACTATCGTTGCCACTCCACGTCTTCGCCGCCATCTCGAGCGCTTTGGTCTCCAACGGTTTTTTCGGATCGCCGGGGACAGTCCAGAAGCGCCACGCTTCCTTCCCGGTTTCCGCATCGTAGGCCACCAATGATCCTCGCACGCCGTCATCGGAGCCGTTGTAGCCCATGAACACTTTTCCGTTTGCGACGTGCGGCGCTCCGGTGATGCCCGTTTGCGTGGCATCACATACCGGAGCCTCCCAAACCTGCTTGCCGGATGTTGCGTCAATCGCAACCAGCCGGCAATCTCCAGTGCCCACGTACACCTTCCCATTCCATACGGCCACGCCACCGTTTGTGCGCGCTGAATAAGAGCCGTTGATCGCCAGATTCAGCCGGACTTTAGGATCGAACCTCCAAAGCAATTTTCCCGAGGCTGCATCCACCGCGTACACCTTCGACAATGGGGCGCTCACATAAATGACTCCATCGACCACCAGCGGCTCCGCTACGATTCCGACCGTGCTATCCACATCCAGATACCACGCCAGCCCTAGCCCGCTGACATTCTGATCCGTAATCTCCTTCAACGGACTGAAATGCTGCGACTCGAAATTCCGCCCATTCACGAGCCAGTCATTTCCGCTGGAGTCGCCCGATACTCGCGCCTCATTCACATCGCCTGCTTTCGTGGGAGCATCAGCCAAACTCTGTAGAGCCACTGTCGCTGTGATTAACAAAATCGCCAGCCATCCGAACCTTCGCCCTTGTTTCATGCAAAGCCCCCTGTGCCAGACGCGGAATTGTATGACATTCGGTAGAGAAAAACAGGGCAGGCGTAGCCCCGCAGAATTTAGTCTCACACACACGATTCGCTACACGTGATGGATCAGCCAAATTTTCTTTCGCCTGCAAAAGAGAAGGAAGTGCTCGCCGCCTGGGCGCACAGACAAGGTTGATAATCGAATGAAGGTGAGATTTACTTTCGCAGTTCAAAGACCTAAAACAACTACTGCGCGGCCTGAGCCCAAGCCGAACGATATCCTCAAAGTGTGTTCACGATGCGAGCTTTAAGCGCCTCAAACTCCGCGTCCGAAATCAATCCCTTGTCGAGCATCGCCTTGGCTTTTTCCAGACGCGCCACCGTATCGTCCGCAGCTCCGCCTGCAGCCTGCGCCGCGACCGCTGCCGCTCCGGAAGACCCGAACTGTATTCCTCCGGATCGCGCCCGCATTTCCTCCAGTTCCCGCACACGTCTTTTTTCCCGCCACGCTTGATCCTGCGCCTGGCACACGCGGTAAACCGCCTCTGCCTGGTCCTTGCACAGTCCCCGAAAAGTCAGACCTTGCTCGGTACCGGCGATCGCCAGGTCTGGGCTTCCAAAAAAGTAAACGGTGAGTCGTGCTCCTAAGACTCCAATCTCAACGCGCACCTCTTTCAGGTCCTGCCAACGCACGCTCGTCGGCTGAAAGCCCCCAAACAGACCGCGTTTCATGTGAATCAGTCGCCCGCTCGTGGCCGCGACCAAATCCCGCCGGTGGATCAAAGCAAACAAGCGCCGCTGCACCGCGTAAGCCTCGATGGTTTCACCCGGCACCAGCAACGAGGAAAGCTGATCCAGCGCCTGGACCAAGCGCGGCTCTCCCTGGATTCCCTTTGCAAGTTCGGTGGATACAGTCACGGATTTCCCTTCGCCCTACGTCACTCCAAGGTCTTCAGCTCTTGCGGAAGCGAAGAATACTGCAACAAAAAGGTCCGGTCAACGGGCTGTACTCGTCCAGTAGATGGGTGACACTTTTCATTCCTTTCGTTTGAGCAGGAATTGCTGCGGGGTTAGGTAGCCGAGGGCCTGGTGAGGGCGGACGTTGTTGTAGGTGGTGTACTGGCAATCCCGTAGAGTACAAGAAAGAAGATTAGCAATGAACGCAGATTTATGCGCATCGATGCTCGTCGAGCATAAAAAAAGGCGTGCAAGTGTCAGCTTGCACGCCGCCCACCTTCCCCTAGAAGCTGATCTTCAGAATCGTTCCATTCACGCCAACCAGCCATCCCGCTTTCGGCGTTGCAAATCCCACTGACCAGAAGCCTGTGACTCCGTTCAGCGGATACCACGTCGTGCCTTCATCCGGAGTCCACGCCGCGCCTCCGGCATTCGCCGTGATCACGACGGTGCGCGCGAACTGATCGTCCTCGCGTTGAAAATCATCACCAATCGCGTACGCATAGCTCAGCCCGAAGATCGCCCCGGTCACGGGAGGCGCGTTGGTCAGCGCCCAGGTTCTCCCGCCATCGCTCGAGGTTGCGGTTCGCGCCTGATTCGGATCGGTGGGATCCAGATCGCCTCCGCCGACAATCCCGCGCCGCGAATTCCGGAACGCCACCGTGAACGCGCCTGCACTGGGCGAACTCACGATAGGCGTGTCGTACGCGTTCCATGTGTTGCCGCCATCGGTGGTGGCAAGCACGCGTGCTGCCGTTGAACCGCCGGTCGCGATCCACGCGTTCCGTTCGCCCTGAGTCGCAACGCACGTTCCGCTCGCCGCAAACGACGCTTCTCCCGGCAACGCCGGCGGCATATTCGCAGCGATGCTCGTCCACGTGCGCCCACCATTGGTGGTGCGGATATCCGGAAATACCCCGTTCACCGAATCGCTGTGCGAGATCCCGCGCCGCGGCGTCCAGAACGCGAAGCAATCGTAGAACGCGTTCGCCAGTTGGTTCTGAAACTGCATGGTCCAGGTCGCGCCGCCGTCTTCGGTTTTGTAGATTCGAAAATCCGTCGTGTTGTTACCAATCGATTGCAGGTACGCGACTTTATCGCTCACACCCTGTACATCGCGGAATTGTAGCAACTCCGCCCCCGGCACGACGCCGGCCCGCCACGTCTTGCCGCCGTTGGTTGTGACCACGAACGTTCCCCCGCGGCCCGAGGCCCACACCACTCGTGAGTTCACCGGGCTCACTGCGATGAGTCCCTGTGTCGTCCCGCTGTTTTGTGGGGTCAATTTCGGTTGATGAACTTTTCCGCCCTCTGCAAAAACGAAGGGCGCAACAGCAGCCAGCAGCAGAACAGCCAAAGTGCGCTTCAGCATGGTAATTCTCCGGAAGGATTTCGTGACGGGCGGGAAGTATAGGACTGAGAGCGAATCCTGTCAAACGCCCGTCCGGCGCGGAGTTTCGCTGGCGGGTGTCGGCTTGATCACGCGGAAGCGGACCGCGCAGACCGCTGCCTGATGAGAATGTCTTAAACCGAGCTACGCTCGGCTGGGAAGATGAGGCGTCTGCCTCTACGTGCGATGGCGAGAGGCCCTGCTCTCGTTGACTTGCCCGTTGCGCCAACGTAAGATTTGCGGCGGATGATCGGCCAAACTATTTCCCACTACCGCATCCTGGAGAAGCTGGGCGGCGGCGGCATGGGCTTGGTTTACAAGGCCGAAGACACCGAACTCGGACGCTTCGTCGCTCTCAAGTTCCTTCCCGACGACGTCGCCCACGATCCGCAAACCCTGGAACGTTTCCGCCGCGAGGCCCGGGCCGCTTCCGCACTGAACCATCCCAACATCTGCACCATTCACGAGATCGGCCAGCAGGACGGCCAGCCTTTCATCGTGATGGAGTTTCTCGACGGCGCCACCCTGAAGCACCGCATCGCCGGCCGTCCCCTCGATCTGGAATCCCTGCTGGCGCTCGCGATCGAGATTGCCGATGCGCTCGACGCCGCCCATAGCCAAGGCATCGTTCATCGCGACATCAAGCCGGCCAACATTTTCGTCACCAAGCGCGGACACGCCAAGATTCTCGACTTCGGTCTCGCCAAGGTCACCTCCCATGGTTCCACCGATGAAGCTACGCAAACCGGGGAAGGTCTGGCGCACCTCACCAATCCTGGGTCCACCGTCGGCACCGTCGCCTACATGTCACCCGAGCAAGCCCGCGGAAAGCCGCTCGACCCGCGTACCGACTTGTTCTCGTTCGGCGCCGTCCTCTACGAAATGGCGACCGGCACGCTTCCGTTTCGTGGCGACACCACCGCCGTTCTCTACGATGCCATCCTCCACAAGGAGCCTCCCGACCCGGCCCGTTTGAATCCAGACCTGCCGCCCAAGCTCGACGACATTATTAATAAGGCCCTCGAGAAGGATCGCGACCTCCGTTACCAGCACGCCTCCGAAATGCGTGCGGACCTGAAGCGTTTGCTCCGCGAAACCGAATCCAGCAAGACCGCTGTTTCTGTGAAAGAAGAATCTTCCGAGCACGTCATCCCCAATGCGCCCGCCTCCACGACCGTTCGCAACGCCTCGTCGGGAAGAGTCTCCGCCGCGACCACCGCCAGTTCAGCCCCCGCTCCAACCCGCAAGCTCTGGTACGCTTTCGTCCCGGTCGTGCTGGCGGCGATTGCGCTGGGCGGGTATTACTACTCCACACATCGCACGCCACCCGCGGCCGCTCCCCTCACCGAAAAGGATTCCATCGTCCTCACCGATTTTGACAACTCGACCGGCGAGGCGGTTTTCGACGATGCCTTGAAGCAGGCGCTGGCCGTAGACCTGGGCCAGTCTCCCTTCCTCAACATTCTTTCCGACCGCCGCGTCGGCGAGACCCTCCAGCTCATGGGCCGCGCCGCCAATGACAAAGTCACCCCGGCCGTCGCCCGCGAAATTTGTCTGCGCACCGGGACCAAAGCTTTCCTCAAAGGATCCATTTCCCGCCTGGGCACCCAGTATGTCGTCGGACTCGAAGCCGTGAACTGCAATACCGGCGATACGCTCGCCAAAGAACAGGGCGAGGCTTCCAGCAGGGAAAGCGTGTTGAAGACGCTTGACCAGGTCGCCTCTTCGATGCGCACGCGTCTGGGCGAGTCGCTCGCCTCCGTGCAAAAGTTCGACGTCCCCATCGAGGCGACCACTTCCTCGCTGGAAGCTTTGAAGGCGTTCAGCATGGGCGTCCGCGTCTCGCGCGAAAAGGGCCCCGCCGAAGCTCTGTCTTTTATGAAACGTGCCATCGAACTCGATCCGAACTTCCCGATGGCATACGCGCTCCTCGGGCTGGAGTACGCCAATCTTGCCCAACCCAGTCGCGCCGCCGAAAATCTGCGGAAAGCCTACGAATTGCGCGATCGCGTCAGCGAGCGTGAGAAGCTCCGAATTTCCGCCAACTATTATTACGTTGTTACCGGAGAACTGGAAAAGGAAGCGCAGACTTACCAGCTGTGGGGACAAAGCTATCCGCGCGACTCGGTTCCGCATGGAAATCTCGCCGCCAACTATAGTGCGTTAGGTCAGTACGATCAGGCCATGCTCGAGGTCGAGGAGGCGCACCGCCTCGACCCCACCATTGTGGTCCAGTATTCCAATCTCGCTGGAATTGACTTGGCCATGGGGCGGATCGAAGATGCGAAAGCCGCGCTGGATGAGGCCACCACACGGAAATTGGACGGCGAACTGATTCGTCTTGTCCGCTACTTCATTGCGTTCTTAAAAAACGACAACGCGACCATGGCTCAGCAACTTGCCTGGGCAGCTGGCAAGCCTGGAGAAGAAGATCCTCTCCTCTCCACCCAGTCTGACACGGAAGGTTTCTATGGCCGCCAACCGGCCGCCCGCGACTATGCTCGCCGCGCTGTCGACTCGGCCGTCCGTTCTGATTCCAAAGAAACCGCCGCCCTGTGGGAGGCGAACAGCGCACTACGCGAAGCCGAGTTCGGCAATTTCGCCGAGGCCCGTCGCCAAGTCGCCGCTGCACTCGCTTTGGCCCCTGGAAGAGACGTGAAGATGCTCGCCGCGCTCGCCCTCGCTCGTGCTGGCGATGGTGCTCACGCCCGCTCCTTGCTCAGTGAGCTGGAAAAAACTTATCCCACCAATACCACCCTCAAGCTGTACTGGTTCCCGATTCTGCATGCCGCCATCGAGCTCGATGCGAAAAACCAGTCCCAGGCTCTGGTCGCACTCGAGGCGGTTGCTCCCTACGAACTCGGTCAGCCTCCACCTTTCCAGGTCGGCACTCTGTACGCTCCTTATCTCCGTGGTACTGCGTATCTCGCCGGCCACGACGGCAATGCTGCCGCGCGCGAGTTTCAGAAGCTGCTCGACCACCGCGGCATCGTCATCAACTATCCCCTCGCCTCGCTCGCCCAGCTCGGATTAGCTCGCTCTTATGCCCTCGCTGGCGATAGCGCAAAAACCAAAGCCGCCTATCAGGCTTTCTTCACGCTTTGGAAAGATGCCGACCCCGAAATCCCACTCCTCAAAGAAGCCAAGACGGAAGCTGCAAGGCTGCAATAAGGAAATTAAATCCAAGAGGAGAAGTGTCAGCGGAAATAGGCGCAACGCTTACGGGTCTTTCCCGGAGAATAAGTGCGGAACGCCCGTCTGTTCCCGGGTTTCCCTTCAAGGTGAGCGAGGTGGCCTACCGCAACGCCGGAATCGTTCTCAAAATCAACAAAGACCGCCTGCGGGCATTATCACCCAACAAATGATTGCGGATATTTACCTTTGCACGCTCGATGCGCAGCTAACTTGTTACTTGAAAGGGGTGCTTGATCTCTGCTTGAATCCTGCCACGCGGGGTCATCGTGAAAACCTACAACGCCATTGGCTATCTGATTATTCTTCTCTACATGCTGGCTTGTTTTTATTTTGCTCCAACTCACCCGGGACCTTGGACCGGATTGTTAATAGGCGGAGTTTATTTTATTTTTTGCTGGTTTCTCGCCGGGTTGTATCTGGCCGACGTTCTTCATCTGGGGATCGCCCATCGCTCCCTCGACTATAAGGAATGGTTCATAAAAGCAGTCACGGTACTGAACAACACCTTTGGGATCTATGTAGATCCGATTGCCTGGGTGAATCGGCATCGATTGCATCACAAAAACGCGGACCATGAGGGGGATCCCAATAAGCTTGCGAGTGACGGCTTTTGGCGAACCGTGTATCTCTGTGTCATGCCGTATCGATGTAATGAGGATCTGACGAGTGACGAGGTTTTGCAGTCTTGGTCTTTTCGGGTCGTCGCCAGCCCGTTATTCGCAATTGTCGCTCAATCCTGCAGTTTCTATCTCTTGTGGAAGTTGGCTGGGGATCTGAAGTTTGCGCTGGTAATGTGGTTTGGAATGCGAATTTTTGCGCTGTGGGTCAATATGATCCAAAACTATTTGACCCACACGCGGCAATTTGGATATCGACGGTATGACGACGAACACGACAATGCCATGAATATTGGCGAGTGGCTGCCGGTAACAGCAACCTTCAGCGCCTGTCTGCAGAATAATCATCACCACTATCCAGGCCTTTTGCGGCTAAGCCACGACGAATCCGAATACGACTTTGGATTTCTGACCGTCAAAGTCATGAAATATCTTGGCTTGGTGAAGGCAACTGCAAGAGGTGAAATCGTACCCGGTGACGTTCCCTTAGACGCACTAGGGTTCTAGGGCGCTTTTTTTCTTAATTGTGAATGGTTCGATCGTTTGCCCCCAGAAGCCGGGGGCAATTTCTTCGCCATCCAGGCCGTAGCGTTCCGGCCATTCGTCAGGATAGTAGTAGGTGCCAAAGATTCGATCGATCCACGGAAAGTGGATGGCAAAGTTCTTGTCGATTCCCTCTTTTTGAGAAGTATGGTGCCAATGATGATATCTGGGCATAACCAGATACTTTTCGAGCCATTTAGCATTTGGACCGAAATTGCAATGAGTCCAGGTCGCGTGCAGGGTAACAAAAATCAAATACGCGAAAATGATTGATTGCGAAAATCCAAACATGAGGGGAACGAGGATGAATCCGCGCACGAGTGTGTCGTCGACGAAGTGGGAGCGTGAGCCCGCGATCCAATCCAGCGCTTTCGAGGAATGGTGAACGGCATGAAAACGCCATAGAAAAGGGACTTTGTGCAACGCCAAGTGAATGAAATATTCCGCAACATCCGCAACCACAACCGCCAGGAAAAACTGTAAAAGCCAGGGCATTCGCGCGATGAAGTGTTGAAGAGCCGGAACGCCCAGATATCTCGTAGCTTGAGTAGCGGGCAGTAGAACCAGAAAAGATAAAATCTGAATCGGGAGATGAGTGGACATGAAGTACACGACATCCAAGGTCCACTCCTTCCTGAAGGTTCCTTGTTCTGGATACTGGGGCCAGAGTGTTTCGAGTGGCACGTAGATGAGCGCCATCAAAAACATATCAAGCAAAAACCAGTCCAGGCCGATGGCAGGCCCATCGCGCAGGGTCTGGTTGATCTGTACGCTGGATCCTCCCAAAGCCGTGGCAGCGATGGCAAGCAATAGGCCGGTGAATGCCAGAGTCTTTTTCTTGCGCAGAGCCGAAGAAATGATTCCGAATATGAATGCCCCGACGATGAGGCACTGGATTAAAACGCGCATAGCGAACATCGGATAATGCGGACGGAGTTCAGGAGATGTGAGGAGCTGAGGAAAGTGCAGGCACAAAACACCTCCGAATGAGAGAAATCCAAAGAAGGCTGATAATATGCCACTCCACCAACCGGTCCCAAAACCAGTAGAGTCATCATCACCAAAGAATTCATTAATTCTTTGCTCGATCACGATGTCTCCTTGTTGAAGCCCCCGCCCCAGGTATCAGATAGTACGGCGGAAATCTATCCTGATGCAAAAAAGGGTCGATTTCCAAGGGCCTGCAGACTCTCACTTCGCAGGTGTGACCAGTTCGCGCTCTATGCTACGCAAGATCCCTTCGCGGATGTTCGCCTGATACGCCCGGAAGGCGGGAAGGGAGTAGAGTCGGGGAGCGAGTTCGGGCAAAGGCGTCGCCCCGGCATGCTGTACACCAGAGGCACTCCGGACCGCGGCAATCAGCTTCGATGCCATGGCTGAATCGAAGCTCTCGGAAACGATGACCGTGTTATCCGGCCACTGCTCGACGATTACCGGCCCTTCTTCTGTCGATACCAGGGCAGCTCCCGTCGGACAGGGCGCAGCCGCGCACGCGGGAACATCCTGCACCATCGCCTTCTGATAACGCCATGCAACCGTGGTCGCATAAAAGCGCGCGAAGTGCTCGGCCGCCTGCGTCGTCTTCCAGTGCGACACGTACAGCAGCGCGACATCTTTGGTGGTTGGTTCCGTTCCAGCTGGAAGCGGCGTCCGTTTGAATGCAATGTAGGTACCGCCTTGCCACGCGGGAGCAAAATCGGCGGCGCCGTGCTTGTCGCCGAACTGCTTCAGCAACGCGCGCACGTCCAATTCGCCAAACGAGCCGGAATCGAACACTTCGTAATCCTTGCTCAGCACCGTGCTCAGATCCGGGATCTGCATCGGCACCAGCTTTGCGTGTTCCAGGTAAGCCTTGGAGTCAAACACTTCATGCGTGTTGCGTGGAGGCTGCGCGAACACGCCCTGGAACGCAGCCTGCTTGCCGCGTTGTGCCAGCACGTCCGCTTCGAAGAACAGGCCATCGCGATAAGGGAAGCTGCCGGCCTCGCGCAGCACCATGGGCGCCTTGTGCATCAGTTCGGTATCGATGGTGGCCGAGACCGCCGAGTCCTCCATCGACGCGACCACGCCTGGCGTGTCTTTCAGATTGCGCCCATACGGCGCGAGCAGGTAGTCGATGTAGACCACCATGGCCTGGCCCTCGACGATAGCGTGCCGTGCCGTGGTGCTCTCATCGTTCATGTCGCCTTCGCCACTCTGCGCTTTGGCCGTCGCCACCGGTTTAGAGCCCGCTTTTGCCCAACGCTGCAGATCGAAATTCTGATCCTGCAGTGCGTGGGTGAGTTCGTGAGCGAGGATCGGACCCTGCTTCTCCATGGAGACGGTATTCAGGAGCCAGATCATCTTGGTCTCATCGTCGTAGAGGCCGGCGATCGATTGCCCATTCGCCTTCACCAGGAACTCGCGCAGGTTGAAGTCGCGCGGCAGCAGGCCGAACTTTTTCATGGTGAGTTCGGCGCGCGCGAAGCGCTGCGAAAAATCCGCTCGCGCCAGCCGGTCTTTCGTGAACTTTTCAATGTCCGCCTGGCCGACGATGTTCTTCTTGATCGCAGCGCGTTTGGCAAACCCTGTATCTTGGCTCGCAAACTCGAACACCTTATCGACGGATTTGAAGAGTTCCTTGGTGTCCACGTCGGTCATCTTGATCTCGGCGGGTTTGTCCTTGCGAAGCTTGCGTGCCATGTCCGCCAGACTCTGCGGTTCCGGCGCGGGTGTACTCGCTGGAGACCCCGACGTAGAAGCTGGCTGCTGACCAATGGCCCAGGATGGTATGAAAAAGAAAAAAGAGAGGAGTGCAAGCAGGCGAGATCCCGAGAACATTCCCTGACTCCGTACCGTGAGGTCTATCGAAAATTGTCCGGTAAGCGCCCCGAGAATCGAACTGCAAAGTGCAGTCCGCGATTACCGCAGTAACCGGAAAAGACGGCTGGCAGGTACTTCTCTGCGTCCATCGCGTTGCTTAGCCGTTTGCGGGGTAAGTTATTGTCCTACGCTCCGGCTTCTCTGCGGCCGTTCTCCGCGTCCTCTGCGGTTTAAGATTTGTCGTTCGCCGCACCGAATGTTGCCTTCACTTTTCATTCGGTCGCGTACTCCTCGCTGCTACACTGCTGGCTATGATTTCAGGATTCGCCACTCCTGAAGGCACCGCCCGCTATCGACAACGCTTTCCTCAACTCAGCGAAGCAGAATTCTTTCGTCACCCGGAACACGTTCCCGCCGCCCGCGAACTTTGGCTCTCTTCGCTCGGCCTGGGCACCTATCTCGGAGAGCCGGACGATGCCGCCGATGCCGCCTACACGGAAGCGATACTGCTTGCCCTCCGGTCCGGAATCAACGTACTCGACACGGCCATTAATTACCGCCACCAACGCTCCGAGAGGAACATCGGTGCAGCTCTAACGCAATTGATCGCGACCGGCGATGTGCAGCGTGACGAAGTGTTTGTCTGCACCAAGGCGGGATATCTTTCGTTCGACGCGAACTTGCCGCCCGACCCTCGCGCCTACTTCCTGCGCGAGTACGTCGAGAGCGGCATCCTCGACCCCAAGGAACTCGCCGGGGGCATGCACTGCATGGCTCCCAACTATCTTCACGACCAGCTTGGGCGCTCGCGGAACAATCTCGGTCTCGAGACCATCGACCTCTTCTATCTGCACAATCCCGAAACGCAACTGGCGGACGCATCTCCCGAGGTATTTCGTGAGCGCCTGAAGCGCGCCTTTTCCGCGCTCGAGAGTTCTGTAAAAGCCGGCAAGCTGCGCTATTACGGCATGGCGACGTGGAATGCCTTTCGCGTGGCGGAGGGATCGCGTGATTTCATCAGCCTCCCGGCGGCTGCCGCGATCGCGCGCGAGGTCGCAGGAGACGCTCATCACTTCCGCTTCATTCAGCTGCCCTTCAACCTGGCGATGCCCGAAGCCTATGTTCTCGCCAATCAGAACCTCGGCAAGAAAAACGTGTCCGTCCTCAATGCAGCGGCACAGTTGGGAATTGGCGTGATGGGAAGCGCGACTCTTTACCAGGGACGATTGACCGGGGGCTTGCCGCCCTTCATCGGGCAGACTTTGGGCATGAAGAACGACAGCGAAAACGCCATTCAGTTCGCCCGTTCCGCTCCCGGCATGACAACTTCATTGATCGGAATGGGACACACCGAGCATGTGCTGGCGAATACGAAGCCGGCCCTTCTGCCGCCGGCGCGTTTGGAGGATTGGCAAAAGCTGTTTTCGGATCGCGAAGCTTAATTTCTAGTCGCGGGTCTTTACAATTCGTTGAAAAACTCTCAAGATCGCCCTGCTCTATCGTTCTTGTCATTCCGAGGCCAAACGCGGCGGAAGAACCTGCGATTCCCAGGAGCGCGAGAAACGGGTATCAGATCTAAATGGTGGCAAGCAGCGGGGCCGTATGTGGTAGGTGAAACGTCTGCGAACACGACGTGGTTTGGACGGCAGACGCAGCTGCGGCAAACAAGATTCCTCCGCCGTTCGGCGTCGGAATGACAAAACAGGGGTGTTCGGCTCTGCAGGTCATCAGCAAAATATAGTTTTCGCTGAAGACTGAGGACTGGCGACTGGCGACTGTTACTTCAGACTTGCCAGCCGCTCCTTGGCCATAGATTCGGCCTCGGTCTTCGGATTATCTTTCACGATCTGCTCGTAGATCTGCTTGGCTTCTATGGATTGTTGCGAGGACTCGTACAGCCCGGCCAGCTGCATCTGTGCCGTGACCTTGCTGACCGTATTGGTGGGCTTATTGATCAGCTCTTTGTAAAGATCCACTGCCTCTTTTGTGCGATTGTTGTTCGCATAGAAAGAAGCGAGCGCAAGCTTGGCAAGCGCAGCGAGATCGCTGTTATGGCTGGAAGCGACGTCCTTCAGCTCCCGCTCGGCCAGCGCTTTGTCGCCCAGTTCAATCGCGTTGGTCCCTTGCAGGTAGCGTGCGATGTCAGCCGTGTGCGTGTGCGGATACGTGTCGATTACTCCCTGCAGTTGCAGCTTGGCCGCCTTTGCCCGTTCCTGAGCTGAAGCGAACGAAGGAGCGTTGGGAGTTTCCGGCGAACCGGCAGGACGTATCGGTGTCTCCAGCGTGCGCACCGCCTTGGTCAGTTCCAGGTTGGCTTTATCGTCCTGCTGCGTGATGTAGTACCAGCTTCCGAGAACGGCGCCCACCACGGCCGCTGCGATCACCACTCCGATAACGAGCTTGTATTTGTGCTCGACGGTCCAGTGGGCGGTAGCTTCGGCAACGCCGATGGTGGCTTGGGTAAAGCGGTCGGTTTTCAGCTGATGGCGTGTTTCTGCGCGCACGTACTCCTCATTCCATATTTCTTTGGTTATTGGTGTGGGCTAATGATTCTTCAGTCTAACAGGCTAAAAACAGCACCGTCAAAGATTTGCCAAGTGGAGTTTGCTTCGAGACAGCCTGCTCCCAATGGGCAAGGAATCACAATCTCGGAGGCGTCCGTTCTTCGCGTCCTTGGCGGTCATAAGCTTTTTCCCAAAAAACACGAAGCCGCCAGCAGCGCGCTGACGGCCCTCTTCCCACATTCCAACTCCGTCTACTTGGGCGCTTCTTCCAGTAGACCCTGTTCCAGCTTTTCCTGGCATTCGATGCAATGCCGCGTCCAGGGCACAGCCTCCAGGCGCTTGGCATTGATTTCCTTGCCGCAGCTGATGCATTCGCCGAAGCTGCCTTCACGGATGCGATACAGCGCGCCCTCCACCATCTGGAGCAACTGCCGATCATTATTACTCTGGTGAAAGAGGAATTCCTTGTTATAGGAGTTGGCGGCCTTGTCGGCGATATCCTGGGTCGAATCCTCGTCGGCGGAGCGGCCATCTTGTTCCGTCCGCGAAACCATTCGACGCAATTCCTGCTGGCGCGTCTCCAGCCGTTTTTTGAATGTCTCGACCTTCTTCTTGTCCATAATGGTTGCCCGACTACTGAGAGTCACGGCCCCAGAACCCGAAGTGGGTTTGGGGCCAAACAAAAATCATATGCGCCGAAATTGAAATGCGTCAACAGGGGTACCCTGTACCCGGTTACGGCAACGACTGTACGCTTCCCACTTCGGAACAGCGGAACTCCACAACTACCGTGGTAGGGGCTGAGCGGCACAGGCCAGGGCGTAGCCCATGACTGCCATGGCGGCAGCGTTCTCGCGCAATTCGGCTGGATCAATCTTGTCGAGCGTGTCCGCGGCGGTGTGGTGATAATTGAAATAGGTACGCCCGTCTTGCATGATTCCCAGCGCCGGCACGCCCGCCTGTGACATCGAGGAAATGTCGGCACCTGGACTGAAGGGCACAACCTTGATCAGATTCGCGCCGAAACTCTCCAGAATTTTCTGCACCGGCTTTAAGGCTTCCATCGCCGGAGCGCTCATCTTCACGTTGAAGCCGAGAGGGTGGGCCGCCCCGAGGTCACTCTCGATCGCCGCCACGTGATTCGCGAACTCGGCCGAGTGCGCTGCGGTGTAGGCTTGCCGGCCTCGCCCACCGCTCTCCTCGTCCACCCACGCAATCACGCGGATCGTCCGCTTCGGGCGGAGATGGAGCGTCTGCAGTAACTGCGCCGTCTCCATGGCGACGGCCACACCCGCGCCGTCATCGATCGCGCCCGTTCCCAGGTCCCAGGAGTCCAGATGTCCAGAAGCGACCACAACCTGCTCGGGATGCTCACTACCGCGCAGATCGGCCACCACGTTGTACCCCGTGGTGTCCGGCAAACTCTGCGGCGTGAGGACAAGGCGCATGCGGACTTTCCCCTGCGCGGCCAGGTCGGACACGAGCTCAGCATCCTCTGCGGCGACCGCTCCCGCCGGGATTCCCGCGGGTGTACTGAATCCGGTATGCGGCAGTCGGTACTCGGCTCCGCCCACAGACCGCACCAGCGACGCGACCGCTCCCAACTCCGCCGCCGTTTTCGCTCCTGCGCCGCGATAAACGACAGCTTCCCCGTATGCATCGAGCGCATACCCCGCTGCGGCTTTCTTCGTATCGAATGGAAAATTGAAGAGGACGATCTTGCCAGCGACCTTGCTCCGGCCGAGCGTGTTTAACTCTTCAAAGTTACGGACCACAACCACTTCGGCAGTGATTCCGTCGGCCGGGGTTGCCGTACTTCCCCCCAAAGCGGTAACCACAATTTTCTGGCTGGTCTTCGGAACCTGCCCGGGGAACTCGACCAGCTCGGCCGTTTCGGAGCCGCGCACCCAGTGCGGGACCTTGACCTCCTCGAGCCGGACTTCCAAGCCGAGTTTCCGCAATTCCTCGGCAACGTATTGCGCCGCCTGTTGCGCCTGCGCTGAGCCGCTTGGACGCGGGCCAATGTTCTCGGTCAGATGGGCCACTTGCCGAAAGGCATAGTCGTCGGCCAAAGCCGCGTCTCTTATCGTGATCAAATCGTGGATCAGTTCAGGAGAGAAAGCCGACTCCGATGAATTGGGCCGGGAAGCACTCTGGGCCATCAAGTTCAGGGCAAGAAAGCTGCCGAGCAGCAGAATCGGGAGTACCTTGCTGCCCATCCTGCTCCTCAACTTTCTTCTGCCTTTCAACCCGCCTCCCGTCGACTGGAGCGCTGCATGTCCAGACTCACGTCGGTGCGAGTCTTTGATTCGCGCTGATCAATGGCTCGGGTTCGGTTTGGATCAGAGCGAACGACGGGACAGTCTACTACAGGGAATTCAACCTTCGGATTGATCGCTCGTCGATGGCCGGTTCAGGAAGACTACTCCTGATTCACCGCCTGCAGCGGAGCATAGCCAGGAGCCTCGGCTGGATCGATATCCTGATCGTCCAAAAGCAGGGGAATACTGGAGCGCAGCGCCTCAATCTCCTGGCGGACGCGGGCGATCTCCGCTTCTTTTTCGCGCAATAGCTGGTATACGTCCCTCATTAAGGGTTCCTCCAAGGGACTAGCTGGGATTCAGGGAGCATACAGGAAGGCCGGCTTAGCCGTCATGCGAAAATGTGGCTCAACTCGATTCCAATCCCGTGTTCCGTAGAGAACCAGGTCATAGAGGAATGGAGGGACGGGCGTCCTCGCCCGTCTGGCGGGCGAGGACGCCCGCCTCTCCATGTCGTGGGAGTGCCAACAACGAACGACCAACGACTGCTCTAAAAAAAGCGGCCCCATTTCTGGGGCCACCGTTCAAAGAGGCAGAAAGGCGGGAAGTCAGGGAAGACTTTGCAAGGTGTCGTTCCGCAAAGCAAAACGACGTTTCGGAAGTTGTCGAGAACAATGGGTTTTGGTGAAGGTCATTTCTAGTATGCGGCCTCTTTTGTTGTTCAGGATTTATGCACTTCCTGAACCAAAAGAATCCGTCACATCGCCGTGTGATCCCCGTCACGCTAAGCTGCTGTCCTGCCACGGGTTAAAAATGGACATCGAGCTCTGTTGACAACTGGCAAAGAATAGCCCAGGCCGCGGCAAGATGCACATTGCTGCACATTGGTTGCAGTCCACTGCTTTCAGTTTTCCATTCGGAAGTGAAAAACCCGCCCCGAAATCAGGCGGGTTGGAGTTGGAAGGCCGACAAATACGCGCTAACTGTTCCCCGCCACGGTGCGGAGTTTGCCAGGCAGGAAATGATACGGCGGCCATGGACCGCTGATGACGAGTTCGCAGTTCTTGAGCTGCTTGGCCGCCATCGTGTAACGGTTCTGATATTTTTCGACTGACTTGGAATCAATCAAATGGGCGATGTCGATCAGCATCCCGTCCGATGCCACCTTCTTGCAGCTGACTTCCTCTTCCAGCGGATTGAAGAGTTTGTGGACCTGGACGGAGAGGGCGCGCGCTTTCGTCTGCCGCTCTCGTTCCTTGGAAGCCTTCTCGCGCAGTTTGGCGAGATACTCCCGCCCAACTGTATCCGGCAATTCCACGTTGATCATGGCGTCCCGCAGCGATCCATCCCGGACCACCAGCTTGAGCCGCATCTCCGATTTGCCGCGCAGCTTTTCGACGCTGACGCCGAAAGCGCGCCGGTTCGAGCGAACGGCCTGACGAAGGGCGTCGTCGGTGTCAAAGATCGTTCCAAAACGGAACGGCAGGACGGTCCCATTCCGGAAGCAGACGCTCACCACCCGCGCATGCTCTAGAACTGTCTTTTCATCCACTTTATGGGTTGCGCGGTCATATTCGCTGACTATCACTGCGAAGTCTCCGCTGGGATAACTCAGGACGGGGGCTCCATTGACGCCCTGAATGCCTTCCAGGAGGAAGGGACGCCGGGCTCGGGTACCATTTGGGAGAGCCTGATGTTCAGTCAGGCAGTATGCGTACCACGCCATATCGATCTCTCCGAATCTGGGCAGAGACGGACAACTCGTCTCTTTTGACATTCGCGAAAGTAGGGTCCGACTTCTCTAAACTGGAAGAAAGGGCAGTTGAAACGAGACGGACGCGAATCACTACGTTACGTCCAACCTCATATTACTTCCGTCACTAGGCGAATTGCAACAACTTCGTAGCACTGATTCGTTTTAATGAGTTTCCCGTCCCCGTCTGACCAAGGGTCAAGGCGTCTCAGTTTTGAGACTGAAAACCGCAATCGAGGAAGATTCGCCTGTAGAAGACGAGACGTGGGATTCAACGAAGCGCTACTTCTTCGTCGCCTTCGCGACCCTCTCCTGCAGCGCGATCGTGACCACGCGCAGCATATCGTCCCAGGGCGCCGGCTTCCCGGTCCAGATTTCAAACTGCCGCGCCGCCTGGTGCACGAACATCTCGATCCCCGGAATGATCTGAGCGCCTCTGGCCTTCGCCGCTTTCAAGAAACGTGTTTCCGGCGGGTCGTACACCATGTCGAAGACGTACTTGGCATTGATCTCGTTCTCGTGCAAAGGCGACTCGCCGCTGTTCGACATGCCTACCGGTGTGGCGTTCACGATGACGTCGAAAGCCAGCTTTCTGAGATCTTGGCGCTTGATGGTACGCGCTTTTGCCTGGCGCGCCAGCTTCTGCGCGGGAGCGGGCGTGCGGTTGAGGATAAACACCTCGCACCCACGTTCTTTGAGTCCAAACACGGCGGCCCGCGCGGCCCCTCCAGCACCCAGCACCAGTATGCGGGCGCCCTCCAGCGGAATTCGCTGCTCCAGCGGCCGCACCACACCTGCCGTATCGGTGTTGAAGCCGTAAAGCTTGCCGTCCTGCGCGCGCACGATCGTATTACACGCGCCAATCTTCGTTGTATGCGAGTCGGTGTTATCGAGGTACTTCAGGATCGCTTCCTTGTACGGCATGGTGATGCTGAGGCCGTGAATCGGAATTTCGCGCCCGCAGGTCAGCAGATCTTTCAAGGCCTTGGCGTGCAGCGCGAGATAGACGGCATTCACGTTCTCGCGCCGCAGCGCAGTGTTCATGATGATGGGCGAGAGTGAGTGCGCGATCGGGTCGCCCGCCACTCCGTACACGCGGGTCGCAACATCCACCTGTTCGATGCGGTACACACTGCGCAAATCTTGCGCCGTGACTTGCCCCGGAGCCGTCCTCTCCTCTGCACTCACAGAGGCAAAGGTAAAAGCGCTCCCAGCTCTGACCCCCAGCACCCGGCTGATGAGGCCCTGCTCCCCCATGCACAACCCGACCAGCGAATGGCGATCGCTTTCCTTCTCCAGAAACTTCATCATCGTTACGTTGTCGGTGAGCGTGGTTGCGGTCGAGACCACTTTGTAGAAGTCGGCGGGATAATTCCGCATCTTCTCCAGTGTCTCGGGAAGCTTCTTTGTGCCGTGAAAGTCGTGGAACGAAAGGATCAGGGCCGCCCGGCTCCTAAGTTTTTGCAGTTGCTCTCCCTTGCACTTGAGGGCGGTTTGCAGCTCCACGTCCACCAGTTGGCAACCCGCCGCTGCGGCCTTGGATAGCAATTCGAGCTGCGACGCTACCGATCCCCGGAACTTGCCACCACTAGCCGCCCGGCGGCAGGTCGCAATTACGACCGCGTGCGGAAACATCTCGAAAAAGCTTCTGACCTTGGGAAGGGCCAGCCCCGGCTTGGGAAGATAGTCCAACCTGAACTCAAGAAAGGGGTTGTCGCGTACCAGACCCTCGGCTTTGTCGAGCAGTTGGGCCGGGTCTGGGGCGGTCACCGCTACACAAACCCGAGGCAGCCTCAGGGGCAAAAAACGCTGCACGAAGTTAGCGGGGGAAGAGTTCATCGCTTAGGAGCAGGTCGCGCGCGATATTACAGGGGCGTAATTGCAGATGCAACAACGGATTAACTTTACCGGCAGCGGAACACTTTCGGCGAAGACCGCATAACACCCTCGTAACCTTGACCCACCCCCACCCCCTTGTTACCTTCCGGCTGAAGCCCCTGTGTGTGCTCTGCTTAGCGGGGGGAGACCACGGTTACCTGCCTGGTCTTGGAGGTAAGATGAAGAAAATAGGACTTTTCGTTCTGTTGGCGGCCCTCGCGGCAAGCGCCCAGGACTCTTCCGGCGCAGCCGATGTCAACGCGCCACAGGGCACCAGCCCGACTTCGGTGAGTTTCCCGGTCGAGCGGATTCAAACCCCCACCTACGCGGACCTCTATTGTGCCGGATTCATCAACAAGTCGCTCCTGCCCAATGCGAATTACGTGGCTGGCGGCCTGCAGACTCCGAACACCACCAAGTTCGTTACGGGCGACATCGTGTACCTGGCAGGCGCCGGTTACACCATCGGTGGGCAGTACACCGTTGTCCGCGAACTGAAGGACCAGAACCGTTACGAGGTTTTTCCGGGCCAGGCGAAAGCCTTGGCCGCAACCGGACAGCCTTACGGCGAAATTGGACGAGTGCGGATCGTTGACACCCGGGCCAAGATGGCTATCGCCCAGGTGGAATATAGCTGTGATCCACTAAACCCCGGCGACATCGCTATCCCGTTTGCCGAAAAGCCGGCTATCTCTTTTCATCCCCCGCTGCGCTTTGATCGCTTCATCCCCAAGACCGGGAAGACCAGCGCTCGCATCGTGCTCGGTAAGGACTTCGATTCCACCCTGGGCACTGGCATGAAGGTCTACATGAACATGGGCACGAACCAGGGCGTGAAGATCGGCGACTATTTCCGCGCCGTCCGGTCCTATTCGGCGGATCTTGCCGATCCGGTTGACTCCTTGTCCTTCAAAGCTTCGACCGCGGAAGATACCCAGCGCCGGCCCCCGTCGATCGAAGGCACATGGATGACGAAGACCAAGGGCCCGAATATCCGTGTGGCTGATCTGCCGCGCCGCGCCGTTGGTGAGATCGTCATCATTAGCACGACTCCCACCACATCCACCGGAATGATTGTGTTTGCGCTGGAAGATGTCCATGTCGGCGACAACGTGGAACTCGACGACCAGCAATAGATTTCTGCGTCAGGGAAGCGCAGGTGTCAGGGAACCGGGGAGCGCGTCAGGCTCTCCGGTTTTTCTTTTATTTTGCAGAGGTTCGTTCGGGTTCCGGCGTCCGAAATCAGCCCGAATCAACACCGAACGAACTTTATCGTTGAGATCCCGCAGGTAGATGGGTGAGTGCTGTTCTGCGCGGCCGGTATGTAGACCAACTCGAGAAGCCTTCTACCGGAAGAACACGACGTGGAAGTCGCCGGGTATCTGAGAAGCCCCCACAATCAGCAAAATTGTCACAATCGCTAATTCCATTTCAAACTCCCCACAGGCACATAACGAACAATAACTCAAAACTCCTCGCAGCCCAAATTACTTCTGTTACCACGAAGGTTTTTTTGTCATCCCCGTGTGGTTGGATGCAACATAGCTCGCCGCCGTGACTGAAAATCGCAACTGTGCCGAGCAAGAATTCCCCCGGTTTTTGTGGAGAGGCGGGCGTCCCCGCCCGCCTGGACGGGCGCGACGCCCGTCCCTCCAGGCTTTCTTCAAAGTTGACTCAAGCACAACGACAAAGCTATCCCCCCGCTGCCAAGTACGAGGCATGCGCAGTTGGCGTATCGCTGGTCGGCGTGGCTGGACGATGCTGAGCAGGCATCCTTCGGACAAAACGCGTCGAGTCTGCCAGCATCCGCACTTGCGGCGGATTCAAGTAGATTCCAGCAGCCGCTAACAATTAGGAATGAAGATCGGAATCGCCGAAAACCTCGGCCGTAAAACTCGCCAGGATTGCCCCCGCCTTCCACGCATCGGAGGGCAGGCCGGCTTTGCGACAGGTTTGCTCGAGGAAGGTGCTGCGGTCCCAGTGGTGCTCGACCGGAACTTGGGGGAGAAGAAGTCCGCGATGACTGCCCAGAGTCACTACCAGCCCGTGCCGACCAACTTCGATCTGCTCGGGTTCAATCGGTGAGAGGGGAGAAAGGATGCTGAGAGACACCTCCAACCGGCGTGCCTCGTCAAGACTCACAGGCAGAAATCGCGTGTCTTGCGATGCTGCGGCCAGCGCGGTCTCGGCCACGGCGCGGTACACCGGGAGCACAGGCAGAACATAGCCAACGCAGCCGCGCAACTTGCCCTCGAGGTAGATGGTGGTGAACGCGCCTCGCGGCTCCGCCAGGTGAGCGCTGGGCGGCTCGAGAGACAGCTTCCGCTTCTCAAGTTCTGATTCGATCGCCTCGTGCGCCAATCTCACGAGGAGCGCGCGCTCGCTGGGAGAATATTCGTCGCGTTCCATGGTTGGGGGGCAGGCCGGATGGGATTCCGTCCTCCGCGAGTTATGAGGTAGGGACGACATTGCGCTTCCGTCGGCTCAGCACGAAAGCTCGCCGCCGGCTCCGCACCACTTGCCGGTCAATCTTGGACCAGAAGGCGGCGAAGTAGTCGATCGCGGAGATCAGCGACAGGCACACCATGAACCAGATCGCACCCCACGCAATCCAGTGCACCGGGAAGAAATAACTGCCAAACAGCGGCCACTCCTTCCAGCGGTGGTCCAAAATCACAGCGACAACCGAAACGATCTGCACCACCATCTTGAACTTGCCGAGTTCACTCGCTTCAATGGTGAAGCCTTCGCTCGCAGCGATGCCGCGCAACCCGCTGACCAGAAATTCGCGCCCGATCACGATGACCGCGATCCAGGCCGGCACTAAACTCGGATTAAACTGCACCAGAGTGATGTAGGCAGACGCGATCAGCATCTTGTCGGCCAGCGGATCGAGCAGGATGCCCATCGTGGTGATTTGCCCTCGCCTCCGCGCCAGATAGCCATCGATCCCGTCGGTAATCGAAGCTGCAATGAACAGTGCCGAGGCCAGCAACTCCTTCTCGCCATGCGCGCTGCCAAACCGGCTCGTGGACAGAATCCAGATCAGCAGCGGAATGCAGAGGATCCGTACAAACGTGATGGAGTTAGGTAAGTTCACCGGAGGTCGTCGCGCGCTGTCTGCAGGCAGTCACAAAACAAGCGTTAGCTCGATTATCCTCCACGGCGCAAGCGGAAAGCAATGGACAGAAGGGCAGCCCTCGGCGCTCCACCGGCTTGCTCTCGCAACCGGTATGAAACCACGTCACCTCACCGGCGTTCTGCTTGTCCGCGACCGCTGAGACGCAGGTCGACTTTTGATCTGTCATCTTGAGGGCAGCGGCAAAGCCTTAGCCTTAATCTGTCGTCTTGAGGGCAGTGGCAAAGCCTTAGCCTTAATCTGTCATCTTGAGGGCAGCCTTAATAATCTGTCATCTTGAGCGTAGCGAGGCGTCAGCCGAGCGGAGTCGAAAGACCCCCTTGCGGTTTGGATCTGACGAAACGCAGGTATGTGTTTCCACCACGGGATCGCGAAGGCGCGGATCGCCGTTAAATTTCGTAAACGTCGTGGCAGGACAAATATGCGCTTTGGCCGCTCGTACTGGAAATGCTATCTGCTTTTCATCAGACCGAAACAGCAGCTGGGTCTTTCGACTCCGCTCGGCTGACGCCTCGCTACGCTCAAGATGACAGACAATTACGGCTTGCGGGAGCAATCTGCCACGCGCCGGGCGCCGCCACTTGAGGACTGGCAGCGGGGGTGTTACCACCCTCGATCCGCCACATTCTTTATCACGCTGCGTTTGTGCCGCTCTTTCCCATCGATTGCAGGATGCTCATCCCGGTTTCGAGCAAAGTGGAGTGTTGTGGCATCTCGCCGTTAGGCGTCAGTTTGTCCACCAGTGTAGGCAACAGCTGCGAGAGCACATTTCCCGCCGCTTCGGGAGACATGCCGGCTTTCGCGGCCAGCTCTTTCACCTGGTCGCTCCCCAGGACGTGTTGAATCTGATCCGGGCTGATGGGAATATTCTGTCCGGTTCCAACCCACGAGGAAACCAATCCCCCCAGTCCTTTCTCTTGAAAGCATTGCAGGAGCCCGGCCAATCCTCCTGGCTGGTTATGAATCATCTGAAGCAAGCCGGTCGCGAGCGGGTTCCCACTTCCCCCCAGCATGCCGCCGACTGCCCGGTTCTCTAGATCGTCAAAAACGCCCATGGTACCTCCTCAGAAAATCTCAACTGCAACGCCCATTGGGCGCGGCAAAAACAAGTCGGCACCAGCCACTGCTCCGATAGTGAACAGTGCCGGTACCGACGATGAGGTTCAAAAGACATCTTACTTCTGCTTGGCGATGACCAGATCCTTGATCTTGTTGTAGGTGGCTTGCGGAATAATCTTCTTTTTGACCAGATCCGTTTTGGCCTTGTAAGGACGGCCGTCGATGATCTTCTGCGAATATTTCTCGCCGATGCCCGGCAGCGCATCCAGCTGATCCTTGGTCGCCGAATTCAGATCGACCAGATCCCCGGCCGGCGCTGCGCTCGCTGCCGGAGTTTTCTTCTGCCCGGATTGCGGAGCGGCTGACGCCAGTCCCGTGCCCGCGATCAACAGAATCGCGAACAATCCCGCCAAGATCCGTGTCATGCGATTCGCTTTCATTGTCTCTCCTTAGTCTTTCTTGGATTCCTTGTACCCGGCCGCTTTTGCTTCGGATTCCGTCATGAACTTACCGTTCTTCGTCTTTCCGTAAAACTGTCCGCCTTTGTGGTAAATGCCGCTGTCGAGATTGACCCAGACTTTTCCGCCCGACTTAGCCGCCGCCGTTTCAGAATCGGAAGCAGCGCCTGACGGAGCCGCCTTCCCCGCGGATTTCTTTGCGGGAGTGCTGCTCGCGGCAGGTGCACTGGCAGGAGCGCTCATCTCCGACTTGTTCGCGGCCGGCGTGGCAGGAGCAGCGGAGCTTGTCATGCCTGAATCACTGGTATTGGCCTTGCTCTTTTTGCTCTTCTTCGTGCCGGTTCCGGTCTCTGCATTGGCATTCGCCGAATCGGCACTCGCCTCAGCAGATTTCTTCTTACCCTTCTTTGCGGTCGTGGTGCCCGTCTCCGCATTCGCGTTCGCAGCGGGCTGGTCGGTCGACGCCGTGCTCTCCGTACTCTTTTTCTTATGGCTCTTTTTCGCGGAGGTCGAGCCGGTCTCCGCGTTCGCGTTGGCCTGGTCGCCCGAGGTCGTAGCCTCGGCGCTGTTCTTCTTGGATTTCGACTTCTTGGTAGTGGTCGTGGTGGTTGTGTCGGATGCGGCGCCTTGATCGCTCGCGGTACCTGCGTCCTTCTTCGCTTTCTTGGATTTCTTCTTCGTGGTGGAGTCGGTGGTCTGGTCGTTGGTGCTGGCCTGGGGCTTTGCCAGCGCAGGAATAATCGAGAGCGCGAATAACAGGGACAGGCCCGCTATCCACGTACTGATCCTGATGGGGAGTCTGTTCATAGGGTCCTCATTTGATGAGGGGCGGATGGAGCAGCCCCGACTTAGAACTGCGGGAAGCCCGAGCTCTGCTTCCGAAGGTCAGGCCAGAGAACGCGGGTGGGATGTCGTACGCCCGCGGCCAGACATCATGCCAGTCCGCGAGCATCGGGGTCAAGTGAGAGGGAAAATGGGCGGGATCAAGACAGCACTGAAACGCTCGGGCACCAGCGTGCGCAAGACGTCAAAAACAATGTGGCGTCGGAACCTTCCGCCGCTTCTGCGCCTGATTGATGACAATAAGTTGTCTCGTTCTTTTTAGCTCTGTCATCCTTTTTAGCTCTGTCATCCTGAGCGCAGTGAGGCGCCAGCCGAACGAAGTCGAAGGACCCCGCGTAAGCTGGCAGCCCGGCTGGCCCTACGGACATTTCCACCACAGCTCGTCGCAAACGATGTAAGTCAAGCTCTTATGGTTCATGCTGAAAAGCTCTCGAAGCTCACCTCGACTCAAGCAGGTGAGGGGTCCTTCGACTCCGCTCGGCATGCGCCTCGCTGCGCTTAGGATGACAGAATCAGAGAAGTCGCACACTGATGATGTCGCAATGTGTTGTTGTTTTGAGGCGGCGATAGGACGGCTTCGTTCACATGCCCCAGCATGATTGAAAGATTGCCGAGCAATGTTAGAAGTGGGGTCGCGAGCACGTACTCAGCTGCGCCCCGAAGGAGTTTTTGCCGACGGCCGAAGCCTGACGACTCCTGCTACGCGTAAATGCCGCGCTGCTTGATGGTATAGGCCACGCGGTCAATGGCCAGCATGTAGGCCGCAATGCGATTGTGCACGTTGTGCGTTTCGGCATAGCGCACCACATCGTCAAACGCGGATACCATGATCTCCTCGAGTTGTTGGTTGACGACTTCTTCCCGCCAGAAATAGCCTTGCCGGTCCTGCACCCATTCGAAGTACGAGGTGGTCACGCCACCTGCATTCGCCAGAATGTCCGGAATCACGAACACCTTGTTCTCAGCGAGCACTTCATCCGCGGCGGACGTGGTCGGACCGTTGGCGCCCTCCGCAAGAATCTTGCACTTCACGCGATCCACGTTCCGACTGGTGATCTGGTTCTCGGTCGCCGCCGGAATCAGAATCTCGCACTCGACCGTCAGCAATTCGCCGGCAGGATACTTCTCCGCTCCGGGAAATCCCTGGATCGTCCCATTTTTCTGGCGATATTCCCACAGCGCTTCCACATCGATGCCATTTTTGTTGTAGAGCCCGCCGCCGACCTCATCGATCCCGATGATCTTGTATCCCTTGGCGGCCATCAATCGCGCAGCATTCGACCCCACGTTCCCGAAGCCCTGCACAATGACGCGTGAGCCCTCACGGCTCAAACCCAGTTTCTTGATCGCCTGATCGCAGACGATCAGCACCCCGCGCCCGGTAGCCTCACGCCGCCCCCGCGATCCACCAATGTTGATGGGCTTGCCCGTCACCACCGCAGTCACGGTTTGCCGCATGTGCATGGAGTAGGTATCCATCATCCACGCCATGATCTGCTCGTTGGTGTTCACGTCCGGCGCGGGAACATCTTTCTCGGGACCAATGAACTCCACCAGTTCCGCCGTGTAACGCCGGGTCATGCGCTCCAGCTCTCCCATCGACATGCGATGCGGATCGCAAATGACGCCGCCCTTGGCCCCGCCGAAGGGAATGTTGACGACCGCGCATTTCCACGTCATCCAGCTGGCCAGCGCGCGAACTTCGTCCAACGTGACGTCGGGCGCGTACCGGATCCCGCCCTTGGCCGGCCCGCGCGCAATCGAATGCTGTACCCGGAAGCCGGTGAACACTTCCAGGTGGCCGTCATCCATCTGCACCGGGATGTGCAGGATGATTTCCCGGGTGGGATACCGCAGCACCTTCCACAACCCCTCGTCGAGGTTCAGCTTATGGGCGGCCAGATCGAATCGGGCCGCCTGCGATTCCCAAGGATTACTTTCCTGCTCGATGGCGACGGTTTTCATTCATATCTCCAGAAATGATTGCTGTTTTGTATAGATGCGATTCACTGCATATGCGCACAAATCGAGCAGTATATGGGGGCGGGAGCACCGTGGCAAGCCGCAGGGTTAACTCCGGAGTAATGAGCTGGAGCGCTAACGCGCCGCGGAAATTCGGATTTCCATGCCTTCCGCGGCCGCCCGCACGCGGGGATAGTAGTTGCGCGCATCCTCCACAACTTTATCAATGAGCCGGTCGTCATGATCGGGATCATGATGAAAGAGCACCAGTTCTTTGGCGCCGCTTTCCATCACCACTTTGATGGCTTCCCGCCAATGACTATGTCCCCAGCCGCGTTTCCGCGCCTCGTACTCTTCGGGCAGGTACTGCGCATCGTAGATCAGCACGTCCGCCCCTTCGGCCAGCTTGCGGACGTTCTTGTCGAACACCTCGTCTCCCGGCTCGTTATCGGTCGCGTAGACCAGAACGCCTTCCCTGGTTTCGAGCCGGAATCCCATGCAGCCTTGCGGATGGTTCAACCACAGAGTCTGCATGCGGGCGTCATCGTCCAGCTGTGTCCGGCCTTCCTCGATGTCGTAGAAATTCCGCCCCGCCTTCATCTCACTGGTGTCCACGGGGAAATAGGGCGAGGACATCTGCTCTTCCATCACGCGTTGCAGGCTGCGCGTTCTTCGCGAGGAGTGGAAGACGAACTGATTCTGGCTGTTTTCGTACAGGGGACGAAAGAAAGGAATGCCCTGGATGTGATCCCAATGAAAATGTGAAACAAAGATGTGCGCAGAGATCGGCTTACCGCCCGCCTCGCTCTCCAGTTGCTGGCCCAGGGTGCGGAAGCCGGTCCCGCAATCAAAGATATAGAGGTTGTCGCCGAAGCGAACCTCGACACAGGAGGTGTTTCCTCCGTAGCGCAAGTTCCCGGCTTGGGGGGTAGGCGTCGACCCGCGCACTCCCCAGAACTTGACCCGCATACTCCCCCGTTTCCCTTAATTTCGGCTGAATGTTAATCTTCCGACGCGCTCTGCCCCCCGGTCAATTGTTTCGCTGGTTCCAATGGTGACCGTGGTGTAGTACTGGAATCCCTGCCTGAGCCGCTGCGCCTGCTGGACATCGTTCAAGCTCGCCTTGGCGGACTCAAAGATGCTCCTAGACGGGAGACCCACTGACGCGGGGATGGAGACGGAAGCTCACCCTCCCAGATACGCAGTGGCCTAATTTCCGGCGAGGCATTTTTTGCCCCAGATGGATTGCTTCACTATTGCAGCTTCGTGTATTCGGCTTTGGCTTCTTTCAGGATACAGATGTCGGGCGCTGATCATTAGCTAAGTGGGTTGCCTATCAGTACTGATGATGACTTGGGAATAAGCATTCAAATTACGGGGGGGCACGATACATCTACGTGTCTTTTAGAGCAGGGGTATCATGTGGGCTTGAACAAAAGGCTCATCTGAAGTGGGATCATCTCCATTGGCGACTCAGCGGGTTTTCCTCTTCGGACCGTTTGAACTGTCGGAGCGTGAGGCTGAGCTGCGAAAAAACGGCGTACGCATCAAGTTGCAGGAGCAACCTTTCCGTGTACTGGTTGAAGCTTCTGACCACCCCGGCAGAATCGTAACCCGGGAAGACCTGCAGCAAAGGCTATGGCCCGCCGACACCTTCGTCGACTTCGATGTGGGTTTGAACACCGCCATCCGGAAAATTCGCCAAGCGCTGGGCGATGAAGCCGATCGTCCTCGCTACATCGAGACCGTGGCTAAGCGGGGCTACCGGTTCCTCGCGCCCGTAAGTAGTCCAGCTGCGGCGGACGTGCCTGTGGTTCAGCAAGGCGCGCCAATAGCAGGTGCGCACCGTAGCAAGTTGCCATGGATCGCTGCGACGGCCGTCGTTCTTCTCGCAGGAATCCTCATCGTTGTCCTCATGACTCGCCGCTCTCCCGTACATCGCGTTGCCAGCCTGCGCCGGCTGACGGCGAATCCAGCGGAAGATCCTGTCCTCGGGGCGGCCATCTCGCCGGATGGAAAATATCTGGCCTTCGCCGACCCCACCGGGTTCTATCTGCGGAACGTGGCCACGGGGGAAACTCATCCGCTGGCTCTGCCCAAAGGTTTCAACGCGAGGCCGGCAGCGTGGTTTCCCGATGCTACTCATCTGGTGGCGGTCTTTGACCATGCACCGAATGAACCCCCCAGTCTGTGGGACATACCGGCACTCGGGGGCAACCCGCGCAAGCTTGCGAATGCGGGAGTTCGACCTGCGGTATCGCCGGACGGCACGCAGATCGCATTCGTCACTCGCGAATCCGGCGAACAGGAGGATCTGCACCGTCAATACCAGGTTTTTCTGAATGCTGACTACGGAAATGTTTGGGTCATGAAGGCTGACGGGGCGAGCCCGCGTCAACTTACCAAGGAAGCCAACTTCTTCGGCACACCAGCCTGGTCGCCCGACGGCGCGCGCATCGCTCTAAGCCAGGGCAGTCTTCATCCGGGCGCAGAGGGTATCGATACCCACTTGCTCACGCTGGATCTTGGCACCGGCGACAGCCATGTGATTCTCTCGGTTGCAGGCCTCGGCCAGTCGCTCGCCTGGACTCGGGACGGCCATCTCGTCTATCCGCTGCAGGAACCGCCGCCCAATCAGAGCGATTCCAATCTGTGGGCACTTCCGATGGATGAAACTACAGCGCGGCCTGCAGGTCCGGCGGTGCGCCTCACGTCCAATACCGGTAATGTGGGGAACATCAGTGTTACCGGAGATGGACAGAGAATCGCGTTCATCAAGCTGACGCTGCAGCCGGATGTTTACGTGGTCGAGTTGCTCGATCACGGCACGCGTCTGGGTGCACCCAAGCGCTTGACTCTGGACGAGCGCCAGGACTTTCCCTTCGCATGGACGCCCGACAGCAAGAGGGTGATTTTCGTTTCCGACCGCGACGGCGTCTATCACATCTTTGAGCAGGCCATCGACCAGCCCGAACCCGAGCTACTTGTCGGGGGAGACGAGCCCTTGATGGTCTCCCGTCTGAGCGCAGACGGGTCATCGATCCACTATCTCGTGAACCCGAAGTTAGGCGAGACTTCGACCACCATGCGCCTCATGAGCAAATCGCTGGCGGGTGGGCCTCCGCAATTCATTCTGCAGGCCAACGGAGTGAACAACCAGCAATGCGCACAGTTTCCCGCGACGCGTTGCGTACTTAGCCAGATCGTTGGCAACCGGCTGAAATTGTTCCCCTACGATCCGGTTAAGGGCATGGGCACAGAAATCCCCAACACGTGGGTCAAAGGAGAAGCAAACCAGTTCAACTGGAGTTTGTCTCCAGATGGAAACACGCTTGTTTTCCCCAGGAAAGTCGGGCCAAGCGGGCAGGTCGACCTCCGCTTGCTCTCAATCGTCGATGGAGCGGAGCGATCCTTGCCAGTAAAGGGTATGGCAGTCTGCGGAGGAGTGGACTGGGCGCCGGATGGCAAAAGCGTGTGGGTAAGCGGCAAGGACTTCAACGATGTGTACGTATTGATGAGGGTGAGCCTTCATGGCAAGGCCGAAACCCTGCTGGAAGAAAAGAACATGATCCTGGGGTGGGCGATCCCTTCCCCGGACGGCCAGCGCCTGGCTCTGTGGAAGGCGAGCGGCAGCGCCAACGTGTGGATGCTAGAGAATTTCTGAACTCGGTTCCGTCAATTGCAATTCCCAGTAAAACGGGCGCCTCAGGGCGCCCGTCCGCTATCGCTTGGAAGGTGTCCGAAGGTTTGCTACCGAGTAGCCAAGATGGTAGTGGATTGAACCTGTTCCCCTCCCTTAGCCAACTCACGGGCAAGATTGCTGCTTCGCAGGTCACGACGTACGCTGCTACCTCGCTCCCACACCTGGATCAGGAAATTGTGACTGCCCACGCGATTGAAAACCAATTTCGTCTGCAGGGACTCTCCTGTCCTCCGGCTAGGCATCGCCGAAACCATTGCGGTCTTTCGGCCATCCGCGCTCTGTACTTTAATCATATTGAAAGGAGGGAGAACCGAAACGATATAGGTTCCGGCTGGAAGGTTGACGTTTTCCACAGTGAACGCGAAAGGAACGTCTGCCTTGGCGAAAGTGCGCTCTTGTGCCTGCGTGCAAACGGACACAGCGGCCAGCAACGCTACTGTAGAGATCGAGGCGAATAGGTTTTTCACGGTAGTTCTCCTTTTCAAGACCGGTGAATCCGGCTCACAGGCAGCACTTTGGCTCTGGCCAGGAGAACGCACCATGTTCTGGTTATGATTTGGGTCTGTGTTTTCTCTGTTCTGCTAAGTAGCTGAGCCGATTGGTTCAACGGAGGGAAAGCAAAGCAGTTGCCAGGGCATTGTTGGGTTCCCGGAAAATATCCGACCCTCGCAGCTCTCGAAAAATCGCTAGGCTCATTGACCTTCCAACCCGTACTGCCACGAGCCTGATCCGACAAAGTCCGGCCCTGATTCTGCCCGCCGCAAGCCACACGCTCGTCCCCTATAATCGAAGCTCGCTGTCGAAACGAGCCTTTCCCCATCGGCTCGGAACGAAAGACCCGCATGCTGCAGCCGGAGTACAAGGAATTTACTCGCCTGGCCCGTGAGGCCAGCCTGGTGCCCGTGGTGAAGTCTGTGACTGCCGACCTGCTGACGCCGGTCTCCGCTTTCCTGGCGATCGCCGAGGACGAACCTCACGCCTTCCTGCTCGAATCCATTGAGCGTGGCGAGCAGATTGGCCGCTACACTTTCCTGGGCGCACGCCCTTACATGCGCGTCTGGAGCCGCGGCGACGAAATCACGATCGAACGAGGCAAACGCCGGGAACGAAAGACCGGCGACATCTTCGCCACCCTAAAGCAGCTGCTGCGCGCGCACCACTCCGCGGCCATTCCCGGGCTCCCTCCATTCACTGCAGGCGCGGTCGGATACTTTGCTTACGACGCGGTTCGCCGGCTGGAGAAAATCGGCGAGCGCGCCAAGGATGACGTCTCGGTGCCCGACTGCGTCCTGATGTTCTTTGATCGCCTGCTGGCTTTTGATCACCTGCGGCACCAGATCCACATCATCGCCACGGCCGACGTTTCCGCCGCGAGCCCGAAAGCTGCCTACGATCGCGCTTTGAAAGACATCTCCGCGATCGAAAAGCGCCTCTCGACCGGGCTGCGCCCAGCGGTGTGGCAGAAAACGAAGCCGAAAAACGGAACCCTCAAAGTCCATCCAGGCATCACCCGCGAGCGCTTCATGCGCAGCGTCGAGCGGGCCAAGGACTACATTGCCGCGGGAGACATCTTCCAGGTCGTCCTGTCCCAGCGGCTCGACTTCCAACCCGATCAGTCCCCCTTCAACCTGTACCGTGCTCTGCGCACCGTAAACCCCTCGCCCTACATGTATTTTCTGCGTATGGGCGATGCGCACGTGCTCGGCTCCTCGCCCGAAATGCTGGTGCGGGTCACGGGCAGAAAGCTGGAGTACCGGCCCATCGCGGGCACTCATCCCCGCGGCAAAGACGAGGCCGCCGACCATCTCCTGGAAGAACAGATGCGCACTGACGAAAAGGAACGCGCCGAGCACGTGATGCTCGTTGACCTCGGCCGCAACGATCTCGGCCGCGTAAGCGAATATGGTTCGGTGAAAGTGCGCGACCTGATGTATGTGGAACGTTATTCGCACGTGATGCACCTGGTATCCGCGCTGGAGGGCAAGCTCCGTCCCGAGCTCGACGCGATCGACGCCTTCGCCGCCTGCTTCCCCGCCGGCACGCTAAGCGGCGCGCCCAAGGTTCGCGCCATGCAGATCATCGAAGAACTCGAACCCACGCGCCGGGGCGTCTATGGTGGAGCGGTACTCTATGCGGACTTTGCCGGCAACCTGGATTCCTGCATCACCATTCGCACCATGTTCATGAGGGGCAAACACGCGTATTTGCAAGCCGGAGCCGGCATCGTCGCCGATTCCGATCCGGCCAAAGAATTTCAGGAAACGATGAACAAGGCGCAAGCCGTGCTAAAGGCGGTCGAGATCGCGCGCCGCGGCCTGTGATTACGACCTGATCCGGAGTTTTTCACGGTATTCGCAATCTGAAATCTTCAATCTGAAATCTGAAATTCTTCACGCCGAACATCAGTTCGTTGGAGTCGACGCAGCCCGATCCTTCCGCCACGCCAGGCTCGCGTACACGGCCACTGCATAGAGCACCAGGATCTCAAGCCCCCGAAAGTCACCGTGCAGCGCGTGAATTGCGATCGCCAGTCCGATAATTCCGAGCAGCGCATAACCACCCACGGCGGCAGTAACGGGCAGCAGAAAGAGCGGCGCAGCGAGGATCTCAGCGCCCGACAGGATCAAGCGTACCCAGGCCAGAACGCCGGCGTGTCCGGGATCATGCGCACTGGTCAGGCTCCCGGAAAATGTCCGCGAGCCTTCCAGCAAAATCACCAAGCCCACCGTCCACCACAGAATCCGGATGGCTACACTTGTCCGCCGCCCGATCATTTGCTTTTTCCCTTCTTGCTGTTCGGCGCCCGCGGGCCAGCTTCCTTCAAGCGGTGACTCGCGCTCGAATCCAGATCGAGGCCATAAAACTTCTTCAAATCGCGGATCTTCCGGAGAGACTCCTCGCTGAATGGGCACTTGCCGTCGAAGGCATGCAGAACAATGCCCTCCAGCAAATCGCCCAGAGTCAGGTCGTGATATTCGGCAAAGCCCTTCAATACCTTGAGCAGGCGTTTCTCGATCCGCACCCCGGTCTGCACCCGCTCAATCAGCAGCCGGCCTTCGGTGTCGTTTATCATGGTACAAATGTACCATGGTACCAACATGGAGACAAGCCGCCGGGACGATCGTCTCCCCATTCATCTGCTGTGCGCTGCGAAAAAACAAGGCGAGCTGCGCTCGCACGCACAGGCGAGGGCGCCTGTGCCTACGTGTTAAGGGGAAACCTCCGGCTGGGGACTCTGCCGAGGGTGTATGGGGACGGCGAGATAAGAGCTAATGGCTAAGAGCCAAAAGCTAGCAGCTGCCTTTCAAAAAATTCTTCACCAGCTTCTTGCCCTCATCGGTCAGCACGCTTTCGGGATGAAACTGCACTCCTTCCACCGGGAACTTCCGGTGCCGCAAGCCCATGATCACCTGCGTGCCATCACGCTCGACCGTATGCGCGCTCACTTCCAGTTCCGGGGGCAAGTGGTCGTCCGCGACGATCAAGGAGTGATAGCGCGTTGCCGTCATCGGCGATTCCAGGCCCTTGAAGATGGTTTTCCCGTCATGCTCCACCCGGCTCGTCTTGCCGTGCATGATGTTCTTCGCCCGAACAACCTTTCCTCCAAAAGCCTCGCCAATCGCCTGATGTCCCAGGCAAACGCCCAGGACGGGCACCTTCCCGGCGAAGTGGCGGATCAGTTCGACGCTGATCCCGGCGTCGGCAGGCGTGCACGGGCCCGGCGAAATCACGATGCGCTCCGGGCGGAGCGCCTCTATTTCCGCGATGCTGACTTGGTCGTTGCGGCGCACCTCGACCTCCGCCCCCAACTCGCCCAGGTACTGCACCAGGTTGTAGGTAAACGAGTCGTAATTGTCGAGAACGAAGACCATGGAACCAAGCCTCTAACCAAGGTTCTTCCAGTGTAGACCGTCTGCCCTGAAATCGTCCAAGTGGGCGTCCCGCGCCCGATTTAGCGTCTCCAGGTCAAAGTCGTTGAGTCCAGATGGGTTCTGTTCCGGGCCCGCTACCCCTATCCCCTAACGGTGGTCTTGACAGCAAAGGGCCTCCAAGCCATGCTAAACAAGCTTTTCGGAGGCATTTTCATGGCTGAGGCCCAGCAGGAGAAGCGGGCGACCCGACGTTTTGCGTTGCGTCTGCCCGTCGCTGTGACCTATGCCGATAACGGAGCCCAGGAGAAAGCCGCGCAAACCCGCGATGTCAGCGCCAGAGGCATTTCCTTCTATGTGGATTCGCCCATTGCGACCGGCTCTCCCATTGAGTTTACGTTGACACTTCCGGCGGAGATTACGCTGACCGAAAGCATCCGGGTCCGATGTAAGGGAACTGTGGTCCGTCTGGACGATGGCGCGCCGAACGGCAAGATGGCCGTCGCCGCCGTCATCGATGAGTACGAATTCCTGTCTGAGTCCTGATTCCGCGGAAGCTCGTCCCCCCGTGCTTTCTCGAACTGGCTACCTTTGATATTGTTGCCCCAGCAATCTGGGGCCGGGTGAAGTGCTTGCCGCGATATTGTTCCAAATCGATCTCTTCCGTCCTGGTGGGAGCCAGTTGCGCAATGCTGGGGATTTCGCTCTGCGCGCAGACCGCTGATCCTCAATCCTCGCAGCCGCCCGCATCCCAACCCACGACAGCGCAGCCGGCGCAACCGCCGACTGGATCGCGCGCGCAGACCATTCGCCAGATGCTTCAGGCAGAAGCTGCACGGCGCGCCGCCGCCAACGCCGCGGCCCAGGGTCAAACGCCTGCGGCTCCGGTTCCGGCGCCCGCTGCTCCGGTTCCGACCCAGGCGGTCTCCGCCTCACCCGTTCCAGCGCAGTCGACCGCTCCACAAGCTGCACCGACGGCTGGAATCATTCAGCCGGCTCTCGCTACAACGCCGGCCGCGCCTCCGGCCGTGACTTCCGCGCAGCCACCGGCCGCGGTCAAGAGCGTAAAAATCGTCCGCGACAAGGTTGCCGGAACAGCGATTGAAATCGTCACCAGCCGCCCGGTTCCTCCCGCGTTGCAGACGCTCTCGAATCCACCGCGCCTGGTGATTGACCTGCCGAACGCCAATGTGGCCGTAAAGCAAAAAGACTTGACGCCCAAAGGCGACCAGTTCACTGACCTCCACGTCGATCAGTTCCAGATCTCGCCGCCCGTGACACGGGTGACCGTGGATCTCGCCGAAGCCCGCCAATACACCTGGGATGGTGCGGGCAATCGCTTGACGATTCGTGTGAAACCTCCCGAGGATCCGAAGGCCAAAGCAACTCCTCCGCCGCCAGCACAGCCTGACACCGTCTCGAAGTTCGGTTCAGTCGCGCAGCCAGCGGTCGTACCGGTGGCTTCGCGCCCCGCAGGTTCTGCCGTAATCGCCGGAAGCCGCATCGGCAACGGCTCCTCCATCACGGCCAGTACGGAGACAGCCGTCTTGCATATTGCGCGAGGCGGCGAACTGCATGTCTGCCCCGGCAGCACGGTGTCCGTGACCGCGTCCAAGAGCAATCAGGATCTGATGTTCGGCATGAGCACCGGTACCCTCGAGACGCACTATCATCTCGGCACGGCTTCCGACGCCGTGCTCACACCCGATTTCCGGATCTTGCTCTCCGGACCAGGAGACTTCGACTACGCCATCAGCGCCAACTCGCACGGCGACACCTGCATCCGCGCATTGCTGGGCAACACGGCCCCGTTAACCGTCTCGGAGTTGATGGGAGATCGCTCGTACCAGGTGAGGCCCACCGAGCAGGTGGTCTTTCATGAAGGCAGGATTGACCGGCTTAGCAACGATGTCCCGTTCGATTGCGGTTGCGCCTCACCACCTCCACCCGTGATGCGCGCCTCAGTTCCGGAAACAACCACCACGACGGTGGCAGAAGCGAACCTGCCTCCTAACCTACACATGCCTGCTGCAAACACCGCCACTCGTGCGACGCTCGACCCGATGCTGCCGCCCTTGCCCAATGCTTCTCGGCCCGCAATCGCTGGCCCAGCGGGATCGCAAACGGGCATGGCGTTAGCAAGGCCGGAAACTGCTCCCTTGCCGCCATCCAAACCAGCCGATATTCACGTTCAGATCGAAGCTCCGCTGGTTTTCCGCGGAGGGGACCGACCCAAGGCGACAACGCAGACGGCATCCAACATGCCGCCTCCGGTTCCGCCCAGAGCGCAGCCCAGAAACGATCCGGCCGCTCCCATTCCGCAGCCTGCTCCCCCACCGAAGCCGGTGGCCCAGGAGCAGCCTAACCCGAAAGAGCATCGCGGCTTCTTTGGAAAAGTGAAGGGCTTTTTCTCAGCAGTGTTTCACTGAAGCAGCGTCTAGCAATCTGGCTCTAGGCTCTAGCTGTTTCCGACATGGGGAGCCGGGCGTTTCCGCCCGCCGCCTTTTCGTGAACCCCGCATCCCTACTTGCCGAATAAGGCTAAGCTCTCAAAGCCCCAGGCTAGAGCCTGAGTGCTAGAGCCTGATTGCTAGATCCTAAAGCCTCTTTTCAATCGCTTTCGCGATCGGCGCCGCCTTCTCCCGCGCCGCGTCGCGAAGCTCTTCCGCCCACTCCGCGCTCTTGTCGACCGCGTCGTTCACGCGGTCCCGCGCATCCTCCGACCAATCCTGCAGAGTATCGCGCGCGTCGTCGTACTTGCGGCGAAGCTCCTTCCGCATCTGCTTGCCGGTTTTCGGGGCGAGCAACAGGGCTATGAGCGCTCCTGCTCCAATGCCAATCATCAAAAACGTGACGGCTGTTCCCGCCGTGCTCTTTTCCGACGTCTCGTATTTTCCAATCCTCATAAAGCCACCTTTCCTTATCAATAGAAGTGCATCAACGCAATCGTTCTATTTTATTCCTTCACGCCAAGGCTTCTCTCGGGATTTCGCCTGAGCCGTGCCGCACGCTTGGACGTATCGCCAACTCCGTGTAAACTAAGGTGTTTGATCCCCGTGTCCGGCGGCATGTGGCTTGTCCCCGATTCGCCGGCCCCATCGATCGCAATTTATTGAGGAGATTGTCTGTCGCATGTCGATTCCTGCCACCCAACTTCGCCCCGGCATGATCATCAAGCACAACAATGATCTGCACTCCGTGTTCAGCGTCGAGCACCGCACCCCCGGCAACCTGCGCGCCTTCATTCAGGCCAAGCTCCGCAACCTGCGCACCGGAGCCATGTTCGAGCACCGCTTCCGCTCGCCCGACCCGATCGAGAAGGTCAACGTGGACGAGGAAAACATGGAGTACCTCTACAACGACGGCGACGACTACTACTTCATGAACACGGAGAACTACGAGCAAACTCATCTGACCCGCGACATTCTCGGAGACGCCGTCGAGTACCTTACGCCCAATCTCCAGATCAAGGTGGAGTTTTTCGATGGCAAAGCCGTAGGCATCGAATTGCCCCAGACCGTAATTCTGACCGTGACGGAAGTGGAACCCGGCCTGAAGAGCGCCACCGCGTCAAGCGTCACGAAGCCGGCCAAGACCGAAACCGGCCTTATCGTGCAGGTGCCGCCCTTCATCAACGAAGGCGAGAAGATCAAGGTCGATACCGCCGAAGGCACATACCTCTCGCGCGCCTAAACTGACGAAGATGCTTGCGGAGACGCGGCGGCCACGTCTCTTTATTTCTTATTCATTCGGCGGCGACCTCGAAATCTCGCGGATGTGAGATACTCCGGCGCACTATTCCGCCGTGCCGAAGATCAAGCTCTGGAGATTGCCATGCGCTGCGCCGTGGGCTCTCTGCGGGTCCTCATCTTTGCTCTCTTTGCCCTTTGCCTGTGCGCCCAGGAGAGCCCTTCGCCAAAAATCATTGTGCTTCGTGCCTCCCGCATGCTTAACGTGAAGTCCGGGAAAATGGAAAGCCATGTCACGGTTGTTGTCGAGGGCGAAAGGATAACTGGCGCTGGCTCGGGAATCGCTGTGCCCGCTGGCGCGCAAGTCATCGACCTTGGCGATGCCACGCTCCTTCCCGGTCTCATTGACTGCCATACCCACCTCATGGCCCGCAGTACTCGGCCCGAGGACCCGAATGATTACGCGGTCAGCCTGCTTACCAAGTCGCAAGCTTATCGAGCCCTGGAGGGTGCGGCCGATGCCCGGGTCACGCTTGGCGCAGGCTTTACTTCCGTTCGGGACGTGGAAAGCGAAGGCTCAGGTTATGCCGACGTGGCCCTGAGGGACGCAATTAACCGTGGCTTGGTGGAGGGACCGCGCATGATGGTGGCAACGCGCGGAATCGCCATGGTTGGACGTTATTTCCCCTTCGGGGTGTCGCCCGATATTCGGGATTTTCCCACCGGGGCACAGCTCGTGAGCGGAGTGGAGGAGGCTCGCCGCGCCGCGCGAGAACAGATCGGGCATGGTGCCGACCTGCTTAAGGTCTATGCCGACTGGGACGCCCCCACCCTTACCGTCGACGAGATCCGCGCAGTCGTCGAAGAAGCACACAAGGTGAAGATCAAAGTTGCCGCCCACGCGAACCTCCCGGAGGGGATACGGAATGCTCTCGCGGCCGGAGTCGATTCGATCGAGCATGGTCATGAAGCCGAGCGCGCGTCGTTCGAACTTATGAAGCAGAAAAATGCGTTCTGGGTCCCGACCATGGGCGGGTACTTTTACGCGGTTGATCGAGCCAAGTCGCCTGCAGCACGCAAGTACATGACCGAGGTCCTTACGCGTGCCCGTCAGAGCTTTGCCAGCGCACAGGAATTGGGAGTCAAGATTGCCGCCGGCTTTGATGCCGACAGCGCCGAGGATCAGGGCAAGAACGCTCGTGAACTGACTGCCATGACCAGGCTAGGCCTGCCCGCCACCGAAGCAATCCGCGCCGCTACGGTCAATGCTGCGGAACTTCTCGGGAAGTCAGAGGATGTAGGTTCGATCGAGAGGGGCAAGTTCGCCGATATGATTGCTGTCTCTGGTGATCCCGTCGCCGATATTACTGAACTGGAGCGCGTGAGATTCGTAATGAAGGGTGGCACCGTGGTGAGGAACGACTTGGAACGAAAACCCAACTGACCGCCGCAAGCGCAATTTGGTATGTTGTTAGCTCGCATCCCATGACCAGTCAAACCCACGCCCGCCGCTTCCTGGTGCGCGGACGCGTGCAGGGCGTCGGCTTCCGCTGGTTCGTAGAGAGAGAAGCGCACATGCTGGGCCTGGCCGGCTGGGTCCGCAACAACGCCGACGGCGCGGTCGAGGTCCTGGCGCAGGGAACTTCCGAGCAACTCGCCGCCTTGCGGGGCCGCTTGCAGCAGGGTCCCCGTGCCGCGCGTGTCGATCAAGTGGAAGAATCCGAAGTCAATCCGACGCAAACCCTGAAAACATTCCGCATCGAAGGAGCCTGGTAAATGTCGAGATCGGGACTGAATTCCGACCAGCTGAAAAAGCTCATACGCGAAATTCCCGATTTCCCCAAGAAGGGAATCCTCTTCTACGACATCACCACGCTATTGAAGGACAAGTCCGGCTACGCGGCCCTCATCGACCAGCTCGCCGAACATTACATCGGCAAGCAGGTGGACCTCATCCTCGGCATGGAAGCCCGTGGCTTCATTTTCGGACCTGCCCTGGCCTATCGCCTGAACGCCGGCTTCGTGCCGGTGCGCAAACCGGGCAAGCTCCCTGCAGCGACAGCCCGTGTGGAATACGACCTCGAATACGGCAGCAACGCGCTTGAAGTTCATAAGGATGCGATCGAAAAGGGTCAGCGCGTTCTGATCGTCGACGACCTCCTCGCGACCGGAGGCACGGCTCAGGCCACCGCGCAGCTGGCGACTACCCTCGGAGCCCAGATCGCTGGCTTGGGATTCGTCGTCGAGCTGGACTTCCTGAAAGGCCGCGACAAGCTCAAACCTTACGACGTCTTTTCCCTTCTGCACTACGACAAGTAGCCCAACTTAAGTCCCTGGTTTTCTTTGCGTCCTTAGCGGCGGTTCTTTGCGATCTTCGCGGTTAAATGCTCTTGGTGTGCGGCAAGCGATGAACCGCAAAGATCGCAAAGGAATCGCGAAGTTCGCAAAGAAAGGCCTTCCGGCTTCTTATTTCCGTGCCGCGACTGCCGTCACCGCCGAAAATTCAAAGCGCACGAATATGCCCAGCTGTTTGACTTCAATCCGCTCGTCGTTGCCGTGCACGGTCCGAGCCTCGTCCTCGGTCTTGGGCACGCCGATGCCATACGCTTGCACGCCGTGTGCGCGCAGAAACGATGAATCGGTCGCGCCCGTCCCCATCAGCGGAAGCGTGATCGCCTCCGGAGCCACTTCCTTCTGCGCACGCTCCAAGGCGTCGAACATTTCGGTGTGCAGGCGGCTCGGCGGAGCGGGCACCATCGAGTAGGTTGCATCCTCGGCGACCACCTTCACTTGAGGATCGTTGATGACTCCTGCCAACGTCTCCCGAAACTTCGCCAAATCTTCATCCGGAAGCGCCCGGATGTCGAGCGTCGCTTCCGCCGAGGGTGGGATGACGTTCGATTTGATCCCCGCACTCAGCATGGTCGGCACCACCGAGGTGCGCAGCATCGAGTAGTACTGCGGCTTCTTCACCCGGAGCTGCTCCTGCACCTTGGGATTCAAAACGTCCCGGTACCAGGCAGCTTCTTCGGGTGGCGAGACGGTGGCTAGCCGCTGAAAGAACTCACTCGTAGTCTCGTTGAGGCGAGCAGGCGTTTCCCATGTGCCCGCCTTCTGCACCGCGGCGGCCAGGTGAACCACGGCATTGTCGACGCGCGGAATCGATCCGTGGCCGCTGCTCCCGGTCGCTTCCAGCTTCGCGCCTCGCGGCAGTTTTTCCGAAGTGCCCACGCCCATGTACTTGACCCTGCCATTTTCGATCAGCGACCCGCCGCCCTCATTCAGCGCGAATTCACAATCGAGCTTGTCCCAGTAACGTTCCACCACTGTTTTCATCCCCGCCGGCGAGGACATCTCTTCGCTGGCCTCGGAGAGAAAAATCACGTCGCGCGCCAGCGGAACCTGCAGTCGCTTCAGTTGCAGGAATACTTCGAGGTTCGCCGCCACCATCGCCTTGTCGTCGGAGGCACCCCGACCGTAAATCAATCCGTCCCGCTCGACCGCCGCGAAGGGATCGACCGTCCAGCGCGAACGATCGACCGGCACCACGTCTTCATGTCCCATGAGCAGCAGAGGCCGCTTGCTGCCATCGCCTTTCAGACGCGCCACGATGCTGGCCCGCCCGGGAACAGTTTCCAGGATCTCCGCCTGAACACCCGCGTCTTTCAGCACGCCCTCTAAATACTGAGCGACCTTCGATTCGTTACCCGGCGGGTCCTGCGTATCAATCCGAATCAGGTCGGCCAGGAAGCGCGCTGCCTCGGCCTGTGCCTTCTCGCCGTTCAGTACCGGCTTTTCCGCGGCGTGAGCACATATCCACGGGTTCAGAAAAGCAAAAACTGCCGCAAGAGTCCAAATTTTGCGATGCAACCATGCACCTCCAAAAAGACCCGATTATATCCAACGTCCGGTGCCGCGCTTAGAGGCTGAAAAATGAATTTACTGGCGTAAATTTTGGGCTTCTGCTACTTTGTAAACGCGTTTGATCAGATTCGGTTGTGAGCAGTTCAGGCTTTCAGTAGCACCTGCCCTGCAGTACCCTCCGATTCACCTCAGCGTAAAACTTCAGCGAAAGGTATTTGAACAAAGTATATGGAACAAGGAACAGTCAAGTGGTTTAACGATGCCAAGGGTTACGGATTCATCAGCCGCCAGAGTGGCGAGGATGTCTTCGTGCATTTCTCTGCGATCCAGGCCGGCGGTTTCCGCAGCTTGCAGGAAGGGCAGAGCGTAGAGTTTCAGGTGACGAAGGGCCCCAAGGGCCTGCAGGCCGAGAACGTCCGGCCTCTCTAAGATTTCAAAACCTGGCATCCAGAAGGGCTCCGGTCCAAACCGGAGCCCTTTTTGTTTCCGCATGCCAACGGGCGCGTTCTATGCTCGCGAAGCGCTAGTTCGTCAGTGTGAGGTACGTTCCTATAGCAGCGCCGTAAAGAACGAGGCTGAGCAACGCCAATGCCATCATTCCGAGGACCGCATTCCAGTTCAGGTCCCGCTGTTCTGTTCGAGGTTCTCTTTCCATACACGATCTCCTTCGTCCTTCGGGGAGGGCTGTCGTTTCTGTTTTTGAGCGGAGTAGACAAAAGCCGCATGCGGCGGCAACGAGCTTTGCCATTGAATGTGCAAGCGCCTCGCCATTGTTCGGTCGCAGTCGAAATAACTAGTTCCTGGCTCACGGAAGTATGTGCATTGGATCTTCGGGAGAGACGGACGAATGGAATGCGGCAGATGAAGAGATTCGAATCTGCGAGTTCCAAAGGGAGCCTAAGAACTGCGTCTTAATCTTTTTGCTTATTGTTGGGACGTTCAATTTCTGTGACGACCAAAGTCGCCCCTGCCGGGAGGTAACTCTTCTTTCGAAACCAATCTTCCATGTTGTCGCGCAAAGACACAGTGGGTACTTTTGCCCCGATCTCCATCAGCCCGTCGCTGACCGGCAACGTATCGTCGAACACACTCGCATTCGTGAAGTTGCGCATGCTGAAACTGTCCATCCACTTCAGCGGGCAGGCGTGCTTCTCGCCGTGCTTCTCGTACTCAACCCGAATCTTGCGGGCAAACATAGCTTGATTTAACCACACCCGATTTTCCCGCTCTGCGCCTTCGGTTCAAGCGCAGTGATCTTGACACGGAGGCAGGCGAACTTTACTCTGCGCAACACGCAGAAGTGCAAGGCTCTGGGCTCTAGCAGAATCCCCAGATGGATTGCGCCGCCTCGTTTTCCCAGCTCTGGTTGGCTAGAGCCCAGAGCCTAGAGCCCAGAGCCTGCTCTCGCACCCATTCGCTCTGTGCAGACGAGCGCGGAAGCCGCCGCACTTACAAGAGAGGTTGAAAATGTTCTGGCTCCTCTGGGTCATTATCGTTGGACTGATTGCAGGCTGGTTGGCCGGCAAGATCATGGGCACTGGCGGCTACGGGCCAGTCATAGACATTCTGCTCGGCATCGCCGGAGCCATCGTCGGCGGATTCCTGCTGCGTTTGCTCGGCCTATACTCTGCCGGCGGCCTGATCTCTGAAATTATCGTAGCCACCATTGGCGCCGTCTTCCTGATCTGGTTAAGCCGCAAGCTCAAAAAATAAAATCCTTCATCGTTACTTTTCCTTCGGCGCTCTTGTTTTGTCATTCCGACGCCGCAACGCGGCGGAGGAATCTGCGGCAGCAAGGCGCGGGCAAATAGCCCGGAGGTGTAAGCCAGCCGTGATGCGAGGGAGATTCCGCCGCCGCGTTCGGCGTCGGAATGACAAGATGGGTAAGGTGGGTACGTGAGCCCGAAGGCCGCCGGGTAAAACGTCACGTCCTCCGCGCCCGCTTTGATTCCACAACACAAACGGCCCGGATTTTTCCCGGGCCGCGTGCACAAACTTCAATAATCCTACTTCTTGCTTGCCTCTTCCAACCGTTGTGCGAGCGCATTTACCTCATCCTTCAACCCGTCCGGCAAATGGGCTCCAAACTGCGCGAAATGCTTTTCAATGAGCGGCACTTCCGCGCGCCACCCCTCCACATCCACGCTCAAAAGCTTGCCCAGACTTGCCGCCGGCAAATCCAGTCCCTTGGTATCGAGATCGGCCGCCCCCGGCACGCGCCCAATCGGCGTCTCCTCCGCATGGACTTTGTTATCGCAGCGCTCAAAAATCCATTTCAGCACGCGGCTATTTTCGCCGTACCCGGGCCACAGGAACTTCCCATGCTCATCGGTGCGGAACCAGTTCACGTAGAAAATTTTGGGAAGCTTGGCGGCATCGGTCTTCTTGCCAATCTTCAGCCAGTGCGCGAAGTAATCGCCCATGTGATAGCCGCAGAAGGGAAGCATGGCCATTGGGTCGCGCCGCAACTGGCCCACCTTGCCGGTCGTCGCCGCGGTCGTTTCGCTGCTCGCCGTCGCGCCCAGAAAGGTTCCATGTTGCCAATTGAAAGCCTCGGTCACGAGCGGCACGATTCCCCCGCGCCGTCCGCCAAAAAGAATCGCATCAATCGGCACGCCCTTCGGATCCTCCCACTCGGGCGCGATGCACGGACACTGTAAGGCCCGCATCGTAAAGCGCGAATTCGGATGCGCCGCCTTCCGCCCCGACGCCGGCGTCCACGGCCGCCGCAGCCAATCCACCAAATGCGCGGGCTTTTCGCTCGTCATGCCCTCCCACCAGACGTCGCCATCGGGGGTGATCGCGCAATTTGTGAAGATCGAATTCCGCGTGGCCGACAGCATCGCGTTGCGGTTCGATTTCATGTTCGTGCCCGGAGCCACGCCAAAGAACCCGTACTCCGGATTGATCGCATAAAGCCGCCCATCGGCCCCATACTTCATCCATGCAATGTCATCCCCAATCGTCTCTACCTTCCATCCCGGGATGGTGGGGATCAGCATCGACAGATTCGTCTTTCCGCACGCCGACGGGAACGCCCCCGTCATGTACTTCACCTGTCCCGAGGGGCTGGTCATCTTCAGGATGAGCATGTGCTCCGCCATCCAGCCCTCGTCCCGCGCCTGCACCGACGCGATGCGCAGTGCGTGACACTTTTTCCCCAGGAGCGCGTTTCCTCCGTAACCGGATCCATAAGACCAGATTTCCCGCGTCTCCGGAAAATGGCAGATATATTTGTGCTCCGCATTGCATGGCCAGGGCGAGTCTTGCTCATGCGGATCGAGAGGCGCGCCCACCGAGTGCAAACCGCGCACGAATTCCCCGTCTTCTCCCAGCACATCCAGCACCCGCGTGCCCACGCGCGCCATCATGTGCATGCTGACCACGACATAAGGCGAGTCCGTGATCTCCACACCGATCTTCGCAATCGGCGAGCCGATTGGCCCCATACTGTACGGGATCACGTACATCGTGCGGCCCACCATCGAACCGCTGAACAACCCGCGCAGCTTCTGTTGCATTTTCGCGGGATCTTCCCAATTGTTGGTGGGACCCGCCTCTTCCTGCGTTCGCGAACAGATGAACGTGCGATCCTCCACGCGCGCCACATCGGCGGGATGCGATCGAACCAGAAAGCTCCCTGGCCGCTTCTTTTCGTCGAGAACAATTGCCGTCCCCGAAAGAATCATGAGCCGCAAGGTGGCCTGGTACTCTTCCGGAGATCCGTCGCACCAATGGATGCGGTCCGGCTTCGTCATCTGCGCGACTTCCTCTACCCACCGGGCCAGTTTTTTATGCTTGTTTTCGCTGCGGGATGTTTCTACTTCAATCGTAAGACTGGACATAAAGGCGTCTCCGCACAACGGAACGACCTAAAGATTCGCCGCGCCTGCGGTCATGCGATAAATAGCGGCGTTTGAGGGATCCACAACTCCGGAACATCGTGCGTCCCGCTTGCCGGATCCGCCCAAGGTGGCAAACTTCATATTTTCCCTCATCGAGCGGCAGAATTCCAACTCAAAACCAGATTCGCTCCCTACCCTACTGGAATTGGCTGATGGCAATGATCGCGAGCGCGCGTTCCAAAAAAGACGCTCCTACGCACAAGTCTTTAGGATGCACGAACTTCAAGAGCTGTCCCCGAATTTCCAGCGCTTGCAGAAGGTAGCAGGACTAAACTGCGGGCGCGGCGGCTTCCGCGCTGGCCACGACCCTATCCAGGTGCCGCAGCGTCTCTTCGACGGTGAGCGAGTACATCTCGCGCCCAACACCCTCGCCCGATTCCAGCGCCGTCTTCAGGTAGTGACCGGCGATCTCGATCGCCAACGGGTCGGTGATCAGCCTCCCGGTGCGATTCTTGTATTCCACCCAGGCAGGATGTGGCAGCGCGACCCAGACCGGCCGCCCGCCCACAAGGAACTTGATATCGACTGCGTCCGCATGGCGAGTGGCAATCGCCACGATCAGCGCCTGGTAGATGCAATGCACTTCCTTCTTGCTCCACCGATCAAGCGCTTTGAAGTCGCTGTACATATCAAAAACTATAGCGGATGAAGGAAGCAAGCTGCAAACGTGGTCTGAGGAGACTACGCGAGCGTCCTGAAGAGACGGGAGCGCCTGTGGAGCGACGGGCGTCCTCGCCCGTCGAGGTTGGATCGCAAAAAGAGAAGGACGTCGCTCTCCGTTCATCGCGATGGCGGGCGAGGACTTGGCGGGCGGGGAAGCCCGCCTCTCAATTGTTATGACTTTGCCGCAGCGATCAACTCGTCCAGTTTTGCGAACAATGCCGAATTATCCGCCCGCGGATAGTCCGCCAATTTTTCCCGGTAACTCTCCAGGTTGAACAAGAACGATTCCACTCGCTCTTTACTCAGATCGTCCCAATACGCCCCGTATCCAGTTTTGCCGATGTAGTACGCATTCAACACCTGCTCAAACTGCCGCTTCACCGGCCATGCCAGATAAGGCTTCCTGAGATAGAGCGCCTCGCTGATGAGCGAGAAGCCGGCGTTCGCGATCACCGCGCAACACCTGCTCAGATCCCGCAGAAACGTGTCTAGCCCGGGCTTCCGGAACTCCAAATTCGCATCCGTTCCTTCCCGGTTGAAGCCGTAACAAACAAATTTCTGCCGAACGGTCTTTAATAAATCCGTCAGCTCGGCAGCTGGCGAAGTTACATACACCAGCACGAAATCTCCTGCCGAAGGCGCGGTCTTCAAAACCTCTTCGCGCAGAATGGGTGGGAACAGAAACGTCTTCTTCTTCTTGAGGCGCGCCGTGAAAAAGGAAATCACCAGGTACGCATCGGCATGCGGCGTCATCAGCCGCGTGACCAGCTTCGCGGCCGCCGCCTCTTTCCGGTATTCGCGCGGATACGCAATTTCAGTATCGGTCAGCAAATGCTGGTTATCAATCGCGATGACGGGCAGCCTCAGCTTGTGGCCAACGTGGCAGGTGATCGGCTCATAATCGGTAATTACGATGTCCAGATCCCATGTCGCGGCTTCGCGCTCCAGGAAGCGAACCATGCGCGTCGTCTGGGGCAGATGCAGCAGATTCCGCAGCACGGTCTTCCGGTAGCGAACCCGGTTGTGCACATAGGCCAGGCGCAATCCATCAATCTCGGTGACATCGAAATCGTCCTTCAGATTGCGGTATCCCCGATCGAACGACGCCACGTGCACGCAATGTCCCTGCGCCTCGAGATGAGCAATTACCTCGCGGGCCCGGCTCGAATGTCCCGCACCTTCCCCGTTCACGCCATAAAGTATGTTGGGCATCAGTTCCTGCCGACCATGGCTCCGTGTTGTTTGTTCTCATCCGAAAACCAACTCAGGCATTCTAACTGCACCCGAAAATTGCAGTGCTTTCCTTAGCGTCCTTCGCGGCCCTTCTTCGCGAACTTCGCGGTTAAAAGCTTTCCTCCGGGATGCCTGCCGGACCGGCGAAGACTCCCGTCTCTCGAAAGCCAAACTGAATGCAGATTCCCCGTCTTGACCTGCGCCGCCTCCGGCTGTTATCAACGACCGTCCTCAGGAGGGCCCAACTTGTCCGCAAGATCGCTTCGTTGGTGCACGATCGCCACTCTTCTTTTCGCCATTTCTCTTTCCCCACTCCACGCGCAATCATCCGTCCTTCGCTTTGAAATTTCCTTCCCCAAGGAAGCCGGCGCCACAGCGCTCGACGGTCATGTGCTTCTTCTGATTTCCACCAATAACAAAGAAGAACCCCGCTTCCAGATCCTCGAAGACTTCGCCGAGTCGCAGCAAGCCTTTGGCCTCGATGTCGACGCGCTCGCTCCCGGCATGCCCGCCGTCGTGGACGCGACCACCTTTGGCTATCCCACGCGCAGTCTGGCAAGCATTCCCGCCGGCGATTACTACGTCCAGGCCCTCCTCAACATCTACGAAACTTTTCATCTCGCCAGCGGCCAGACAGTAAAGCTTCCGCCCGACAAAGGCGAAGGCCAGCACTGGCAGACCAAGCCCGGCAATCTCTACAGCAAGCCCGTCAAGATGCACCTCGATCCGAAATCAGACAAGGTGATCCGAATTTCGCTCAACGAAAAAGTTCCGCCCATCGACCAGGAAGTCGAGGATGTGGACAGCCTGCTCGATTGGGGCCGAGGCGTGCCCCAGCCCATTGCTGACAACAAGTGGGTGAAGCACATTCGCATGCAAAGTGAGCTGCTCACGAAGTTCTGGGGCCGCCCCACCTATCTCGGCGCGATCGTGCTGTTGCCCGCCGGCTTCGACGAGCATCCCGACGCCCGCTTTCCGCTTATCGTCGAACAGGATCATTTTCATCGCGATCTTTTCCTGCCGAACGCCTTCCGCACTGAGCCGCCGGCCCCCGGTCTGAAAGGCATCCAATTGCAGACCGCTGTCTACGGTTACAAGCTTTATCAGGACTGGACTGCCGGCCGCCTCCCACGGGTCATCGTGCTGACCATCCAGCACCCGACACCCTACTTCGACGACTCCTACGCCGTGAATTCTGAAAGCCAGGGTCCTTACGGCGACGCCATCAACAAGGAACTGATCCCTTATATCGAAAAGAAATTCCGCGCAATCCCCGAAGGCTGGGCACGCGCTGTCTATGGCGGATCCACCGGTGGTTGGGAAGCGCTCGCATCGCAGGTCTTCTATCCCGACGCCTACAACGGCGCCTGGATTTCCTGCCCCGACGTGGTCGACTTCCGCGCCTACGTCACGACCAACCTCTACAAGGACAAGAACGCTTATTTCGTCGAAGGAAATTTCGGGCGCGTGCCTCGTCCGGAAAAGCGCGAGGCCGACGGCCTGGTGCTCGCCACTATGGAGCAGGCCAATCACTATGAACTGGTCATGGGAACGCATGGCCGCTCCGGCGAACAATTCGATATCTGGCAGGCGACCTTCAGTCCCATCGGCCCCGACGGCTACCCCAAGCCGATCTACAACAAGCTCACCGGCGAGATCGATCCCGAAGTTGCCAACTATTGGAAAGAGCATTACGACCTCAGCGCGATTATCCAGCGCGACTGGAAGACGCTCGGCCCCAAACTCGCCGGCAAATTGCATTTCTTCGTCGGCGAATCCGATACCTGGTACCTCGACCGTGCCGTCCATCTCTTGCACGATTACCTCGAGACCACCACCGATCCGTACTACCAGGGCACATTCGATTTTGGCGTACGCCAACCACACTGCTACTCCGGCGCCGCCGACTCCTCTGGCCCCGCTGGCTCGACGGTGTTGCAACGCTTCCTGCCCGCCATGGTGAAGCACATGGAGCAGACCGCGCCCAAGGGTGCGGATCTGACCAGCTGGAAATATTAGGTAGCGCCGGCGTCCCGCCGGCTAACAACAAAAACATGGAGAGGCGGGCTGCCTGCTGAAAAGCCGAACCGGAGCCAATCAGGTTTGCCCGGCAACTGACGATTGACGAGCCAAAACCTGAGACCTGACAGCCGAGACCTGATACCTGGCGCCTGTCCATCAGCTAAGATGGTTCCCGTGGCAACCCGGGTCCCCACGCAATCCAAACTGACGATCCTCCAATCCCTTCGTCTTCAGAAACTCCCCTGGCTTATTCATGGGTTCTCGACCCGACAAGGCGGCTACTCGCGCGTCTATGGCGGCAGGTCCCTGAACCTCGGCTTTACGAAGACAGACTCCAAGGCTACGGTTGAGCGCAATCGCGCCGATTTCCTCGCCCAACTGGGCGCTGGCGGCCGCCATCCCTGGCCGCTGGCGACGCTCCGCCAGATCCACTCCGACATCATTCACGCGATCACGAAGCTTCCCGATGAACCACCTTCCGGCGACGGACTACTCACCAACACGCCTGGCCTCCTGCTCGCTATTCAGACCGCCGATTGCCTTCCCGTCATTGTGGTTGACCGCAGGCAGCGCGCGATCGGAGTCTTCCATGCCGGTTGGCGAGGTACCGCAAAACGCATCGTCGAAAAGGGCATAGGTGAGATGCACCGCTACTTCAGCAGTCGCCCCGAGGACCTGGAAGCCGCCATCGGCCCAGGCGTTCACAACTGCTGTTACGCAGTCGGCGAAGAGGTGCGCGAGAAATTCGAATCACAGTTCGCCTACGCCGCCGCGCTTTTCCATGAAGTAAAAGAATCCGACCCCGTCCGCGAAAAATATCCCATGCTCTTTCTTACAGCGCGCGCGCCCGGCCACAGCAATCTTCCCGTCAAGATCTTTCTCGACCTGGTAGAAGCCAATCGCCGGCAATTGCTCGACGCCGGCGTGCCGAAGAAAAACATTGACGCCTCGCCCTTGTGCACATCGTGCAATGTCGACTTGCTATTTTCTTACCGAGCTGAAAAGGGCGTCACAGGAAGACTGATGGGGGTCGCCGGAATCAAGCCCGAGCGCGGCAAGAGGGGTGCATGAATGATGCGAGCCGGCATGCTGGTTGTGAGCATGATAGTCATCGCCCACGCTGTCTGGGCAGCCGATCCAGAACCGGCCAAGGTGGATGCCCTGTTCGCGAACATCGCGCCGTCCTCTCCCGGTGCGGCTGTCGTTGTCATCAAAGATGGTCGCGCGGTCTTCCAGCGCGGCTATGGCGTAACCGATCTCCGCACGCTCCACCGAATTGATGAGGACACCAATTTCCGCCTCGCGTCCGTCACCAAGCAGTTCACCGCCATGGCCGTCATGCTCCTCGTCCATGACGGTAAACTCCGCTACGACGAGTCACTCACCGAGATCTTTCCCGAGTTCCCCGCTTACGGAAAGACCATCACCGTTCGCCATCTCCTGAACCACACTTCCGGTCTGCTCGACTACGAAGGCCTCATGGCCAAGCAGTACGGCAACACGCCCGACGATCAAATTCCCCAGATTCACGATGCCGGCGTGCTCACGCTCCTGGAGAAGGCGACGACTACGAATTTCCCTGCCGGCACGAGGTGGCAATACAGCAACTCAGGATATTGCGTGCTCGCGATGGTGGTGGAGAAAGTCTCCAGCCAGCCCTTCGGCCAGTTTCTGCACGACCGCATCTTCGCGCCGCTGCAGATGAAGAACACCCTTGCCTATGTGGAGCGGCGGGCGTCCCCGCCCGCCGGACGGGCGAGGACGCCCGTCACTCCATCAAATGAGAAGGGAAAGAACGAAGTCCCAAACCGCGCCTATGGCCACACGCCGGACGGCAATGGGTTCCGCGAAACCGACCAGAGTTCCACCTCCGCCACGCTAGGCGACGGCGGAGTCTACACCTCGCTCGCCGACATGGCCCGCTGGGATGATGCTTTGCAGCGCCACACTCTGCTGAGTGAGAGAGAAATGCGGGCCGCGCTCACCGCTGTGCACCCGACCAGCACTCCGGCGGAAGAAAATGGTCACCCGGTCAGTTACGGGTTCGGATGGTTCATCGATCCGTACCACGGCCACGAGCGCATGTGGCACTACGGCGAAACCGTGGGCTTTCGCACGTCGATCCAGCGCTTTCCGAAAGATCGCCTGACCGTCATCGTGCTTGCGAACCGCGCCGACCTGAGCGCGATCGACTTGGCCTTGAAAACTGCGGATTTGTATTTGAGTGCGAAGTAGCTTTCCGAATCACGTAGGGGCAGACGCCCTCGTCTGCCCGGGCGAGACCTGGAACGCGAGCAGGGAACGACCGGCGACTACCTGCCAACGACGATGGTCGCACAGCGCTTTTAGAACTGCAATCCCTGCGCCTGCGCCAGGAATTCCAGCAAAGGCCTCATCTTCCTCGCCGCAGCGGTCACGTCACGCAGAAATCCCGCGCCACACAACTGGGCATCGGAGAATGCCACGCTCACAACAAAATCCTGCCGCTTGAGGTCGTCGATCAGAGGATGGTTCTCCGCGTAGCCGCGCGGCGCCCGAGTCAGGCAATCTCCTTCCAACGTCAATCCGCGCTTCGCCTTCTTCCACTGGTCCGCCTTCCATGCAATCGCATCGCGAATCTTCGCCAACGACCTTCGATCCGGACGCCAGGTGCCGCCATACAGCGCGCTTGCGCCTGGCTCGAGGTGCAGGAAATAACCGACGGCGCGCACCTCCTCGCTCCGGCTGGCGTGCGGGAAGACCATGCCAACCGAAGTCTTGTACGGACGCTTATCGGAGGAGAACCGCACATCGCGATAGATTCTTTGCAGCGATCCCCCGTTCGGCTTGGCATCCACCACAATCCATGGGCTGATCTCCTTCAGCCGGAACCCGAAGTCGACCACAAACCGCAGCCCCGTTTTCCGCACAACTTCCTCATAGCGCTCACGGTTTTTCAAAAACCACGGCCGCCGGTTGTTTCGTTTAATCTGCTTGAGGAACTGCAGAAACTCGGGACCGAAGTAGGCCTTGCCCATGATTCACCACGAGATAGAGATGTCGGGAAGAGGGAAAGGGCGCGCGCTATGCGGCGCCCGAAGACATTCGCGGACTATTGCGCCGGCGCAGGCGGTGCGGGCGGAGGGGCCGCGGCGGCATGCTCGCCCTCGCCGTGATTTACCAGGTCCTTCAACTCCTTGCTGGGCTTGAAGAAAGGAATCTTTTTGGCGGGAACTTCCACCCGGTCCCCGGTCTTGGGATTGCGTCCCACGCGCGGCTTGCGCTGGCGCGTGCGGAAGCTTCCAAAACCACGGATCTCGATCTTGTCACCCACCCGCAGCGAGCGCACGATGCTGTCAAAGATCGTCTCTACAATCACTTCGCTGTCTTTCCGTGTGAGTTCCGCCAGACGCGAGACCTCATCAATCAGATCCGCTTTTGTCATACGCCTCTAGGCTCCGTAGTAAATTTTCACGAGTAGTCGCCGGGGCCGACGACCTGGCCCTCTGCCGGGGCCTACATAACTCTCTCAAATTTCAGGTACTTCACGCAAGTTTTGGATTAGGCTCTAGCAACCAGGCTCTAGCAACTAGGCCCTAGCGCCTGGGCTCCCGGGCTCTGGGCTTTAGTCTTTAGGCTCCTGGGCTCTAGCTAATGATGTCGATAACGCGTAACCGAGGGTCGAGTCTGTCTTGCTAGAGCCTGGTTGCTAGAGCCTGTTCTGCTACTTCCACATGTAATAGAACCCAACGTGCTGGTCCATCAGCTTCTCGCGCGTCGGGATCCACTCGGAAATATCTCCAAACAGCAAGTCGCTCAATGTTTTACGGTCTTTCTCGGGCCGCACCAGGACGGGTTCGCCCTTGATATTGACGGCTTTAGCCGTATCGTCAACAGCCGCTTGGAAATCGGCCAACTGATCGACCAGCTTCATTGGCAATGCCTGTTGCCCCGTCCAGACCTTGCCGTTGGCGATCGACTTCACATCCTCGAACTTCATGTTGCGGCCGTCGGCCACGGCCTGAATAAACTGTCCATGCATGTTATCGATCATGCCCTGTAAATATTCCCGCTCCGCCGGGGTCATGTCGCGGGTGGGGGAACCGGTGTCCTTGAACTCGCCCGCCTTCAGGGTCATATCTTTCAGCTTCGCCCATTGCAGCAGCTGTCCGTAATTGACCCACTGGGCAATCACGCCAATCGATCCCACGATGCTGCCGTTATCGGCGTAGATCTTGTTGGTCGCGGAAGACACGTAATATGCCCCGCTTGCTCCCACGGTTTCGATCGCGGCTACGATGCGCTTCTTCTTATCGTCACGAATGCGCTTGACCTCGCGGTAGATTTCCTCCGACGCCGCCACTCCCCCACCCGGCGAATTCACGTGCAGGATGATCGCTTTGATCGAGTCGTCGTCCCCGAATTTCTTGAGCTGCTGCACGACCGGGTTGGGAGAGAGAATTACGCCCTCCAGATCGACCACGCCAATCTTGTCGCCAAAGGCAAGCGAGTTGTCTCTGCCCGCGTGCAGGGTCACGTACACCAGCGCAAAAACCGCCAGCACGAACAGGAAAAAGGCTCCCCCGCCAATCACGATCCAGAGAAAGGTGCGCGAACGCTTTTCTTCAGTCATAGCTAAACGGGTAGTTTAGCATTCCGGACCCGCCCCGACACGGAGGCGAATCAGTCGTCAGTCTTCAGCTAAAACAGTTTCCGCCAATAGGCGGTTGTTGACGGGTGTTGCTTCTCTCGACGGGGAGGACGCCCGTCGCTCCATTCTCAGGCGCGTCGCCAGTCAGCGGTGAGTCGTCAGCCATTAGGCATCTTTCGTAATGCGCTTGCTGTTGCATCGCTGACGACTGAAGACTGACGACCGGACTTCAGTGCATAATGCCAGAATGCACCATGCAATCTTAGGAGCGGGCGGGGTCGGTGGAACGATGGGCGCTTGCCTGGCCCATGTGGGCGAGCAGGTGACGATGGTGGTCCGGCCGGGCGCGGTCGAGAAATTTCCGGCAGAGCTGCGGCTCGAGAGCCCGTTACTCGGAAACTTTTCAGCGGCCGTGCGGAAGTCGGCGCAAGTTCCTTCCTGCGATGTGTTGTGGGTGACGGTGAAAGCGACGCAACTCGAGGACGCGTTGCAAACAGTTCCTGATCCGAATGGGGTGAAGGCGGTGGTGCCCCTGCTGAACGGGATCGACCACGTGGCCAGGTTGCGTGCGTTGTTTGGCCGGGAACGCGTAATTCCCGCGACGATCGCCGGGGAGATGGAGCGCGTGGCGCTAGGACGCTACGTGCACCCGTCGCCATTTGCCATGCTCAACGTCGCCGGCAGCGGACGGGATTTGCTGGCCGATGTCCTTGCGAAGCTCGAAACGCTGGGATTTTCCTGCCGCTTCATTGATGACGAAACCACGCTGATGTGGAACAAGCTCGTCTTCCTCGGGCCGTTTGCGCTGGCAACTTCGGCCTTCGGTGCGCCCATCGGCGAGGTGCTCGCGAACGGAACATGGCATCAGAAGCTTGAGACTTGCATCCGCGAATTTTGTTCCGTAGCGCTCGCCGAGGGAGCACAGGTGAATCCCGACAAAGTGGTGGCCGCGTTTTCCATGGTGCCCAAAGAGATGCGCAGCTCCATGCAGAAGGATGTCGATCGCGGAAACCTGCCCGAGCTTGAGGCGATCGCGGGGCCCGTCCTGCGAGGTGGCGCACGTCACAGGATTGCGGTCGCAGCGACGGGTGAACTGGCGGCGGCGGTGGAACACAGAACCCAGGTATCGAGCCAGCAACACTAAATGAATCGAGATTGCCCGCGAAACAGCTCGGGCAGCAGGCCTTATCATCCCGGGCGGCCGTGAGCATGTGATGAAGCGCCGTCGTGCACTCCGGTTTGTGGTTACGCCAGCGGCACTCGGTGCGATCTTGCTGCTGATGTCGTACGCTCTGATGCGCGGCACGAGCCAGGATCGGGCGGCAGCGGAGGTTGCCGCACCGCTGTATGATCGCGACCCTAATCACATCTGGAACCGGGCTCACTATAGCCTTCTGGTCCGACGTTCATCAGTCGGGGTTCAGTATGGCTCGGACACAGTCGACCCACTGCTCTGGACGAACACGAAATTCCTGCGACGCGGCAGATCTCAACGCCTCGCTCTGGAATGTCTCGATGAATTTCTGAAAACTCATGCTGAGAAACTGATTACGGAGCCAACGAAGCGCGCCGTTTTTCAGCATGATTTGTGGGCTGTGTTCGATTGGGCAGCCACGGAAGGCCGGGAATCGGCAAGCAGCCAGGCTTTGCTGAAGCGGATTGCACAGGTGATGCGCCGCGTCGCCCTGACCCCCGAGCAGGTTTCGGCACTGCCCGAGACGTACGCTGCGGCTGTCGCTTCGCGCGAGTTTCCCGCTGAGTACGATCCCGCGAATCCACAGCGCGCATTTTTGCCGCCCGATTTGCTGCGACCGGATGGGCCCTGGATTTGTCTGACGGCGTATTCGGCGGAGCCCACGGCGATCGCGCATTTTTCCGGCCGCTCGCGATTCCTCGTGTTTCTGCGCCTTCCGGACGGACGTCAGGCCACGCTCGAATATCTTCGAAAACTCTTCACTTCGCCGGAGCCGCTATTTCTGCAGGACACAGTCCCAAATAGCAAGTTACTCAACTTGCGTCTCCCGCAGTTTCCCCCAAACACTGAGGTGGCACTGCTCCGGCAGATGATCGTGGTCGACACCGAAGGCCATCTGTTGCCAACGGCCATCACCGAGAGCGTTCAACTTCGCGTGTACCACGCCGTCACGTCCGGGTCTCCATATATCAACTACCAGAACGGGCCCGCAAGCCGCGATCAGGATTTCTTTGAGTTTCGGCTCGCTCGCCCCGCGTTGTTTGCACGGAGTGGCGGCGGCCTGCGTGCGGTTCAACCCGCGGAGAAAGAGTTCTCCCCGTTGTTTTCCTTTGGTATCGATCCATTCGAAAATTCACGCCAAAACGATTGGTGGATCAGACAGCCAGGTGAAATCCTGGCCCGCTGCCGAGGTTGCCATGCCGATTCCGGGATCCATTCGGTTCAGAGTCGTGAGCGGTGGTTAGGGCCGCCCTCTCGAAATCGAGGATTGGGAGCCGACTCACCCTTGTCGCGCGCGGTCAACTGGGAGACGGAAAAGACCGTCGACCGCAAGCAGCAACAAGACAATTTCAAAATATTGGTCCGACACTGGCACGATTCGGGCTAGAGAGTTGACGATTCCGTCCGGATGACGCGGAGCGCGCACTTAGCGACCCCGATCTCGACTGGCGTGCGGCAGACGTATTCTCCGTCGGCATAAACGTCGAGAGGCGTTTCTGTTTCCACGCGCGCCCGCTCGATCGGGAAATATTCAACTTCGCGGATGCCGAGGTGACTCCCGAAATAGACCGACGGGAAAACGCTGGCCAGCTTGAGCTTCGAAATGTCCCCAATGATGCAGACGTCCAATTGCCCATCTTCCATATTCGCCCGGGGCGCGATTTTCATTCCACCGCCATAGAACGGCGCATTTGCGAAGATGGCTGCGGTTACCGACTGCCGCATCTCTGACGAGGCCTGACCTGCACTGTTGTTCGTTACTGACTTCAGCGTCAGATGAAATGGCCGGAAGTGCAACAGGGCCGCGGGTAAGCTGATCGCATATCCGCCATGCGCCCGCAGCCAGCGGGGTAAGGCATTCGCCCGGCGCGCAATTTCTCCATCTAAGCCGACCCCGGCTGCGCAGGAGAACAGGACGGATCGTCGTTGCACCGCAATCGTGTCCAGATCGTTGCGAAGCGATGTTGTATCAAGGCGCGACTTCAGGCGTGCCTCTTCGGCGCTCTCGTCGAGAGCGGCTTTAAGCGTGGCGCCGGCGTAATCCCCGATCGCCGTGATCATTCCGAGATCCACCACGCGCACGTTCTGCGTCCCGGCAACAAACTTCCGCCACGCCGTCAACGAATCGCGCACCCGCAACAAGCCGAGCGCCCGCGCAAAATCATTTCCGCTTCCGGCCGGCACGACGAGCACAGGAAGCCCCAACTTCACCAGAGCACTCAGATGACGATGGACGGTGCCATCGCCGCCGAAGACGAGGATCGCATCCAGGTTCGCAGGGTCGGAAGGCAAACCCATCACCCACTCCGTCGACTCCTGCTGAAACGGGCGCAAGTCCCGCATCGACGATCCCAGGCCGAGAATGACGGCAGCGCGCATTTTCGCGGCACGAAGCGTAACAGAGAGCAGTGCGGATGGTGAAATGGGGGATCACGGAGCTGATGGCTGATTGCGGAGGATTGCTCGTTATAATCGAACCGCATGCCCAACTTCGCCTCGGTTGACGAGCAACTCGCCTACATTAAAAAAGGCGCGGCGGAAATCATCCGCGAATCGGAACTCCGCGCCAAACTCCTAAAATCTCACGCCAGTGGCAAGCCCCTGCGCGTGAAGCTCGGCATGGACCCGACCGCGCCCGACCTCCATCTGGGCCACACCGTCGTGCTGCGCAAGCTCAAACACTTTCAGGACCTTGGCCACACCATCATCTTCCTGATCGGCGATTTCACCGGCATGATCGGCGACCCGACGGGACGGTCCGCCACGCGCCCGCCCCTCACCCGCGAGCAGATCGAGGAGAACGCCGAGACTTACAAAGCGCAAGTCTTCAAAATTCTCGATCCCGTGAAGACAGTCATCGACTTCAACAGCCGCTGGTTCTCGAAATTCAGCGCCGAAGATTTCATCCGGCTGACGGCGAAGTCCACCGTCTCGCAGATGCTCGAGCGCGAAGACTTCCACAAGCGTTTCCAGGAAGAAAAGCCCATTGCCATGCACGAGCTGATTTATCCGCTGGCGCAGGGCTACGACTCGGTCGCGCTTGAAGCGGATGTCGAGCTCGGCGGCACCGATCAGAAATTCAACCTGCTGGTCGGCCGCGAACTGCAGCGCGCCTACGGCCAGGAATCGCAGATCGTGCTGACGACGCCGATCCTCGAAGGTTTGGATGGCGTCAATAAGATGTCGAAATCGCTCGGCAACGCGATCGGCATTCACGAGCCGCCGCTCGAGATGTACGGCAAGATCATGTCGATTTCCGACGAGATGATGTGGCGATATTATGAGCTGCTCACCGACGTTTCGCTCGCCGACATCAGCAAGATGAAGCAAGACGCAACCAGGGGCGCAGCGCACCCCATGACGCTGAAGAAAGATCTGGCGCGGCGCATCGTCGCTGACTTCCACACCCCCGAAGCGGCCGCGTACGCCGGGGAAGATTGGGCCAGGCAATTTCAAAAAGATGAAGTGCCGGAGAATATTGAGGAGGTTAAGGTCAGCGCAGCTAAGGTCACCATCCCGGATGCCCTGCCGAATGCGGGAGAAGGAGACGCGGCTCAGAACATCAACTGCGATCCGGAGGATTCTGATCGCATTGTTGTTCGCGCGGACAAGCTGATTCGGGAAGCGGGCATGGTGTCGTCAACGTCCGAGGCTGGCCGCAAGATCAAAGAAAGGGCAGTGCACATCGACGGCAGGGTGGTTGAGAGCCTGGCGATCGTCGTTTCAGTGAGAAAAGCGCTCACCGTAAGAGTCGGGAGGAAGATAAAGACGGTGAGGCTGACGTGAGCGGGAAATACCAGATTGCAGATTGCAGATTTTAGATTTCAGATTTTGTCGAGTATTTGGCGGTGCGGAGGGATGCCACGAAGATCGCCACTAATTCGTTTGCTTCGCCTCGAAGGATGCGTACGTTGTCCGTATTGGTGATGCCTGCATCAACGAGCAAGTCGATCCAGAAGAGCGATTCATCGGTTTCTTCTAGAACAATTCCAAGCTTCGACACAAAATCCGCCCTCGATCGAGCCCGACAAACCGCTCTGTAGTTCGCTCCAACCGATGTTGCCGAGCGCATTAACTGACGGCTGATGATGGTGGACTCAGAACTCTTCGGTAGCGCCCTGCACAATCGAATCGCATGAATGGCGAACTGTTTTGTCCGCTCTTTCAACGATTCAGCATTAACGCTAGACGGCATGGTGAGTCTTACAATCTGAAATCTAAAATCTTCAATCTGAAATGTACTGGCCCAAGACCTACTTGGCTGTGACGCTCCGCACAAATCGGCGTCCCACCACTCGATATTTCCCCTCCAGCACGATCCGGATCGCCTCCGAATACGCGATGTGTTCCTGCTCCAGAATCCGCGCGGCCAGCGTGTGTTCATCGTCGGAATCGAGCACCGTCACCGCCTTCTGCACAATGATGGGTCCGTGATCAAGTTCCTCATCCACAAAATGCACTGTGCATCCCGAGACCTTCACTCCGTAGGCAAATGCCTGCTCCTGTGCCTCGAGTCCGGGAAAGGCGGGCAACAGCGACGGATGGATATTCAATATGCGTCGTGGAAACTGCTGCACGAACCAGGGGGAAAGCAGCCGCATGTATCCTGCGAGGCAGATGAGGTCAACTTTGTGCTCTTGAAGCGCAGTCACGACAGCACGATCGTGCTCCTCGCGCGCCAGGCCTTTCGAAGGTATCGCCAACGCAGTCAGGCCCAGCTTCTTGGCGGTAGTTACGCCGCCCGCATCCGGTTTGTTCGAGATCACGACTGCGATGCGCGCCTCGGGAATTTTTCCAGCAGCAACATTGTTGGCGATCGCCTCAAAATTCGAGCCGCGCCCCGAAAGCAGGATGCCAAGGTTCTTCATGAGATCGACCGCCACGCCTCGGAAAAGTCGCTGGCCGCATCAGCGACAAGGTCCCTCGCCGATGACTGGCAAGCACCACATTATTCCTTACTCGACTCAATTTCACCACGCGCATCCGCGCTTCGCACAACTCCGTCCACTGTCCCTCAAACCCAACCATCTGTTCGTGCTTCACATCACCGACAATTCCTGCTCCGCCGACTAGACTCGCTCGCGGGAAGACGAAGGAGGCTCGCTATGCGCCTAAGCGTTCTCCTTGGCATTGCGGCCGCAGTTCTCGCAATTCTGCTGGCAGTTTACGTCGCTGTGCTGCGCCCCTGGCACTTGCGTTGGGGCACGACACCAACCGAGGCAGCGGAAACCTTGCCCGGCGACGGTCTCCTGGAAGGCAACCTCGCCCAGGTGACGCGCGCCATCACCATCAACGCTCCTCCGGAAAGAATCTGGCCCTGGCTGATGCAGATGGGGCAAGACCGCGGCGGTTTCTACAGCTACACGGCCTTGGAAAACATGATCGGCGCGGGCATGCCGGAAGTGCACCGGCTGCGCTCCAACTGGAACGCCCGCGACCTCGGCGAAACCGTGTGGTTTGCGACGCCGAAACGTTTCAAGGGGCAGGGCAAGATGATCGCGGCAATCGTCGATCCTCCCCAGGCGTTCGTCATGGTGATGCCCGACGACTGGGAAAGAATTCTGCAGAGCGGAAAAGGCAGCCAGGGAAGTTGGGGATTTGTTCTGAAGCCGATCGACGCCGATCACACGCGCCTGATTTCCCGGCTTCGTTCCGGACCACCACCGAGCATAGGCGCGCGCATTGCCGGGGCCGCGTTTTGGGAGCCTGCACACTTTGTGATGGAGAGGAAGATGCTGCTCACGATCAAGCGGCTGTCGGAAAGGACACGTTGATTGCGCAGGGCAGCGGCTGGACTGTGCAGCCATCGCAGCCGCTGGTATTCTCACAACCGGTCAGGCTGCTAAAAAACCCTCTTCGATGTCTGCAATTCGAGTCCTGGTTTTTCAGCATTTGCTGGAGGGTTGACCTACGAGTACATCACTTTGCGCTCGCCCTTCACGATGCGACCGACGTTGTAGTACTTCTCGCCAGCGCGCTCCAGCAGCGTTTGTGCCTTCTTGAATTTTTTGGGATTGATCACCAGCAGCATGCCCACGCCCATGTTGAAAGTGCGCAGCATCTCGTCCTGGGGAACATTCCCGAGCGTCTGCAGGTGCTCGAAGATCGGCATCGCGGGCCAACTGCCCAACTCGATCACTGCGGACATACCTCTGGGCAGCACGCGCGGCAGGTTCTCGGTGATACCTCCGCCCGTAATGTGGGCCATGGCAGAGATGACTTCCGCGTCCACCAGTTTCTTCAGAGACGGCCAGTAGCTCTTGTGGGCGCGCATCAGTTCGTTGCCGACCTTGTTCTTGATTTCGTTGACGTAGGTTTCCGGAGAGTACTTCGCAACCTCGAAAAGCAACTTGCGGGCTAGTGAATAGCCGTTGGTGTGCAAGCCATTGGAAGGCAGACCGATAATAATGTCGCCGATTTCGACCAGCTTGCCGGTGACGATCTTCTCTTTCTCCACCACGCCCAGGATAAAGCCGGCCAGGTCGTACTCGCCCTCCGGATAAAAGCCCGGCATTTCGGCTGTTTCGCCGCCGATCAGCGCGCAGCCATTGTGCTTGCAGGCCTCGGCAATGCCTTCGACTACCTTTTCCGCGACTTCTGGCTGCAGAGTGCCCGTGGCCAGGTAATCCATGAAAAATAACGGCGCCGCTCCCTGCACCAGGATGTCATTCACGCAATGATTCACCAGGTCGGCGCCCACCGTGTGGTGGACCTTCATCTCGAAGGCGACCTTCAATTTCGTTCCTACCCCGTCGACGCTCGAAACCAAGACCGGGTCGAGGTAGGTCTTGGCGACGGAGAACAAGCCCCCAAATCCGCCGATCTCGCTCAACACTCCCTTGGTGAAGGTTTTATGGGCGAGGTACTTGATGCGCTGCTTGGTCCGATTGGCGCGGTCGATGTTCACGCCAGCGTCGGCGTAGGTCACACTGGCGGTCTTTGGGGGATCCTGGGCCAAGCGAATTTGTCCGTCGTATGAATGAAATGCGGGGAGCTGCCGACCTGATTCCGACTCGGAAGCAAGGATAAAACGCGGGTCATTGTAGCATGGGGAACGGTGTGGACAACTCGCGAACCGCACTCTGCGCTTATGCACGCAAGAAACACTACGCCCTCTGGCTGGGGACGCAATCATCCACAGCCGATGCGGTCTTAGTGCGAAACGAAGTCGCTGAAGTAGTAGGCGAGAATGCCAAACAACGCCAGTCCCGAGATTCCGTAGGCGGTCAGCACCCAGAAGTTGCGGCCTTCATGCGGATGACATTTAGTGCCCGTGGATTGTGAGACAGCGGAAGACATACTTTCGGGGGCCCGAGAATCCATGCGTCCCTCCTAGCTGAAGCGCCGCGACAAAACCCCAAGTCGCGTTCGCTTTACCCCACCTGCCCAGTGCAGGCAGGTCACTCTTGAGCGGATTTTACTACGGTTCGGAAGCTCAGACTTGTCAAATTTTTGTGAGATTCCCTGTAGAAACAAGGCAAAAAACTTGCACTTTCGGGGGTACTTACCTCTTCCGGGCCGCAATCGCCGGTCCCGCGACGCGCTCTCGCCGGCAACAACAAAGCCCCGGCTCTGGGCCGGGGCTGAGTGAGCGGAGGGCAGAATGTTACTTCTTGTCGTCCTTCATCTTGTCATCTTTCATCTTGTCGTCTTTCTTGTCTTTCTTATCCTTCTTCGCTTTCTTTTCCTTGGTGTCAGCCTTCTTGGCATCCTTCTTATCGGCAGTGCCTGCATCCTGCGCGAACGTGGCAGTTGTCAGCGAGAGGGCAATCGCAACCGAGAACAGCAGCGTGAGCAGCTTCTTCATTCCTTAAATTTCTCCTTGTGGAACTTAGTTCAGGTTGTACCTGCAGGGCACACGATGACGCCATGCCGACAAATTGAGTTGTGTGCCGAGGTCCGGGGAATTTTAGCCGAGTCACCGTCAGAAGCAAGCATAAAATGCATTCGCAGTAACCAGGTCTCGTCTTACAACGCCTGGGTAACCTGCCTCCATCCCGTTCATGTTTTTGTATCACTGACGTAGGTTCGTGCCGGCGGTACACTTGCCAGACATGAGTACGCTTCGCACTTCCGGCAAAGTCAGCAAGGCAAGCAAGAAGACACTGCCCGCCCAGGACCGCGCCCATGATGTTCTGCGTTCCGAGGGGCATCCGCTTGACGCCATCTTCGCGCCGCACAGCGTTGCCGTGATTGGCGCGAGCGATCGGGCGGGCAGCGTGGGCCGCGCAGTTCTCTGGAGCCTGGTCAGCAGCCCGTTCGGCGGCACCGTTTATCCCATCAGCGATAAACGCTCCAGCGTGCTCGGGGTCAAAGCGTACAAAAGCGTCGCCGATCTCCCGGAGAGCGTCGATCTTGCGGTTGTGGTCACGCCCGCGGCCACGGTTCCGGGGATCATCAGCGAGTGTGTGGAAGCCGGTGTAGGTGGCGCGATCGTCATCTCCGCCGGATTCAAGGAACATGGCGAGCAAGGCAGGGAACTCGAGCGCCAGATCCTCGAGCGCATTCAGGACACGGGCCTGCGCGTGATCGGACCCAACTGTCTCGGTGTGATGAACCCGATTACTGGACTGAACGCTACTTTCGCCTCGACCATCGCGCGTCCCGGGAACGTCGCCTTCATCAGCCAGAGCGGCGCGCTGTGCACCGCGATTCTCGACTGGGCGCAGAAAGAGATGGTTGGTTTCAGCATATTCGTGTCGGTGGGCTCCATGCTCGATGTGGACTGGGGCGACCTCATCGATTACCTCGGCAATGATCCGCGCACGCAAAGCATCGTCATGTACATGGAGTCGGTGGGCGATGCCCGGTCCTTTCTGTCGGCGGCGCGCGAAGTCTCACTCAACAAGCCCATCATCGTAATCAAAGCAGGACGTACCGAGGCCGCGGCCCAGGCCGCCGCTTCGCACACCGGGGCTCTCACCGGCAGCGATGAGGTGCTCGATGCCGCATTCCGGCGGTGCGGTGTCCTGCGTGTCCAGACCATTGCCGACCTCTTTTATATGGCGGAGGTTCTCGCGAAACAGCCCCGCCCGAAGGGGCCACGGCTCGCGATCGTGACCAATGCGGGCGGGCCCGGCGTGCTGGCTGCCGATGGCCTGCTTTCCAATGGCGGCCAACTCGCTCAGCTTTCCGCCGACTCCATGAAAGCGCTCAATGAGCTACTGCCGCCGCACTGGAGCCACAACAACCCTATCGACATGCTCGGGGACGCGCTGCCGGAGCGCTATGCCAAGGTTATCGACATCGCCGCCCACGATCCCAACATCGATGGCCTGCTTGCCATCACGTGCCCGCAAGGCATGGCCGGGCCGACGGCCACCGCTGAGCACCTCAAACCCTACGCCCGCTCCACCGGCAAACCTGTGCTCGCCAGCTGGATGGGTGGAACGGAAGTCGCGGCCGGCACTGACATTCTGAATCACGCCGGCATCCCGACCTTCCCATTTCCCGACACCGCCGCGCGCGTCTTCTGCTACATGTGGCGCTACAGCTACGTCCTGCGCGGCTTGTATGAAACACCCGTGCTCCGCGGGGATGATGAAGGTCCAGATCGCGCGGGCGCGCAGCGGATTATCGAAAACGCGCGCGCTGCCGGACGCACGCTTCTCACCGAAGTCGAGTCGAAGCAATTACTGGCCGCCTATGGGCTGCCCACCGTTCAGACCGAAATCGCGTTTACCGAAGGCGAAGCCGCTGCGCAGGCGAACTCCATCGGCTACCCCGTGGTGCTCAAGCTGTTCTCTGAAACCATCACGCACAAGACCGACGTGGGCGGCGTGCAATTGAACCTGCGCGACGAGAACGCCGTGCGCAACGCTTATCGAACGATTCAATCCTCCGTCCGTGAGAAGGCCGGAGAGGGAAACTTCCTCGGCGTGACCGTGCAGCCCATGCTGAAGCTCGAAGGTTACGAACTGATTGTGGGCAGCAGCATCGACCCACAGTTCGGGCCCGTCCTGCTCTTCGGCGCCGGCGGCCAGCTGGTGGAAGTTTTCAAGGACCGTGCCCTCTCGCTGCCGCCACTGAACACGACGCTCGCCCGCCGCATGATGGAGCAGACCCAGGTGCTCTCCGCGCTGGAAGGTGTTCGCGGGCGCAAGGCCGTCGATCTCGCCGCGCTCGAAGAATTCCTGGTGCGCTTCAGCCAACTCGTCGTCGAGCAGCGCCGCATCCGCGAAATCGACATCAACCCCGTGCTTGCCTCCCCGGAACGCATTGTGGCGCTGGATGCAAGAGTGGTCCTGCATAATCCGGACATTCCCGACGACCAACTCCCGCGTTTGGCTATTCGCCCGTATCCCGTGAAATACATTCAACCCTCGGCGATGAAGAGCGGCGAGCCTGTGACTATCCGTCCCATCCGCCCCGAGGACGAGCCGCTGCTGATCCGCCTGCATCAAGCCCTTTCCGAGCGCACCGTCTACCTGCGCTACTTTCAGCCGCTGAAGTTGAGCCAGCGGACCGCGCACGAGCGACTCACGCGCATCTGCTTCATCGATTACGATCGCGAAATCGTGCTGGTGGTGGAGCACAAGAATGCGCAGGGACTCCCGGAAATCATCGCCATCGGGCGCCTTAGCAAACTGCGCGGCGCCGGCAACGAAGCGGAACTGGCGGTGCTGGTCGACGACCGTTTCCAGTTCCAGGGCCTCGGCACCGAACTGTACCGCCGCCTGATCGCCGTCGCCCGCGACGAAAAACTCAAGCGCGTGGTTTGCACCATCCTGTCCGAGAACCGCGAAATGCGCGCCATCTGCCTGAAGCTCGGATTTCATCTGGAAAGTGATTTGGAAGATGGGACGCTGAAGGCGGAGTTGGAAGTGTGAAGAGTGAGGTGGTCTCACCAGGTCGCACTCTTCGCAATGCGGGGCATGACCGCTGACACCTATTAGCGCCCAGTTACATTTCCCGTTTATCCTTCTTCAAAACTGACTTCTGTACATATGGCAAGTATCGAATCACTAATAGTTGGCAAGCTGCCTTTCCCCGATGGAAACCTACTCCCCTGACCTTCACGCCCGGTAACCTCCGTACCAGCCCGGCCGACCCTTTCCCTTGCGCCCGCCCGCCGCTTACGGTACAAACGCCCAAGGACTAATATCTATCTATGCGTCGTCTGGCAGTTCTCGCCCTTCTTACATCCAGCCTTCTAGCTACCCTGGCCGCCCAGCAACCGGAGACTATGCCCGCGGCGGCGGCCGCCGCCAAAGCCGCCGACGAGAAGAAAGACTACTCCCAGGAATCCTTTGTCATTGAAAAGGTCCTTACCCGCTTTCGGTTTGAAACGGACGGCACCGGCCGCAAGGAGACGATCGCGCGCGTTCGGGTGCAGAGCGAAGCCGGCGTCGAGCAGTGGGGGCAGGTCGTGTTTGGCTACAACTCGGCCAACGAGCGCGTCGAGATTCCTTACGTGCGCGTGCTCAAGAAAGACGGCAGCGTGGTCACGGCCCCAGCCGATTCCGTGCAGGACCTCAGCGCCCCCATCGAGCGCGAGGCTCCCGTCTACACCGACTATCGCCAGAAGCACATCACCGTGCCCGGGCTGCGTCCCGGCGAAGTTCTCGAATATGACGTCGCCACCGTCATCCACACGGCGCTGGCCCCGGGCCAGTTCTGGACCGAATTCGATTTCGACAAGAACAACATTGTGCTCGATGAAGAACTCGAAGTCGACATTCCCAAAGGCCGCAGCATCAAACTGAAGGTCAAGCCGGGCGTGGAGCCGAAGACCACCGAAGAAAACGGCCGCCGCATCTATCGCTGGACCAGTTCTCACCTGGAGCGCGAAGACGACGCCAAGAATAAAGACAAGGATAAAAAGAAGAGGAAGAAGCACAAGCCCGAGGACGACGTTCCCGCCGTTCAGCTCACCACCTTCGCGAGCTGGGAAGACGTCGGCCGCTGGTACGCCAGCCTGGATCACGATCGCCGTCAGCCTACGCCGGAAATTCGCGCCAAGGCCGATGAGCTCACCAAGGGCCTGACCACTGACATGGACAAAGTCGAGGCCCTCTACGACTACGTGGCGAAGAATTTCCGCTACGTGAGCCTGTCGCTCGGCCTGGGTCGCTACCAGCCGCACGCAGCCGCCGACGTTCTCCACAATCAGTACGGCGACTGCAAGGACAAGCACACGCTGCTCTCGTCGCTGCTCGAGGCCAAGGGTATGCACCCTTCGTCCGTGCTCATCAACTCCAGCCGCAAGCTTGATCCAGAGATCCCTTCCCCATCGCAGTTCGATCACGTGATTACCTTGCTGCCCTTGGGTAAGGAAGAAGTCTGGATGGACACCACCACCGAGGTCGCTCCCTTCCGCCTGCTTTCCTTCAATATCCGCAAGAAGCAGGGCCTCGTGATTCCGGTGGACGGCAGGCCCCATCTGGAAGAGACGCCCGCTGATCCGCCCATGCCCAACCAGCAAGTCCAGACCATCGACGGCACCATCAACCAACTCGGCAAATTGAACGCGAGAGTGAGCTACGTGGTGCGCGGCGACACCGAATTGCTGATGCGCATCATTTTCCGGCGTGTGCCCAGTTCGCAGTGGGAGCACCTGGTCGAGAACATCAACGCGATGGGTGGCCTCGATGGCGAGATTACGAGCTTAAAAGTCGGCGATCCGGCCGCCACCCGCGAAGCCTTTCAATTCTCCTACGACATCGCCAAGGCAAATTTCCTCGACTGGTCAAAGAAGAAATCCGACGTCGATCTTCCGCTCTCCCAATTCAATCTCGCCGATCCCGACGAGGATGACACCGGCCCCGACGCCGAACCGATCAAGTTCGGACCTCCCGGAGAGTTTACTTACCGCGTGAAGCTGGTGCTGCCGGCGAAATACACGGCGCACACGCCGCTGCCCTTCGCCATGAAACGCGATTACGGCGAGTATCACGCCAGCTACGCGCTTGAGGGTTCGGTGTTCACCGCCGAGCGCTCCATGGTGATGCGCGACCGCGAGTTGCCGGCTGACCGCGCCGGGGATTATCTCTCGTTCCGCCGAGCCGTGCTATCCGACCTTGGCCAACACCTTGCCGTCGAAAACCTGGCCGCTGGCGCGGCAACTCCGCCCCCTGACATGAAGGCGGACGACCTCAACGAGAGCGCGCGCGCCGCCATGGGTAACGGCGATTTCACGCTCGCGATTCAACTGCTCAAGCGCGCCGTCGATGTCGAACCTAAGAACAAGTACGCGTGGAACAATCTCGGCCTCGCCTACCTCGCGCTGCGGCAGGGTGACAATGCGGTCGCGGCTTTCAAGAAGGCGCTGGATGTAAATCCGTACGACGAGTTCGCCTATAACAACCTCGGGCGAGCCTACTGGCAGGATCGCAAATACGACGACGCGGTGACCGCCTTCCACCAACAGCTCGAGAACAACCCGCTCGACAAGTTCGCGCACGCCAACCTCGGCGCCATGTATGCCGAGTGGCACAAGTACGACCTGGCCGCCCCCGAACTGGAAAAGGCTGCCTCGCTCACCCCCAACGACGCTGGCCTGCAGGTGAGTCTCGGCGATGCCTACCTGAACCTTGGTCAGGACGACAAGGCGCTCGCGGCGTTTGATCGCGCGATCGAAATCTCGGCCACGCCGCTGGTGTGGAACAACATCGCTTACCAGCTTTCATTGAAGAATACGCATCTCGACAAGGCGCAGCAATACGCCGAGTCTGCCGTTGCTGCAACCGCGGCGGGTCTGCGCAATCTGTCTCTCGAACAACTCAACCAGCGCGACCTGGCATTGGTTCCATCCTTAGTCGCTTACTGGGACACGCTGGGCTGGGTGTTCTACGCGGAAGGCAAGCTGGACAGGGCGGAGAAGTACGTGGCGGCGGCTTGGGGGCTGGGAAACCACGGCGAGGTCGGCGACCATCTGGGCCAGATTTACGAGAAGCGCGGCGAAAAAGAAAAAGCGATCAGCACGTACGCGCTCGCTATGAACGGACTCCGCCCGATTCCGGAAACGCGCGGACGCCTGAGTGGGCTCGTGGGCGGCACCGACAAGGTCGATGCGGTGGTGCAGAAGCATCGCGACGACCTGCAACAAATGCGCACCACGCAACTCAAAGATCCTCCGCCGCTCACGGGGAATGCGGACTTCTGGGTCTTGCTCGGCACTGGCAAGAATGGAGCTACGGTAGAGAGCGTAAAGTTCGTGAGCGGCGAAGAGAAGTTGCGCAGCCTGGAGGCAGCGTTGCAACACCTGAAGTTCAATGTGAATTTTCCCGACGACACGCCTGCAAAAATTCTCCGCCGCGGAAATCTGTCATGTTCTCAACCCGCCGGGAACTGCAGCTTTGTGCTCATGCTGCCTGATGATGTGCGCTCGATAAACTGACGATAACGAGCTTTCAGGATGTAATAGGGCGAACGCCAGGGAGCCAGAGGCAAACGGCGCGGCTGGAGAGTTCTTTCGACGTCTGCAATTTCCCTCGGCGGCTGAAGCCGCTCTTTCTAGAAAATCCCCACCCGAACCTCGCAGAACGCGAGGTGAGGATGGGCACCCGCCTCCAGCCTGATTGCTAAGCCATCGCCGATTCGCAAGCGTAGGCAAACTCCAGAACCATGTCCTCCCGTCCCGGCGGTCCCGCAAGTTGCAGTCCAATGGGCAAGCCCGCCTTCGTCAATCCGCACGGAATTGAGATCGTCGGGATTCCCCAGACGTTGAAGGGACGGGTATTTCGCAGTAGTACGAGTTCGCGTGGCCGGAGCAGTTCGGGGTTTTCTTTCAGTTCCGCAATCGTCGGCGCCGGAATCGGGGTGGTTGGCGTGACGATCAGATCTACGGCCTCAAACAAACTGCCAACATTCTCCCGCGTAGCCTTCAGTTCCGCACGCTTAGTTTCATATTCGTCAGCTGTAATCTTTTCTCCTGTTTTGATTCGCCGCAGAGTCTCGGGCTGGTAAAGCTCAGGAGTTCGTGCAATCGAGGCCGCATGAAACGCATACGACTCGGCGGCCTGCACCGTGCGATCGTTGTCCGGGGCAAGCGAAATCTCGCGGAGATCGGACCCCAGCGTTTCGATCATCCCCAGAGCTTTCTCCACGGCAGCAGCGACTTCCGGATCGAGTTGCTCGTAGAAGAAGGACCTCGCTACTCCGATGCGCCGCTTCCGTTTAAGGTTCCACGCCTCCAGAAAGTTTCGAGGAGGCACTCCGTCGCCGCTCGCGATCGCTCGGAACAACACCGTAACGTCGATCACGCTTGCCGCAATCGGACCCACGTGATCCAGTGACTCGGAGAGCGGAATCACTCCGCGGGCACTTACGCGCCCATAAGTTGGCTTGAGTCCGACCACTCCGCACAGGGCTGCTGGTTCGCGAATGGAGCCTGCGGTATCGCTTCCAATGGCTCCGTATCCCAGGCCCGCTCCCACTGCCGCCGCCGATCCGCCCGAGGATCCGCCTGCGATGTAGGCCTCATTCCGGGGATTGTGCACCTCGCCAAAGGCGCTGATCATCGAACTGCCTCCATAGGCGAACTCGTGCAGGTTCTGCTTGCCGAGGAGCACCGCCCCGGCCTCTTCCAGCCGGAGAACCACGTCCGCACTTTGTATCGGAATACGATGCTTATATAATTCACTGGCTGCGGTTGTCGGAACGCCTGCCGTGTCGATCAGATCTTTCAATCCGATCGGGATTCCGTGCAGCGGGCCGCGCCAGTTTCCTGCCAGGATTTCTTTTTCTGCCGTCCGCGCTTGCCCGAGGGCTGACTCGGCCATCACCGTGATGAACGCATTCAGCGAAGGATTGCGTTGCTCGATTCGCTCGAGGCACGCGCGCGTCAGTTCTACTGGTGAGACCTTCCTCAACCGTACCGCTTCTCCCAACTCGACAAGAGTTCTCTGTTCTCTGTTAGTCATTGCAGCGATATTATCGTCGAGCCCGAGCCATGCACGCCGGGCTGAGCCTATAATCTGATTTCGCGGTTTCCCGGGGAGGTCCATCGGAGCGCTATGGCACAGATGACCATCGCAGAGGTAGCGACTCACGGGTTCCTGGTCGACGGCAAGTGGGTGGAAGATGGCGATGTAATCGATATCAAAGCTCCCTACGATGGAGCGATTGTGGGCCGGGTGTTTCAGGGACGGCGGTCCCATGCAGAAGCCGCCATCGCCGCCGCCGTGAAGGCATTCGGTACCACCCGCCGCTTGCCCGCCTTCGAACGCCAGCGCGTTCTTCGCCGCGTCGCCGAGGGCATTGCCAAACGCAAAGAAGAATTCTCCCGCACCCTATGTCAGGAAGCGGGCAAGCCCATCAAGGCCGCCCGCACTGAAGTCGAGCGCGCTATCTTTACCTTCTCGGTTGCCGCGGAAGAGAGCACGCGCATCTACGGCGAATACCTTCCCCTCGACTGGCAGGAGTACACAGCCGGTCGATGGGGCATCGTCAAGCGCTTTCCTATCGGCCCGATCGCCGGAATCACTCCCTTCAATTTTCCCCTGAACCTGGTCGCACATAAAGTTGCGCCCGCGATCGCGGCGGGCTGCCCCATGGTTCTCAAACCCGCGCCGCAGACGCCGCTCTCCTCGCTGCTCATGGCGGAAGTCGTGCAGCAAGCCGGTTGGCCCGATGGCGCTCTCAACGTGATCCCGCTCTCGAACGACGATGCCGCCCTTCTGGTCACCGACGATCGCCTCAAGATGATCAGCTTCACCGGCAGCGCTGCCGTGGGGTGGCAGATCAAGAAAAATTCCGGCAAGAAAAAGGTCATTCTCGAACTCGGAGGAAACGCCGGCGTCATCATCCACAACGACGCCGATATCGAATACGCCGCCGAACGGTGCGTCGCGGGCGGCTTCGGCTACGCCGGTCAAACCTGTATCTCCGTGCAACGCATCCTGGTGCAGCAGTCCGTCTACGGAAAATTCACTGACATGTTTCTCGCCGGGGTGAAGAATCTGCAAATTGGCGATCCGCTCGATGAATCCACCGACGTTGGCCCGCTGATCCGTGAAAGTGACGCCCAACGCGCGGTCGACTGGGTCCAGGAAGCGGTGCGCGGGGGCGCGCGTGTTCTGTGCGGTGGCAATCGCAAGGGCTCGATCGTCGAGCCGACCGTTCTCACCGGCACCAAGCCCGAGATGAAGGTCAACTGCCAGGAAGTCTTCGGTCCGGTGGTGACCGTCGAGCCATATGCCGAGTTTCACGAGGCTCTCCGGCAAATCAATAGCTCCGCATTCGGCTTGCAGGCGGGCCTTTTTACGCGCGATGCCAAGCTCATGTTCCAGGCTTTCGAAGAGCTCGAAGTCGGCGGCCTGCTCGCGGGCGATGTGCCAACGTTCCGCATCGATCACATGCCTTACGGTGGCGTGAAGGACTCCGGCATCGGCCGCGAAGGCCTGCGCTATGCCATCGAGGAAATGACGGAGCCGAAGTTGATGGTCATGAATCTGCGCTAGTGGTCGTTGGTCGTTGGCTAAAACCCGGCGACCGTCGGATGAGTCCCCGCTTTCTTTGGCATTCAAGAGAGAGACATGTTTTTGCCCTGCAATCCACTGTTCGCGAAATTTTTTCTTGCGCGACCGGCACGCCCGCCAACAAATCCTGTACAGCTGTTATAATCACAGGTTTTCGTGAGCCGTATCACATCACCCTGTAATCCACAAACCGGGCAAACCATTCTCCGGGACGTCGCGCGACCTCCCGCTTAATTGAAAACAATCGTTCGATGCAGATCTTTCAGCGCAGCACCAACACACTCTCCCGGGCATCGATCTACGGCGCGGTCTTCATCGTTGCCGGCCTGGGCTATGCGTTGATGCAACTTCAGCGGTCGCCCTACATCACCGATGCCGGCGTCGTGAAGCCGCAACCGGTAGCCTTCAGTCACCAGCACCATGTGACCGGGCTGGGCATCGACTGCCGCTACTGTCACACCTCGGTGGAGCAATCGAGTTTCGCCGGCATCCCACCCACCCGCACTTGCATGAACTGCCATTCCCAGATCTGGACCAACGCCAAGCTGCTTGAGCCGGTGCGCGCCAGTTATCGTTCGGGCGAGTCGCTGCAGTGGACGCGCGTCAACCAGCTACCCGACTTCGTGTATTTCAACCACAGCATTCATATCAACAAGGGCGTGGGCTGCAACACCTGTCATGGTCCGGTGGACCAGATGCCCATGATGTACCAGTACGCTTCTCTGCAGATGGAGTGGTGTCTTGACTGCCATCGCGCTCCCGAAAAATACCTGCGTCCGCGCGACCAGGTATTCAACATGCGCTACGAGCAGCCCTCGCCCGATCTTCCCTTGGAACTCGACGGCCACAGTTATACCGACCAGATCGCGCTCGGCACTGCGCTGGTCGCCAAGTACAAATTGCGCAGCGTAAGCGACATCACCAGCTGCAGCACGTGTCATCGCTAGACATTGGAAAAGCAGCGGCGGACATGACGAGCCGCCAGAGATCATGATGGACGACGCACACAACACGAAGCGCGAAGACCCTTCGGCAAGCTCAGGGCAAGCTATTTGCCCGAGCAAGAAGCAGGAACTGGTGCAACTGGAGCGACGGGTAGCCCGCCCTGAGCGTGCCGAAGGGTCCTCGCCCGTCGGCCTTTCGCGAGCCGCATTCGAAGCCCAGATTCGCCAGACCAGTGGCCCGGAGTACTGGCGCAGCCTGGAGGAACTCGCCGGCACGCCCGAGTTCCAGGAAATGTTGCACCGCGAATTCCCCAAGGGCGCATCGGAATGGGTTGACTCCGTCTCCCGCCGCGGATTTCTGCAGTTGATGGGCGCTTCCCTGGCGCTCGCCGGCATGACCGGTTGCACCAAGCTGCCGCTCGAGCCGATCGTCCCCTACGTCAGGCAACCGGAAGAAGTCATTCCCGGCCGCCCGCGGTTTTACGCGACCGCTGTGACGTTGAGTGGATACGCCAGCCCGGTGCTGGTTGAAAGCCATCTCGGACGTCCCACCAAAATCGAAGGCAACGACAAGCATCCTGCCAGCCTCGGCGGCACCGACATCTTCACGCAGGCCGCAATTCTCGGCATGTACGACCCGGACCGCTCGCAGACCATCACGAATCGCGGCGATGTGGATTCCTGGTCGGCGTTCCTGAAGGAAACCAAGGGCCCCCTCACTGTGCAGAAGGGTCTGGGTGGCGCCGGCATCCGCATTTTGACGCAGACGATTTCCTCGCCCACGCTCGCGGATCAACTGCGCGCGTTCCTGAAGATTTACCCGCAGGCGAAGTGGCACGTGTATGAGCCGGTGAACCGCGACAACGTGCTCGAAGGCGCCAAGCTCGCGTTCGGCCAGCCCGTGGAGACCCGTTACGATTTCTCGAAGGCCGACGTCATCGTCTCGCTCGACGCCGATTTCCTGTATGCAGGATTTCCGGGGAACACGCGCTACATTCGCGATTTCGCGAAGCGACGCAATCCAGACGGGCCGATGAGCCGGTTCTACGCGATCGAATGCACGCCGACTTCGACGGGCGCGAAAGCGGATCATCGTCTGCCGGTGAGAGCGGTTGATGTCGAGAGTCTGGCTTGGTCTCTGGTTCGTGGTGGGCATCCTCTACGCGAGTTGGGGAGCCAAGTTGCTGGGCTCCCGGAGAATCACTTCAAGTTTATGGCCGCCGTCGAAAAAGATCTTGAAAACCATCGAGGCACAGGCCTAATCATCCCCGGCGAACATCAGCCACCCCTCGTTCATGCCATTGCGCACCGCATGAGTGAGATCTTCGGCAACGTCGGGAAGACTGTGTTCTACACCGACCCCGTCGATGCGGATCCAGTAAACCAGACCGAATCCCTGCGCGACCTCGTCGCCGACATGCGCGCTGGGAAGGTGGACATGCTCGTCATCATGGGCGGCAATCCGGTCTACGATGCGCCTGCCGATCTCGGCTTCGCCGATGCGCTCAAGACTTCCAACATTTCCCTGAGGATCCATCACGGTCTCTATCAGAACGAAACTTCCGAGTTCTGTCATTGGCATATCAACGAAGCGCACTCACTCGAAGCCTGGGGCGACGCCCGCGCCTACGACGGAACCGTCAGCATCATTCAGCCGCTCATTGCGCCGATTTACTCCGGCAAAAGCGCTCATGAACTGGTTTCGGCGCTCTCCGGAGTCTCCGACGCAACCGGCTACGATCTAGTTCGAGCCTACTGGCAGAAGCAACATTCCGGCGCCGATTTCGAAGCCTTCTGGCGCAAGTCGCTGCACGATGGGTGGATCGAAGGCACGGCCTACGCTCCGAAATCCCTGTCGGTGAAAAATCTCAGTCTGCCACCTTCCTCAGCCGATCAGAAGTCTCTTGAGATCAACTTCCGCCGCGATCCTTCCGTCTACGACGGCCAATTCTCCAACAATGGCTGGCTGCAGGAACTTCCCAAGCCGATGACGAAACTGACCTGGGACAACGCCGTCCTGGTCGGCCCCAAGATGGCCGAGCGCGAACAGCTCCAGACGGAGGACGTGGTCACGATCGAACTCGCGGGGCGCAAAGTCTCCGGGCCGGTCTGGGTGCAGGCCGGACATCCCGACAATTCCGTCACCATCCACCTTGGCTATGGCCGCACGCACGCCGGACGCGCCGGAACGGGCGCCGGCTTCGATGTCTACCCGCTGCGCACGACGTCGGCGCTATGGATCGCGACCGGAGGCAAACTCACGAAATCTGGCGCGACCTACAAACTCGCTTCCACCCAGGGCTATCAAACCATGGACACGCCCAACGGCGCGACTCGTCCGCTGGTTCGCGAAACCAGCCTTGAGGAATACCGCAAGGAGCCCAAGTTCGCGCAGGAAGAGCAGATCCCGCGCGAGCTGACGCTCTACCCGAACATCGACTACACCAAGCAGGAATATGCCTGGGGCATGGCCATCGACCTGAACTCCTGTGTGGGCTGCAACAATTGCATGATCGCCTGCCAGTCGGAAAACAACATCGCCGTCGTCGGCAAGGAACAAGTTGTGAAGGGGCGCCACATGCACTGGCTGCGCGTCGACGCCTACTACCAGGGCGATCGCGACCATCCCAAAGCTTACTTCCAGCCCGTCCCGTGCATGCAATGCGAGAACGCGCCCTGCGAGTTGGTGTGCCCCGTGGGCGCAACCCTGCACAGCACCGAAGGCCTGAACGACATGGTCTACAACCGCTGCGTGGGCACGCGCTACTGCTCGAACAATTGCCCCTACAAGGTGCGCCGCTTCAACTTCCTGCTGTTCCAGGACTGGGATACCCAGCAGTACAAGATGATGCGCAATCCCGATGTCAGCGTGCGCAGCCGCGGCGTCATGGAGAAATGTACCTACTGCGTCCAGCGCATCAACGAGCGCCGCATTGATGCTGAGCGCGAAAATCGCAAGATCAATGAGGGCGAGCACGCTGGCGAGTTGCAGACCGCCTGCCAGCAATCCTGCCCGGCAGGCGCCATCACCTTTGGCAACATCAATGACCCGAACAGCCAGGTCTCGAAATGGAAAGCGCAGAATCGCAATTACGGGTTGCTGGCGGATCTGAACACGCGTCCCCGCACTACCTACCTGGCCGAAGTTCGTAACCCCAATCCCGAACTGGAAGCGGAGCGCAGCTAAGTCATGGCAGACCGAGTGGACGACGTCGAAGTCGCGAACCGAAGAGCCCCGGTGATCGAGCCCGGATACACCTTCGGGACCGTGACCGACAAGATCAGCGCCATCGTACTGAAGCGGCCCACCTCGACCGGTTGGTTCATTGGCTTCGGCATCGCGTTCATGCTGACGATGATGATGCTTTTTGCCATCGGGTACCTGGTGGTCAAAGGCACGGGCATCTGGGGCATCAACATACCGATCGGCTGGGGCTTTGCGATCGTCAACTTCGTCTGGTGGATCGGTATCGGACACGCCGGCACGCTGATTTCAGCCATCCTGCTGCTGTTGCGGCAATCGTGGCGGAACTCCATTAACCGTTTCGCGGAAGCCATGACGCTGTTCGCCGTAGCCGCCGCCGGTATTTTCCCGCTGATCCACACCGGGCGCCCGTGGCTCGCGTACTGGCTGTTCCCGTATCCCAACACCATGAATTACTGGCCGCAGTTCCGCAGCCCGCTGCTGTGGGACGTGTTTGCGGTCTCAACATATTTCACGATCTCGCTGCTGTTCTGGTTCGTGGGATTGATCCCGGATCTAGCCACCCTGCGTGACCGCTCCGAGAACCGCTGGGCGCAGATGATTTACGGCATGCTCGCCATGGGCTGGCGCGGTTCAGCCCGCCATTGGCACCGATACGAGACCATGTATCTCCTGCTCGCCGGTCTCGCGACGCCCCTGGTGCTCTCCGTGCATACCGTGGTCAGCTTCGATTTCGCCATCGCCATCGTGCCCGGCTGGCACACTACCATCTTCCCGCCCTACTTCGTGGCGGGCGCGATCTATTCCGGCTTCGCCATGGTGCTGATGCTGGCCATTCCGATTCGCAAGATCTATGGGCTGGAAGACTTCATCACCGACCGGCATTTGCAGAATTCCGCCAAGGTCATGCTCGCCACTGGCTGGATCGTGGCTTACGGCTACGGCATGGAAGCTTTCATGGGCTGGTACAGCGGGAATCGCTACGATTCGTTCCTGCTGTGGAATCGTCTGCACGGTCCCTACCAGTTCTTCTACTACCTGCTGCTGATCTGCAACATCGGCTCGCCGCAACTGCTCTGGATTCGCAAGCTGCGCACTAACAGCTTCGGCCTGTTCATGGTTTCGTTCGTCATCCTGGTGGGCATGTGGCTGGAGCGGTTTGTCATTGTGGTGATGAGCCTGCACCGCGACTTCCTGAATTCCTCCTGGGGCATGTACTACCCCACCCGTTGGGACTGGATGACCTACATCGGTACCATCGGCATGTTCCTGGCGGCCATGTTCCTGTTCGTGCGCATCCTGCCGATGATTTCTATTTTTGAAATGCGCACCTTGTTGCCGGAGGCGGAGGTAAAAGCCGAATGAAGACCACGCCTACCTACGGAATCATGGCGGAGTTTGATTCTGCCAGTGACCTGGTCGCAGCCGCCCGCAAGACGCACGAAGCCGGCTATCGCAAAATCGATGCCTACAGTCCCTTCCCGGTGGAGGAACTGGCCGAGGCCATCGGCTTCCACAAGAATGGCGTTCCGCTTGTGACCCTGATCGGCGGATTGATCGGCGGCATCTCCGGCTATCTGATGCAATACTGGATGGCCGCCATCAGTTACCCGATCAATGTCGGCGGACGCCCGTTTCACTCCTGGCCAGCGTTCATTGTGGTCACGTTTGAGATGACGATCCTCTTCGGCGGCATCGCCGCTGTGTTCGGCATGCTGGCACTCAACGGCCTGCCCATGCCCTATCACCCGGTCTTCAACGTGCCGCGTTTCGCCATGGCGACCAAGGATCGTTTCTTCCTGATCGTGTTTTCGTCTGACCCGAAATACAACCCAACCGACACGCGCCGCTTTCTCGAGGGATTGAGCCCGCGTTCGATTTCGGAGGTGCCGAGCTAATGCCTCGCCTCCGCAAGCTCGCTCCACTCGCGTTGCTGATTTTGTGCGCCGGTTGCCGCCTCGATATGCACGTGCAGCCCCGCTACAACCCGCTGGCCAAGAGCGATTTCTTCGCCGACCAGCGTTCCGCGCGGCCGCTGGTGGAAGGCACAGTCGCACGAGGGGAACTGCACGACGACACCTACTTCTATACCGGGAAGCTGGGCAACAATCCCGGCGACTACATGCCATTTGCGGTTACCAAAGATGATCTCGAGCGCGGCCGTAGCCGGTTCGATATTTATTGCTCGCCGTGCCATTCGCGACTGGGGGACGGCAACGGCTACATTCCCACCCGCGGGTTCTCGCGTAAACCTCCCTCGTTCCACATCGAGCGCCTGGAGAAGGCGCCGGTGGGCTACATCTTCAACGTCATGACCGAGGGCTTCGGCATCATGCCCGACTACGCGTCGCAAATTCCGCCGCGCGATCGTTGGTGCATCGTCGCCTACATCCGCGCGTTGCAGTTGAGCCAGCATGCGACGGTCGCCGATGCCGCCGGACATCCCATCCCGTCTCCCGCGCCTGAATTCCTTACGCCCGGCACGGGCGCGACTCTTCCGCGCCTAAAGCCTCAAACTGCAGGCCCCGAGGAGTCCAAATGAGCGCGACCCACACGACCAATCTGGACCTCTCCGCGCCTCCGGTCATCAAGCTGATCGGACGCCGCTCGCTGTATATCGGTGTCGTGGCCTCCGTCATTGCGATTGCCCTGGGCTTCACCAATCCGCAAGTCTTCTTCCGCGGCTATCTCGTTTCGTTCATGGATTGGCTGGGCATCTGCCTCGGCTCCATGGTGATCCTCATGGTTCGTCATCTGACCGGTGGCGGGTGGGGGATGGTGATCCGCCGCATCCTCGGCGCAGCCATGCGCACGGTTCCGCTGATGGCTGCCTTCTTCATTCCGATTGCGGTACTCGGTGTGCCCAGACTCTACCCCTGGGCGATGCCTCTCGAATCCGTTCAGAATCCGACCATCCGCGAGCACCTGGAGCACAACCGCTTCGTGATGAGCGGTTACCTGCACTGGTCTGGCTTCATCTGGCGAGCGATCATTTACTTCGCAATCTGGAATCTCCTCTCGTACCTGCTGACGCGCTGGTCGAAAGAGCAGGACACGCCACCGGTGCGCGACAACAGCCTCCGTTTCAAAGCAGTCAGCGGCCCCGGCATCATCCTCTACGCGTTCACGATTTCTTTTGCCGCCATTGACTGGATCATGTCGCTCGATCCCAGCTGGATCTCGACTATCTACGGTCTGCTGTTCCTGGCTGGAGAGTTGATCTCCGCCCTCTGCTTCGCCGTGGTCATCGAGCGCATTTTGTTCAGGTACAAGCCGATGTCGGAGTTGCTGCGCCCTGACTTCGTCCATGACCACGGCAAGTTCATGCTGACTTTTGTGATGGTTTGGGCCTACTTCTCCTTCTCGCAATGGCTGATCATCTGGTCCGGAAACCTGCCCGAGGAAATTACCTGGTACATCCGCCGACTGCATGGAGGTTGGGGCGGAGTAGGACTTTTTCTAGTGGTCTTCCAATTCTTCGTGCCGTTTTTCCTGCTGCTCTCGCGCCCGCTCAAACGCGACATCACGCGCCTGGTTTGGCTGGCAGTCTGGCTCATCTGCGTGCGCTACATCGATCTGTTCTGGCTGATTGAGCCGAACTTCTCCACCAGCTTCCACGTCACCTGGGCCGATCTGCTGATCCCGTTCGCCATGGGAGGTCTCTGGCTCGCCTACTTCTGCCGCAACCTGAGCTCGATGCCGCTCCTGCCCGCCTACGACGTCTTCGCGAAGCAAGTTCTGGAGCCCAAGCATGAGTGAAGAGAACCTCAATCACGCGCAACACCCGCCCGAGAGCTTCGAACACGAGGATCTCAGCCCACTCGGCGTGTTCTACTTCCTCGGCGGGCTCGCTATCGTCGGGATCACCATCTATTTCATCCTGCTGGGAATGTATCGCTTCCTCGACAGCTATGACCGGCGCCATCAGCCTGCGGCAAATCCCATGGCGGTCAACACCGGCGTGAATCCGAATGTCATGGCGCCGCGCGAGATTCAGCAGCAAATCGACAAGACATTCCCCAAACCCGTCCTCGAATACAGCGAAAGGACGCAATTCATCCAGGAACTCGAAAACGAGGACAATGCTCTGGAAAGCTACGACTGGGTTGACCAGAAGGCCGGCATCGTGCGCATCCCGATCGAGCAAGCCATGGATCTCGTGGCCCAGCGCGGCTTGCCGGTCATTCCAGAATCGGCCCGCGTAGCCAATGCAGCCGAACAGGCAGGCACGGCGAAGCGTGGAGCCGCCGGAAGCAGCGCCAAGACCGGCCCCAGCGCCAACACCGGCCCGAGCGCGAAGACCGGCAAAGGCGTAACGGCTCCAAAGTGATTCAGGAGCGATAGGGAACTGTGCAATGTCCCGGCAACAGCCCGAAGGGCGGAATTCATTAGCCCAGCGCGTAAGCGCTGGGTAAGCGCCAAATAGAAGGCAAGCCCCGGAGGGGCGAAAGCAACCACACAAACGAAAGGATCCGCAGTGCGCAGTAACCAAATCCTGGCGTTAATTCTGATCCTGGCCGCATCCGCCTTCGGACAAGGTATGACGAACGGCATCATGTCGCCGCCCGCCAACGTCCGCCCGCCCGGATTGAAAAATGTCGGCATGCGGCAAAATCTCAATCAACCCATTCCCGCGGATCTGACCTTCACCGACGACCTCGGCCGCACCGTCCGCCTCGGCGACTACTTCGGCAAAAGGCCCATCATCCTCAACCTGGTCTACTTTACCTGCCCCATGCTTTGTGGAGAGGTTCTCAGCGGACTCGAGAACTCTCTGCGCATGATGAAGTTCGACGTGGGCAAAGAATTCGACGTCATCACCGTCAGCTTCGACCCCCATGACACGCCCGAGGCTGCCGCCAAAAAGAAATCCGAGTTCCTCCGCCGTTACAACCGTCCCGGCGCGGAACAAGGCTGGCACTTCCTCGTAGGCCATCAGGATGCGATCGACTCCCTGACCAGGGCCGCCGGCTTCGATTACGAGTACGATCCGAAAACCAGGCAGTTCGCGCACACCGCGGCCATTCTGATCCTGACGCCCGAAGGCAGAGTCGCGCAGTACTACTACGGGATCGAGTATCCGCCGAAGGACTTGCGGCTAGGCCTGGTCGAAGCGGGCACCGGCAAGATCGGCAACGTCGTCGACGCATTGCTCTTGTATTGCTATCACTACGATCCTGAGCAGGGAAAATATAGCGCGACCATCCTGCGCGTGCTTCGTCTCGCCGGCGTGGCCACCATGCTGTTTATCGGAACTCTCATTTTTGTGATGATTCGTCGTGGGCCCAGCCATGACGCTCCAGGAGCAGAACGGACTACGTAACTATGTTTCAAACGATGCCTCTTTGGCCCGAAAGGGCCTCGACCATGGCGAATAACGTCGACGCCCTGTACATCTTCCTGCTGGTCGTGTCGGGGATGATGACCGTTGCCATCTTCACTATGGTTCTGGTCTTCGCCGTGCGCTACCGCAAGCGGCCCGGCCAACGCGCCGAGCAGATCGATGGCTCGCACGCGCTCGAGATTACCTGGAGCCTGATTCCGTTCTGCATTTTCATGGTCTTCTTTGCCTGGGGCGCAATCATCTTCTTCCAGGAGCGCAAGCCGCCCCAGGATTCCGCCGAGGTCTACACCGTCGCCAAGCAGTGGATGTGGAAGTTCGAGCACATGGAAGGTCAGCGCGAGATCAACGAACTTCATGTGCCGATTGGACGCGATGTCAAGATGATCATGACCTCGCAAGACGTCATTCACAGCTTCTTCATCCCCGCGTTCCGCATCAAGCAGGACGTGCTTCCGGGCCGCTACACGGTAGCCTGGTTTCACGCGACCAAGGCCGGCACATATCACCTCTTCTGCGCTGAATATTGCGGAACCATGCATTCCGGGATGGTCGGGTCCGTGGTCGTAATGGAGCCGAAAGATTACGAAGCCTGGATGGGGGGCGGTGGAAACCAGCCCCTGGCCGTGACCGGCGAAAAGCTGTTCACAGAACTCGGCTGTGTTACCTGCCATCGTTCCGACACGCAGGGCCGCGGGCCGAATCTGGTCAGCATTTTTGGTAAGCTCGTGCTGCTCGAAGACGGCCGCACCGTGGTTGCCGACGAGAACTACATCCGCGAATCGATCCTGCAGCCCGGGGCCAAGATCGTCAACGGATTCAAGCCCATCATGCCGACGTTCCAGGGACAGATCAGTGATGAGCAACTCAACGCGCTGGTGGCTTACGTGAAATCCCTAAGCCAGGCGCCCAGTGGGCAGACCGGCGGCCGCAAGATGGCCACCGCTACCCCGTAAGCAGGTGGAGGGACGGGCGTCTCGCCCGTATGGCGGGCGGGGACGCCCGCAGCTCCATCCGACAATATTCGTGATCAGGTGACAAGCATGGCAACCGCTGTATTGCAATCCGGCGAACGCGAAACGTACCTGAATAAGGAATACGGCATCAAGTCGTGGCTCCTGACCGTGGACCACAAACGGATCGCGCTCCTTTATCTCGTCAGCATCACATTCTTCTTTTTCATTGGCGGTTTCTTCGCCCTGCTGATCCGCCTGGAATTACTTACGCCCGCGGGCGACCTGGTGCAGGCCGATACCTATAACAAGCTCTTCACCATGCATGGCCAGGTGATGGTCTTCTTCTTTCTGATCCCGGCCGTTCCCGCTGTGCTCGGCAACTTTCTGATCCCCATCATGATCGGGGCCAGGGATCTGGCTTTCCCGCGCGTCAACCTGCTGAGCTGGTATCTCTACATCATTGGCGGCGCGTTGATGCTCTACACCATTCTCAACGGCGGCGTCGACACCGGCTGGACTTTCTACACTCCGCTGAGCACCGAATTTCTAAACACCCATGTCGTCACCGCGGGCCTCGCCATTTTTGTCGCCGGATTTTCTTCCATCCTGACCGGGCTCAACTTCGTCGTGACGACCCACCGCATGCGCGCTCCTGGCATGACCTGGTCGCGCTTACCCCTGTTCGTTTGGGCGCACTACGCCACCAGCATCATCCAGCTTCTGGGCACGCCCGTGCTTGCCATCACGCTCTTGCTCGTGGTCTGTGAGAGGTTGTTCCACCTGGGCATCTTCAATCCCGCGCTGGGCGGAGATCCGCTCCTGTTCCAGCATCTGTTCTGGTTCTATTCGCACCCGGCGGTTTACATCATGATCCTGCCGGGCATGGGCATCATCAGCGAGATCGTTTGCTGCTTCTCCCGCAAGCGCATATTCGGATATACCGCCATGGCGCTGGCACTTCTCGGCATCGCCGTGGTCGGATTCCTCGTCTGGGCCCACCACATGTTCGTGGCCGGCATCTCGCTTTATGCCGCGATGATTTTCTCGCTGCTGAGTTACTTCGTCGCCGTGCCCTCGGCCATCAAGGTCTTCAACTGGACCTCAACCATGTACAAGGGCTCCATCACGTACCAAACGCCGATGCTCTACGCCTTCGGCTTCATCGGCTTGTTCACTATGGGCGGGCTCACGGGCTTGTTTCTGGCCTCGCTTGGCATCGACGTGCACGTCACTGACACCTACTTCGTGGTCGCTCACTTCCACTACATCATGGTCGGCGGCATGGTGATGGCCTACCTGGGCGGCATGCATTTCTGGTGGCCGAAAATCTCCGGACGCATGTATCCCGAAGGTTGGGGAAGGCTTGCCGCCCTGCTCGTTTTCGTAGGCTTCAACCTCACCTTCTTCCCGCAATTCATTCTGGGCTACATGGGGATGCCGCGCCGCTACTGGGACTACTCCCATTCCCCGGAATTCCAGATCCTGAATGTGCTTTCGACCGCGGGCGCGACTGTCCTCGCCGTCGGTTACGTGCTCCCCATGATTTATTTCCTGTGGTCGATGCGCTACGGCAAGCCTGCTCCCGACAATCCGTGGAACGCGGCCGGCCTCGAGTGGATGGTCCCCTCGCCTCCGCCAACCTTCAATTTCGAAGAGCAGCCGGTCGTTACCTGGGAAGCCTACAACTACGACGAGATCAAAGAGGAGGTGCCGGTTGCACAATAGCCCCATCGCGACAGCCGACCAGGAAGCCCACCAGAACCCGGCCCTCCTGCATCATTTCGCCACCGAAGAGCAGCAGAAGGATGCGGCCAGCCTCGGCATGTGGGTGTTCCTCGCCACCGAAATCATGTTCTTTGGCGGCATGTTCTGCGCCTACCTGGTGTATCGCTACTGGTACTTCGGAGACTTCGGCGCCGGGAGCCAGAGCCTCAGCGTCGTGCTGGGTGGAACCAACACCGCGGTCCTGATCTGCTCCAGCTTGACGGTCGCACTCGCGGTTCGCGCCGCGCAACTCGGACAGCAGAAGGTCATCATCATTTGCCTGATCCTGACCATGCTGCTCGGCCTTGTCTTCCTGGGAATCAAGGGTGTGGAGTACCACGACAAGTTCGTGGAACACCACGTTCCCGGTCCCGGCTTCCATTTCCCCGGGCACGTTCCCGGCCACCCTGACATCCCTATCAACCAGCGTCACGCCCAGATCTTCTTCTCGCTCTACTTCATCATGACCGGCCTGCACGCGTTGCACATGATTATCGGCGTGGGTTTATTTGCTTTCATCACCTACAACGCCATGCGCCGTCGCTATGGGCCTGACTACTACACACCGGTGGAAGTCGCCGGACTTTACTGGCACTTCGTCGACATCATCTGGATTTATCTTTTCCCGTTACTGTATCTGATCGACCGCAGCAAGTGAGACACTATGTCTGAACATGTTTCTTCGTTGAAGCTCTACATCGGCATCTGGATCACCTTGCTGATCGGCACTCTTGTCACGGTGCTCGTGGCTGGGGTGAATCTGCCCGGGCCGCTCAATGCGGTGGTCGCGCTGACCATTGCCACCATTAAGGCCACCTTGGTGGTCCTCTTCTTCATGCATGTGAAGTACGCGCACGACAAAATGACCAAAGTGGTGATCGTTGCTGCGCTGTTTTGGTTGGCAATCCTGCTGGCCCTCAGCATGGCCGATTACACCACCCGGCTGTGGGCGTAAGAGCTCTTAACCGCAAAGCACGTAAAGAAGACCCGCAGAGTTCGCAAAGAAATAACCGGCTATTCCTATGGGTTTAGAATTCACCTATTATCTTGGGCAGTTCTTTGCGTCCTTTGCGGCCGTTCTTAGCGATCTTTGCGGTTAAAAGCCTTTCTGCACACGCTTGCACGCCGCATTGGTTTCCTTGAAGATGATCTGCGATGCCTCCCTCCGATCCGCTGCCGATCCTTTCCCCGGAACAAACCAATTCTTTCGTTGAGCGTGCCCGGTCTTCGAAGTCGGCTCAGGTGGATCAGCGCGCGCTCGAATCCGATCTGCGTTCGCGCATCGCCGGCGAAGTCCGCTTCGACACCAGCAGCCGCGCCCTCTACGCCACCGACGGCTCCAGCTATCGCCAAGTCCCCATCGGCGTCGTGATCCCGCGCAGCTACGACGATGTCATCGCGACGCTCGCCATCTGCCGCGAACACAGTGCTCCCGTTCTGTCCCGCGGTGGAGGCACGTCTCTCGCCGGCCAGTGCTGCAACGCCGCCGTGGTGATGGATTTCTCCAAGTACCTCGCGCAAATCCTCGACATCGATCCCGCCCGCAAGCTTGCCCGCGTTCAACCCGGCGTGATCCTCGACCATCTCCGCAACGCCGCCGAGAAGCACCACCTCACCTTCGCGCCTGATCCTGCAACCCACGACCGCTGCACGCTCGGAGGCATGATCGGCAACAACTCCTGCGGCGTTCATTCGGTCATGGCCGGGAAGACCGACGACAACATCGAAGCGCTCGACATCCTCACCTACGACGGCTTGCGCATGAAGGTCGGCGCCACCACTCCCGATCAACTCCACGAGATCATCGGCGCCGGCGGACGACGAGGCGAGATCTACTCGAAGCTGAAGACCATCGCCGACACCTACGGCGATCTTGTCCGCAGCCGCTATCCCAACATCCCGCGCCGCGTTTCCGGCTACAACCTGAACTTCCTGCTCCCGGAGAATGGCTTTCACATTGCCCGCGCGCTGGTCGGTTCGGAAGGAACCTGCGTCACCATCCTCGAAGCCACCTGCCGCCTGGTCGAGAGCCCGCCCGAACGCGTGCTGCTGGTCATCGCCTATCCCGACATCTTCCAGGCCGCCGACCACGTGCCCGACATCATGGCGCACAAGCCCATCGGCCTCGAAGGAATCGACGACCTCCTCGCCGAATACACCCGCCGTCGCGGCATCAATTCCGAAGGCTTGGTGCTGCTTCCCGAAGGCGGAGGCTGGCTGCTGGCCGAGTTCGGCGCCCAAACGCAGGCCGAAGCCGAGGCCCAGGCCCGGGCCCTGATGGAATCCCTCAGCCGCGCCTCCGTCGTTCCCAACATGCGCCTGTGCAGCCAGACCGAAGCAAAACACGTGTGGACCGTGCGCGAATCGAGCCTGGGCGTGATCTCCCACGTACCCGGGGAGCCCCTCAGTTGGGAAGGTTGGGAAGACTCCGCCGTCGCTCCCGAAAAGCTGGGCAACTACCTGCGCGAGCTGAAGCAGTTAATGGGAAGATTCGGCTATCACGGCACGCTCTACGGCCACTTCGGCCACGCCTGCGTCCACACCCGCATCAACTTCGATCACGAAACCGAAGAAGGCATCGCTCGTTTCCGTCAATTCATGAACGAGGCGGCTGACCTCGTGGTCGGCTACGGCGGCTCGCTCTCCGGCGAGCACGGCGACGGTCAGGCCCGCGCCGAACTGCTTCCCAAGATGTTCGGTCCCGAACTCATCCAGGCCTTCAACGAATTCAAGTCCACCTGGGACCCGGACTGGAAGATGAATCCCGGCAAGATCGTCGAACCCTACCGCATGGACGAGAACCTTCGCCTCGGTGCCGGCTACGATCCCTGGGACCCGCCCACCCATTTCAAGTTTCCTCAGGACCACGGCAGCATGGCGCACGCTACCCTGCGCTGCGTCGGAGTCGGCAAGTGTCGCCACTACGAAGGCGGAGTGATGTGTCCCAGCTTTCGCGTGACCCGCGAAGAGGAACACTCGACCCGCGGCCGCGCCCACCTTCTATGGGAGATGGCGAAGGGCGATGTCATTCGCGACGGTTGGAAGAGCGAAGAGGTCAAAGAATCCCTTGACCTCTGCCTCTCCTGCAAAGGCTGCAAGACGGATTGCCCGGTGTCGGTCGATCTCGCCACTTATAAAGCCGAATTCCTGTCCCACTATCACCAGGGCCGCCTGCGCCCGCTGAACCATTACGCCTTCGGCAACATCGATTTCTGGGCGCGCCTCGCCTCGAATGCTCCGGGCCTGGTGAACATGACCACGCAGCTGCCCTTCTTGCGTGACATAGCCAAGGCCGTCGCCGGCATTCCGCAGCAGCGCAGCATCCCGCCATTCGCGCCGCGGACGTTCAAGAGCTGGTTCCGCCGCCATCGACCGCGCCATCCCGACGGCCCCCCGGTTGTCCTCTGGCCTGACACGTTCAATAACTACTTCCTCCCCAGCACCGCGAAGGCGGCCGTCGAGGTCCTCGAGAACGCCGGCTTCCGCGTGGAATTGCCCGCCGGCAATCTCTGCTGCGGACGCCCCCTTTACGATTTCGGCATGCTCGATCGCGCTGAAGACCTGCTCCTCCGCATCCTCGACGCGCTCGCACCGGAGATCGAAGCCGGCATTCCCATCATCGGCCTCGAACCCAGCTGCGTCGCTGTCTTCCGCGACGAACTCTGCAATCTCTTCCCCAGGGACGAGCGCGCCCAGCGTCTCTCGCGGCAGACCGTCCTCCTCAGCGAATTTCTCCACAGCTACCGCGAGTTGATCCCGCTCCCGCAGCTCCGCCGCAAGGCCATCGTCCACGGCCATTGTCATCACAAGTCCGTCCTCAAAATGAACGCCGAAGAGGCAGTCCTCGCCCGCATCGGCCTTAGTTTCCAGACGCCGGCTCCCGGCTGCTGTGGCATGGCCGGCTCTTTCGGATTTGAAGCCGAAAAGTACGCCGTCTCCACCGCCATCGGCGAACTCGAACTCCTCCCCGCCATCCGCAAGGCTCCGCCAGACTGGCTGGTGATCGCCAACGGATTCAGCTGCCGCGAGCAGATTTGCCAGGCCACAGACCGCCACGCCCTTCATTTGTCTGAGGTCCTGCAGATGGCGCTCCACGAAGGGCCCGCCGGACCCGACGGCTCCTACCCCGAAAGACGTCTGGTGCGGGAGCGAGAGATCGAGATCCAGCAATCCATGCGACATACCAGTTTGGCTGTAGCCGGAGTCGCTGCGGGCGCGGCGCTGCTCTGGCAACTATCCAGAAAGCAATGATTCTAAATAACTTAGCTCCTATAGCGCGAAGCGAACTCGACCCTCTCGCCAGCCCTCTGACTTTCTGGGAGAATAGTGACTACCAGCCTCTGGGGCGTCACCCGTGGAAAGGTGCCCTGGTCTTGCTCCTTGTGTCAGCCCTTGAGGAGCCGAGTGAACATCATGGAACGTGAAACCATCGTCGCAGGAGTCCCGGCAGACTCCGTTAAGCTCCAAGCCGTCCCCACCCGCGGGGTAGAAACCTCCGTGCAGGGTTCGATCCTCGTCCTGATCCAGTTCGATGTGGCGGAGGAAATTCGCCTGGACGAGCTGCGCAAGATCTTCGGCGCCCGTACCGCCGGCGCCAGCTTCAAACACCCCACCCCCGGATACGTCCAGTACCAGCGGCCGCCTGTCCTGGAGCCTGTGGAAGCGCTCGTGCTCGAAACCGGCGAACGCCTCGACGCCCAGATCAAGTACTACGACTACGGTGTGCTGAGCGTGGTGTTTGAGCTGCCTTTTTCCGGCGACTGGAATGACCTCGTGCGCCTGTCCGGCCGATGGGTATGGGACACCGATTTCGCCAGCCTGGCTTCCCGCATCGTCAAAAAGCGCCTCGAGCGGGCCCGTCCGGCCCTGATCAAGCCCTATGGCAACTGGCTGCACGAGGACTTTTTCATCTTCCACGTGCGCGAGATCGCCGGCAAGCCGTTGGCCAGCGAAGTCCTGAAGACCCACGGGGATCAAATTGCCCAGATCGTCCGGGGAGAAACTTTGCCGCTATCGGAGGGCGAGCGCCAGGAGATTCTGCAGGGCCGCATCTCGTACTATCCGACCGACCTGGCCGTGATCGGCTGGAACGGAGCCTTTCTTTACGACACGATCGCCGGAGCCGAGACCGCCATCCAGTTGCTCGAATACGCGAATTCGCAGCTGCTTGAATTCCGCCATTACGACGAACTCCTCACCCGCGAACTCGAAGGCGTCTACGACTTCCTCGAAAACGGAGGCACCGGCCTCTGGTCCCGCTGGCGCACCGCTCGTGCCGCCACCAAGCTGCATACCGTCCTGCTCGACGTTGACGAACTCACCGAGCACGCCGACAACGCCATTAAGTTCCTCAGCGACATGTTCTCGGCCCGCCTCTACAAGCTGGCGGCGTCAAAAATCGGCGTTCCAGACTACAAAGACCTCGTCCAACAAAAACTGAAAACCGCCGAAGAGCTCTATCACTTCATGGTCGACCAGTTCAATCAGAGCAGGGCGTTCGTGCTGGAGCTGATGGTGGTGGTGATTTTGGTGATTGAGCTGGTGATGCTGTTCAGAGGCAAGCCGGGATTCTAGAAACGGGTCAGAAGAAACGCGCTGTCGCCCTGAGTATTCTAGACCCGATGTCATCCTGAGCATTCTATAAAGCTCTGTCATCCTGAGCGAAGTGAGGCGTCAGCCGAACGAAGTCGAAAGCCTGCCCTGAGCGTAGTCGAAGGGGACCCCACGCCTGCTTCGATCGCCTTCGGCCCAACAGGATTTTCCGCCACAATCGGATAGTTGCCAGGCTCAATGACTCGGAGTACCGGCAACGCTCCTCATGGCTCCTGCAGCCGAGGTTGTGTTTTTATAAACTCACTACACTAAGCCGCCGCCGCAATGCCCTCTAAGAAACTCCCGAGGTTCGTTTGCAGACCGAAGTCTTCGACTGCGTTCGGCTAGCGCCTACCTGCGCTAAGGATGACGGTGGAAATTATTATCTCCCCCCGCCCACCTCCAGCACCGCCCCCGTGACATAAGAAGCCGCGGAGGAAAGCAACCAAACGATTGCCTCTGCAATCTCCTCGGGCCTTCCCGCTCTTCCCATCGGAATCGTCGGCTTCAATCGCTCCAAACGCTGCGGCTCGCCATTGGCCGCATGCAGTCCGGTCTCCACCAGCCCCGGCGCGACCGCGTTCACCCGAATGCCCTCGGTCGCGACCTCCCGCGCCAGGCCGATCGTAAAAGTGTTGATCGCGCCCTTGCTGACCGCGTAATGCACCCACTCGCCCGCCGACCCGGTCCGCGCGGCCAAAGACGAAATGTTCACAATCGAGCCGCCACGCCCGCCATGCCGCGTCGACATTCTCTTCACCGCCTCGCGCGCGCACAAAATCGCCCCGGTCACGTTTACGGCGAACGTCCGCTCGAGCGCCTCTGCGGTCACCGCCTCGACCCGGGCAAACCCGCCCGTCACGCCTGCGTTGTTCACCAGCCCACGCAGAGGCCCGAGCTCCCGCTCAGCTTCCCCGAATAACTGCAAAATATCCGACTCGCGCCCTACATCGCCTCGAATCGCGACCGCCTTTCCTCCTTGCTCACGAATCACCCTCACGACAGCTTCTGCCTCCGCTTCGCCGGTCGTGTAGTTCACCGCGACCGCAAACCCTCGAGCCCCCGCCAGCCGCGCTGTGGCCGCCCCGATCCCGCGGCTGCCTCCCGTGACCACTACTGTTCCCGATTCCTGTGCACCCTCTCGTCCGTGCTCGCTCAAATGCAAACCTCCCGCTCAGTATCTGATTACTCAGCCTAACCGACCCAGCCGGCAAATAGGAATGCGGCCGAACGGTTACGGCATCGCGGACTCGGCGCGACGCGGCCGCTCGCATTGCGGGAATTTTTCGCCGAAACTCGAAATTTCGCAGCTGAAGCTTTTTTCACCACAGAGCCACAGAGAAACAGAGAGAAACATTGATGATTATGCATTTGACACAGGAAAGAACCCCTTTGAAAAAAATACAATTGCCGTGACAGGGCTCAACTTAGGGGTGTCGGAGGGTGAGCGTATAGATGGCACCAACTACCGCGATGAGGAAGATTAAAATGGCTGCCCAATCTAAACCGTCGAGGTATTTGAGCCGTGTTCTCAAGTCGCGGATGGCAGAGGTTCTCACTAATCTGTAACCTTGCTGGAACGGTGATGCTGTTTTTAGCATTTCAGGCGACATCTTCCAATTTCAGAACAATTACTACCACAGATGGCAACTCCGCTCTATGTGTTAATCACAAGGCCATTATGGTATTTATGAAAAATGGCGGCATGTTTGGAAACCTTGCATGCCCGGAATGGGAGAACTCTAGAGCGGTAGCGATAGTGAATGTCGAGCATCCGATTTTCGTCACAATTGGATTTCTTCTGACGGCAATCGGTTTCTTGCTGCAATTCTTGGCTGTGCCAAGTCCTAAAACAATCGCACAGATGAGAGCCGAATTGAAGGCTGCGAAACTGAAAGACAAAAGGTCTGGACTTCCCTAGCTCGACGCCGGATGTCGCAGTCCTGGATTTATTTTGGTTTACGCGGGGCGGGTGGTGAATCCGATCGTCGGAGTTGCCTTAATTACTATGAGAGCCGGTTTCATCGCGGAACGACGATGAGGAAGCGGGCTCGGAGACGGCGTCGTGCCCGGCAGGCATGGATACGACCTGCTCGGTGGGAACACGGCGGGCCAGGCGCGGCTCTTTCCAGGAATACTTCACCATGCACCAGAAGGCGCGGACGCCATCTTTCCAGCCGATCTTTTTACCTTCTTCGTAGGTGCGTCCGGAGTAGCTGATGCCCACTTCGAAAACACGCAGGCGCCGCTTGGCGATTTTCACGGTGACCTCCGGTTCGAAGCCGAAGCGGTTTTCTTCAAGCGGGATGGACTGGATCACCTCTCGCCGGAAGACCTTGTAGCAGGTTTCCATGTCGGTGAGATTCAGATCGGTGAGCGCGTTCGAGAACAATGTAAGCAGCTTGTTGCCGACGGAATGCCAAAAATAGAGCACGCGGTGCGGACGGCCTCCCATAAAGCGCGACCCGTAGACCACGTCCGCTTTGCCTTCGATCAGGGGTTCCAGAAGGAACGGGTACTCGGAAGGATCGTACTCGAGATCAGCGTCCTGAATGATAACGAAGTCGCCGCTGGCTTCCTGAATGCCGCGGCGCAAGGCTGCGCCCTTGCCCATGTTGCGCGGCTGCAGCAGCACACGCAGCGCAGGCCGATACTGCTGTTCCAGGGCAGCAAGGATCTCGCGTGAGCTGTCGGTAGAGCCGTCGTCGACGCAGAGGAGTTCGATCTCGAAGGGGAACTGCAACGTGAGGACACTGTCGACCACGAGGCGCAGGGTGGCGCGCTCGTTGTAGATGGGCATGACCACGGATAGTTTCATGTCAATTCACCGACGGGTGGCCTCTTTGGCAAAGGAGTGGGTAGGATCCAGGCTCTGAGGGCGGAAACACCTTGCGTACAGCGGCATTTTACATGATTTGGGTTATTTCCGGCCCGCGGACCTGGGTACCTGATTCGAGTCCCAGAAATCCGTCCAGGCGGGCGAGGACGCCCGCCTCTCCACGAACTTTATTCTGCCGGACGATCTAGCATCATTGGCTGTGCTTTCTTCACCTCGACGCCATTGGGAACTGGATTGACCGGGGACGACGCCAGATTGACGGGACGCGGGGTCGTGTCCTGGCGCGCAGCCGCGGCGCGCTCGTCCCACTTGCCGAAGATCATTTTTCCGGCGGTCGTCTGCAGCACCGAGGTTACCGAGATGTCGATGGTCTTGCCGATCATCTTGCGGGCGTTGTCGACCACGACCATGGTGCCGTCGTCGAGATAGGCGACCCCCTGGTTGTATTCCTTCCCTTCTTTCAGGATGAACACACGCATGGTCTCGCCGGGCAGCACGATCGGCTTAAGCGAATTGGCCAGCTCGTTGATGTTCAGTACGGCCACACCCTGCAGTTGCGCGACCTTATTCAGGTTGAAGTCGTTGGTGATGATCTTGCCTTCGTACAGCTTGGCCAGTTCGATCAACTTGAGATCGACTTCACGGACACTGGGGAAATCATCTTCCACGATCTGGATATTGAGAGACGCGACTTTCTGCAGACGCTGCAGGATGTCGAGCCCGCGGCGGCCTCGATTGCGCTTGAGCGAGTCGGCGGAGTCGGCCACCAGTTGCAACTCCCGCAGGACGAACTGTGGGGTCACGATGACGCCATCGAGGAAACCGGTTTCAGCGATGTCCGCGATCCGGCCGTCGATGATGACGCTGGTATCCAGAATCTTGTAGCTTTTCCTCGATTGCTTCTCGCCTCCGAAGATGCCACCAAGCGCCGCCAGGTTCAGGAGATCTCCCTTGTTCGCGCCCACGATCAGGCCCACGTAGGCCATCAGGAGCATCACCAGGATCTGCAGGAAACTTTGGGTATGGCCCTCGGGAACGCTGTTGCGGACCACCAGCGCGAACAGGTAAGCGCCGATAATTCCGAGAATGCTGCCGATGGCAGCACCGATCAAGCGCTTCAGGCTGACCAGGCGAAGGCGCCATTCGAATAGGATCACGCCCAGGCCGATGAGCACTCCCAGCACTGCATCCACGCTGGCGCTTCGCCCGAAAGGCTGAATGAAATAACAAGCAACCGCAACGATGAGAACAAATAAGACACGTACCAAGATTAAGTCCACGAGTATGGACCTCCCCGGAAACGTGCGTTCGTAACGCATCCTTAAGGGACGCACGCCCCGCGTTGGCTCCGGAACGACTCGGTGCCAACGATCTGTAAGGCGGAGCTATGAATGAGGGATGAAACGGCGCTCCGCTTCCCGGCCATCGTTTCACAGCAGGTCGGGGAAACCGCTACTTAACTGAGCCAGTATATACCCGTCTCAAAATGTGAAACAGTGCTTAGAAGCGCGTTTGGCGCGCTTCGTGCGATCCGGCTGCGTGCGTGACCACGCAGATGTGGCGGCCTTTGCCCTGATAAACTCATCCGCATGAAGGGCATCGTCGTCACACGTTTAGGTGGTCCCGAAGTTCTGGAAGTACATGATGTTCCACCGCCGGCGGCCGAGTCGGGAAAGGTGCTCGTCCGGGTTCAGGCGGGAGGAGTCAATTTCGCCGATCTCATGACCGCGCAGGGCGGGTACCCCGGCACTCCCAAGCCTCCCTTTATAGCGGGACGCGAGTTCGCGGGCGTTGAGGAAGCGACCGGGCGCCGCGTGATGGGATACACCCAATGGGCGGCGTTCGCCGAAAGGACCGCAGTAAGACCCGAACTGCTCTGGACCGTGCCGGACCAGTGGAATGCCGAGCAAGCGGCTGCATTTCCCCTGAACTATTTCACGGCATACTTCGCGTATTGGGAAGCGGGATTCTTCGAAGGCAACAATTCAGGAAGGCGCGTGTTGATCCATGCGGTCGCCGGTGGGGTGGGCACCGCGGCCGTCCAGATTGGAAAGATTCTCGGCGCGGAGATGTACGGAACTTCTTCGTCGGAAGACAAATTGGCGCGCGTAAGAGAACTCGGCTTGCAACAAGCCATTAACTACAAGGAGCGGGATTACGAAGAAGCAATCAAAGACTTGACGCATGGCGAAGGCGTCGATGCAGTTTTCGAAATGCTCGGCGGGGAGCACACCGCCAAGAGCATCCGTTGCCTGCGCGATTTCGGAAAAGTAATCCAGTACGGAACCGCCACGGGCAAACAGCCTCAGCTCGATTTGCGCGCTCTCTATGCCAAGGCGGCCAGCGTGCAGGGACTATGGCTGACATATCTTTCCGGAAAACGTGAGCTGATGAATGAGGCGTGGAAGCAGCTTTCGCAGTGGATCGCGGACGGCAGGCTCCATCCTGTGGTCGGACACGTGTTTCCAGCTGAACAGGTTCCCGAAGCGTACCGGCTGCTGGGCGAAAGAAAAAACTTTGGTAAGGTCGTGCTGAAAATCGCGTGAGCTCACCATAGAGACACAGAGAATCCAAAAAACATTAGAGATTTATTTTGTGATTTCCTCTGTGTCTCTGTGACTCTGTGGTGAAAAATAGACAATACATCGCCACGCTGTGTCCGCAATTGAGAAGGAATTGCTAACCACCCTTCCAGCGACTCGTCCAAACCCATGATCCTGATTAAAACTCCAACGGAACTTTTAATTGGGGTCAGGCGTATCTGATCAGGATGCTTGGGAACGGGTGAGGTACCGAAACTTATCGGTCACGTTCTCCAGGTAAGAAAAACATTACGGGGTTCAGGGGACTGTCTCAACTCGGTTTGGCGGCCAGATGAGAACAATCCCCGGAGCAAGAGACAAGGTCTTGCGGCCTGGCCCTTTTGTCTTGAACCCCGACGGCAGCATTGTAGGCCACTGGTCGGAAAATGCAAGGCTGTCATTCCTGTAGTTGTACAAACCCAGGCCGCCCAGAACCGATTCCCGACGTGATTCGGGTAAGAGAAGGGATATTTCCTATGAAAACTTCGAAGAGTCTATTTCTGGGGCTGGCCCTGCTGCTGGCAACCAGCGCATTCGCAGCCAACAAGGGATCACTCACGGTGCAGGAACCGATGACCGTCAACGGAACTCAGCTGAAGCCCGGTGATTACAAAGTGCAATGGGATGGCAACGGGCCCAGCGTCGAGTTGAGCATCACCCAGGGAAAGAAGGTGATCGCGAAAGTTCCGGCCCACGTGGTGACCCTCGATACACCCTCGCAATCCGATGCTGCCGTCGTAAAGAATAACGGCGACGGCACCAAGTCGCTGAGCGAGGTTCGCCTGAGCGGAAAAAAATTCTCACTGGCAGTAGGAGAGGAAGCCGCCAAGGCTGACGCGACTCGATAGTAGATCGCAGATAATGAAACGAAAGGGGAGCCGATAGGCTCCCCGATTCTTTTTCCATCGTATCGAGTTCTTAGTACTTCGGCATCTTGGGATCGACACGATCGGCCCAAGCCAGAATTCCGCCGGCCAGGTTATGCACCTTTTTGAAGCCCGCCTGCTGCAGGAAGCCTACCGCTTTGGCGCTGCGCACCCCGGAACGGCAGTGCGCAACGATCTCGCGGCTGGAGTCGAGTTCGTTGACGCGCTTGGGCAGATCGCCCAGCGGGATCAGGTGACCGCCAATGTTGCAGATCTGGTATTCGTGCGGCTCGCGCACATCGAGCACGTAAAGATCCTCGCCTGCATCCAGGCGGCGCTTGAGTTCTTCGACTTGCATCTCGGGAATTCCCGTCTCCACTGGCTTCTCCTCCCCGCGGATTCCGCAGAATTCATTGTAGTCGATCAGCTTTGTCACCGTAGGATGCGTGCCGCACGCGGGACAATCGGGATTCTTGCGCAGCTTAAGTTCGCGGAACTTCATACCGAGCGCGTCGATGAGCAATAATCGCCCGATGAGCGGCTCGCCTTGTCCGAGAATCAGCTTGATGACTTCGGTGGCCTGCATCACGCCCACGAGGCCAGGAAGAATTCCGAGCACTCCACCTTCCGCGCACGAGGGAACCAGTCCGGGCGGTGGCGGCTCGGGATAGAGGCAGCGATAGCAGGGACCTTCCTCGGTAGCGAACACGCTGGCCTGCCCCTCAAAGCGGAAAATCGATCCGTAGACATTGGGCTTGCCCGTGAGCACGCACGCGTCGTTCACCAGGTACCGCGTGGGAAAGTTATCAGTGCCATCGGCGACGATGTCGAAATCGCGGAACAGCTCGAGCGCGTTCTCGCTCGAGAGGCGAGTTTCAAACGTCTTCAGATTGATGAACGGGTTGATCGCCTTCAGCTTCTCTGCAGCCGAATCAAGTTTCTTGCGCCCCACGTCAGCCGTTGAATGGATGATCTGGCGCTGCAGGTTAGTGAAATCGACGACGTCAAAGTCCACGATGCCGAGCGTGCCCACACCCGCTGCCGCAAGATAGAGCGTCAGAGGAGATCCCAGGCCACCGGCGCCGATACACAGCACGCGCGCAGCTTTCAGCTTCTGCTGTCCCGCCATGCCGACCTCGGGCATGATCAGGTGGCGCGAGTAACGCAGGATCTCGTCGTTGGTAAGGGTAACGGCTTCGGGTTTGACATCAAATGTGGTGGCCATCGGGACCTCGTTTGTGGAAATTTTTCAAACTTGAGAACGCCAGACTGGACTACTAGCGACAACAACAGAGAGGACAACAACAGCAGCAGGTGCTGAGGCGGGGCATTCGAGTTGTCAGTCCAGCGGGCATATGCCTAGAGGCCCCCAGCGATCGAAGGCACTATCGAAATGGTATCACCGTCTTTGACCGCGGTGGCTTCTTTCTGCAGGTAGCGGACGTCTTCGTCATTGAGGTAGACATTGACGAAAGCACGCAGTTTGCCATCGTCGGTGTAGAGGTGGCGGCGCAGGTCAGGATGCGCGGCAACGAGGCCGGAGAGGGCATCGGCGACGGATGCACCTTTCACCTCCACCGTGGCCTGCTTCCCGGCATATTGCCGTAAAGGAGTCGGAATGTGGATTCTAGCCATGGATCAATGATGCCACACTTGGCCGCAAGGATTCACTGAGCTTCAAGACATCGATCTGGCGCTGTTCAGATCACTGGCCTCGGAATCCATGTCTGCGTATTGGAGAAACACGATGATGACTGCGCCAGCACCGGCTTCGCCATCACCGGCGGCAACCCGCCTGCCGCGGTTCCTGAACCCGGCACGCTGAGTCTTCTGGGCAGCGATTTGGTAGGGATTGCCGGCGTTCTCCGTCGCCGCTACATTTCTTAGACAGTCTCGTCACCCCGTATTCACCCGGCGGGAGAATCCCGCCGGGTTTTTTATTGCGCAATCGTAGAACGTGGACTATGCCGTCAAGATCGCTACCAAGGCCTTCTCCAACTCGGAATATTGGAAGGGATAGCCGCTGGTGACGAGGCGGGCGGGTTCGACTCGCTGGCTGGCGAGCAGGACGTCTTCGGCCATCTCGCCGAAGGCGAGCTTCGCCGCGAATGCAGGGACAGGAAAAATTGCCGGGCGTCGGAGCACCGAGGCCAGCGTCTTGGTGAACTCGGCGTTGGTCACGGGTTTTGGAGCGACCAGGTTGACCGGCCCCTGGAGCAAGTCATTCTTCAGGATGTGTTGGACGGCGCCGACCCAGTCCTGGATATGGATCCAGCTCATCCACTGGCCGCCTGATCCGACTTTGCCGCCAACCCCCAGGCGAAAGGGTAGGAGCATTTTGCGGAGAGCTCCGCCCTCGCGACTAAGGACCACGCCGGTACGAAGCTGAACGACGCGGATGCCCGCATCGACGGCGGGCTTTGCGGTGGCTTCCCACTCGCGGCAGACGTCGGCGAGAAAGCCCGCGCCGGAGCTGCTCATCTCGTTCAGAGGCTCGTCGGCGCGGTCTCCGTAATAGCCGATGGCGGAGGCGGTAATGAGAACGCGCGGACGCTTCGGCATGGTCGTGAGTGCGTGCACCAGGTTGCGCGTGCTCGTGATGCGGCTATCTCGGATCTTTGCTTTTTTGGCAGCGGTCCAGCGCCCTACAACAGTTTCACCGGCCAGATGAATGATGGCGTCGAATCCAGAAAGGGAATCAGGATTCGGCAGTCTCATAGGATCCCAGTGAATCTGGTCTTCGCTTGAGACCCGGCCGCGGACCAGGCGCGTGACATCGAATCCGCGGGTTTTCAGCGAGGCCGACAAGGCCGTGCCCAGGAGACCGGAGCTTCCCGAGAGGAGCACGCGAGCGGATTCGAGCGCAACCATGGGGCCAATGTAGCAGAGCCGCACGCGCAGAAACGAATTTTGTTAACGAGTTTCCTCGCAGGAAAAAGTCGGTGCTTTTGTTCAATGGCTCGCAAGCTACGCCGTGTTCCCGCGGGCCTTCTCGGGCTACTCTCGGGCAGCGCCCCCAACCAAGCGTGTCTACGCAGTTACATTGATTGGCTCATCCGCGAACGCCTTGTCAGCTTCATCGCTGCCCGTGAGCTCAAACGAGTTCGTCACGTCTGCTTTGCCTTGGGCAACACGCGTAATGACGTAAGAGCAGCTGATCCAGTGCGCTTCCTCGAGATCGGTTCTCGACCATTGCGCCGGATGATCGGGATGGGAGTGATAGAAGCCGATGATGTCCTCGTCTCGTTCGCGCGCTTCGCGTTGGATGCGAACGAGCTCCTTGGGATCGATGTGATAGCGGTTCTGGGGCGAATCCGTGCGGGTGTTGCCGCAGCGGGCGGTCGACGTGACCGTGCGAACGTCGCCATCCATCTGTCCGAGAAGCACGCCGCAGCATTCATGCGGATAAGTTTCCTCGCCGTGGCGGCGGATTTCCACGTAGTCCTTTGGGCTGATCTTTAGCATGGAGAGATTGATTCACCACAGAGTCAAAGAGACACAGAGAGAATCCGAAGCCAAGGGGTCGCGCTCTTACGATACCGTTGACGCTTTGAAGATGAACCTCAGCGCTTACTTGGATAAACCCCCAGCAATTTAGTTTCTTTTAGGTTCTCTGTGTCTCTGTGTCTCTGTGGTGAAATCTCGTTACGTTTCCGTCCAGAAGCGCTCGCTCAAATACTTGTCGCCGGAGTCGCACAGGATGGTCACCATCACGGCTTGTTGACCTTTCTTTCTTTGCGCTGCGACTTTGAGGCACCCGACCACTGCGGCGGCGGCCGAGATTCCCACCAGCAAGCCTTCTTCGCGGGCAAGGCGAATTGCCATTTTGTACGCGTCTTCGGTGGCTATACCTAAATCTTCATCGGCAAGTTTCGCATCGTAAATTTTCGGGACGATCGCGGTTGCCATGTGCTTCGCGCCTTCAATCCCATGAAACGGAGAATCGGGCTGCAGCGAGATGCAGCGTACGTTCGGATTCAGCTCTTTCAAGCGGCGCGTGGTGCCCACGAATGTTCCACCAGTGCCCAGCATGGAGACGAAATGCGTGACGCGACCTTCCGTTTGTTGCCAGATTTCATTAGCGGTGCCATGGTAATGAGCTTGCCAGTTCGCGTCGTTCGAGTACTGGTCGGCGTAGTAATACAAATCCGGATGCTTGGCGGAGAGCTCGCGCGCCATGCGGATCGCGCCGTCAGAGCCCTCGCCAGGATCGGTATAGAGGATGTTTGCCCCGTAAGCTTGCAGGATGCGCTTGCGTTCCGGCGAAACGTTCTCCGGCATGCACAGTGTGACGGGAATGCCTTGCGCGGCGCCGATCATCGCATAGGCGATGCCGGTGTTTCCGCTGGTCGAGTCGAGCAACATCTTGCCCGGCTTCAGCTGGCCGGTGCGCAGCGCTTCCGCGATGATGCGCGAGGCGGCGCGATCCTTCACCGATCCCCCTGGGTTGTACCATTCGGCTTTGCCGAGAATTTCGACATCTGGCAGTTCGCTCGTTACACAATCCAGACGTAGTAGTGGAGTGTTGCCCACGCGCTCCAGAGCCTTGAGGCCGAGGCGGTTCGGCGCCGTCGCGGTGGATGCGTGCCTGGTCCCGGTCGGTTCGATCGAAGCGCGCCCCATTTATGGATTAATCACCCGTGACTATAGTAATGTGCGAGACTCAGGAAAAAGAGGTATCTAACACCTACATTCGATTATAGAGAAGCTACCGCGGATCATGAAAAGTTTCGCTGCGTACTCTTTTTGCATGGGAGCTGCATCTAACCGTGCAGACATAGAAGGGATTGAACAACAAAGATGCCTGGCAAGGTCGAACTGAAAACATTTGAAGACGCCGTAAACTACTTGCGCGAGCACGCCTTTGACGTGCTCGAGGCGCCCGGAACCAGCGGCCGCGTCTTTGTGAAGAAATACAACGTTTCGGCTGCGATCCAGAAGACGGAAGATGGTGGCGTCAAGATCTTCGCTTATCCCGGCTACCTGGTCGGCACCGAAATTTCCAAGCTGGTTAACAAGGGCTACCAGCAGTTTCTGAAAACTTCCAAGACCGAAATTCCCGCAACGGCCGACCACCTGAAGGCGTTGCATTCCTTCTCGGAAGAACTGAAGGAAGCACTCGGATTGCCCAGCTTGTATAACGAATCCCTGGGCACGGTGAGCGAGGCCTATCAATACGATCGCATCGTCGACCGCGACAAGCCCGCTCCCGAACGCAAGAAGCGGCCCTGGGAAGTCGCTGGGAAAGCCTTGGCGGCGAAAAAGAGCCAGGGATAAGTTGCGAGTACCGAGTACCTGGTTGTTAGTTGCAGGAACAACACTGCGGCCATGCGCCGCTGTTTTGTTTTGGGTCTGATTTGCGGGTAAGCACAGAAAAAACCGACAACCAAGTTCGCAAGTTAAGTGTGAAGGACGCGAAGGCGCCCCGGGTTCGCGTCCGCTCTTTGGACGCTATCCCGATGAGTAACGGATTCATTAACCTATTACCGTTCGCATACAGCGCGGGCAGAGAACTCAGCGAGGCTCTCGTTAGAAGCCAATCGGCCAAAATTTCGCGAGGATAGCGTGAGTTCCCTTCGGCCAAGGGCGTCAGCGGCTAGCCAAGCCTCGGACCAACCTTCATGCTTTCTATCACTTGGAGGATTGCTGAATCCGATGACCCTCCTGTAAAATCAAATGGTTCGAATCGAGGTTCAACAACACACATGAAGGCAGCCATCCATCCAACTTACGAAGAAATCCGCGTGATGTGCGCATGCGGCAACAGTTTCACGACCCGATCGACCCATAAGGGCGACCTCCACGTGGAAATCTGCGCCGCTTGCCATCCGTTCTTTACGGGCAAGCAGAAACTGCTGGACACCGCTGGTCGTGTGGAGCGCTTCCGCCGCAAGTACGCCAAAAGCGACGCCGCCAAGGCAGAAGCGGCAAAGAAGTAATTCGCTTCGCCAGCAACCAGGATCGAAGCCCTCGCGCAAAGCGAGGGCTTTCTCTTGTGGCCTATTGTCTTGGACTTAGCCTTCGGGGGTCGTTGGCTCGCCGGTCGAGGTGTATTCCTCAGGTTTCTCGTCGGCTGTTACTGTCCTTCTATGAATCCAGCGATTCAAATAAAAGGCCAGAATCAGAGTCAGGATAAACTCCAATGTCGCGCCAAACAAGCGTTCCCAAGGGAAAGGGTTCTGGGTAGCGGTTTCAAAAAGAACCGTTTCTGTATGTCCTTGGAAGGCCTTTCCCACCGCAGGGATGATGCAGTACCAAACAAGCGAGTTAATGAAACGCCATGCGGCTTGCGCGAGCACGACCGCCAACGCAATCTGCCCGACTCTTTTTCTCAAAAGCGCCGTGCGGAACTCTTCGACTAGATTGGCAGGAGTGTCATCCATAGTGCACGAGTAGCCCGCGTATTGTGGCATAGGAGACCGACCAGGGAAAGGCGGTAAGATAGAAGCGTGCGTAAGCAATGGGACAATCCGCTGGTCTTGCGCTCCGGTGCTGAGCTGGTATCGTTCCCCGCCACATTGCGCCTGGGCACCGTAGAGATTGCTCCCGCTACAGTGCTTGCCCCTATGGCAGGCGTCACCGACACGGTCTTCCGTCGCTTCATTCGCAATCTCACCGGCTGTGGCCTGATTATGACTGAGTTCACCTCGGCCGATGGCGTCCTCCGCGCCAAGGACAAGAAGGCCAAACGCTATCTTCATTTTTATGAAGACGAACATCCCATCTCGGCACAGCTTTTCGGAAGCAATCCCGAGGTCATGGCAGAAGCCGCGCGCATGGTCGAAGGCCTTGGTTTCGACCTGGTCGACTTGAATCTCGGTTGTCCCGCGAAAAAGGTCGTTAAGTGCAACGGCGGATCGGGCTTGTTGCGCGATCTCCCGGCCATCGGAAAAATCTTTGAAGCTGTTCGTGCCGCCGTAAAGATCCCCTTTACGGTGAAGTTCCGGGCCGGCTGGAACGATCAGGAAATTGTCTGCGTGGAACTCGCGAAACTCGCCGAAGCCTGTGGGCTTTGCGGCGTCGCCCTGCACGCCCGCACGCGCGAGCAAGGCTATAGCGGCAATGCGCGTTGGGAGTGGATCGCGGCCGTCAAGCAGACGGTCAAAATTCCGGTCATCGGCAACGGCGACATCCGCGCACCCCAGGATGCCTGCGCGATGGTTACGCAGACCGGATGCGACGCCGTCATGATCGGCCGCACCGCCGCTTCCAATCCCTGGATCTTCCGCCAGATTGCCCAGTACACCGCAACCGGCCGCTACGACGAACCCGGCGAGGCCGACCGCTACGAAATGATCCGCACCTACTTCCGGATGCTGATTGAAGAAAGATTCCCCGATGCCCCCGGCAAGATGAAGCAGTTCGCCTCCTGGTTCACCCACGGCGTTCCGGGCGGCGCCGCGCTCCGCAAGGCGATCTACGAGGCGAGACAAGATACCGAAATCCTTTCGCGCGTAGAGAGCTTCTTCGAAGCCAGATTACATCCCGAAATCGCGAATGCCCCTGCAGAAGACCTGGAAGCACCAAGCATCCGATAATGAGATTTTCCTAGCGACCTTCGCGACCACTCTGCGATCTCTGCGGTTATAAGCTTTTCTATATAGAATCCGACCCTATATCCTGTCCCATTACCCAGGAGCTCCCATGCGTGGTCTAGCGAACAAACGTGTGCTGATCACGGGAGGCGCCAGCGGAATCGGCGCCGCCACCGCTGTCCGCTTCCTCGAAGAAGGCTCTCGCGTCATCATCCTCGACCGCAACGAGAAGGGTTGCGCCGAAATCCAGCGCCAGCTCCCGAAACTCGCCGGCGTCGTTGCCGCCGACGTCTCCAAGCTCGAGCAAGTCCAGACTGCATTCGCGGAAGCCGTCCACCTCATGGGCGGGGTCGACGTCCTCATCAACAACGCCGGCATCTCCATCCGCCACAAGTTCCTCGACATCACTCCCGATGAATGGGACCGCACTCTCGCTGTGAACCTCACCGGAGTCTTCTACATGGCCCAGACTGCCGCGCGTCACATGTGGAAGCGCAGCAGCGGCGTGATCCTGCAGACCGCCTCGACCAATGGACTCGTAGGGCAACCTCTTTATGCGGATTACAACGCCACCAAGGCTGGAGTCATCGAACTCACAAAAACCATGGCCCTCGAACTCGCCCCCAAGGTACGAGTCTGCGCCGTCGCCCCCGGCTATGTCCTGACACCCATGCAACGCTCCGAATACACCGATGCCATGCTCGAAGAAGTCAACCGCAAGATCCCCCTGCGCCGCCACGCCAAGCCCGAAGAAATCGCCGCCCTCTTCGCCTACCTGGCCTCCGACGACGCCGCCTACATCACCGGCCAAGTCTTCACCTGCGACGGAGCAGAAACCGCCGGAGGCTTAGCCAGTAGGTAAACTAGCCCACGTAGGGGCAGACGCCCTCGTCTGCCCAGTCGAGCGAAGCTCGACAGCTTTTTCGATCGTCGCCCCGGCGCTTCAATTCTCCTCCCCACCCCCATGCTTCAGCCCGCAAACCCTGCAAGCCGTGGGCGAAGCCGAATTATCCACCCGGTGCTTGACCGGCTTGACCGTGCGCAGAAAAGCAAACATCGCTTTCAAATCATCGTCATTCAAATTGCGATACACCATCACCGGCATAATCGAGCTCAGCTTCCGCGCCTTCACCGACCCCGTGTGCATTACCTCCAGAAACAACGCCTCGTCGTAGAACGGGATGCCCGAAGGGTCCGGCGTAATGTTCGCGCTCGCCACAAAGCCCCAAGGCCCGGGAAACCCAAACCCGCCGCCCCAGTCGAGCCCGGCAATCGGCTGCCCTTGTTTCGCCGGCGTGTGGCAGTCGATGCACCCCGCCAGATGAACCAGCCGTTCCCCGCGCCGCACCTGGTCCTTCGGCTCCAGATCGTCATACGTCACGGGCGTGGTTAAAGGTTGCGGCACGCTGCGAATCAGGTACTTCACCGGGAAAATGATCTCAGTCTGCGGAAGCGACTGCCGCACCGCTGGCAATGATCGTAGATAGACGATCACCGACGCCACGTCTTCGTCCGACATCCGCCGGTAATGCCCATACGGCATCAGCGGGAATAGTGCGCGCCCGTCATGTCCGATGCCCTCTCGGATCGCGCGCGCCAGTTGATCATCTGTCCAGGTGCCCGCACCCGTTTCCTTGTCGGGAGTAATGTTGGGCGCCACCACGCGGCCGGGTAAATCGCTGTACGGCAGCACCTCACCCGCAGCCTCCATGCCAGCTGTCATCGGGTCGCCGGGCGCCTTCCAGTCGTGAGGTGTGTGGCAATACAAGCAGCCCGACAAAGCCGTTGCGATGTACTGCCCCCGCTTCAGCCGCTCCGGCGTCGCTTCGAATCTTCTGGCAGTGAGCGGCCGCGCTCTCGGTCCAAGAAACGGCCGCCAGCCCACAGTGGCTGTGATCGCAATTGCCAGCAACAACGCAAGTCCTACTATGGTTCCTGCAATCCATTTCCACACACGATCCATAGATTCATTTTCCTCAAGACATTCGAAGCCTGCAGGATGATCCTTCGCGTCCTTCGCGATCCCTTAGCGCCCTTCGCGGTTTAAGGTTTTGCTTTTTAGCTCTGCGGGCTCTGCGGCAGTTCTCCGCGTCCTCAGCGGTTTAAGATTTTTGCCGTTTCCGTTTCCAGTCCAGGACGCCTTCCCTGGCAGGACTGGTCATATTACCAAGTCATTCTTCAGAGCGAAGGATCTATGTATCCGACTACAGCTCAACGCAGGTTCGTTACCGCCCAACGACTTCGGCAGAAGTCGAACTGGAACTCATCACGATCAGCATGGTCTTGAGCCGGTCCACCTGTTCCTTCTCCCGCTCGCCGTCCGCCACAAACTCCATGCCATAGCGATACCCCGCCCGGTTCCGCACCACCCCACGAATTCGGATCGGCCCCCCGGAGTAGGGCGGCGTGAACTCGATCTCCGCTGCATCCCCGGTTTTCAGTTCTACACCGGCGGTCAGCGCCAGTCCGCCTTCGCTGAGTTCATTCCCGCGTCCCACAAACACGCTGGTCTTCTCGGCCCTGTGCACAATCACGCGAATGGGCACGTCCAGATGATGACGCCGCCACCGCCGCCCGCGCGTTTCCACCTCAACAGTCATAGATTTCTTTCGCGGGGAAGCTTTCTTCCTCGACTTGCCTGGTAGCGCATCACTTCTGCAGCAGAGCTTCTTCCCGATCGCTAATCTCGCATTCGCGGGATGTTTCCTGCAGACCTAAAACAGCCTCCCAAGGACACGGCGACTCTGCCAGGCGATGCACAGCGACCTCGAACCCGTCGTGCGCTCCGCGATCCAGTACCCAGACAATCCGGAACTTTGCCTGCCGCTCGCCGTACTTCACGCTCAGCAGGTCGCCGCACCGCAGAACCGCGGCCAATCCACTCAGCAATGCGCCACTCCGGCTCAAGTTGGTCGCCAGTGCACTCTGCGAGAAGGTCTCCGAGGACCCATCCTTGCCCGAAACCTCCACTCGCAGTTCTACCCGAACACGAGACTGCTTTCGGCGTTCGCTCATTTTCGACCTCAATAGCTAACTTCGGCAGATCGCGCGAGCACTTGAGCCGTCCTCATGACCGCCGTCTGTTTCCCGTAAGCTACTGATTCCCAAAAAAGCGGCACGCGAGCGTAAGGCCAGACGCCTCGTAGCGAAAGTAGCGTCGGCATCTTGCCGGCAATCGACGGCCCCATCTTGCCCTCGCAGGCGGCGCGACACGCCAGCCCGCCGCGCGTAGGGGCAGACGCCCCGTCTGCCCGGCCGAGCGACAGCTCGGCTGCTCGATTCGCCCTCGAGCTCATAAACACGTAGGCCCACGCGCCGGGGTGGAGATGCTCTGGGCGGCCGGGCGAGGCCCCGCGACGATTGGGATTCAACGCGCTCATGGTATGAACCAAAAGCACTTAACCGCAGAGGACATCGAAGAAGGCCCGCGAAGTACGTAAAGAAAAACCAGCCTTCATCCCTGCGACGCCGTTCCGAACTTCAAACCTTCGTGTACCCTTAGTGTCCTTCGTGGTTGCTGTTGATTTTCCGTGCACAGCCATGCGCTTAGAAAAACAAGTCGCCCTCATCACCGGAGGAACCTCGGGCATTGGCGAAGCGACCGCCCTGCTCTTCGCGCGAGAAGGTGCGCAGGTCGCCATCGCCGGACGCAACGAAAAACGCGGCCACGCCGTGACCGCCGCCGTCCTCGAGGCAGGTGGCAAAGCCATTTTCCTCCGCACCGATGTCCGCCGAGCCGCCGAATGCGAACGCGCCGTCCGCGAAACCGTCCAGACCTTCGGCCGCCTCGATATCCTGTTTAACAACGCCGGCATCTTCTATCCGCACGACACGCTCGAGTGTTCCGAAGAAGAATGGGACGAGCAAATCGACATCAACCTGAAAGGCGCGTTCCTGATGTCGAAGGCCGCGCTCCCCGGCATGATCGCGCAAGGCCGAGGCGTGATCATTCACAACAGCTCCGGCTGGGGCATCGTCGGCGGAGATAAAGCGGTGGCCTACTGCGCCTCGAAGGGCGGCCTGGTGCTGATGACCAAAGCCATGGCCGTCGACCACGGCCGCCAGGGCATCCGCGTAAACTGCATCTGCCCGGGCGACGTCGAAACTCCCATGCTCCCGCTCGACGCAAAGATGCGCGGGCAGAAGTGGGAAGACTACCTGGCCGGCTGCGCCAATCGGCCATTGGGCCGCATCGGCACTGCAGAGGAGATCGCGAAGGCCGTGCTGTTCCTGGCGAGTGAAGATTCTTCGTTCATGACCGGAGCAGCGCTTGTGGTCGACGGTGGAGGAACGGCAGATTGAGGAGATTTCAGATTGTAGATTTCAGATTGCAGATTGAAATTCTCAGATCGCAGGCTATTCTGCAGAGCGCAAATCTGAAATCTAAAATCTTAAGGCTGAAATCGAAAAGCTGATTCGGAGTTGCATATCAAGACCACAACCCGCGCCCGCTCCCGCGAATACCTCGCCCGCGCCCAGCAATCCCTGGTCGAAGGCGTGAACTCGCCCTCGCGTGGCGCCGCTGTCTACTCGCCCGGTCCCGTGGTCCTCGAACGCGGCCGCGGTTCTCACGTCTGGGACATCGATGGCAACGAATATGTCGATTTCATGATGTCGTTCGGCGCGCTCATTCACGGCCACGCTCATCCGAAGATCGTGGACGTTGTTTCGCGAAACATCGCCGAAGGCTCGCACTTCGCCGCCGCTACGCCCGCCGAAGCGGAAGCGGCCGAGCGCTTCCGCCGCATGGTTCCCTCCGCCGAAGTGGTGCGTTTCGCCAATACGGGCAGCGAGGCCACCATGCTCGCCCTCCGCCTGGCCCGCGCCCACACCGGACGCACGAAGTTTCTCAAATTCGAAGGTCACTATCACGGCTGGTACGATCCCTACTGCCTCAACGGCCACAGCCATCCCATCGACCAACTCGGCCCGCCGGAAAATCCCAGCAAGATTCCCGACTCCGAAGGCATTCCTCCATCGGTCTTCGACGACGTGATCGTCGCACCCTGGAACGACGCGCCGACACTCGAAAGAATTTTGCGCGAGCATGGCCGCGAACTGGCCGCCATCATCACCGAGCCGATCATGGCCAACATGGGCTGCATACCGCCGCGCGAAGGCTATCTGCAAACCCTCTGTGACCTTGCCCACAAGTACGGCGCGCTCTTCATCCTCGACGAAGTCGTTACCGGTTTCCGCTATGCGCCCGGAGGCTGCCAGCAACTCTTCAATCTCAAGCCCGACCTGTCCACCTTTGGCAAAGCGCTGGGCGCAGGATTTCCCATCGGCGCCGTGGCCGGCCCGCGCTCCATCCTCGACCGCATGCGCTGGTCCGAGCACATGGTCCTGCACTACGGAACGTTCAACGGCCATCGCTTGACCATGAACGTGGTCGCCGCCAATCTCGATCTGCTCAACAACGAAGGCACGTACCGCAAGCTGTTCGCCATTGGCGATGCCGCAATCGCCGGGCTGCGCGACCTATTTCGTAGAAAAAACATTCCAGCCATCGTGCAAGGCTTTGGCCCGATGTTCCAGATTTACTTCACCGATCGAGACGCCATCCACGGCTATCGTGATTACTGCCAGTACGTAGACACGAAGAAATATTCACGCTTTGTTCACGCGCTGCTCGACCGTGGCATCTATATGACGCCCTCCAATGGCCTGCACTGGATCATCTCGACGGCGCACACCGGGCAGGATGTCGAGGCGCTGATCAAGGCGGCCGATCAGGCTTGTGCGGGGCTTTCGTGAAGGCAACTGTCTTTCTTGGTGGAGGCCGCATCACCGCAGCGCTGCTCGCAGGACTGCGCCTAGCAAACTACCGAAGCCCGATCGTCGTCCACGATCGCAATCCGCATAAGCTGCGCGCGCTGCAAAAAGAATTCGGCGTGCTGGTAGAGCCGGACCTCAGAAGCGCCGTTTCGCAGGCGCGTCTTTTGATCATCGCCGTACGCCCCAGCGACGTGGCCGCGATTCTTACCGAAATCAGCCAAGCCGAATCACAGGCGAAGCGCCCGCGCCAAAGCAGGCCCGCTCTCATTGCTTGCAGCCTCGCCGCAGGAATTCCTTTCGCCAGGCTCCGCGCAAGGCTCGGCCCCCCGGTGCGCTGGTCGCGCGCCATGCCCAGCCCGGTGGCCCGCACCGGCAATGGACTCACTTCCGTGACCTTCGACCGCGGCTTTCCATCATCGGCGCGCAAGCTCGTCCGCGCTTTCTTCGCGCGCGTTGGCACAGTACTCGAGATTCCCGAACAAAAATTCGATGCATTCATGGTCACCTTCTCCCCGAGCCACGGCTACCATGCCCTGGCCGCGCTTGCCCAATCTGCGCAGAAATTAGGCCTCGATCGCCACACAGCCTTCGCGGCCGCCTCTCACGCGCTGGCCGATGGGATCATCTCCTGGCGACAAGGAACCGAATCCCTCGAAGGATTGCTGCACGAATCCGCCACCCCCGGAGGCATTGCCACTGCTGTCATGAACGCGATGGACGAAAGGGGATATTCAAAAACGGTTGAAAGCGCCCTGAAGAAGGGGCTGGTCCGTGCCCACAAAAATGCAAAATTTTGAATTGAGTTCGGATTTTTTTCGTTACGGGGCTCGATTCAGAGCCTGCTTTCTTTGCGTCCTTCGCGGCCCTTCTTCGCGTCCTTTGCGGTTAAAAGCTTTTCCTGCGTGCCCTGGTGCTCTAAGCCTTTCTCTCGAATTCGACTTTCTGTGATCTCCTGAGTTCCTCCGAGCTCATATCGGCTGGTTCGTATCGCGCGTGCGAAGGAAGAAAAATTCTCGTGAGCAGTCGGGCAAACCGGACGATTCGATAGAGAAAGAACAAAGACTCAGGTAGACGCACGAGCCGCCATTCCCCAAGACTGGGGGTAAAGATCAATCGCACGAAGAAGCGGACCTTGTCGGCAACGCGCTCGCGCAATCGAATCATCAGCCAGAAATATGCCAGGAATGGAGAGGCGGGCGTCCGCGCCCGCCCGGATGAGCGCTCCGGGTTGTACTCCTCGCCCTTTGGAAGATGTTGCGTGACCTCCTTGCACAGGCGCTCGACCGGACGATCGCGCTGCGACGCCTCACCAACACGATCAGCCAGCTTCGCTTGCAGCAGATCATGCGCCAGCAGCAAGCTGACATAAAGCATTCGCCTGATGCCAAGCCGCGCCGCGCGTTCCTCGATCACGCTCCAGTCCAGCACTTGTGACTGCAACACGCCCGCGATGTCGCGCAGCCAGCATAGGCGAATCCACGCGTGCTTGGCAGCGTGCACGCACAAACTCAGCAACAGGTCTTCCGGTGAAAGAGCGCGCACGGTTCGGCCACTCACGCTGGCACTCACAGCGCGCTCGAAAAATTCGTCGCAGTCAAAATCCACCGCATAAAACCTGGGCACAATGTCCCACTGCAGTTCGAGCAAGTTGCGTCCCGCGGCGCCGTCGAAACTGTATTCATATCCGGTCGCAAGGTAGACGCGTTCTTCCGCGCTCGTGAGCGACAGTGTCGGAGCGTAGCCGAGTTCCTCTACCACGGTCTTCGCCCGAAGCACGTCCGATCGGCGCACAAGAATGTCGAGATCCGAGAAAGATCGCAGCGCGAGGTCGCCGTACACCTTCTCTGCGAGCACGGGGCCCTTGTAGGGAATCGAAGCAATACCGTGTGCGTCCAGGGAATCCAGAATCCGGAACAGTTCCGCGGCGAACTTCAGATTGCGGCGCGCATTGTTTTCATAGCGCCTGCGCAAATCTTCAAGGATCGCGGCCGGAACGTTTCTCGACCAGCCTCGTACAGACTGATAGAGCAGCGGCATTACGCCATGATGTTCCGCTAGACGAAGAACCTGCTCCCAATCTACGGCCGCATCGCTGCATGCACTCATTTCGAGAGAGCAAGACTGCTGCCCATCGACAGAACAGCAAGCCAGCAGCAGTTCGAATTCCTTACTAAAGGTCACAGGGTCGAAGTGCCGCTCTGCGCGAGCCGCCGGAGATGAGGCAACGGAAGACATGGAGTGGATTCAGGAACTGACGAGCACGCGCGCGACCTGGTCACTGAGAAATTGGGGAATTGAAAATTTGTATGATTCGGAATTGCTCATCAAACATCGCTAGTATCTGACCCATTGAGAATGCTGTCTATTCTCCGGCTAGCTCCAATTTCTCAATTCCCCGCTTTCTCCCGGCCACTATAATACAGAGACTTCCGCAGCCCTGGTTGTGGAGGGACGGGCGCAAACGCCCGCCTCTCCACTGGAAGATCGGGCCTGCTCTGTTCCACATGTCTGCGGTCATACTCGAATCCGTCAGCAAAATCTTTCGCCATCGCCCGGCGCTTTTCAATTGGCTCGGCCGTGAGCGCGCGGGCGAGACGGTTGCTCTCGACCATATCTCCCTCGAAGTTCCCGCGGGCAGCGTTCTGGTCCTGCTCGGCCCAAACGGCAGCGGCAAAACGACCACGCTCAAGCTCATCTCCACCATGTTGCTGCCCGATCGCGGCCGGGTGGTGGTAGAAGGCTTCGATACCACAACCGATTCGCGCGCCGTGCGGGCGAGAGTCGGGTTCGCCGTTGCCGCGGAACGGTCGTTCTTCCCGCGGCTCTCCGCACGCGAGAACCTGGATTTCTTCGCGGCTCTCGACGATATACCGCGGAGGTCGCGGGCGGAGCGGGTCGACGAACTCCTGTCCCGCACCGGCCTCCACGATGCCGCCGACACGCTGGTGATGAAGTTCTCCAGTGGCATGTACCAGCGGCTGGGCATCGCACGCGCTCTTATTAAAAAGCCCACCGTTGTGTTGCTCGACGAACCCACACGTAGCCTCGATCCAGGTTTGGCAGCACAATTCTGGAACCTGGTCCGTGAGCTGCCCACGCAAGGCGCGAGCGTCCTGTTGGCCACGCACAACTTCAACGAGGCCGTCGCCGTCGGCAACCAGGTCGCGGTGCTCTTCAAGGGATCGCTCGCGGCCGGGCGCAACCTCTCCGGCACAGTGAGCGTGGACGAACTGCGCTCGTTCTATTTTCAGACCACGGGAGAGTTGGAAGAAGTGGAGCCAGTCCTGGTCAGGGGCACAAGATGAGTGTGGCTTCGCTCCTCGACAAAACAGTCGTCATCGCGCGCCGCGATTTGTTGACGGCGATCCGCTATCGCACCGGCTTTGTTTTAAGCGCCATCGGCGCCCTCACCGAACTCGCCGCATTCTATTACCTGTCGCGCGCGGTGGGCCCCGCATTCCGCCCCGAAGGTCTGGAATATTTTTCATTCCTGCTGGTGGGCACCGGCTTCTACACATTCCTGCTGATGGGCGTGCATGCCTTTCTGCAGACGGTGCAGGAAGCGCAGCAGACCGGGACGTTGGAGGTCCTGATGACCACCTCGACCTCGCCGCCGGTGCTGGTCTTCCTCAGCGCCATGTCGGCCTTCGCCGCCAACACGGTCACACTACTGTTCTATCTGGGCGCAGGCTTTCTGTTCGGAGCTCCACTCCATCCCAATCTGGCGGCGTCGATCGCGGTGTTCTTGCTTTCCGTGATCATCGCGGTCGCGATTGGCCTCATCGCGGCGGCGCTGCAATTGGCCATTCAGAAAGGATCGGCGGTAGTCTGGGCTGTCGGTTCCATCTGGTTTCTGACGGGGACGATGTTCCCGGTGCAAACACTTCCGAAAACCCTGCGCGGCCTGGCCCAACTCATTCCCATCACGCACTCCTTAGAAGGCATGCGGCTGGCTCTCCTGGAAGGCGCTTCCCTCAATCGAGTGCGCTACGAACTCATGGTTCTAGTTGGTTTTGCGGCGCTATTGGTACCGGTCAGCCTGCTGGCTTTTTCGTGGACGCTGCGCCGCGCCCGCATGCAAGGAACACTCTCGTTCTATTGAGTTGTTTGATAATTTTAACTACTTTTGCCCCGATCTTTGTGCATCTTTCAAACACCCCCAGAACGTTGGCAAATCTCTGGGAACCTGTTGTACACTTCCGGCACCCTCTTCTCCCCCGGGGTTATGGGTATTGTTCCAGCAAGAGAAGCAAGGCCTCTGGAATTTTTATATGACTCAGAAGAACCGCCCAACTGCTGATGAAGAAAAGAGCGCACTCGATAGCCGACAATCAGCCAAGAAGCCTTACTCAAAGCCGGCATTCCGCTCTGAAAAGGTTTTCGAAACCATGGCCTTGGCATGTACCAAGGTAGGTACGAGTCAGCGATGCCGTGGACGACGCCACAGTTCATGATTTCTTTCGTAGCCCATGCAGCCGACTGAATCACGGGAACAACTCAAGCACAATCTAGCGGCCGAAGTTTTGCAGACTGCCGGCAACTTCAAGCTGGCAGCTTTCGGATACAGCATGCTGCCCACCTTGTGGCCGGGCGAACTCCTGACCATTCAGGCGCAGTCACTCGACCAGGTGCAGCCCTCCGAGGTTGTACTGTTCAGCCGCGAAGGCCGGTTCTTCATTCATCGTGTTGTACGCAAGCTGCAGATACGTCCCGAAGCGCGGCTGATCACGCGAGGAGACGCCCTGCCTTCGTTAGATGCCACTGTCTTTCCTATCGAGTTTCTGGGAAAGATCGTGAGTGTGCGCCGTGGCGATCGAGATATCCCGGTGCCGCCCTGCTCCCGATGGCGGCGTTGGATAGGTTTGGCGCTGACCTTCTCGGTCCGGCTGCGCAGCCTGGCATTGAGATGGCATACCTGGCGGTCCCCGGAAAGCAATTCGAAGTCACGACTAGCGACCGGAGAGGCGCCCCTGGTTTAGACCCGACAGCCAAGCGAAGCCGCATCCTTCGCCTGCGCTCGAGTATCAGACAATTCATGGTTCCGACCGAACAGACCGTGTGCGCCCACGAAGTTGCCGTCGAGATCGGCGGCATGCCGATCCTTCTGCGTACCGAGGACGCCGACTTCCGAGCCTTGCTCGAAACGCGCTATGCCGGCTTCGTCCGTGCCGCGCTGGAGCCTGCCTTCGCCTTGGATGTAGACGTGGTCCGGCCAGACCGCGATTTGTCGACCGCCGAGGAGCTGCGGGTCTGGAGCGAGCGCGGTCTGTGGCATCTGGAACGTGGCGATTTTCGGGCCGAGTGGAATCCACGCGAGGGCCGCGGACAGGTTCTGCAATTGCTCAGCCCCTACGCCATCGACTCCGTATTACGCATCGTGCACACGCTGATTCAGGCGCCCAAGGGCGGCTTCCTGTTACACGGGGCGAGCGCCATCCGCCATGGCCGCGCCTTCTTGTTTTCCGGCGTATCAGGCGCGGGCAAGACGACCATTTCCAGCCTCGTGCCTCCCGATTCGATTCTGCTCACGGACGAAATTTCCTACATTCGGCGCGACGGCGAGCGATACCTGGCCTGCGGCACACCCTTTGCCGGAGAACTCGCGCGGCTGGGCGAGAACGCGGTGGCGCCCATTGAGCGCCTGTTTTTCCTGGCGAAAGGCCCCGAAAATCGGATCGAGCCGATCGAAACGGCCGACGCGCTCCGAATGCTGTTGCGCAACATCCTGTTTTTCGCCGATGATGCTTCGTTGATTGAGATGGTATTCCGGTCCGCCTGCGAATTTCTGGGGCGCGTTCCGGCCTTCCGGCTGACGTTTTATCCGGATGAGCGCGTTTGGGAACTGATCGGGTGAGTGGGAAAATGAGAGCGTATGACTGAGACCTACATAGCGCGCAGTTCAGCGATCGCCGCCCGCCTGCTCGGCGGCGAGATGATGATCATGTCAGCGGTCGATTCGACATTCTTTACTCTGAACGAGGTGGCCACGGTGATCTGGCAAGCGGCCGACGGCCGCACACCACTTTCGGAGATTGTTCAACGCACCGTGTGCCGCGAATTTGAGGTAGCACCCGAAGAGGCGCGGCGCGACGCCCAGCAATTCGTAACGGAACTTTCGCAGCACGGGATTTTGCTGGTCTCCGACCATCCGATTGAGGAGACCCGGCCCGGACCGGTGGAGGCAAAATGAGCCTGCTCATGGAAATGAACGACAAGGCGATGGCGCTCGGTATTCCGCTCAGCGTTCACATCGACGTTACCTATCGCTGCAACGAGCGCTGCGTGCATTGTTATCTCGATCATGACGACAAAGGCGAGATGACCACCGCCGAAATCAAAGGCATTCTGGATCAACTGGCGGAAGCGGGCGTGTTCTTCCTCACCTTCAGCGGCGGCGAAGTGTTTATGCGGCGGGACTTCCTCGAACTCGTGGAGTATGCCCGTCGCCTCACCTTCAACGTCAAGATCAAGACCAATGGCGTGATGATCCACGAAGCGGAAGCGAAGCGGCTCAGGGAACTGGGCGTGGAGCAGGTCCAGTTGAGCGTCTACTCGCATCGGCCCGAAGTGCACGATGCCATCACCAAGCTGCCCGGCTCGCTGAAGCGCACTATCGGTTCGATCCGCTTTCTGAAATCGCAGGGGTTGAAGGTCACGATGTCGAACGTGCTGATGACCGTCAACCGGCAGGATCAGGCGGGCACACACGCGCTCGCCAAGAAGCTGGGTGTAAGTTATAGCCTCGATCCGACGGTCACTCCCAAACTCGATGGCGACGAGTCCATTCTCCGCCTGCGGGTCCGTGGTCACAATCTCCATGAAATATTCAACGATCCGGAACTGGTGGGCGACGTCGAAGAGTTTTGCGCCGCACCGCCGCCCGACGACGACGTCATGGAAGGCTATTCCTGCAGCGCCGGCCACACCGCCTGCTACATCAATCCCTACGCGGAGGTGTTTCCCTGCGTGCAGTTCCAGCTGCCGACCGGAAACCTCCGCCGACAGAAGTTCGCCGACATCTGGTACCGCTCGCCGCAGATGAACGAAGTCCGCTCCATCAGGGTGAAGGACCTGACCGTGTGCTCATCGTGCTCACACGCTGGCACTTGCACGCGCTGCCCCGGTCTGGCCTACGCCGAGGGCAGCATGCGCGGTCCGTCAAGTGCCGATTGTGACACGTCGTTCCACCGCACCGGCATTCCCTCGGCGAACATGCTGCGCAAGGCAAGTGCGGCACACGCTCCGCTGGTGCAGATTTTGCCTATGATGGCGTAGTGTGCGGCGTGCCCCACGTTTCGCGGTTTTCGAAACGTGGGATTCCACGACTTCATTCCTCTTGGGCATCGCCGACATTGTTAGAGATGGGGCTTAAGACACGGCGCCCGAGCGCATCCCTCATCTTGTCCGTCAGGCCGGTTTGCCAACGACCAAGGACCAACGACCAACGACAGGTTTGCCGACGACTGACGACTAATTTTTCCCCTTCAGCATCTCCACCACGCGGTCGAAATCCTCCAGCGTCGAGTACTCCAGCGTGATCTTCCCTTTTCCATTGCGGTCGCGTATTTTCACGCGCACTCCCAGAACCCGCTCCAGCTCGCGCTGTGCCGCGCGCACGTTGGGGTCGACCCAGCGCGCGCCTCCGCTGGCCGGCTTCGGAAGATTCTTCTTCACCCCCGCCATGCTCGGATCGAACAGCACAAAGCTTTCCAGCTTCTCCACCGACATGTTTTCGGTGGCGGCCTTGTGCGCCACTTTCGCGATCACTTCCGGGTCTTGCAGGTTCAGCAGGATGCGCGCATGGCTGAACTCGAGCTGTCCCATTTGCAGGTAGTGCTGCGCCATCTCGGGCAGCTTGGCAAGGCGCATGTAGTTCGAGACCGTCTCCCGGGCCACGCCCACGCGCTCGCCAATCTGCTCCTGGGTCAGGTTGAAATTCTTGCTCAGCATGATGTAGGCGCGCGCCAGGTCGATGCAGGTCAGGTCGCGGCGCTGCAGGTTCTCGATGACCGTCATTTCGGCGGCCTGCTGCTCGGAAACCACGCGCACGATCGCCGGGACCGTTGCCTTGCCGGCCATGGTGCAGGCGCGCATGCGGCGCTCGCCCGTAATCAGGACATAGCGCCCGTCTTTTCCGGGACGCACCGTGATGGGCTGCAGCACGCCCTGCGCCTTGATGGAGTCGGCGAGCTCGTCAAGCGCTTCGATTTCCCACTTCGTCCAACTGCGCGTCTGGTGCGGATTGACGTCGACGAGATCGATCGGGACGTCGAGGACTTCGTGCCCCTCCGGTTTATGCCGCGCGGCCGCCTGCGCCTGGAGGTCGGGAATCGTCTCCGGCACCGCCGCACCGTCGCCGGGAACATGCGCGCCTGAAGCGGCCGGAGGAGAAGAAAAAGAAGAAGAAGAAACACCCGTTTCCGATGCACCCATCACAGGAGCGCTGACTGCCGATACCGACGCTGCCGCGGACGGGTGCCCCAAGGCGTCCGTTTTTTGGACGCTAACCTGGGGATCTCCGCGATGTGCGACTGATCCCGGCGAGCCAGTCGGAGTCCGAGGTCCGGGAAGCAGCGACTCGAGCCCACGCCCAAGCGCCCGCCGCTTGTCATGCGTCAGCACCGGACGCGCAGTTTTCTCGCCACCAGTTTCTGACTTTCCATTCGCTGGACCTGCCTGATCCGTTGCCGGTCGCGTAGAAGCTGATGTGGTTCCGGTTCCCTTCTCTGCTGCAATTGTCATACGCCCTCGCTCTCCAAATGCGCCAACTCGCAACAACCCACCTAGCCAAAGCTCGCGCAGGCACTCGCGTAGGCACAGGCGCCCTCGCCTGTGCGGCTGCGGCGATGTGTGCCGCAGCTTGCTCTCCCAGAACTACAAAGCCGCGCCAAGCAAGCACGATCAGCGCCCCACGCCTCTCATCTGCACCCGATACCACAACACGCCGCCGCTCCGGGACCCCACCCCGTGCAGGGCACCCGATGCAGAACGCGCTCCATGCAGAAATGCGACCCCCATGCAGATCGCAACCCATGCAGATCGCGACCCATGCAGATCGTGACCCGTGCAGATCGCGCTCCATGCAGAAACGCGACCCCCATGCAGATCGTGACCCGTGCAGAACGCGACTCATGCAGATCGCGACTCATGCAGATCGCGACCCGTGCAAGATCGCGACCCAATGCAGATCGTGACCCGTGCAAACCGCAACCCATGCAGATCGCGACTCCAAGGCCTACGCCTCTGTCGCGAGCACCACCACCCCAGCCCCGAAGGGGCGGAATTCATTAGCCCAGGGCGTAAGCCCTGGGACCGCGCCCGCAAAGAGCCGAGCCCCGGAGGGGCGACAGCCTGTGCACCCGCCCACAAGCACAAGCTCGCCCCATCCAAACATCGATACCCATAAATATAGATATCCATCAATCTAAGCCGTCTTCCCCATCTCCTCGACCGCTGCCTCGCCCTCCGCAGCCGGCGTCTCACTGTCACCCGCCAGGCCCTGCGTTGCCTGATTACTCGCGCCCTCGATTGCTTTCGTAACCTGCTCGGCGTCCGCCATCATTCCCGGCGATTCGACCGTCGCCTCTTCCGCTGCGGTTCGTCCATCGCCGCCCACCGTCTGCGCGAAGTAATGCGCGATGATCTCCTTCGCCAGCCGGATGTAGCTCTCCGCCCCGCGCGAGCGCACGTCATAAAGCAGAGCCGGCTTTCCATGACTGGGCGCCTCGGCCAACCGGATGTTGCGCGGGATCGCCGTCGCGCACAGCTTCTCCCCGAAATATTTCTTGAGCTCCGCCATGACCTGCTTCGCCAGGCTGGTGCGATCGTCAAGCATGGTGAGCACCACGCCCTCGATCGAGAGCTCCGGGTTGAGCGCCGCGCGGATGCGCTCGATCGTGTCGAGCAGCTCGCTGATGCCCTCGAGCGCAAAGTACTCCGCCTGCATCGGAATCAGCACCGAGTCGGCCGCAACCAGGGCGTTGAGAGTCAGAAGATCGAGCGCCGGTGGGCAGTCGAGCACGATGAACTGAAAGCGCTCTCGCAAAGGCTCGAGCGCGTCCCGCAGACGAAACTCGCGCCGTTCGCCTTCGACCAGCTCGAGATTCGCGCCGATCAGGTTCCTGTGTGAAGGAATGATCCAGAGCTGCTCGAGCTCGGTAGGCTGCAGCGCCTCTTCGGCGGAAGCAGCGCCCATCAGAAGATGGTAGGTACTGATGCGCTCGGGATCTTTGACCAGGCCCAGTCCGCTCGACGCGTTCGATTGCGGGTCGCAATCAATGAGCAGAGTATTGACCTCCGCTGCCGCGAAGGACGAGGCCAGATTGATAGCGGTCGTAGTTTTCCCCACGCCGCCCTTCTGGTTGGCAACCGCGATGACACGTCCCATTAATTTTTTAGGAGAACCGGAGCTGTTCGCAGCATAGTGCGAATCGATTGTGATTTGCAACGACGTAATTTGGTGCAGAGCGCATTGTTAAGATTGCGCTTGCATGACAATCAATTGACCAACATTTCCGAACCCATTTCAACAGCCAGGGACGTTCCACGTGGAACACAACGTCCATCTCGCAAGGCCATAGTGGGGAAGTCTTCAATGAAGGCAATGACTCGGCATCGAATCGTGACGCGCAAAGCTTGACATGTTCCACGTGGAACGCTTGGACGGATTCGCAGCGTACCTCCCGCGAGTCCCGGGTTTTGTATGCGGACAATCCCCGTCCAGCAGCTCATTGGGATTCTCGATTCTCCTCTCAACAGTTCCACGTGGAACTCTCAGCCGACTTCTTCCCGGTGAGCCCTGTTCAAGTCCCCCCTGGTTTGCTGAACCCACGGGAGCATCTCGAGTCGAATTGCGAGCAGGCGCTTGGGCCAGATCTCCAGTTACCGTTTCGTAGATGGCTCTACGGGCTGCGCGCTTGCTCAACAGAATTCAGGGCGAAGCGACGCAATTTGGGGGAAACGTTCCACGTGGAACGTAGGCAGCTTGGCAATCTTTCGGATCCGGGTGCTAATTTTTTCGCTCGAAGGCTGCAAGTGTTCCGCGTGGAACACTTTTCTTTGAAATTGCTAGGATTGCATTTACAGGCAATGAACTTAACTAATTTCCCACTTTACTAAAATCCTATGGTTACAACTTGAACTGCTTGTGGTATGAATCCCATGATTAGTTCGCGTGTCTCCCACTTTTTACTGATTTGGTTCGTGTCGTGAACATGAAGGCCATTTGTGTCGGCGAGGTCCGTCATTAGAAGGTAGCACTGGTGGCGGGGACGGCCACCGCTCCCTTTCTGTTCGCTGTAGCCTCCAGGCTAGAGTCATCAAGCTCCGTTCCCGTTGTCCGCTGTGGTATGCACGGGCGTGGGAACAATCTTTTCTGGGGGGCGTCCGATGTTGGTTCCACGCTCACGTCACCACCAGGATATCAAACCATCGCGTGGAAAAGGGGTGGGGCGTTCCACTTGTTATGGGCTTGGTTCCCTCTGATCTCGCAAAGGCGACGGCGTCTTTTTCTTCGTTGCGGGACCACTCGGCGTCGGGAGAGCTATTTTTCCCTACACTCACCTGAGATAGATTTCGCCAATTCAGGTGAGGGTTTCCCACTTGTTACCAGTTTGATTCATCCTCAGGCGGGCGTTGCGGATTTTCCACTGTTAGCACGCTTGGTTCGGGGTGCTGGTGAGGAGCACTCGGGATTCGGAGCGGGGGATGGGGATAGGTTTTTTCCAGTGGAGGCCAGGCAGGAGCTCCCGGGCGCGCGCGAGCTGGGACTGGCCGATGAGAAGGGCGAGACGGCCTTGCGGGGCCACGAGGGTTGCGGCCGTGAGCAGGATATGGTCGAAACGCTCGACGGCACGCAGGGTCACGAGGGTGGCGGAGGCGGCCGGGAAGTCTTGGGCGCGGCCGGGGAATACATCGATGTTCGTCAATGTAAGTGCGCGGATGGTTTCGCGCAGGAAGGCTACTTTTTTGTGGTTCGATTCGATCAGGGTGACCTTCGTGTCCGGCGACCAGATTTTCAGGGGTAGGCCGGGGAAGCCGGCACCGGAGCCGAGATCGACTACCAAAGAAGGCGGGGAGGATGGGAGCATTTCGTTCGAGGGTGCCGGACCGGTAAGCAGTTGGCGGGCGGCGAAGAGGGACTCCCCGAAATGCCGGGTGACGATTTCTTCAGGGGTGCGGACGGCGGTGAGATTGACCCGGGCATTCCAGCGGAGCAATAGATCGATGTACGTCGATATTTGATGCAGTGCGGCGGCTGGAAGCGGGCTTGCGTCGTCGAGAAAGGGATCGAGCAGTTGCGCGACCCGGGCGGGGTCCATGGGAGTTGATTTTAGACGCACAACCGGGCATTAGCGTGCAGGCAAAGGATCAAAGAGCTAACCACCAAGGACACGAAGGAAAAGCTCTTTGAGCGCGAAGGCCGTAAAGAGGGATCTGAGCGCAGAATTCCGGGAAGTCTTCTGAATTTGAATCAACCTGGGTGAACAAACTGCCGGAGCCGAAAGCGCTCTCCGCACATGGGGCCCCTGCGACTACGCTCAGGGCAGGTTTTCGATTGCGTTCGGCTGTCGCCTTAATTCGCTCAGGATGAAAGCGTGTCTTGCCAAGAAGGGCTCTGCCGAAGAGAGGTCGTTCGTCGGCATGACGTCCGGAGAGACAATGGAGTAGGATGAACGACGTAGCCGGATTCCGCTGGGCACGACTCAGCAAGCCTGAGTGAGGGTGCCTTTGGATGGTGCTTTGCAGTTCTGCAAGAACCTGGGGACGCTCGGATTGGAGCAGGTCAAAGATGGGCGAGAGCGCTTCCAGCCAAAACCTAGGTCAGGGGCTCTTCATGACGAAAAAGCGGAGGAAGTTGCACGGTACCGTGCAGAAGGTGATCAAGCCGGCGTTTCCCCACGAAAAAGAAAAAGCAGAGATCGGTATCCAGGAAGCGGACGAGCTTTACCGGGAGATCCGGGTTGAGAATGTTTTGACGGACCCGGACGGGCACCAGGTGCGGTTGAAGCCTGGAGCCGAGGTGGATGTGGTGGTGGAGGCGGATTCGGATGCGACACTGAAAAAGTCGGATCCGGATGAGGATTCCAAAAAGAAGTAACGACCTTCCCAGGTTTGGTGAGTTTTGATGGGCCCATCCCATTCTTTGTGGTTACACCCAGAGCTTTTCAGTCGAGTGTGACGCGCCTGCCTTGTCCCATTTCGTCATGGTTTCGGTAGTATGGCGAGCGCGCCCTTTGCTGGGACAAGTGTGGCCCGCGGGTTCCCGCCCGCAGTCGAGGGGGGTGTCGCCCCATAAGCGCTAAACTTAAGCAGAATTCCTTCTGGATTGCCGACGACTCGCCAGCTGGCCGAAAAGCTCTTGTTTCGGCATGCGATCGCCAATTCGAGCTTCCAAGATCATGCACCGGCCACAAAGGCATTCGCATCAAATTGCGCTAGGAGGAGATGTATGAAAGCCGCAGTCGTACCCGCCGTGAGCAGTTCCTGGCAGATCAAAGATGTTCCTCAGCCTCAACCGGGAGCAGGTCAAGTGCTGGTGAAGATGCGGGCAAGCGGCATCTGCTACACCGATGTGCACCAAACGCTTGGACACCTTCCCGGACAATTTCCTCGAATCCTTGGCCACGAGCCGGTGGGCGAGATTGTCGCCGCGGCTCCTGATGTGACCACTCGCAAGGTAGGCGACCGCGTCGGCTCGGCATGGATTCAGTCAACCTGCGGACGATGCGAATGGTGCCAGCGCGGCCGCAGGATGTTCTGCCCCTTTCTGAAGGGCACGGGGGGCGATGCGCAAGGCGGTCACGCCGAGTACATGCTGATGAACGCCGACGCTACGTACCTGATTCCCGACAAGGTTTCCTACGAGCAAGCTGCACCGATCTTTTGCGCCGGGTATACCGTTTATAGCGGACTCCGCTGGGCCGATCCGCAGCCGCACGAGCGCGTGGCCGTACTTGGAATCGGCGGGCTTGGGCACCTGGCGGTGCAATACGCGAAAGCTGCGGGCTTCGAGACCATCGCGATTTCGCACTCCCCCGATAAGGACAAGATGATACGCGAGCTCGGCGCGGATGAAATTGTTCGAGACGGAAAGAGCCTTTCCGGAGTGGGCGGCGCTGACATCATTCTCAGCACCTCCAACTCAACCAAATCCATGGTGGACAGCATTCAGGGTCTGCGCCCAGACGGCAGGTTCATCGTTATGGGCGCCGACGCGGAACCGCTTTCGATCTCGCTGATCGAGTTGCTCTTCAAGCGCATCAAAATCATCGGCAGCCAGCAAAATGGCCCCGAATATCTCTACGAAGCCCTGGATTACGTAGCTCAAGGAAAAGTTAAATCGATAATTGAAACCTACCCATTGGCCGAAGCTGTGAAGGCCTACGAGCGCGTTGCGGAGGGCAAGACCCGCTTCCGTGCCGTCCTCACGATGTAATCGCCAATCCGAGCAGTCACCGCCGGTTTCGAGCGGATAACGGGCTACTCTTACCTAATCCGGTAAGGTAAGGTTTGCCGACCACTCGGAAGGTAACGAGAGTTCGTAAACCAAGCCCGTTTATCGGGACTGGTCGTGGTCTGCTTCGGTCGATTTTGGGTCCTTCAAACCACGTCTGAGGTATTCACCAGGATTAGCCCTGACAACTCGCTTGAACGCCTTACTGAATGAGGCGTCGGACTCGTAACCGACCAATCGAGCGACTTCTGGGAGCTTTTTGTCACGCCGTTCAAGTAGCTGTATCGCCTTCTGCATCCGCCACTCGGTTACGTATTCCAGCGGCGTTTGTCCGAGTAGCTCTTTGAAACGTGCTGCGAATGCGGATCGAGACATTCCCGCCGCTTCGGCCAGGGAATCGACCGTCCAGGGTGTATTCACTTTGTCATGAATGGCACTCAGAGCAGCGCCTATTTGAGGATCGAAAATTGCACGAAGCCATCCTTTGTTGCGTTCCGGTCCCGACGCGATATGCGCCCGGAGTACATGGATAAACAGAACCTCGGCCAGTCGACTCGCGACGACTTCAGATCCCGGTGCCTGTTCTTCCATCTCTGACGCGAGCGCCTGCACTGTGGTGTGAAGAGCAAGCGTGCGAGCCTGATCGGCCTTCATCAAAATGAAGTTCGGCAATAACTG
>Ga0210396_10000070_pt1 | contig 188067 bp, 168 predicted proteins | sample IncBWH17OmetaG_FD_155466 | JGI IMG/M metagenome (GOLD analysis project Ga0210396, IMG submission 155466) | Forest soil microbial communities from Barre Woods Harvard Forest LTER site, Petersham, Massachusetts, United States - Inc-BW-H-17-O ... | reverse complement strand
GGCACTATATGGCGCGAACATTCCGTTCGATACGATTCTCAAGGGGAACCAGGCGACTCCGCCAGAGGCCAAGCCCTTCGTGAGTACTGTGGCCAAACACTTTGTGGCTGCTAAGAAACGCTATGACAACGTGCCTGAGGAGTGAAAGAAAAGGGGGGCTTGTTAGCTCCCCCTTTTGCACGCCGTGCATGAATGATAGATACCATCCGCTGGTTGAAGCCCGAGGCAGTAGCGCATATTGAGTTTCTCGAGTGGACCTGAGCGAGCAGGTTGCGTCACACCAACTTCCAAACGAGTATTGCGTACGTCCAATTTTTTCGGAACTACGCAGGGGTGCTTGCGGAATCCTTTGTTCCCGCTCGCCCTGCTGCCTTTTTGACGGACACTGCTTTCTTGACTGGTGTTGTCTTTTGGGTAATGCCTTTCACAACGACCGTCTTCGTTGCGGTCGTTGCAGCGGCAGCACGTAAATCCTTCTTTGCAGCTTTTCTGACTTTGGCCCAGCGGGCTTTCTGCGCGGCTGCCGGCTTCGCACGGACCTCTGGACTCATGGTGCGGCCTGGCGTGGTGTTCGCACCGAACGTTGCTGGATCGAAGCGGGTGGATTTGTTCGTTGGGCGCATTCCGGTGGGCCGACCTGGTTTCCGCTTGGCGAGTTCTGCGGTACCGCTTATAAGCACCCTCGCCTGCTCAAGCCGTGAGATCTCGGCGTCGAGCTGAGCAACTATTCCGTTTGTATTCATGTAGTCAAGGATAAACCAACCACCACCCACAAAAATTCAAAGGTTGAAGGAGAGCTATTTTGCGTCCTGAGGGAAAGCTCCAACTCGGTTATTTTCCACTGCCTAATGTGGAAGCGAGCAACATCGGCAAGATGCTCGCCTTCCCTGAAGATAAACCCATAACCGCTCTCGATCCTTGTGCCGCAACTGGGAAGGCGTTACTAGACATCACGCAGGCTTCCACGTTGTGTACGCGCTATGCCGTCGAGATCGATGCGAGACGTGCTCGGGAGTGTGCATCCAACGGCATCACTACTCTGCACTCTGACTTTGCCGACGTCGACGGCTCCGGAACCATGTCGATGGTGTACTGCATGTACCGCTATCTGGTCAGTGTAGGCAAGAGACTGGCAAAGAAGGAAACTGTCAGCTACATGAACAGCACGCCGGTGCTCGACCTGATCCGTAAGGTACGGACCGGACACCGCCCTGAATCTGAAATTACCCGGGTACTGCGCACATTCTCTGCCACGTACACCAAATCCTTCCTGCTTGGTTTCGCCACCGCCATCTTCAAACGGTTCGACGCCAACCGCACAGACCTTGAAGCAACCGCTTCGTCTCAGGCAGCAGGACTGATCCTTCGAGACGCCGCAGCTCTCGAGAACTAACGGAACCTGCATTTTCCAGACACCAATGTTTCACATGTAAACCCAGTGTTGCGCACACCGATGGATTTCAAGCCGGGCAGGAGCATGGCAACACCATATTCCTCCAGGCGCGCACTGCGCTTTCTGCAGGAAACTAGCTACCGTTTGGCGGCAGGCATGCTGTTCCGCCTGGCTGGAATTCGGCACCTTCGATTTCCAACCAGATGCGATGTCTCTTGACCAAGCCATAAGCCTGAAGATTATGTAGGTGGGTAATAAGGAGTTGCAATTGAGATTAAGTAAGTTGAGCTTTGGAGGAATTGCGCTGTCGGGTTTGCTTGTATCTATCAGCTATTGCGAAGCTATCGAAGATGCACCACGAAAACAATAGCCTTGAACTGGTCTCGGTTATGAAGGCGGGCGGTGTCTTCGAACCAGCAGGATGGATCTACGCGGCTATCTTCGTGATCGGGTCATTGCTTGTTATTTTGGAGGCTTTGTCAGCTTTGCACAAATAGACGCAAATGTGGCAATCGTCGAGGAAGTATCGACGCGATCAGTCGGTAGTCAGCCGGCCGTCGCGAGAGCGCAACCGACCGATTTAGCACAGAGATTGCCTCGTCGGCACAAGAACGGATTAGGAACGGTGTAACGATGAATCTACGAACTTATGCGAAATGGATCTTGCCCGCAGTGCTTCTGCCTCTAGTGAATACGAGGTGCCGCGGGGAGGAGACCGGAAAAGCGGCAGCAGCTAAGCTCAATTTCCCCTGGGGCGTGTCGGTGGACAACGCGGGCAACCTCTACTTCGCAGACAGCAACAACCATCGCATTCGCAAGGTGGTCTCAAGCACTGGCATCATCAATACCGTGGCTGGCACTGGCGAAGCCGGTTACAGCGGGGATGGAGCAGCAGCGCACAGCGCTCAACTCAATACTCCCTATGGCGTGGCGTTAGACAGTGCAGGCAACCTCTACTTCGCCGATGCCCGGAACGATCGCAGCCGCAAGGTGACTGCGAGCACCGGCATCCTCACCACTGTGGCAGGCACCGGCACAGTGGGTGACAGCGGGGACGGAGGAGTGGCAAACACGGCTGAGCTCGATATCCCTCCGGCGTGTCGGTGGACAGTGCAGGCAACCTCTACTTCGCGGACAGCAGCAACAATCGCATCCGCAAGGTGGCCGCAAGCACGGGCATCATCACCACTGTGGCTGGCACCGGCGCAGCGGGTTACATCGGTGACGGAGGAGCAGCAACCAGCGCTCAACTCAATACTCCCTTCGGCGTGACGGTGGACGGTGCAGGCAACCTCTACATCGCCGATACCAAGAACGATCGCATCCGCAAGGTGACTGCGAGCACGGGCATCATCGGCACTGTGGCAGCCACCGACACAAGGAGTGACAGTGGTGACGGCGTTCAACTCCAGATTCCGGACAGCGCAGGCGTGCCGCCGTCCGCCTCTCTCGCGCAGGACTTAGCCGGCCACTACTACCTTGGTGGAGTAACCGAGGTCGGCTCCGAGCTTCTCCTCAAATCCGACGGCACCTTCCAGTGGATGCTCACCTATGGTGCGATCGACCAGAGCGCCAGCGGCCACTGGCACCGCAGCGGCGACACGATTGTCCTCGATGCAGATCAGCCCAAGGCCACCGGTAAGCTCTACAGCTTCGACATAGCCCTCCCGTGGGACGCCGCTGCCGAAGAGGCCCTCCGTGCAAGCCAGGTGAGAGTCGCAGAGGATGAGATAGAGCGACGCTGTTCCTTCCTCTACCCTTCTTACCCTTCTGACATGCCGACGCACTCCGTCGATTACAAGCTGCCCAAAGCTGGGCTCGAACGACAGGCGCACGAATCGCTTGACAGGCTCGCCACGCTCACCACCGCTGTCGAACAGACAGCCAACGCTGCTGTCGCAGCGTGCCATACCGTCAACGATAGGCGCGCAGCACTCCTCAGAGCTGTCGACGCTTACCAGGCCGCTAATCTCCCTATGCCGAAGCTCACGCCACCCGCAACGCCTGCGGCCTGCGCCTTCCCCACGGTTACAGCTCCGGTAGATCGTGCTGACCCCAGTTCCTGGCGTCCCGGCCTCGCCGTCAATATTCGTACCAAAGACTCCGCCGAGAGGCTCAATGGCATCCCCGTCACCTTTGTTTTTGCTGATGGCGAACAAATTAAGCGGTCAACTGACGAACATGGCTATGCCACCATTGCACGCGACGATACAGCATCCCTCCGCGCCATCGCCATCGAGCGGCCCGAGGCTAACCTTCCTTCCGAAGAGATTGCTCTCAATCCATCCCGGGATCGTGTCTTTAACATCCAACTCGACCGCACCGCAATCATCGACGTTCCTCCTTTCGATCATCTCGTCCTTCAGGTTGAAGGCTCCAACCTTGTCTCTGAAAAAATCGGCGGCAGCTACTCCCGTCAATAAATGACTGCCTAGAAAATGCGTACTTATCAAGTACCTCATGACAATGAATTCACCCATCCGCTTGGTAAGCCCGCTCGGACGAGCTTCCTGAAACGCTATTGGCGCGGCGCGGCGCAAAGCGCTGTGCTCGCCGGGTCCGTCGCTTTCCTCTGCGTAGCCGCACTTGGCTCCACGGACTACGGCAGTCAGGAGCGGCAGGCCGCCGTAGATCCCTGGCTGGCGGCATCTTCTCCTACCCAGGCCTATCTGAGCGCGCGCGACAAGGCGATCGCTGTCGCCGAGTCGCCGGAAATCAACGACGAACGCGATCAGCGCGCGCCGGATGGTCTTCAGACAATGGTGCGGGCGCTGGTCGGACCCATCTGCGTCAAGGGCTTTCCTGCGCAGGGAACGAACCATCTGACGACCCTGACCAGTGAGATTGGTTTCGGCATGCTCGACGGGCTGACCGCGTCCTCTCTCGATGGCAAAACGCAATTGGTGGTGACGACGAAACCGCTGTTGCTGGCTTGGCTTGCCGAACACCAGCATTGGCAGAATAGTGCCACGGATAATCTGCCTGCGGATATTTCGAGCGCTTTCAAGAACGAGAACTTCTATATCCACAACTTATTAGACAAGCGCAGGCTCTGGTCGACAGCGTCACGCACCAATGATCCTAGCCCACAAGTAATGTACGATCGGCCGAGTGGGCGATGCAAGGGATAAGTCAAATCCATAACCTTATGCGTTTTCGATACATCAAATCAATTCTCAAGGGCGCAGGATTCTTTTCGTTGATCGGTCCGTTCGTCTGTGGCGTGCTGGTGTGCACGGCTATGGTTTTGCTAAGCAAGCCTGGTGTTTTCGACGATGGGTTCAAACCCAGTTGTACTGATCATGTATGCAGTCGCTTTTTCGTACCTATTCGGCGCGATGCCGGCGTTCCTTACTGGAATAGTCGTGTGCGCTTTCCAGCACCGATGCCGTTCACCTTTCGCGTTCATCGGCCTGTGTCTAAATGGCGCCAACAGCGACTGCCTTTGTCGTCTATGAGGCGGGCCTTGACCGGTTTTCTTATTCCGGAGTCGTACTTACTTCTATTGGAGCGATCCCTGCCTGCGTATGCGGAAGTCTCTGGTGGATATATCAACGATCTGCTCGCAACGGCATTGTCAACTTTGGGTAATGCGCACATAGCTGGCGCTCAATGCCCAGACTCAGCAACGTCACCGAGGTTGCTCAGGTAGTCCGACTCTGAAAGCCGCTTATAGCCGTCAAGCTGTGAGATGAAGGTTTCAGACCGCACCGTGTTTGCATAGACCAGCTTGATACCATTATGCCCGCCCTCTTTCGTAAAGGATTCAAGTTTGGTTTCTAAAAGCGAATTGAGCCGCAAGTCTGCGGCTTCATCGGAGCACAGAAACAAAATGTCCACTTCGTAGAGACCATTTTCCAGTTCAATGCTTGGCGACCAACGGACATAGATTTGGTCAATGGAGCCAGACAGGCGCTCTCCGCTTATGTTCTTCTTCAAAGCAGTCTCGATTGTCTCGAACAGACTGCTCGCTCGGATCACTAATTCGTTCGGCAGTGCAACTCGTGCGTAATAGCGCGAAATACAGCCCGCCAGATTCCGGGCGTTATTTCGGTAATCTTTATATCAGCTTTAGGTGCATGAGTCAGGCAGAGCGATCGCGGTACGAAAAAGCGCCTGTTTATATCGCATTCCAGCGCTGCAATGCTCGTAATCCCTAATACCGGCAGATGAAAGCGGCGCAGGGTTTTCCCCGTCGCTTCCGGGGAGTTCGCCTTATAGTGCTCAGTAGGGTTTTCGCAATGAGAAATTCGATATGGGGATCTCCCAACAAGTAACGCGAGACAACGGTACAAGACTGCGTGCAGACAACGGCAACGAACCGAGCAGCGAGTTGTTTGCGATACAGTGAAGCCCGCAGCAGATGGCGCTTGAGTGAGAAGTGTTGGCGGATCGGCCCGAAGTAGGAGAGGAATGCCTGCGTGCGATTTGGGTCACGAAAGCCGCGCATGCGACGCTCGCGTTCCCGCGTCGGTTGATGGCTGTTCTCCGCTCGGTTGTTTAGCCGGGCTGCCGCTTTGAGGAAGACGTGCTTCACGTTCGCAAGCTCTGCCATCTCGGCCTTGGCCGCCGGATAGCTACGCAACTGATCGGTGACAATCTTGCGCGGTACCGGGTTTGGAGCGCAGCACGCGCTTGAAGAAATGTTTGGCGGCTGCTTTATCGCGCCGCTTTTGCCCCAGGATGTCGAGTTCGGTGCCATGTTTATCGACCGCACGCCACAGCAGATAAGCCTCGCCGCGCAACGTCACAAACATCTCGTCAAGATGCCACGTGCTACCCGGCTTCGGTCGCGTCGCTTTTACGCGGTGATCCAGCCCCGCGCCGAATTTGTCGCACCAACAGCGGATTGTCTCGTAGGTCACAATCACGCCGCGCTCGAAGAGCAATTCTTCGATGTCGCGCAGGCTCAACTGGAAACGAAAGTACCAGCGCAACTGATGATGCTCGCTGGGAAACGGTGACCATGATAAAGCGACTTCGATCTCTGCATCACGCTATATTACCCGACTCGATTACCCGACTGGCCCAACAACCTGACAATGCCTTCAGAACACCAAATGGCTCATTTAGTGCCGAATTCGTTGCCCTTTCAGATCAACTCCTTGCCCATAAGATAGCCGCTCTGTGGCCGTAAGATTTGTGGACATGGGAGGAGCCGGTTGATACTCTCGGCGGAGTTCATTTCAAGGAGATTTATCGCATGTTGATTGAAGAGCTGGAAATGGTTGTTGCGCCTGAGAGCGCTGCTTCTTGGGCGGGTCTTGCAGCCGGCATAGCCGTTGGAATTCTGGTCTGCAGCTCGTAGCGCAAACTAAACGTTGTCCTCATTCATATAACGTCTGTATCACTCATTTCCAAGGAGAAACAAACTCATGGTACTTGTCGAAGAATTGGAAGCGGCAGTTGCACCAAGTATGGCGTGGGACGCCGTCGAAGGGTTTGGGATTGGTCTGGGGATAGTCATTGCTCTTGGCTGCTAACCTCAACCTCACAATTACACCGCGAATTCTAGGGATTCGCGGTGTTTCCTCTAAGCGGTATTTCTTTCTAAGTTGAGAGGGTGTTGCCATCTACCCCTACCGTAATCCCCTCGTTCAGATTGATCTCCCGCAGCCCGATCCTGAGACGAGGCTGGTTCTCAATCACGAAACCGGTCGATATGTTCGCATTGGCCCCCGTGAGCACGGGTGGCTTATTCGACTTGACGGCCAGGTCCATCTTCACGATGTCCCCGCTCTACTCGAGCAAGACAATGCATTTATCGAAGAGCTGTTCCGACGGTTAGCCGCCGCTAAACTGATCTGCTTCAGCGCGGAACCTGTCCAACTTCAGCCTGCCGCGCAAGAGGCTGTACCGGATAAGCAATTCCGGCGCTTCGAATGGACGCAATTCGGCCAAATGCGCATCAACATTGCTCGTGCCCATGTCCTTCTTGAAAAGATCGCCAGTCTGCGTTTCCTAAGTAGCAGACTCTTTATTGCGGCAACGGCATGGATCATCCTTCTCGGGCTCATTCTCGGCATCCGTCTGCTCCAGATCGCTAACTTAACAAACGTGGTGCAGCATTTTCCCTGGCATCCCTGGCAAGTGCTAAGTCTCGTATTTCTTATCTTCGCGACCACGGTGTTGCATGAAATAGGCCACGGCGTCGCTTGCACATACTTCGGCGTACCAGTCCGAAGCATGGGAATAATGTTGTATTATCTCCAGCCTGCAGCTTTTGCGGATGTCACAGATTCATGGCAACTTGGAAACAAATGGCATCGAGTGGCCGTCTCGTCCGCAGGTCTCTATGTCCAATCACTGGTTACAGCTTTTGCAGTTGCGATTGGGCTTGCGTTCCGCGCTGCGGGACACCGCAGCGATCTCCTTCTCATCTTTATTGCGATGAATCTTTTCACCATCGCGTTCAATCTGGTGCCGTTCGTCAAACTCGACGGTTATTGGGTTATCTCCACTATCGTCGCCGTCCCTAACCTTCGGGATCGCGCCTTAGAGTGGTGGCGGGTCTTTGCAATAGCGCTGATAACCAGACGAGTCATCAATGAAAAGGCGCTTCGATATAACGCTGTCCTCCTAATGACCCCTCTTGGACGGAGTCTGCTGGCATGCTTTGGCCTTAGTTCCACCGTCTTTGGCTCGGCGATGTGGCTTGGCGGGTTGGGCTTCCTATTCCGCAGCACCCGTTGGCTTGGCATCCCCCGTGGTAGAAGTTACTTTGCGGTAGGTGGCTTACTGCTGACCATCGGCATTGCTTTTGTAGTTCGCTCGGCACTCGGCCGCCGAAGATCGACGCCTGTTGCTTCGGCTACATTAAAGAATCCTCCGACGATGGTCGTTACTCATGCGATTAATCGCGATCGCATCGTGCGCCTCAATCCATACGTCTCCGTAGTGGACAATCGCGACGGCACGTTCGTTTTCGCTTGGTCATCAGTAGACCAGCTAGTCGTTCCAGGCTCCCCAAATATCTGGGACCTGCTGCCGGCCCTGCGACGAGGCATCAGCTTGCATGAGTTGGCATCAGACACCGCGGGCACGTTGGACAGTCAGATAGAGGAGATACTGCAACGTCTCTGGCATCTCAAACATCTGCGGTATGCCGCCGATTGGAACATTGAGGATGAGGAGGTCAGATATTCTCGGCAGCTTGGCTGGTTCAGCATGAACGTTGCGACGCGTGGTTCGGAGACGGCTGTGCTCTCTCGCCTTCAGAAGAAGTCAGTAGCAATTCTGGGGGTTGGCGGACTAGGAAGCCACATCGCATGGAACCTGGCGGCCTGCGGTATTGGAGAGCTGCACTTGGTAGATGGTGATAGCGTTGAACTCTCCAATTTGAACAGGCAGCTTCTCTACACTCCAGCTGACGTAGGTCGTTTCAAAGTCGAGGCGGCCGCAGAAAGACTGATGCACTTCAATCCCAAACTCAAGATACGAACCTCCCGCGTCTTCGTGAACAGTGTGAGCGATGTAATGAATGTGATAGGCGGAGCCGACTTCGTTGTGCGCTCGCTCGACACGCCACAAGAGGTGCAGATGTGGGTAAACGAAGCCTGTGTTCGTAAGAATATTCCATCCGCCGGAGCGGGATTTCTGGCGCAGGGAGCCATCGTTGGGCCAACGGTCATCCCCGGACTCACCGCCTGCCTGTTCTGTCATACAGCGCAGCAGCCTCCACGCATCGATCGTGGTGCGGGAGCGACGTTGGCGCCCGTCGTCACTATCTGTGCTGGCATTCTTGCTAACGAAGTGATCGCCTACCTCGGTGAGTCCGGTCAGCTACGAACCGCAGGAGGCATGCTGATATTGAATGCTCCCGCCTTTGAAACTCAATACCGGGAGGTCTCGCGCGACAACAACTGCGGGGTCTGCGGTCAGAAAGGAGTTGCAGTGTGATAAGAGCCCCTCGCGCGATCGTCCTTGGAGTTGTGATTGGCATGGTAGGAGCTTTAAGTCAGTTTTCGATTCTACGGCTTAACTCCTCTCAAACCACACCTCTTCGCAGCCTCATCACCTTGACGATCGCGGTCCTTAGTGGAACGGTCGCCGGAGTTTTTGAAAAAAAGGAGGCGCTGAAAGCAGCTGCCCTCATGGGGTTTGTTGCGGGCGTACTCGTCTCTTCTGTAGGCGTCAGCCTTCTGATCCGAAATCCAACCTTACTCGGCGATCATCCCTTCGCCTCTGCTGAGTCTGCTTTGACTTTTATGAGTTCTCTCATGGCAGGTGTCGTGATTAGCAGCTGGCTTATCTCAGGTGTTGCCGTCTTGGTGGCACTTCCATTAAGTCTTTCTCAACAAGCAAAGGATTAGCAATGACCCGTCATAGCCGTACTCTCGGACAACGCCTTAGCTTTCTAGCACTCGCACTCTTAGTCGGTGCCCAGTCCGCTTTCACGCAGAGCCCGTGGCAGAGCATCTTTCGTTTCGCCGGATTAGCTATTCTTCTATGGGCTCTTGCGTTATTGATTAGCGCACGCTGGGGCGGTGGCAAGCCATCTAATTCGCTTGGCCCACATCGCTTCTAGAGCTTACCTCGGTGTACGAATCAACTGTGCATAACGGAATGGCTGTGCCAACGCGCCCATAGAGGGCAAATAACAGACGCTAGTTCGACTTACGCGCTTATCTGTTCCGCGAGGATGCTGCATGAACACCAACACAATCGTCAGAGAGCAAACTATTCCTCTGAGTCAGTGGGGCCGCGTGATTAACGTATTTTTCAACCCCTCTCGCACTTTTTCCGACCTGCGGCGCAATCGAAGTTGGTGGCTGCCTTTCCTCTTGACCATCGTCTGTAGCTATACCTTGACGATCTCGGCAGCAGCCAAAGTCGGATTCCACCAAATGACCATCAACGCTATCAATGCGGATCCGACAAGCTCGGCTCGCGTAAATGAAGATGTTCCTCCCGAACAGAGAGAGGCGACCATTGATACTGCTGAGACGACGCTGAAAGTAAGCACATTTGTCACACCAGCCCTCGTTCTGCTCTACAACGTCATTTATGCCCTTCTACTTTGGGTGGGTCTCATTGTCGCAACGAACGCGAGCACCGATTTTGCATCCATTTTTGCTGTCTTACTCTATGTCGATCTAATCCAGGATATTCGAGCTATCGGGTCTACTGTTGTCCTCTTTTTGACCACAGATCCACATTTTTTCAATATCCAGAACGCACTCGGTACGAATCTTGGATTCTATCTCGACCAGAACTCTTCTAACTGGTTACGAGCTTTATCGGAATCACTGGACGTCGTCACCATCTGGTATCTCCTATTGATAACTCTAGGTTGCTCAATCGTGGGGAAGATTACGCGTGCGTCTTCAGCTGCTGTTGTTTTCGGCTTATGGTCGCTGATTGTCATCGCCAGGGTGGCATGGGCAGCTCTCAGCTAAAGTTTAGCCGACACTATATTCATGAGGAGATTATGAAGATATCGATGATTGGTCATAGCAGCGTGCTGATCGAGACCGAGGGGCTTCGTATCCTGACCGACCCATTTTTTGGGTTGCGCGGCAACCTTATATACTCACGGCCTAAACCGCCATCCTGCAAGCGAGAAGACGTCGCCGATGTCGATCTCGTGCTGGTATCGCACAATCACTTTGACCACACAGACCGTGCTTTCTTTCGTTCTCTTCCGCCATCCACTCCTGTCATCGCGCCCTCCAAGACCTCCTGGGTGACGAGAATTAAAGGTGGCCGTAACGTGATTGGTATTGCGCCGTGGCAACAGAAGACGTTTGGTGAAGTCATATTGACGGCCGTGCCCGCGTGGCATAGCACCATCACACATGGCTTCGTTATTGAAGCCCAGGGAAAGAGGATCTATTTCGCTGCGGACACATATTATGCGCGTTTTATGCAGCGGATTGCGCGAGAGTTCAAGCCGGATATCGTGCTCATGCCCGTAACAACGTATCGCGTCCCATTGACCATGGGAGAGAAAGGTGCTCTCGCTACTACTCGCATTTTATCCCCCAAGGTCATTATTCCTATTCATCTCGGGATCGAACCGCGCTCTCCGCTGATGCGAAACTCTCAAACGCCGAAGCGGTTCGAAGAAAGACTTCAGAAAGAGGGAATCACGACTAAGGTAGCATTGCTAAGGGAAGGTGAGAGTTGGTCCGACTCTCCTTAAGTTGAGATGTGAAAATGTGATCAAGGAAGGGGTCCCTCAGAAACGGTTCATAATCGCTCAAAACACCAAATGGCCCATTTTGTACCGAATCGTTGTCATACCCCTATCTGTTCCGACAAAACAAACGGATATAAGCGGATTCTAAAATGACGTTTGGCGACCAGCAAAAAAGTCGATGTATGCCCGCATCGCTCAAATAGCAGCGGACAGAGAAAGAACGAGCACAGAGACGTCCAGTACAGCCTCTTTCAAATAAAGCATACGGAATCCTGTGATGAGACAGGCTCTTCTACTCTAGAGTTGCGGTCTTCAGTAGTGCGCAACACGTCAAGGTCGAAGTGTATCGCGGCTCCCCAGGGATTGCCTGTGTATCCGTGGTCATCATGGAAGGCAAAGTGCACAGACATCCCGCCCACATTGTCATTATGGAAGACAGCACTTTTATTACGATTTGGCTCATCCGCAATGTGCCCAGCCATACCATACGCTTTCAGCCACTGCCAGCCGTAGGTGGTAAACCGGCCCGGCCGGAGCGCATTGAAATGGCAAGGCGTAAGGTTATCCGCATAAATAATCAGATTTACGGCAGATTCGTTCAGGTAGAAGCTTATGACATTGGCATGGGTGAAGCTGGTGCCAAATCGTTTATTCAGCATGCCGAGCAAAACCTCTTCGTCCTTTCGATTGAGTGGGCGACGATCTGTTCCATTGGAATCAAAAACTGAAGATACGCCACTATGACGAGCCATCCTCAGGATACGCAAAATCGCGGGCTGTTTTGGAATCATGTCAACGTGCATCGTCTCTACTCTCCCCCCATAAACGTAAGTTCACAGGTACTCCCAGGCTCCAGCACGATTGGCCTACGAATAGAGTCGAGTCCATGCAGATATCTCGTATAGTGCGTTAGCATAATGCCTCCAGAGACTGCTCAATTGTTTCGAAGTGACCCTACCCGCAGAATGAGTACTCCGTAACCAATCAGAAGTTCCGTCCATTCTTTCCAGTCCGTTTCATGCTTTGGTATGTAGTCGTAACCGGTGGATTGACTTCACTTGACTCAAACAGCTGCTCTTGCAGCCTATTGGCGATAGCTGCCCCCATCAATATCTCTTATGGCTATACGATCACTATCTTTTTTCTAGTTGTGTGCTCTGGCCGATACAGCGACGGAGTGCATTCGGTAGAGCTACCTCATCACGCCTTTGATCCTGCCAATCTAGGCACTCTGCCCGATGGAGCTCTTGCTGGAACAATCGTTCCGAATTCCGGCAACATTGCGATTGGAACTGAACTGTCGAAGAACGGGTACTGCAAGGGCGGATTCAAAGATCAGGGAATCCTCTTTGAACCGAGGTTTGGCTTTGCTTATGACGTAGACGCAATGACAGCAAAGCGAACGAGAGCTCAGAATGAAGCGGATGGATTTTGGACGAGTACGGTGAAACAATGCCACGCGGCAAAGCGTGCGGCGAGGTGTTTGCGATAAAGCGAAGCGCACAGAAGATGTCGCTTGAGCACGAAGTGCTGCCGGATCGGGCCGAAGCTCGACAAGAAAAACCTTGGGTACGCTCAGTAAGTCGGAAGCCGCATCGAGTTCTGCGCCTTGCTGATCGACCGCTTGCAATAGCATGAAATGGCCATATGCGTTGTGCGCCGCGCACTATCTAAAGAGATTGCACTCGTGGCCATAAGAAAAATTTATCGGACAACGATCGTTACTATCCTTGAGGACATCATCGCATTGTCTGTACATCTGCTTTCAAAGCTTTGCTTTGATGTGCCTTTTTGCTGCGGCTGGAATGTACCCGCAAGCTAAATTGGTGTCTACCTGTTTCGTTCCTATATTTGTGCCTTCGTCACTTTTCGGAACCTAATGACGCATTTTGAAAATGAGTATGACAACTTTGAGGAGCTTATACATGAAGAGATTTCTTGGACTAGTGTTGGTGCTGCTGTCGGTGACGGCGCTTAGCATTGGTCAGGCAGTATCGGTGAATGGAGGTGCGATTCAGGGTTCGATTACTGATTCGACGGGAGCCGTGGTTCCGAGTGCAACGGTGACGATCAAGAACACGGAGATGGGCACAACCCGTGCGATTACGACGGATACGTCGGGCTATTACAGCATTGGACCTCTGATTCCGGGCAACTACACGGTCACGGTGACTGCGACTGGATTTCAGCGGCTTTCGGTGAATACGGTGGTGAAGACCGGAACGGTAACCGCTGGAAGCTATAAACTTTCGATCGGCCAGTTGAATGCGACGGTCGAGGTGAACGCGGGCGCGGTGCAGGTGAATACCGACCAGGCCGGCGTCTCCGACGTTATTACGCGTGAGCAGATTGAATCGCTGCCGATTAACGGGCGCAACGTTCTGGATGCGGCGCAGCTGCAGCCGGGCGTGATTCTGCAAAGCGGGGACAACTTCGATCCGACGAAGGCCGGATATTCGGCGATTTCGGTGAGCGGAGTATCCGGCCGTACGACGCGTATTCTTCTCGACGGTCAGGACGTGACCGACGAGAACGTGGGAACGACGCTCTTCAACATTCCGACCGGCGCGGTCGACGAGTTCCAACTAAATCGTTCGACGCAGGACGTCTCGGGCGAGGTGACCTCGACCGGCCAGGTTCTGATGTCGACACGTTCAGGCACGAACGCCATCCACGGGCAGGGCTTCTACTACTTCCAGGACCACCGCGCAGGCTTTGCGCGCACGACGAACGGCTTCGATGCGCCGTTTCAGCGCAATCAGTTTGGCGGCAGCGTTGGGGGTCCGATCATCAAGAACAAGCTGTTCTTCTTCGGCGCGGTGGAGCGAGTGAAGCAGGACGAGCTGGCCTCGGCGACGACGAGTCCGATCTTCTCGGCGATTCAGAGCCAGTATCCGTTCTCTCCGTCGCCATTCCGCGATACGTACTCCACGGCTCGCCTGGACTGGAACGGACCGAAGGGAGCTCACTTCTTCGTTCGCGGTGTTTACAACGTGAATGCCGACACCTCGAACTTCACACAGCTGTACTCGCTATACAAGACGCGTAACAACACACCAGCGATCGTGGGCGGCGTTGACTTCATCACTGGCCGGTTCACGCACTCCATCCGTGGCGGTTATGAGAAATTCCATAACATCCTTGAGGACGGAACCGGAGGGATGTCTTCGATCTACAACCCGCTTCCTAATGTCGGCGGAGGAGTAACGCTGTATGACACGGTGGACAACTTCTATGCCGGCCCGAACTACCTTGCTCCGCAGGGAACGTTCCAGTCGGACAAGCAACTTCGCTATGACGGCACCTGGACGAAGGGCGCGCAGACGCTGAAGTTCGGCGCGAGCGTGAACCGGATTCTGGGCGGCGGCTTTGCGGAGTTCTACGGCGCTTCGCTTTTCACGAGATTCAGCTCGGCGAACCTGCTGGATAACTGCGGCGGTGTGACCGGCGCTGCTCCGTGCCCCGGTGATCCAATCAACGGTTATTCGGCGCGCTACTTCACGCTGGGCAACGGCAACGGGTTCTTTACCGAGAAGCCGGGCTTCGGCCTGAAGGGCGGCGGCCAGGAAGACTGGCGTTCGGGCGCCTACATTGCAGATACGTGGAAGGCGACATCGTACCTGACACTGACTGCCGGGGTGCGCTGGAGTGTCGATACGGGGCGTGCGAACCAAGACGTTCCGACTCCGCTATGCTCAAGCGTCGATCCTTCGATGCAGTTCCCGGGCTGCACAGGCAACACGCCTCTCTTTGATCAGTTCCAGCAGGGACTGGGCAAGAAGACGCACCAGCCCTGGGCCAACTTTGGTCCGCAGGTCGGGTTTGTGTTCAGCCCCGGAGACCACAAGACCTCGATCCGCGGCGGCATGGGCATCTTCTACGAGAGCGATGTGTTCAACAACACGTCGAACGCCCGCAGCTCGGTCGTGAACGTGAATGGCAACTACTGGAACGACACACGCGTGTGCGGCGGCATCAATGTCGTTACGCTTCCAGACGGAACCAACATCACCTCGGTGGATGGCGTCTCGCTGTCGACGATCTGCAGCCAGCCGATCGCCCAGGCAGCACCGCAGATTGCGAAGCTGAAGTCAATCTACCAGGCAGCCTCGCAGACCGGTGGACCAAATCCTTCCTACATTGGTTCGAACGGCGGCGGTTTGTTTGCGAACGGCATCTACGGCGCCCCGTTCGTCAGCCCCTACTCAATCCAGTTCAATGGTGGAATCCAGCGTGAGATCGCCCGTGGAACGATCCTGAGCGTGGACTATGTGCACAACGCGACAATCAAGGTTCCTCTGCTGATCGATGTGAACCACGTCGGTGCCGCGCGTTACCTGAACAAGGCTGCCGCGCAGGCGGCGATTGCGGCAACAACGGCTCAATTTGGCTGCTCGGGCGGAACGTCGGCTGCTGCGATCGACTGCGTGATCGACAACGGCGGGTCCATCACGGATTTCGCTGGCAACGGCCTTGACTCGCTGAACCAGATTACCGGTGGTTATGCGGCTTCGAATGCCGGCATTCCTCAGGTGGCATTTGGCGGAGCGAACCCGAACGTCGGTACGGGTCTGTTCATCCTTCCCGTGGGGCGATCGGCGTATGACGCTCTGCAGGTTGTGCTGAAGCAGCAGATCTCGCACCCGATGCCGGGCATCAACAGTTCGGTGTTCCAGATGTCGTACTCGCTGTCGCAGATCGTGAACCCGATCAGCGGCTCGAGGTCGGGCGACCAGTTCTTCACCTCGTATCCGTACGACAACGACGATCCGAACCAGTTCATGGGACGGTCAGAGCTTGACCACACGAACCAGATCAGCTTTGGCGGCACGCTTGCGGTGAAGTATGGTCTGAACGTTGGCATGCAGGGTCACTTCTATTCGGCCGGCGCAACATCGCTGACGCTGGACAACACCTCTGGCGCTCCGGGCGAGATCTTCCGCACGGACGTGACGGGTGACGGTACGACGGGCGACCTGGTTCCGGGAACCCTTCCGGGTGCTTACATGCACGATGTGAAGGGTGCGGGTCTCGAGAAGCTAATCAGCAACTACAATTCGACGCACGCGGGTCAGCTGACTCCGGCCGGTCAGGCTCTGGTGAACGCAGACCTGCTGACACCGGCGCAGCTGAAGTCGCTGAATGCGGTGCAGCAGTCGATTGCGGATGCTCCTCGCAACCCGCTGAATAACCCGGCGTTTCGCTCGTTCGACGCACAGCTCTCGTATCCGATCAAGCTGAGCCGGATTCGCGAGGGCGTGAGCCTGGTTCCTACGGTGGCGATGTACAACGTGTTCAACATGGCCAACTTTAGCCGGTTGGCAGGTGTGCTTGCCCAAGGCAGCGGACCGGGAACGACGGCGAACTACCTGAACGGACCGAACAATGCCGAGGTGCAGAATGGTCTGCGCACGCAGCGTGGCTCGGGAACGTTCTCATCAGGCGCTCCTCGCACGACGGAGTTCCAGTTGAAGCTAAACTTCTAACTTGCTTGATTCCTCCGGTTAGATGAATGGCGGAGAGCGATGTGCTCTCCGCCGCTTTGGGGTGGATGGATACTGTATGTGCCTGAGCAACCATCCACTCTTGCCTTTGCCTATTCCCTAGGAAATTACTTCTGTGAGACACGCGCGGCAGTAAATAATGTTCTTACTCCAAAAGATAGTTTTAGCCGTAAGAAGTTTCAGGCCAGGTGGGTTCTGATTTCCAATAACAGACAAGTGACCTTCACCCCTGTTCGTCACGGAACTCAACTTGGCAGACCGGCTCTGTGAAGGAGCCGGCATTTTTCAGTGAGCGATGGCGATATCCTCCCACAACAAAACGCCAGTTGTAGACTACGCTTCCACCAAGTCAAACGAGCCTGCGCAAGACGGTGCAACAGCCACCACAAAGGAACAGGAGCTGCGCCATCGGCTCGTCGATTCAGGCTGGTGGAGTGGAAGAACCGGCTGATCGATACCTCGCGGCGTAATCCGCTGTTGTACTACCGAGCAACGCGCCTCATGCTTCCGGTGTCCGCCCCGCCCGCGCTTCTTATCACACTGCTGTCCGGCAAGAGCGTATCGGCTAGTCCTCTGTTTCCGGAAGGGGCAGTTCCTGACGCATTGAAGGATGTACGCCGCAAGGCGCGTGAGAACACCGAAGAGAAGGGTCTGTCGACGCTGTACCTGACCCTCGGCCTTGCCACATGGTCTATCGGCGATGGCGGACGCGCGCCCGAGGCTCCTGTGCTTCTCTACCCGGTAGCCTTTGCGGAAAAGGGACAGAACGCCAGCACAACGACGCTTACCATCACAGGCCCGCTTCGGATCAATCCTGTCCTGCTCCACGTTCTGAAGCAGGAATTCGGTGTGAGTATCGGCCAGAACGACATCGATCCCGAAGGTACACCGGAGGCAGCCTTCACGAGGTTGACCAACAAGGCCGATGCCGTGCGTGGGTTCCGCATTGATCCCTTTGCCGTTATAGGTAACTTCTCGTTTCAGAAGATGGCGTACGAGCATGGGTACTGACAGCGATACCATCAGCAATCCGGCATCGATTTCGCTGTAGCCTTCGATTCCGATGAAGCGAAGGGGCAGTAATACGAGCAGGACCACGTAGCAATAGCAGGTGGCGATCGGGAGGACCTGAACACCCACGAATCGTGGATAGCGAAAGAAGGACAGGTCCAGCATGGGTCGGTCGACGCGGGTTTCGATCACGACGAAGGCGCAAAGCAACGCGGCCGCAGCCGTGAGCAATGTTAGAACCAGCGGGTTCGTCCAACCGCTTGCAGGAGCATGGATTACGCCGAAGGTAAAAAAAGGATAATGTTGCGGTGAAGGCAAGCGTGCCCGGCCAGTCTAGCCCCGCTGCGTGGGGGTCTCGTGACTCCCGCATGCGTTGGTGTTCCAAATATCAGTGCTAAGACTCCGATAACAGCACCAGGCAGAAAGATCGAGCGCCAGCCGAAGGGTCTCTATCAGAAAGCCAGCAAGAATCGGACCGAATGCGAGACCGACACCGAAGGTCGTTCCCAACAAGCTGAACGCCTGTGTTCGTGCAAGGCCTTCGAACTCCTGAGCGAGTGCCGCCGATCCACCGGATAACGCGGCGGCTGCGGCGACGCCCTGCACGCCTCGCAACAAATCCAGAAATAGAACTGAAGGAGCAAAGTCAGCGCCAGCGAAATTACTACGAAGAGCGCCACGCCAAAGATAAACAATCTCTTTCGCCCGAACTCATCGGCGAGGGCACCGGCTGCCATCAGAAGGCTGCCGAAGGTTAACATGAAGGCGTTGGTGATCCAGTTCAGCGCGATCGGGCTTCCACCCAAATCGCGACCGATTGCGGGGGTTGCTACTGCGCCTCCCGAAAAACTGAGCGGCAGAACGAGGGCCGCCATGCACACTGAGAACAGAACAACCCCCACCAGTGTGAACGGGACGGGAAATGGGTTGAACAGCTGTACTCATCGCCCGTCCTTTTTGGTGATCTCTATATACCGTGCTATCTGATCTCCCCGAAAACTGCCTACCCAGAGAGAGCGCCCTACAAAGATAGCTCCCGTCCCGCCACCGAAGTGCTGATCCCCACCACGCAGCAGTAGATGGCTGGTCAGGTCGTTAGGATCAATCTCGATGACTGTGAATCCCATTGCGCAGGTGACATGCCGAGCCTCGCAGCCGAAGACATTTGCCGGGATCGCGTTTTGGCCAGTAAGCAGTAAGGTCCCGTGTTCGGTCCATCGAAGATTATCAGGCAGGAAGTCAACCACGATGCTTTGGGGAGCGCTCATTCCGTCCAGAGAGAATTTCCATAGCCTTCGAGCAGACCACTCGGAGACATAGAGCCAACGACCATCTGGAGAAACTTCCACTCCATTAGCGCCGGAAAGAGGATGCGTTACCGCGGGCTGCCAGCCGGCCTTAGGCGACCAAGCCAACACGTCTCCGGTTACCATCCCCGCAGCAAACTTCTGCAAGAATATTGCCTGTTGTCTTTCCGGAACAGAAGAATCCTGCCTGGCTGTAGCAGATGACCCGCATACGAGCAACACCATCCAGCAGGAAGATATTCCCCGCTCCATCCATAGCAACGCTTATCGGCCTAAACTGTGCGTTAGTAGCTAAGATATTGTCACCCGAGTATGCACTATTTCCATTGCCCGCAACCGTGACAATCGTGCCTGTAGCCGCGTCTATCTTCCGAATCCGCGAATTGCCCGTATCAGCAATGAAGAGGTTACCGGCACTATCTATCGCAGCTCCTTGAGGTCCATTGAGCAAAGCGCTGCCGGCTGGACTTCCATCACCAGAAAATCCAGCGTTATAGTTGCCGTTTACTGGAATACTATTTTGGTTATTCCCTGCAATAATATATATATTGCCAATTGTTTTCCCCGAGCAGAAGGGTCCACTGGATACCGCGCAGACTACTCGGACGTTGTTGAATAAACTATCAATTACATAGATATTTCCTGAACTATCTAATTTGAAATCTCCGTCATCGATCTGAGCCTCTTTCGCAGGCCCAGAATTACCCAGAGACTCCCCTGTATACGCGGAGACCCCGACCCCATTACCTGCAACTGTACTGATAATCTTCGTTGAATTATCAATCTTACGGATGACACCGGCAGAGCTATCCAGGACATAAACATTACCTCCTGAATCCGTGTCCACCGCGTGTGGAGAATATAGCTGTGCATTTAATGCAGCACCTCCGTCGCCGGAATTTCCTCGAACACCGGTCCCTGCAAAGGTATTGATAGTGTGGTCCTGCACTTCAGCTTGTACAGTAAAGAACACCGGATTGCTGGCAAGTCCGCCTACGCTAACGACGACATCTCCAGAAATCGCCTGGTTCGGAACGGAAACGACAATGGTCGTATCTGTCCAACTGGTAACGAAAGCAGATTGTCCACCAAAGGTAACCGATCCATTGGCTTGACTTGCTCCGAAGTTAGTACCGATAATCGTAACCGCAGAACCTACAGATCCAGAAGTGGGAGAAAGCTGAGTAACGTTAGGTGGTGGGGCGCTTATACTGATATTAATGGAGTTGGAATCAGTCGAAGTATGGTTCGTATCTCCGGACCACGATGCTGTGATCGTATGGGATCCTGCGGCCAAAGTGCTAACCACCAAGGTCGCTGTAGTTCCGCTGATGGGCGCTGTACCGATCGGGACACTTCCATCATAGAACGTGACTGTTCCTGAAACTCCGTCCGAAACGAAGGCGGTGAATGTGAGCAGATCTCCGTAAAGTGGTGAGGTACTAGACACCGATAGACCTAATGTCACTGAAACCTGTCTTACCATCAAAGGAGCGGAGACTCTTACCGTGTTGTAATCCAGGGTATCACTTGGAGTGAAGGTAACTGAGAGTGCCTGTAAGCCGGCGTCGAGCACCGTTCCATTCGGAGGTGCATAGACGAACGTGCCGGGAACATCTGCAATCGCATCCAGTTGTGTTGCATTCAGGGAAGTCCCATAAGGAATGGAAGCGACTGCTTTACTGCTGTAATCTATTTTACGGATGCAATTAAGCCCATTATCAGCAATATATAAATTATTTTGCGCGTCAAAGGCCACGGCGGTCGGATAATGAAGGCTAGCATTAATCGCATAGCCACCATCGCCTGTGTAATAGAAAGGTGAGCTCATTGATGTGCTATCACCAGTAACCGTAGTGATAATACCCGTTGAAGCATCTACTCTGCGAATACGACTAGTGTCTGTATCAGCAATGTAGATATTGCCAGCCGGGTCCACAGTTACACCAAAAGAAGCGGAGAGACCAGTATCCGTCGCCAAGTCCCCATCGCCAAAATAACCATAGAGTCCATTGCCGGCCACCGTGGTGATTACTCCAGTGGCCGCATCGACCATTCGAATTCGGTTATTTCCTCGGTCAGCAATATAAAGGTTATCGACAGTATCCAGAGCAAGTCCCTGCGGGCCAGACAGTGCTGCACTAATAGCCGGCCCACCATCACCCGAGAACCCTATCGCGCCCGTGCCAGCTATGGTAGTTATGGTTCCGTCAGCGGCCGACACCTTACGAATACGGCTGCTATTCGCATCTGCAATATAGATATTTCCTGATCTATCCACCGCGACATGAGTTGGGAAATTGAGTTCCGCATTAATAGCGGCTGCGCCGCCGCCGGCATATCCTGCTATACCATTGCCGGCTATCGTTGTAATAATCCCGGTCGTGATGTCAACTTTACGCACTCGATTGTTGTAAGTATCTGCAACATAGATATTGCCAACAATATCCAGAGCTACTCCGTATGGCTGATACAGCGCTGCACTCGTTGCGGCTGCTCCATCACCTGAATCGCCATAGGTTCCATTCCCTGCGATCGTAGTAATCACTCCAGTAGAAGGCATCACCTTCCGAATTCGACTATTGTTTGTATCCGCAATATAAAAGTTCCCAGCGGTATCGGTTGCAACATCCAGTGGGCTGTAAAGTTGTGCATCAATGGCAGGACCTCCATCGCCCCAGTAGTCTGGGTAGCGATTCCCGGCGACTGTAGAGATGTAGCCGACTGGAGAGGAGATCGTGGTATCGCCTACGGGCAGCCAGGCAATCGCGGGATCCGCAGCAAGCACGATCTGTGTAATTGTGCTTGAAATTTGTGTGGTTACACCTGAGTGGTTTACGTCTCCCTGCCATTCAGCGGTAATGGTATGACCGCTGGTTGATAACGTGCTCGTGGTTAGGGTCGCTATGTTATTTATTACCGGAACTGTAGCGATTACAAAGCTCTTGTCAAAAAAGGTGACATACCCATCGGTATCTCCATCGAACGTTGCTTGAAAGGTGACCGGTTGGCTATAGAACGATGGCGTACCTGATGTGGTCAAGGTCAGATTGCTTGCATCAGATTGCATTTCTGCAGCGACGTTAACAGTGACGGAGTTGGAAGTAGCAGAGGAGTAATTAAAGTTCCCGGGCCAGCTTGCAGTAATCGTGTGGGAACCGGGCATAAGAGAACTGAGTGTCAACGTGCCCGTGGTGCCATTGATCGGAGCAGTTCCGATTAGGGTGGAACCATCGTAGAAGGTAACCTCCCCAGTGGTTCCACCGGATATAGTGGCTGTAAATGTGATGGGATAGGAATAAAAGCTGGACGTGTCTGATGTGGATATACTTAGAGCTGCAGCGCCTTGTGTGACTATAAGTGGCACCGTCATGGCTACCAGAGAATAGGTTGTATCGGTTGGCGTAAAGGTAAGCGACAAGGTCTGCAACCCCGTACCGAGTACGCTTCCAGCCGGCGGCGTATAGGCGAAGGTCCCGGGCACACTAGCTACCGCATCCAATTGTGCTGCGCCTAGTGGGGTTCCAAAAGTAAGCGCGGCAAGCTGATTGTTCTGGCCGAATTTCCGAATGCGATTATTTCCATAATCGTTAACATAAACGTCGCCGAAAGTATCTGTGGCTACAAATGTGGGACCTAATAATTGCCCCTCAGCGGCAAGACCTCCGTCGCCTGAATACCCCGGTGTGCCATTGCCTGCCACAGTACTGATAATTCCTGTAAACTCATCGACCTTACGAACACGCGCATTCCCATAGTCGGCTATATAAAGATTGCCGGCGGGATCTAAGGAAACGCCAAAGGGATTGGAAACGGTTGTATTTATCGCTAGGTCACCATCACCGAAATATCCATAGAAACCGTTGCCGGCTACCGTGGTGATGATGCCGGTGGAAGCGTCGACCCTGCGAATGCGCGTATTCCCATAATCCGCAATAAAGAGATTGCCGGCACTGTCCACAGCAAGACCGTAAGGAGAGGAGAGTTGTGCATTTACTGCCGCTCCACCATCACCAGAGAACCCTTGCGTATGCGTGCCGGCTATGGTCGAAATGATTCCGGTAGAAGCTGTGATTTTGCGAATACAATTATTGCTGCTATCGGAAATATAGATATTTCCAAGAGTATCGACCGTAACAGCAACTGGAAAATTCAACACTGCATCGGTCGCCAACCCACCGTCACCGGAGAAACCTGCTGTTCCATTGCCGGCTATGGTCGTAATGATTCCGGTGGAAGCTGTTATCCTGCGAATACGATTATTATAAGTATCAGCGATATAGACGTTCCCTGCGGAATCTACTGTCACACCATATGGCTCATAAAGTGCTGCACTGACAGCAGCACCTCCGTCACCGGAGAATACAGCAGATCCATTACCGGCTATCGTTGTGATGCTTCCAGTAGATCGAGTCAGCTTGCGAATACGTAAATTTGCCGTATCTGCAATATACAAATTGCCCATCGCATCTGCAGCAATACCGTTTGGAAAATACAATGCAGCGTTGATGGCTAGTCCACTGTCGCCGGAGAAACCCGGATTACCGTTACCTGCGACTGTGGTGAGTATAGAACCCGTAATCGTCGAGTCGCCAACAGGTTGCCAAGTAATTGTGGGTGCAACGACCGGTGCCGAAACGATGTTGAGAGTAATCGTGGCCGAGATGGAACTGTAGTCGGCCGTGTCCGTCGGCGTGAAGGTTGCCGAGAGGGTCTGCGTTCCCACTGCAGAATACACAGCACCTGCTCCCGGCGAATAGACAAAGGTTCCGGGTACATTGGCCGTGGCATTCAATTGAGCTGCGCCGAGTGGAGTCCCTCCTGCCACCGTTGCAGGATTCGGCCAGGTAATGACCGGTGCGGCCTTGTTTACGACCTGAATAATTGCACTGGAGGCCGCTGGAGGGTTATTCGCATCGCCCAGCCATGCTGCCGTAATCGTATGCGATCCTGCTGCCAATGAACTGATCGTCAATGTTGCTGTGGTGCCGGAGATCGGTGCGGAACCGATCGCTGTAGACCCGTCATAGAAGGTGACTGAGCCTGTGGCTCCGCTGGAGATCGTTGCAGTAAAGGTTAGCGTATCCCCATAGTTCGAAGAAGGATTTGATGTGGCAACAGTCAATGTTGCCTGGCCCTGGTTGACATCCAGAGGCACCCCCACAGTGACCGGATTGTAGTCTTGCGTGTCTGTTGGGGTAAAGGTGACCATCAGCGTCTGTAAGCCAGCAGGCAGGACAGTACCAAGCGGCGGTGTATAAGAGAATGTCCCAGGGACGCTGGCTGTCGCGTTCAATTGCGCGGCACTTAACGGAGTCCCATACGTGATGGAGGCTATGGCTTGATTTTGGAGGGCAACCTTGCGGATCGAACCGGGTGAGGAATTTTCAGCAATATATACATTACTGAAGGAATCTACGGCCACGTCCGTAGGATTCAGGATCGATGCGCCTGCGGCAAACCCACCATCGCCTGAGTGACCCCACACACCATTGCCGGCGACCGTGGATATGATTCCCGTTGAAGCATCGACCATGCGAATGCGATAGTTATATTCGTCTGCGATATAAAGATTGCCAGAAGAATCGAAAGAGAGAGCGAATGGCTCGTAGAGGGCTGTATTCGTTGCCAGATCGCCATCACCGAAATAACCAAAGAGACCGCTACCTGCTACGGTAGTGATGATTCCGGTTGACGCATCGACCCTGCGAACACGACTGTTCGCGGTGTCTGCAATATAGAGGTTGCCAGCGACGTCCACTACGATACCACCTGGATAGTTGGAGATCTTCGCACTGGTCGCTGGGCCTCCGTCGCCTGAATAACCTGCGACGCCTGTACCGGCTACAGTCGCGATGGTTCCAGTTGAGACCGTAATCTTGCGAATGCAGTAGTAGTCAGAAAGATAGAGGTTGCCCTGAGCGTCCACCGCCAAGTACTGGATATAACCGATAGCTGTGTTAGCCGCGACACTGCCGTCCAGATAGCTTGTTGCATATGTACCTGTACCCGCTACTGTAGTAATAATTCCGGTCGAGGCATCGACTTTACGAATGCGGTAGTTCTGTGAATCTGCAATATAGAGATTGCCAGCAGCATCGACTGCTACGCTTTCCGGATTAAAGAGTGCTGCACTGGTCGCTGGGCCCCCATCACCTGAATATCCAGCAACACCTGTGCCAGCCACCATGGTAATAACTCCAGTGGATATGGCTATCTTACGAATCCGCTGATTGTACGTATCCGCAATAAAAATATTCCCTTGGCCATCCACAGCGACACCATACGGATTAATCAGGTTTGCGCTGCTGGCCGCTCCGCCATCGCCCAGGTTGCCACCATTGGGATTGCCGGCCACGGTGGTAATCATATTTATAGTGCTGTTGATCGTTGTACTGCCCACTGGATTCCATGCAATCGCCGGCGTAGCCTGATCTACCTCTTGCGCAAGGTAGGCTGGGTTAGTCGGATCACCAGACCAGACGGCCTCAATAGAGTTGCCCATGGGCCCCGTAAAAGGCAATGAGTTGGTCGTCAGGATCGCCGTGGTCCCGTTCACCGGCACGGTCCCCATTGTTGTACCGTTAGCGGAGAAGGTCACCGTGCCCGTTGCCCCGCTGGGAACAGTTGCCGTGAAGGTCACTGGCGCGCCATAGACGGATGCCGGACTCGAACTGGTTAAGCTAATGGACGAGCTCTGGGCCAATAATGCTGTCGGCGGAACAGCAACGGCGGACAACAGGGCTACTGCACGCAGACTGCGGCGATGCTTCCACAACCCTAACACTGCTGATATCTTCACTGACCTCTCCAAGACAACAAAATTCGCAGATAACACAAGACATTCCGGATTCAGCAGTGAGAAACGACAGGTCCCACCTCTCTTGGCTGGCGGAGCTATTGGCTGTGTTTCTTGGTAAACCAAGCTCACATACGCGCTAGTTACTGTGATCCGAGCACAGTTTCTCCACTAAGACGCATGTGTAAGTCGTATGTTCTCCGGGCGTCTATACCGTCTCCCAGGGTGTAATGATCGATGCCTGCTGGACCGTACGACTGGACGTTAAATATTCCCGCTGGATGGCTAGCATCAGTCCAGGTACTAGTAATGGACTGAAGTCGATTTGATATATCGTATTGCTGGGTGAACGCAATCGACCCTATGCCATTATCGTAGAGGGTTTTATTGCCGAGGTAGTCATATCCATAGGTAAGCGAGTAGGATTTATCAGCCGCACAATTGCTTGGAGTACACTGTCGTTCAGACTGAACTTGCCCCAGCGGAGTGTAGGTCAATATTGACCGTTTTGTCAGGTATCCAGCGCTAGGTACAGACGCTGCACATACATCGTGTATCGTCCATTCATTGCTGAGCCGACCGATCAAGTTACTCGACCCTGACCCTAAAGTGCTGGTGTCATATTGGTAGCATGCAGAAGGGGTGCCAGATGCTAAGGAACTTGATGCATCGTCTGATCCAGAATACGTCGTACTAACCAACCGCCCTAAAGCATCATAACTGTAGTTCGTTATTACACCTCTAGCGTCGACCTTTCTAACTAAATTCCCATTCGGATCATAGCCACCTGCCGATGTGGCACACGCTCCAGGGCATCCTGCCTGAGAGTAATACATTGTGCCACTTTCGGGATTTGTAGCACTGAACAGATGTCCGTAAATGTCATAACTATAGTAGCGATACTGAGCAGCACCACTATTTTGTGGTTGCTGAGTTACTTTTGTCAGCAAATCCAGTGCATTCCAGGAATATCCCGTCTTCGAACCAGCATTGGTAGCCGATGCTGGTTCGACAACCCCTACAAGTCTGCCAAGTGGGTCATAAGTGGTCTGGCGATAGACACCGCTTTCATCGGAGTAGTCTACCCAGTCGCCTCCAACTCCAGCTCGATTACCGGTGCAATTGGTTTGCGATGATTCCACAACTTGACCGTCGTAGCACCAATGACGGCCCGTTCCATCTTTATGCGTTTCTAGTATGACGCGCCCTAGCGCATCGTAATGGTAAGTTATAACATCATAGCTTCCATCCGTAATATGACAATAAGGGTTCGACTTTGACGACACTCTCCCGAAGGCGTCGTAGGCTGTATCGGTCTCTATTACCCCCGTATCACAATACGGGTCGCTTCTTTTCAGCCTAAGCACTCTGCCGAAGCCATCTAGAGCTACTGTTTCTTCATAGTTTGCGCCTGTCACAGCTGACATAGGTCGCGCGGTTCCCACTAAAAAAGAACCAGGGGTGTCGGTATATGTATATGAGATCGAGCCGCCATCTGGTAACTTGACGAGCTGTAGACGATTCGCAAAAGCCTCTCCATTGGGATAGTAGAAATAGTCAGTTGATTCTTTATTCTGGCCGACCTCGGTTTCCACCTTACCCGTTGCTATGTCTCGATGTTGACCGATTTGATGTGCTACCCCGGAGGTACTGGGATACGAGGTCTGCGCTACAAAGAGGCCATCACTATCATAAGAATATGAAGTAGTTCCTCCAGGATAATGAGCGCCTGCATTCTGGTTCGCATCGGTACTGTTTATAGGCAGGCCGGTCGGATCGTAGGTTGTTGTCCATCTATTGGCAGGAGCTTTCCCTGCAGGGTCGACTACAGAATGTGATGTTTGGTTGCCACAAACGCAATTTGGGCCGAGATCTTGCTCATCATATCCAAAAAGCATTTGAAACTGACTCGATTGATCGCTTTGGGTAATGCTGCTTACCAGGTTAAGGAGGTTAGCCTGATAGTAAGGGCTTGCAGATAGAGCCGCTCTGGTCCCCGGTACTTGCCGTACGAGTTTGGTAGACTTTAGCAAACCTCCACTGTAGTCATAGGTGAGAGTTGAGGTTGGCATTTGATACGCAATTTGCTCGGAGTTGATCACATTCGAGCCACCCAGTTGACTAGTCAATAGGTTGTAGTATCCGATGTAATCTTCATTCTGAGATTGCACATCGTAGCCATAGTTCTGGGCAAAACTACCTGCAGGTGTCGTTGTGGTCACAATAGACGGCAATACATTTGTTACTGCCCCACTGGCAACTGCCGGATCCTGAACCCATTGATTTTGAGTTACTATTTCCTTCAATAACTTCCCACTAGATTGACTGCCTTGGTAATACCGTCTATCGATTTCGGCAGGTATGCAACCTTCACCATGAGATTGATCATAGACAAATACTGTGTCGTTGTTGGCGGGATCGCGAATAGTTGCCGTTGCGCCTGGAGTATAGGCCCAGGCGCCAACTGTGCCGTTTGCATTATCTGCCGTTCGACTAATTACACCTCGTGTGAGACCGGCGTATGCGGCGCAGGCGCTAATATTGTCGTACTGATAGCTAATTGTCCCTCCCGTTGGAAACGTAATCTGAAGCAAGTCTCCGTAGGAGTCAGGATGAGTGGCTGTTGCCGTATCGTAGATAAATGCCCAGTGCGTCTTATCTGGCAAAACCACAGACTGGATATCCGTGACAGTCCCCTCCGCTTCATATGAGGTATTGTTGTGACCACCATGGAGTCCGAAGAAATTAGTAGATATAGCAACACTTGTAAAACAAAAAAGATAGGTTTCTGAACTACCATCTTTTCCAGGAACGATCCATTTTGCGCTAGATGTTGTTGGCTCATTAGGTACGTTAATATTGGGGCACCCAGTTGTATCTGAGACCGGAACAAGGCTGCCAACATCAGGTATTGTTTGGGATAGCGTATCGATAATCTGACCGGACCAATCGCTTCCCTCGCGGAGAATTGTGTGCTTATTCGGGTCAGTAACGGTATAACCGCCATCCGGTGAACTACTATACGTAATGCCGTTCCCATCTATCAGCGGCATTGAGTCCCCCAGAACCGAACCTAGCACCCATCCGCTTCCGTCATTGGCGCGTAGAGTCTCATTATCGGGAGCGAAACCGAGCACATGTCGAGCCCCAGTATTATCGATGACGAACCCGGCAACCTGGACCGCCTGAGAGCAACCGACAGTTGGGTCACAAGGTGCTGAATAATCCAGGCTGCTATAGGTAGTGTCAACCCAGCTGACATCTAAACTGCTCCCAAATTTAATATTTGCGTCTATCCCCCCGAAGCCGAGCAGAGCAGCATAGGGACCAACTCCAAGCACTCTGTTGGTATAGTAGGCAACGCATCCACCAAAATCGTCACACTCAGTTTCACCCTCCCAGGAGCCATTGTTGGACTGAAGAAAGAAATTCAAGGGGATCGTCCCCTTCTGCGGAAAGGATCGCATAGGTATACGAACATAGAGGTTTCCGGTAAAAGGAAGAATTTGGTCGATATCAGAACCTGAATACGCTTTAAATTGTTCCGTTCCTAAATGCTGATACGAATTATCTTGCCCAAATGCCATGGATGACGCTGAAAGCATAACCATCATGAGGTACGGAGCGATACGCATAGTTATCTTCATGGATGTTCTCCGCCAATGATTCACTTGGAACTGTGCGCGTTTGCTTCAAGACTAGAAAAGGAAAGATCTAAGGCCTTGCCGGACGGATAGTAGATAGTTACCAGTGACGGCAGTTCGACGTTCCCTTGCTGTCTGAAGGATGAAAATACAATTCGTTTATATTGCTGGAGTCGTGGATGACTCTGCTTTTGCAGTCCGACTAGAGCCATGGACGGATGATGATCAAGGTTGAAGCAGAGCACCACATCAGTAGGAGTCGGAGCAGAGCGACTGATAGAAACACAGTCCTGCGTGGTAGCAGGGGTGGGTGATTGATAAAGCCGTACCCTATATGAGGAATCGGTGAGTACTGCACGCATCGCTATTGCCGGACTGTAAATGATGGCGCTCTCTAACAAGCTGAGCGATGAAGGGCTTACGCGGCCGTAGGCCGCACTACTCGACACTCCGGATGGTTTTTGTTCATAGACAGAAGTTGATTGAGAATTATCGGTTTCTCTTCGAAAATTTGGCGAACCTGTAGACCAGTCCTCATCCCATGTAAAGGTTCGCTCATCGTTTAGACCATGAGATCGCACGGTTCCAGATATGTGGGCAGAGCGCACGGAATTCCAAGCGTCCAATCCTCCTGTTGTTTCGACCATAGCTTGGATGAGTTCAAGTGCATGGGCATCTCTCCCAGAGCCCGGCGAATTACTCGAAGGAAGAGAATCTTGCGATAACGCAACAATATTCGCTGCAATGAGGCACAACAAAAGAATGGCTGACTGCTTTCTTTGCATTAATCTATCCAATAGAAGACTGAACCAATGGGTGGTCAACATAGCAAGAATCATGCTCCGGCAAAAGTGAAGGGAGATATTGATAGTTAATCACGCGGTATGGCCAGTTAAGGTTGCGCCTCTAATTGATAGGCTTCACTGGTACCCTTCTTGGTATGCCGATAAAATCGACTGTCGCTGCATCAAAGACACCATTGCTGAGAGTTCCTTGTGCTCTTACCACATCACCCACCTTAAGATCAGCTAGAGTAAGAACGGAATTCCGGTCTCGGAAGCTCGTTTGGCCGTTGGTGACGAAACTGTAACCCTTGCCATCGACAGAACCCACTATTGTGATTGTCGAGTTATTAATAGCCGTGATGCTGCCAGCTAACCAAGTCTTCCCATAATTAGCTTCCATTTCCCGCATCTGCTTCACACGTTCAGGGTCAGCCTTGACGATGACCCTGGCAATCACAGTCTTGGCCGTTTTGTCGATATCACCAACACTACTGATCGTGTCGCCGACTGTGATATCGGTAGGCGCAATGCTTGATTTCCCACCACCGTTATCAGCTACCTGCTTGAGAAGGCGGGTGCTGGAGTTAACACTGACAGTGTAAGATTCGCCTGTTTGGGTTGCGATGGTGTAATGATCGACAGCAACCTGCGTGACTGTACCAGTAACGCTACGTCCGTCCCATGCCATGTTCTTTCCCTGAACGGTCTTCTATTGTTGAACTTGAGAAGGTGATGTGGGAGAAGAAGCCGGTGACTGCGCACAGACTACGGAACTCAGCGCAAAGCCAAGAGTAATAACTGTACAAAAATATGCTCTTCCAACAATTGTCATCGCAACTCCAAAAAGGTTTTTGATCACTATCTTCCAAAGAACGACCCGTGGAAACTAATCTTATGACTATAACCACCTAGCTTTGACCATGAAGTGCCAACACATTGCTACAGGTGCGCTTCGGAGAAGGAACCCTGAACCAAAAGTTCCCTCGAGAGCTATGCAGAGAAGAGAGACCGGTAGCGTCGAAGTCCACCTCTGGCAATTCGTTCACGGGGCTGGCGTCAACGCGCAAAAGTAAAGGTGAGGTCGGTGGCATTGTGGTGAAAGGTTAGCGCACCGAAGCCAGTACAAATTATTTCTTATGGCCACCAAGCGACTATCTTCTGGCAGGCCGCCTGGTCGAAGCTAGCCGCGGCGTGGTGACGAGGAATCAAGATCGACAAAGTACAGAGAACGTCGTCGTCATTAACTCTTCTCTTTGCTCTTTCTAAAAACTGACTAAAGAGCTTCCCTATATAGTGTGGATGATACGACCCCGGGGGGAAACCTATGCAGGTGTTCATGTGCAGGAAACCTAGAAGAGTCCCCAAGCGAGCGTATTTTCACCGAGCTGCCCGTCCTAGGTTACCGCAGCTCGATAACGGCTGCGCTCCTGGCGCCTACATTCAGTCGCAACTCCTTTTCATCAACGATAGCGTCGGCCTGCTGCCAGAGCAGCTTTACATTGCCACAACCTACGAGCGAAGTGTTCTCCGTTGGCAAAGTCATCGTCTGGAGCTGTTCAGAACGATTGATCGCAATGAGCGTTCGAGGTCCAGCCGTGCACCCCTGGGAGAGCCGCTCGCCGCGCAGGTAGACGATATGGTCCGTATCGGCGAGAAGGATCTGTTCGTCGCCACTCTGGAGAGCGGCCTTTTCGTTGCGGAGCTTTAGCAGGCTGGAGACCCAGTCGTACATCTGCCGTTGCTCCGGCGTTCGGCTTGAGGCGTCGAAGGCGCCTTGCGTGGCTCCAGGAAAGCCTCCGGGAAAGTCGTGGCGGTTGTCGGGATCCTCGCCGCCTGTCATCGCAATCTCATCGCCGGAGTAGAGTTGCGGCATCCCACGCATGGTGAACAAAACGACGAAGGCGAGCTTGAGAGAGTCCGCGCTCGCGCTCTTCTCTCCTAGGAAACGGCTGGTGTCGTGATTGCCGAGGAACGTCGTCAGCCGCTCCGGGTGCGGATAGAGCCCATCGAAGCGAAGCGTATCGGCGAGATGGCTCAGCGGCGCGCCGTTGATGAAGACGTCGCGCAGAGTGAAGTAGTTGGGGAAGTCGAACGGTGTGTCGAGGCCTGTGTCGACCCCTAAGCGCGTCACGCCTCCCGCAAAGGAGGAGACGATGGTGGCGTCGGGATTGAAGACCTCGCCGACAGTGGTAAGGTGCGGGTAGAGTGAGTGAAGCTGCGCATGAAAGTTCTGCCAGAAGGGACGCGCGATGTAGGGGAAGGTATCAAGCCGCAGGCCGTCAAGCGAAACCTGCTCGGTCCACCAGATGGCGTTCTGAATCAGGTACTGCGCGGCTGCCGGATTCTCCTGGTTCATATCGGGTAGCACATTGGCAAACCAGCCCTCTGTAATGTCGCGCTGGTCGCGCCACGGCGCATGCGGGTCGACCAGCGGCTTGAACTCGCCTTGCGCGGGATGGTGGCTCGCCTTTGTGCCGTGGAACCAGTCATGTTCGGGCTCGTCGTCGACCCACGGATGTGCAGGACCGACGTGATTCGGCACTGTGTCAAGCACTAACTTCATGCCGCGTGCATGTAGCGCCGCGCTCAGTGCCTTGAGGTCGTCGAGCGTGCCGTAGTGCTCGTCAACAGCAAACATATCTGTAGCGCCGTAGCCGTGATAGCTGTCGTCCCCGTGGTTCTGGTAGACGGGCGTGATCCATACCGTCGTGATGCCGAGCTGCTCGAGATAGTCCAGGTGCTCGGTGATACCACGAAGATCGCCGCCATGCCATCCCCGAGGCTTGGCGCGTTCGGCAATGGCTGCAGCACTGCCGGCTGCGTCGTGGGCAGTCGGACCGTCGTTGGTGTAATCGCCATCGGCGAAGCGATCGGTCATGATGAGGTACATCACGTCCTTTGACGAGAAGCCGGCGAAGCCAGCGCGGGTTTCGCGGCGCGCAGCAAACGTGTATGGCAGGCTTGCTGTTCCGCCAGAGCTCTTGGCCGTAACCGTAATCGTCTCCGGTTTAGCCGGCACGGCACTCAACCATAGCTCTGCCCAATGTCCATTCGCGGAGATATGCGTCCGTAGCACCCGAAGCGTTTTGTCGCTCAAATGAAACTGCGCTCCGTCGAGATGATCTCCCTGGATCAGTAGCATAGGAGCCGGCATCGCGACCCACCAGTTTGGCGGATCCACCTTTACCATACGAGGAGAGGCCTCCTGAGCGTTCGCAACTAGCAGCAACATTAGCAAAACTGTCACCATCGCAAAGCTTCTCCTGCTGGATCGCAGAGTGCGTACAAGACCTCTCATGAGCGTGAAAATCCCTTCTGAAAATAGCTTGTTTCGTAAAAAGAGAAGCGCCGTATGGAGGTAAACCATACGGCGCTCGCCCTCAATGACTGAGACTAGAAGAGTATACGGATCGCCATCTGCAACTGGCGTTCGCTGTACTGCCGGGTGGCAGTGATGTGGCCAAAGTTGCCGTCCGTGGTGTAGCTGTCCGGGTTCTGGAACTGCGGCGTATTGGTGATGTTGAAGCCCTCGGCACGCAGCTCTGTGGCAAGCCGATCTGTGAAGTGCAGGGTCTTGAACAGAGAGACATCTCCCTGGGCAAAGCCCGGGCCAAAGACCGAGTTACGACCGATGTTGCCCTCAGAGCCAAGAGGAGTCGCCACAATGTTCGAGGTGTTGAACCACAGCCCGGAGACGCTATGCGGCAGTCCAACAGAGCCTACTACCGTGGCCCGTGGGCTATAGTTTCGACCATACTGTGACGTCAGGATCGACACCGGAGTTCCCGTTTCTGCCTGCACGATGGTGTTCAACTGCCATCCGCCAGCAAGGAGCTCCAGTGTGCGGTTCCAGTGGTTACCGAACATCTGCCCGTGTCCGAAGGGCAGCTTGTAGAGTGCGCTTGCCACAAACACATTGCGCTGGTCCAGCGACGAATTCCCTTTGTTGATATTGGTATCGAAGGCATAGAGCGGACTCACCGCATAGTAACCGAGATACCCGTCGGAGTTGTCGAGGTTGTGCGACCACGTATACGAGGTCGTCAACGTCAGGTTGTTGCTCATGCGATGATTCAACTGGGCCTGGAGCGAGTTATAGTGCGAGGTTCCGTTGTTGAACTGCGCGATCACCTGACCCAGGCTCGGGAACAACGCAGGCCCGCCGCCCAGCTGGACCGTATTATAGTTGTAGCCGGTGGCCAGATGGTCACTCTTATTGCCAACATACGCGACGGTGAACACCGTCCCCGTTCCAATCTGCTGCTGAAGCTGCAGATTATACTGCTGGACCGTGGGGATCTGGTTGTTGCGGTTCGTGGTGAAGATGTTAACTCCTGCCGGTGGGGAGTTGGGGTCGAAGTTGGGGTATCCCGGCAATGGGAGTGCGTTGGTCGCCAGGAGATTGTCGTTATTGTTGAGCGGAGCCTGGCCCGTGAAGGTGATGCGATAGCCCTGCGCCGCCGTGTAAGCTACGCTGCCGCCGAACGGCGCCTGTTGACCAAACTGGTTGTCGATGCCACCGCGGTCCAGAAAATAGAACATGCCGTATCCGCCGCGGAGCACCGTCTTGCCCGCTCCATAGACGTCATAGGCAAAACCCACGCGCGGAGCGAAGTTGTTGTAGTCCGTATTGACCAACGAACGCGGCACACCGTTGACACCCGCCAGATCGATGACTCCAGATGTTGCATTGAGCGCGGCTTGACGATTGTGCTCCTCCGTCGGATACGTAATGATGTCGTAGCGCACGCCAAGGTTCAGCGTCAGCCGCTGTGTGATCTTCCAGTCGTCCTGTGCAAATGCTCCGATCTCATAGTTGCGGGTCCCGAAGAATCCGCTCTGTGATCCGATACTGTAATTGTCAATAAATCCGACCAGCAGTTCCGCGGGCACGTATCCGGTGAAATCCCCGGGACCGATGTTGAAGTATCCCTTGCCCGAGATGGGCCGAAAGAATGCCACATCGCGCCGAATGGCATTTGCGCCGAACTTGAAGGCGTGATGGCCATGCAGGTAGCTGAGAGAGTCGAGCAACTGATAAGAGTTTTCAGGGACGGCATAAAGGCCATAGTCTCCGGTGTACTCAAGCAGGTTGCCGTTACCGCCGATCAAGGCGCCTCCCCCCAGGTTGGCATTGCGGTTTGCATTCACGATCCCGAGGTTCGCTGAGATGGGCTCACCCGAGAACACGGGAGCGTTGGTAAAGGTATAGCGGTTGTAGCCCGCACGAAACTCGTTCAACACGTTCGGCGTAAAGATGTGCGTCTCGCCGACGGCAATGCCGCGGGCGTGCGTGGTGTTGTCACCCGAAGCGAAACCGGCAGGCAGCGTGGCGAACTCTGAGGTACGACTAAATTCGCTTTGGTCGTAAGCGAAGCGCGCAAACGCCGTATCGCGTACGCTCACGTTCCAGTCCGCCCGAACATTGAAGGTATCGTAGTGAGTGATCTGGCGCCGGATAGTGCGGTAGTTGTTCTGCGTGCCGTTGACCGTACCCACAACATTTGGCAGCGGATAGGCGTTGAGATAATTCACGGCCGCCGCGTTCAGCCTGCTAGAGGGAATAATGTTGCCTGCAAAAGGTGCACAGGTCAGCGGATCGTAGATGGCTCCGTTCACAACAGTTGCAGGCGTACAGACCGTTGGTGCATTGGTACTCCCCTGGCCGAGCAACTCGGAAAAGTTGCCCGTCCGCATCAGCGCCGTCGGGACCGTCAGGAGCTGTGCATTCAGCGGAGTATCCTCGCGGTAGCCCTGATAATCGCCGAACAGAAACAGTTTGTTGCGAATCACCGGCCCGCCGATTGAGCCGCCGAACTGGTTGCGCTTGTAAGGCTGCGCCGCTACAGGAGAGGCTCCGAAGAAGCGATAGTTGGGGCTAGCGTCGAAGAGGCTGGAGCGCGCAAACCAAAAGGCAGACCCATGGATATTGTTAGTACCAGACTTGATCGACGTCTGGACGATCGCACCGCCGGCGCGACCAAACTCCGCGGGAGCTACCGATGTGTTCACCCGGAATTCCTGGGTGCCTTCGATGTTAGGGAAGAACACCAGTGTGTTCACCAGCGCCTCGTTATTATCGAGACCATCGAGGATGTAGTTGTTCGCCTGCTGGCGAAGTCCGTTCGAAGAAATTGCGCCGCCCCCGCTCTCCTGGTTGCGGAAGGTCTCGGCGTCACCGTTGACACCCGAAGCCGAGTTGCCGTACTCGCCGCGCGTCACGCCCGGCGTCAGCAGAGCGAGCCCAGTAAAGTTACGCCCATTCAGCGGCAGCTCTTTAATCTGCCTGCCCCCGACCACCTCGCCCACCGAAGAGGTCGAGAGCTCGACAATAGGAGCCGCGTCCGTCACCTCCACAGTCGTGGAGGTCGCACCTACCATCAGATGAAACTCAATGGTCTGTATCTGCGATACCTGCAACACAAAGCTCTGTGTCGCTGTCATAAAACCGGTTCTGCCCGCTTTCACCTGATAGGAGCCGCGGACTATTCCCGAAAAATTGAATCTTCCATCGGAATCAGCGGTGCGCGTCTGTTGCGCTCCCGTCTCGATATTTGTCAGGGTCACACTTGTACCCGGGATCAATGCCCCGGTAGTGTCGCTCACTGTACCAGTAATGCGGCCGGTATCCGTCTGTGCGCTCATCACCCCTACTAGCCCAAACGCCAGGCCCATCAATAGAAGTGTTCTGCACACGTAGTCTGCTATATGTTGAAACCTAAAATACCTTTTCATGCTGCCTCCAAATGGTTCATCCCAACCGTGTCTATTGATCCAGACCAGCTCGTGTCTCAGCTCCGTCGGCCTATCTTGCTCCACCGTTCACAGCGATGGGCGCAAAAGTGTAAATGTAGGGCACAGCGCAAAGCTACCACCGTAACGCTGTGGAGAAACGAGAGTTAGCCTAAAGATTGGCTTGCTGTGGCCACAAGAAATAGGTTGAGTAGAAGCGGCAATCGCGGACTAATTTCTATACGCAGGTAGAAAGAGTAGTCTCGTGCTTCCCTGCTTCAGTTGAACAACTTCCCTTGCGCGAATTTCTCAGACCACGCCTCGAATTGACGGAGAACGACGTCTCAAGAGCAGGCTCGCCGCCTACCTTACCGATGAGTGGCATCTCTATAGAGGGGTATCTCAGTTCCAAAGACGAGATCGACGAGCTACTCGTGAGTCCGCTTGGAGAACAGGTGCAGGTAGCCGTACAAATGAGCCTAGAGATTTCTGCGAGACGCGGATTGTGGCCAGGTCGTCTATTCGCCAAACAAGGAGACGTTGATGTCCTTGTATTCTTCCAGCTCCGACCATTGTTCTAAGGTAGGCAGATCGAGTTCGCTTCTGATTTCTCTTTCAACGAGAGTTCGCACTTGCTGAAGTTGGATCTCAGGCCTCGAGCGGCGAATGGAAGGGTACTCAGCCATGACTGCGGGGAGCCTAGCTTTCAAGGTTTCTTCCAAAGCCTCTGCTGTAAAGCGTGAAGCGATTGCATTTGCAACTTGCTCACTGCACCATTGCTGGTAGGCAAGATCCGTCAGGATCTGGCACGTGTCTCCGTGCGATTGACATACTCCGTAGCAATGCAGCACGCCAGGTTGGCACACTGTTTGAGATTGTCATATATCGTTCGCCCGACAGGACTCGGCCATGGAACAGGAACTTTGGCGAAAAGTCGAGGAACTCTTTCACGCAGCGCTGGAGCGGACGCCGGATGCGCGGCAAACATTTCTTGACGGGACTTGCAACGGAGACATCGACCTGCGACGACAGGTCATGAATAGCCGAGCCAGCGCAAATTTAGCGACCAATCGATCTAAAAAGTCTCCAAATAATGGAGAAAGGCGCGCCCGGGGAAGACCCCGAGAGTTTGATCGCGATCAAGCACTAGAAAAGGCGATGAGGGCCTTCTGGAATCTTGGCTATGAGGCCACTTCCATGGCTGATCTTCGGGCTGCGATGGGACTTACTCAGGCAAGTATCTACGCCGCGTTCGGCAGCAAAGAGCAGCTCTTCCGCGAGGCAGTGGAGTTATATCGACGTACTGCAGGGACAACTACAGTGCGGGCGCTCGAAGACCAGCCAACTGCTCTTGAATCAATCCGGGCGATGCTGCAAGACGCAGCCGAATCGTTTACATCCAGGGGAACACCAGCAGGGTGCCTGGTGGTCCTGGGCACTATGAACTGTACCCCAGCAAGCAAATCCGTGCAGGATCATCTGCTCTCCCTGAGGCTCAGAACGCCCAACGCGATCCTTGAGCGATTGAAGAGGGGACAGCGCGAAGGGGACGTCCCTACAGGTGCACCAGTTGAAGCGCTGGCCGCTTACTACACGACTGTTCTTCATGGATTGTCGATACAAGCCAGAGATGGAGCATCCCGCAAGGTGCTGATGCATGTCGTTGAATGTGCCATGTCAACCTTGGTGGGAGTGACCGCAAGACGATGAAGCAGCGTGCGTTTGTGTGGCTATTCCGCTCGACCTATTGTTGTATGCTTCGCCGCTTCACAGCCAAAGGTCGAATCGAAGCAGCCGTCTCTAACCGGGTGTTTGTTCCGATGAAGAGGAATCAACTCCCGCCCCGTGTAGTGTTCCAGTTGACTAGCGCTCCCTTCACCACATACGCAAGACGAACGCGCACCAAAAGGTTTTGCCCAGATCGCTATCGAGGAATAGTGCTAATCCTCATCCCGTAAGATCCTGACACTGAGATAGACCGCTAGATAGAGTGTGGAAAGAATTACGAGCTTAAACAGAAGTTCCATCCGACTGACTCTATTGTAGGCTTTGGAAGCCTACCGACTGCGCTCCGTCGCTGTCTCCGCATGACCACGTAATTAGAAAAAAGATAGCGCGATGTGGCTATAAGAAGATGTCGCTTAGGATTCAAGGCGCGTCATTCTGATCCGCGATCGTGATAGCTTAGTTGCCGGGCGACAATTCACCTAGCTCACCCAAAATCTTTCTCCTGCTTTCTGAGCCATCGACGGCCACAGGCTTGCCTCTCCCTCACCAAGTTGATAATGCCATGCAGAGCCCAAACGAAGGGTCGGGATTCGTCTCCGCCCCTTCGCGCTAATCGAAAGATATACGAATGCAGCCATAAGATTGAGGACCATCGGCGCACCACTAATGTTTACTGGTCATGGGTGTCTTTCAATCAGCCAATCGGCATGACTAAAAGCACCTTTCAGGAAGCACATCCAGCTTGCCAAACTCACTCAACTCGAAACTGCATTGAAGGCCTCGGGCATGAAAGTGGCCACAGACGGACACGCTCGCGTTCGTCGCCTTTCGGAAGACTGGATCTACTTCGCAACAACAGATGGAGAAAGTTAAAATATGAATCGCAGCTCATTACGTAATTTTGGCCAGTTTGCACTGACTGCATTAGCAGTAAGCCTCGGCGTCGCAAGCCTAAGTGCACAGACACCCAGTTCAACCGCCCCCGTGGGCATTAACCCACCGCGATTTGATATATTCACCGGATATTCTTACTTTGGTGCGCATGGGCAAGTGAAGCCTGCCGGCATCAACTACTCCTCGATTGATCTTGGTGCTATAGGCAGCGGCGCCTATTACTTCAATAAGTACTTTGGTGGCGAGATCATCTACGTCAACCATCCGAACGGCAACAACGATGGTTTCTCGTCCATCTCGGCCGGTCCGATCTTCCGAGCGCCGATGCAAAACTTCACGCTCTTTGCGCACGGCCTGGCAGGTGGCGGCAGACTCGGCGGCCCCAACAGTGAAGGGCCGATTGTCTACCACGAACCTTATACGTGGGGACCAGCGCTCACCGTTGGCGGGGGAATGGACTACGATCTTCCGTTTTGGAACAATCGCTTCTCGCTGCGTCTCTTTCAAGCTGACTACCGTTACGTTCATGCCAATTATGGCCCCGCAGTAACTCCTCCCACTTCTGGGGTGCTGGGTGGGCGCGCCAATTTGAGCGGCGTGGATCTGAGCACGGGTATCGTTACCCACTTCGGTCACATTATTCCTCCACCCCCTGTTACATACTCCTGCTCGGTTTCGCCTTCGACAGCCTTCCCGGGTGATCCTCTGACAGTCACCGGCACGCCGCTGAACCTGAACCCGAAGAAGCAGGCGACCTACAACTGGTCGTCTGATGGCAGTACGACCGGAACCGGCACTACTGCGAACATCGACACCAAGAACCTGAACCCCGGAACCTACACCGTCAAAGGACACGTGCAGGAGGGCAACAAGCCCGGCGAGATGGCAGATTGCTCGGCGCAGTTCACCATCCAGCAGTTCGGCCTGCCGTCGGTCACCTGCTCGGCAAACCCAGCCACTATTAACCAGGGTGACTCCGTCACAATCACGGCAAACGGCGTAAGCCCGCAGAATCGCCCTCTTACCTACAGCTATTCGGCTCAATCCGGATCGGTCGGAGGTAATGGCTCAACCGCTACCTACAGCTCCACAGGCGCACAGCCAGGAACAGTCGCTGTTACCTGCAGCGTCGCCGACGATCAGGGACACACGGCTTCTTCGACTGCATCGCTCGCAATCGTAGTGCCGCCCACTCCCGCACCTGAGCCACAACAGCTCGAGGTGCGACAGATCGAGCAACGCTTGGCGCTGCACAGTGTCTTCTTCCCCACTGCACAGCCGACCGCGATGCACCCCGACTTTGGTCTGGTAGCAAGTCAACAGGCTACCCTGGCCAAGCTGGCCGCAGATTTTAAGCGTTATTTGGAATTCAATCCGGATGCGCGTTTGGTCCTGACAGGCCATACAGATGTTCGCGGAACTGCTGCGTTCAACCAGGCGCTTTCTGAGCGCCGCGTCGCGCTCACAAAAGGCTACCTCGTCCAGCAGGGCATTCCTGAAACCCACATTGAAATGCGTGCGGTAGGCAAGGAGCAGCAGCTCACTGCCGAGCAGGTGAAAGAGATGCTGGAACAGAACCAGCAACTCACTGCCGAGCAGCGACAGGATGCTCTGCGTGAATCGAGCGTGATTGTCCTGGCGCAGAACCGCCGCGTTGACGTGATTCTGAGCACCACGGGCCAGCAATCTGTGCGCCAGTTCCCGTTCAACGCCGCAGATGCTTTGACGCTGCTTAACCAGAAGTCCTCGCCTCCTATCAGGAAGACGACCAGAACCAAGAAAAAATAGTCAATGACGTTCTTGAACTAATTAGGCCACTAACCCGCCATAACACGGCGGGTTAGCGGCCTTGGTTTTCGATGTTGTCGGAGTGCAGCAGCAACGTATTGCGATTAGTTTCAGGAAGGCGATAGGTTTGCGCAACGACCTAAACGTACAATTTTTGACGTTTGGTGTGGTGACCCCTAATAGAGGACCAGCAATGACACGCGCACAAAAGCGGCAAACGGCAATTGACTATGCGATCAGCAATGGTTGCGACTACATCCTTGAACGTATCTATTTCGGATCAGACGAGAGCAAATCTCTGATTCAGCCTGTAGCAACATACTCTGACGGCCAGGATCTCGCTCTACAGCTGTATGACCAAGATTGGGATCTAGACTGCACTTGTACTGATGACGCGTTTCTTCAAAAGTTGTCCACCTTCGGAATTACCGGAAACAGCTCTAAAACCATTCTCGTTAGCCTTCATCAGTACGCTTCGCTCTACTTTGTGCCGATGAACTATAGGCATACCATCCAGTAACTGACCCGGTCGTCGGGGCGAGGGGAATGTGGGAGCGTCAGGTCTTTTTTGGCGCTTCCAACTGACGGGTGAAGGGTGGGAAACGGGTAATATGGGGTCACTACACCAAACGTCAAAAATCGTACGCTTAGGAAATTAGATCACTCGTTTGAGGCTGTGAAAGGCCGTAGCGGCCTGAATGCGTCCAATCGGCGGTGGTCCGCAGTTCAGGTAAGCTGAATGCGCGGAAAAGCTCGAGGTAGAAGCCTGCTTATGACAAAGTGGCAGCACATTCTTCTGTGGACTTCACTTGGGATCTACGTGGTCGCACGTATTTGCCAACTCTATGCCGACAAGCTTCCGACGTTGCTAATCGTCATCCTGCACGTTGCCCCTCCCGCTGTATTTGCTTTGATCCACGGGAGCATCCTTTATCGCGTCAGAGGGTTCCTCATCTTCGCGGCTTGTTGTCTGGGCATAGGGGGCCTGAGTGAAAGCCTGAGTCTCCGCACTGGCATACCATTCGGGCATTACTACTTCACGAGCGTAATGGGGCCCAAAATCTTGGGCTTGCCGATACTCCTCGTACTTGCATATTTGGGCATCGGATATTGCTCGTGGGTACTGGCACTATTGATTCTTGGATATATTGATAAGCCCCTTGAGGGTGGCCGCACGATCATTGTTCCGATCATTGCCGGCTTCATTATGCTTACCTGGGATCTCTCTATGGAAGCGGACTGGTCCACTGTAGATCGGGCTTGGATTTGGCGCGATGGAGGCCCAATTTACGGTGTTCCTGTGAGCAATTTCTTCGGCTGGTATCTCACATCCTTTCTCTTCTTTCAGGCATTCGCTCTCTACTGTAAACACAAAGTTAAGTCCCGCTACCCCACCTCACCCAGCTACTGGCGTGCCGCGATTCTCCTATATGCGGTCTGCGCGTTCGGAAACCTGCTGATTTTGAGGCTCCCGATGGCGCCACCCACCGTGATCGACTCGTCTGGAAGGCAATGGGTTACCGCCGAAATCCTGTTTGCTGGCGCATTAATATCATGTCTGGCGATGGGGCCGATTGCGTTACTTGCGTGGTTGAGGCTGAGGCTGCAGGAGTCCAGATAAGGCCCCAGGGCTTTAGCGTACTATTTTGGACGTTTGGTGTGGTGATCCCAATATCGTTTTCCACCCTTTGCACGGTCAGGCCATTTCCACGGCCTGTTTCAAAATGCTAGTTCTCACCTCTAAAGTCCGATGTTAGTTTTCTGAAGCGCCCCCTGTTTGTTCTTTCACTGGCAACAACTTCAATTGTTCTGTTACACACGCCGTCTCAGAGTCGAGAGCTAAGAAAAATTGTTCCTTGCCTTCAGGATGCTTTTCGCGCCATAGCGTTAGCAGCAGGGGCGTCATCTCCTGTAACACCATTTTTGTTCGCTCGACGATGGCGTGACAGCGCGTGCAAAGCGTAATCATCAGTTCCAGTTTTGAAACGCCTGGCACCCGATGATGTACACACAATTTGCGCCTCTTCAGATTGGGACATGCACGACAGCGCCGCTCGTCCCGATCAAGGACGACTTCTCGCAGTCCACCGTAATACTCCTCATCTTGGCGCTTCATTGTGTAACACGAGGCGCAGAGACCGAGCGCAAGGATCTTCGACCGCCCACATGGGCAGCAGATTCCACGCTGTCTTGTCTTCGCCTTACCGCTCACGATGCCCCCGCTTTGCAATTCTCAGCTCGCGAATGCTTCCCTGCCCCGCGCGGTTTCCCGCTGCACGTTTAGGGTCACCACACCAAACGTCAAAAATTGTACGTTTAGGTCGTTGGGCAAACCTATCGCCTTCCTGAAGGCATTGTCAGGTTGTTGGCCGAGTTGGGTAATCGAGTCGGGTAAGATGGCCTGATGAAGAGATCGAAATCTCTGTATCACGGTCACCGTTTCCCGGCGAGCATCATCGGTTGCGCGGTGCGTTGGTACTTTCGTTTCCAGTTGAGCCTGCGCGATATCGAAGAATTGCTCTTCGAGCGCGGGGTGATTGTGACCTACGAGACGATCCGATACTGGTGCGCCAAATTCGGCGCGGAACTGGCTCACCGTGTGAAAGCAGCGCGACGCAAGCCGGGGCAGCATATGGCATGTTGACGAGATGTTTGTGACGTTGCGCGGCGAGCCTTATCTCCTGTAGCGTGCGGTCGATAAACATGGCACCGAACTCGACATTCTGGTGCAAAAGCGGCGCGACAAAGCAGCCGCCAAATGTTTCTTCAAGCGCGTGCTGCGCTCAAACCCTGTGCCGCGCAAGATTGTCACCGATCAGTTGCGTAGCTATCCGGCGGCCAAGGCCGAGATGGCAGAGCTTGCGAACGTAAAGCACGTGTTCGTGAAAGCCGCAGCCCGGCTAAACAACCGAGCGGAGAACAGCCATCAACCGACGCGGGAACGCGAGCGCCGCATGCGCGGCTTTCGTGATCCAAACTGTACACAAAGATCTCTCCTGCTTCGGACCGATCCGCCAACACTTCACGCTCAAGCGGCATCTTCTGCGCGCTTCACCGTATCGCAAACAACTCACCGCTCAGTTCGTTGCCTGGCGCCAATTCTCCTCGCTTACCCAAAATCCGTCGACCGCTTTCTGAACCATCAGCGCTTCCCCGGCGAAGGTCTTGTCTTTCCCTCACCAAGTTGACAATGCCCTCGCGGCGGAAAGCAGGTTGCAAGTCTGACATTCCAGCTTCACTAGATTCCGATCCGCTCGACTTCATCGAGGAAGACCTCATCGTTGCGCCAGTCATAGGGGCCGGTGGTGCTGACCAACGCGGAGGCGGTGCCCCGTATTATTGGCCCCAACCGATGACGTCCCCATCTCAAAGGAGAAGGACCCGGCACAAGCCGGGCCCTTCCCTAGGTGGAGAATTGCGTTAGATTTAAGCCCGACTCTTTAGCCGCGAACGCAGAAGACCGCCGAAACCGACAAGGCCGGTTCCGAGCAATGCTAGTGAGCTAGGTTCAGGTACAGGCGATGTTGAGGTGAGAGATACATCGCTCAGCACTGCAACCGGAGGGAGGCCATTTGGCGTTCCAATCGAGAGAAAGCTAAGCAACTCACTGGTGCTGGTCGCGGTGAAGGTGAACGATTGCGAATACCAGCCCGTGAAACCCTGGCTAGCATTGTCTAGGACTGGGGTCAAGAACGTTTCATCTCCAAGACTTACCTGTAGTTGTTCGGTTGTTGGGCCTGTTCTCGACTGAAGCTGGCCAGCTCCCCAATCAAATGTCAGATCATACGTCTGGCCAACAACCAGATTGTTGATTTCCTGTGAAATGCCTCCTCTGCCTGAAGAATCTCCATCCAACGCCACGAAGTTTCCACCCGTCGGGCTCGCATTGACCCCCCACATTTTTTCAGCGCCTCCTCCGAATTGAGAGTTGGCAGATACGTTATTGGCGGTTCCTGCCATAAAAAATATGTTGTAACCGCCATTGCCGGTCCAGCCTGTAACGCCCTGACCACCATAACCCGTACCAAACTGATTGTTCGAGCTATATGACGCCTGCGAGAAATCTCCGTTGACAACGAGATTATCGGCTTTAGCTTGAACCGAGAAGAGAACACCTCCAACAACCAGGCCTGAAAATGTAACAACTAACTTATTGACAAACAACTTCATGCGTTTCCCCTTGATAATTTAGAATTGTGGACTTCATTGCGACTGCCCCTCAAAGTCCAAGAGGGACACTCTTCTAAAGCAATCGAATTGCCAAATCTAGAGCCCCTTTGACTGGGCAGTTGAAATATTCGTGTGAGCATGATGCAGGCGAAGGATAGATAGTGGAAGCCTTTGAGGTTTGTGTCGAGTCGTTCGTAGTCACGAGCTAAACCGCAAAAGCGGTCCACCACCAGCGGCGCGGCGGCAGCACGAAGCCACGCTGGCCATGGGGGTGTTTGACAACCTCGCCATGCTGTTGTGCGGCTTCGGCGGCAGCAGCTCCGTTATAGCCTTGATCGACATAGGCCAACTCCACCATCTGTCCGGTCACTGCTGGATCTGCGCGGCCAGTTCGCCGACCTGGTCGCCCCGATCGGCCGGAGTACCTTCACGGCCATGAGATGGCCGAGTATATCGACTCCGACGTGCACCTTGGAGCCTTTGCGGCCTGGCCCTATGGTAGTTCTTCTGACACAAGGGAATTGCATTATGAACGAGTGAAAATATGTCCTCTTCTTAATGGAAATAACTTACCGCCCTCTGCATAAATGCGCACTGCAATCGTGTGCTCATTTATTGAGCCTGCGACCACATATCTTGTGGCCATAAATGACACCATCTTTTGGATTACGGCATTGTTCGTTCGAAGAAACGTTTTACTACGCTCACAAACACTTTTATCCCATAGATCGTCGCCCATTATTCCGTCAACAGCTTCACTAAGAGATCTGGTCAATTGAGGCTCAAACCTGGAAGCCAGACGCCGCTTTTCAGGTTCCTCCCATCATTTGTCAATGAGAAAAGGTGAAGCTCTCCAGTTCGAACTCGGCCCAATCTTCCAGAAAGAGCCGCGCGGTCAATGGTGGTCCTTTCTTAAAGTGAGAGCTGCGCGATTGTTGCGCGGTTGGAGACATCTGCAGGCTTCTTATGTGTAACTCTTCAATGAGTAGTGTGGCTGGGAGCACTGACTGAAAGATAGGTACATTCTGGAATAAAGATCAAGTCCAGCCGGACCGCTACTGATGTTCAATAGATCTAGAAGCATAACCATATTGAGATTAGAGCTCAGCTCTTCTCAGAGCTGGGCCTTTTTCTTGCGCTCCCTACAAGACAGGAAAATACATGAAACGATTTATTAAAAATCGCCGCCATCGTGATTTGCCCGCTGGTATTCACCGCCTTTGCCAGCGCTGATATCTTACAGCTCGTCAGCGTCAACGGAGCTACTGCATCAGATGGTAGCGAAAGCATCGGCCCACATGAGTCTCCCTTAATTGGCCCACCCAAGACCTGTACTTGCTCGATTTGATTCGTACCGTCACCATCGGGGGGACCTGCGGGGAGACGTGGACTGCAATACCGGCAATTATGAGCGGGCCCTCCGCTGTTATATCGAAGGAGGCCACGCTGATTTTGTCCAAGATCATAGACTCAGAGCCAAGATCTCTTCTACTGCTGGGGAGTGGGTTGTTCGGTACGTCCGGAATGGTTTGGCGCCGGTTTCGCATCGCCTAATAATCGTTTTCACAAAAAGAGTGGCAAGAGCGAAGATACTGATGTTATCGCCAAACAAGGATAGTCACCTATGCTGACTCGCAGGCGTTTCGCACAACTTTCACGCATGGCAGCGGGTCTGTCCCGCTGGGTACAACATCCGGAGCGGCAGTAGTCCGGACGTTACGCTTGAGATCGTTCCATATACGCTCGAGGCTTCTCCAAAGTAACGTACCGTACGGTCGCATACAACGCAAGATCCCAGGCTCCCTTCTTCGCATGCGCCAAGGGCAAGAAAAACGTCGACCGGAAGCGCGCACATTGCTTGACGCCATGAACACCGGCGTTTGTAGAGATCAGAGCCTCCGAGAATCTAAAGATATAGAAATATATCCAAAAGATGATCAGGTCTCCCACCATTGGCTGTTATCTTGAGAGCATTGTTGGTAGTTCAAGGACCCCAACGTGTGCTCTTTTTGCGACGACTCAGTATGGCTGCAGATGAGTTGGAGAGTATTTTCTGTGATGAGTCCATTGCCTATATATTTCAGACGGTGATGACCCCGCATCAATGCCTAATGAGCACCCTCCGTTCGCAATTGTTGATTATGGTTTGGTGAGGAACGGAGCGTAGCATTAGTAAATTGATCTTTGCAAATTCGCGATACCACGTTATGGCTATAAGAAATGAGATCGAACTAAGAAGTGCTATCCGTAAAGACAAGATTGAGCCCTACTTTCAACCTATTGTTGAGGTTCGAACTGGTATATTGACAGGCTTTGAGGCTTTAGCACGATGGAAGCATCCACTCAGGGGAATGGTGCCACCAGATGAATTCATTCCTCTGGCTGAAAAGACTGGTTTGATCGGATTGCTGCACCAAAATTTGCTGCGCAAAGTATTCATAGCGGCAGCGGCGATGCCTGATCATGTGACGCTTTCGGTTAATATCTCTGCCACTCAGTTTCATGATCGATCGTTATCGCAACAGATTCGTTCGGCCGCAGATCAGGGTGAATTTCCACTTCACCGGCTAATCCTGGAGATTAAGGAAAGTTCCCTTATCGGCGACCTGGACTTGGCCAAGGTAATTACCCATGATTTGAAGGCTCTCGGGGTTAAGCTTTTGCTAGATGACTTCGGTACAGGCTACTCTAGCCTGCGATACCTCCAGGCGCTGCCATTCGACAAGCTAAAGATAGATGCCAGTTTCGTTCGTTCTATGTCACAGACGCGAGATAGTAGAAAGATCGCTGCTGCAATTATCAACCTCGGCTATAGTCTTGGCCTTGGCGTCGTTGCGGAAGGCGTGGAGACAAGGGAACAAGCAGATATGCTCTTACGGCTAGGCTGCGACTTCGGGCAAGGCTGGCTCTATGGCCTGCCCGCTCCCGAAAGAGATCTAGCAGGAATTATTGCTGCGGAAACACTTCTGCCCGACTCTGAGCCAACCCCAAAATCCGATGTTACCGATCAGCTATCAAGCATGGAAGCGTTACCACCCGTGCAGCGTCTTGCACAGTTGCAGGCCATCTACGATGGAGCCCCGGTCGGCCTTGCCTTCCTCGACCGCAATTTGCGCTATATCAGCATAAACAAGTGTCTGGCGGAGATGAAGGGCATTCCAGTTGCCCTACATCTCGGTCGCAGTGTAGCCGAGGTAATTCCGAAACTCTACATTCAGGCTGAGCCATACATGCGTCGTGCGCTCGCCGGGGAGGCTACGAGCGCCTTTGAAGTTATAGGTCCAACCGCAGATACAAATGGTAAGTACCCGACCCTTCAGATCTACTATCAACCTGTGCGCGATGAGGCTGGTGAGATAGTTGGGCTCTCGTTAGCCGTTGTAGACATCAGCGAGCGCAAGCTCATGGAGGAAGCTCTACGCGAGAGTGAAGATCACTACCGACATGCGGTTGATCTTAACCCTCAGATACCATGGACGACCGATGCCAAGGGCATGGTTCTCGAGATAAGCCCGCGCTGGAAGCTGGCCACAGGTTTGACTGAAGAGCAAACTCGTGGTGATGGATGGCTCAAAGCATTACATCCTGAAGACGTTCCCAAGGTGATCGGAGCATGGAACCATTGCCTGTTAACAGGGGACCCTTTAGATATTGAATACCGCATCAGCAGCGGTGACGGCATTTGGCGCTGGATGCGGTCGCGTGGGTCCCCGCGGAGGAGTTCCACCGGAGAAATCATCCGGTGGTATGGCAGTGTTGAAAACATCGATGATCGCAAAAGAGCAGTGATTGCCCTTCAAGAGGCCGAAGAGCAGCTGGACAACCTAATCGAGAATAGCCCTGTTGCTATCGTTACTGCTGATGGTGAAGGCCGGATACTACTCTCCAATGAAGCAGCGCACAGTCTTTTCGGCGCAAAGGATAGAGTACTCAGAGATGTTCCCATCAGCCGCTATTTACCATCGCTCTCCAGCGTACCTATTCTCCGAAACGGGAAACAACCCTTTCGTACAGTGATGCAGTGCAAGGGGTATCGCGAAGACAAGAGCATTTTTCTTGCAGATGTATGGTTTTCTACGTATCGAACGACAGTTGGCTCACGTCTCTCTGCCATGATTATTGATAGCTCTGAAGAGCTTCGTGATAGGGAAGAATCTGGCTGGCAACATGTTCTGACCGGCTCGCGAATTCTGGTGGGAGCTTTCGCGCATGAGACACGTAACATCTGTAGTGCAATCGCAATTGTTCATCAAAACCTCAGCAAGAAAGAAGGCCTGCCTTCGGACCCTGACTTTGAGGCGCTCGGTACTCTTGTGCGGGCCCTTAAAAACATCGCCTCGATCGAGCTGCGACAAGCAGGAAATCTTTCCACCGGTATGGATCTCAAGGCCTTTCTTGAGGAGCTGCGGATCATTATCGAACCCTCATTGTTCGATGCAAAGATTAATACCGATTGGGTGATTCCTCAAGAGAAAATCCAGGTGTGGGCAGATAGGCAAGGGCTCATGCAGGTTTTTTTGAATCTGATAAGGAATAGCAAGAGCGCACTATCCGAACAGCTTCGTCCTTCTCTATCGATAAGGGCAAGAATCGAACCGCAGAGCGTATTCATATCGATCATTGATAACGGCGTGGGAGTGTCCAATCCGGAACTGCTTTTCAAGCCCTTTCAGGAGAACTCCCACTCTACGGGCCTCGGTCTCTACCTGTCCCGTGCTCTCATGCACTCATTCCGTGGCGAACTGCACTATGAACCATCTTCTGACGGCGCCATTTTTACTGTCGAGCTTTCCCGCTTGCCAGAAGTTACCAGTCGTGAGTGCTAATCCGACTGTGGGCGTTCATGCGAGCGACATTGAAAATGTAGGAACAAGAACTTGAAGTAGCCCGGGTCCGCCAACTTCGCTCAATCAGTCTCCCCGTTCACAACTCATGGCGACATTCGAGCCCATTCCGAAGCAGAAACATGACTTGGAGCTTTTTTCAAAGACGACGGCCTTCGCATCAATGCGCATGCAGGACGTTTGTTATCCGGGCATAACCCGCAGCCCAGCCTCCATCTGGCATTCAATTGCAGCATCGCGTTGGAACCTCAACAGAGCTTTTCCCTCAGATCGACTGCACAATCAGTCATTCGATTTACGATTGAACCGCATCGCCAATCGTTGGTTTCCCGATGAATGCAGGATTGGCTGCAATAAGGCACTTCAGGGCCACGAGATCCTTACCCGCTGAAGGACAAAACCCGAACTCTTCGGGAAAACGACCTTCAGCTTCTTTCCGCTAAGGACAGCCCCTTCGACGGTGAATGTTGTAGCACTCTGACGCTGCGGTCGCGCAGCGTTGCTACGAACCAAAAGCTCAGCGGTCGTTTCTCCGACACCTTCCATCGTAAGCTCCAGTTCACGGGCGCCATAGGACTCTTGAATGACACGTGGCTCCCTTGTAGTCGCCCCCGCCTCAGGAAGACATTGCCCTTCAAGGCTGACCTCAACTCGAGGCAGCGCTATCGATAGGGTCCGTACAACAGCAGGGCCAGCGTGACAGTTTTCACTCGAAGTGCCCACCTGGTCGCTAAGGCACAGCACAGTCTCCTCCGACGACCGAACCGTTACCAACAGATGATCCTGTTGGCGTTTTAGAGTGACTGAATAAAGATCATCCCCAACGCGAACATTGTTTAACTCTGCAAAATCCCACGCCGCAGGCAGAAGAGGCTGAATCCGAAGGGTGCGGTGCAGGGCATCCGCCTCAATACCAAAGAGACCGCGAATCGCCGGTGTCAGCACCATGGCAGAGGACCACAATTGATGCGAGCTGCTACGCCCCAAAGGTTGAAAAAACTCCCCCGAAATGACCTCGGTGACGAAGCCGGGATCCTGCACCCATGTCAGATCAATATTCCGCATCAGCGCCGCATATCCGGCAAGTGGCCGCCGCCCGCGGTACTGTGCAAGCGAAGCCCATCCCGTGAACAACGGCCACACTGAACCTTGGTGATAGCTGATCGAATCAAACACCTTCGCCGTATCGCTCACTGAGCGCACACCCCAATCTGTGGCAAAGTTATGTGATGCCCAAGCTGTCAACATGGTCTCTGGTTTCGGCAAAGAAGACCCCGCCACCCATAAAGCTACACTCGGAAAAATGGTAGCCGTTTTGTCATAGCTTCCATCACGCTCATGGCTGAAGGCATACGTGCCATCGGCCTGCCGATACTTTGTAATAGCTTCGCCGATGTGCGCAGCCTGAGCTGCCGCACTCGATGCCAACGCTTCATCCTGCATCAGCTTCGCGAGACTGGCGATCGCCATAGTTGATGACCGATCGAGCGAACCTAGATATATCTCCTGATGCGGCATCTTTGGCGGCCATGCCTCAACCCAACCTGTCCCCTCGCTGTTGTCATATACGCCATCGCCATCAGAGTCGTGCGCACGATCAAAGGTATAGGCCTTCTTTACTTGCTCCCAGTGCGCTCGCAGGAAATCAACATCGCCTGTAGTCCGCACATAATCGTCTACTGCCATGATGACCAACGGCGTTGAATCCGCGGCGGCATACTCATAGCCCAGGTCGGACCAAGTTATGTCTCCGTGCAGCAGTGACGCCGTCAACGGATACTCATGCATCATCTTGCCGTCGTCTCGCTGCCGCCTTAAGAGAAACTCGAGCGCTTCTTTTGACAGTGTCCTGTCTCCATAGCTGTTCACCGCATAAAGGCTCCACAGGGTATCGCGGCCAAAATACCAACCGAATCCCGGCCGGGCCGAATCAAACGACGGATACCACCCCGCAACTAGCCCCGTCTCTTCACCGGTCTTCACTTTACTCTTCTCAATGGCAATCTCCGCCCATCGGATCGCCGCATCGAAGTGTGGGTCAGGTGTGTAGACAGTTAGTCTCTGATCGAAGAAGTGTTCGTAGTAAACCTGTGTCTGCCGGTAGATCTCAGGTAGCGCCTTTGCTTTTGCGATCAACCGAGCCTGCATCGCAGCCATCGCTTCAGAAGAGCTCTTTTCACGTGAATCGCTCACCTCGGCAATCAAAGGAAAAAAGCGCTCTGCGTCCTCTTTCGGATCGAAGTGGACCTTGAACTCAAGTGGCAATGCCTGCGGACGCTCCTGGTACGGCGCAATCGTTCCCGTAGCGTTTGGCATCCCCACCATGGCAAAGTTCGCTGGGTTGTCTGTCGAAAGTACATAAGCCCCTCCGCTGCCCAACGAAACCCAGTTTGCCGAAGGTCTCCCGAAGGTTGGCGCGGGCCATTGATGGACCATCTCGGGTTCCAGCGAAATAGTAAGCACCGCTGGTTTGATCGACTCAATTTCAAAGAAAATGATAGGGCCCTTCGCGGGATTGTTTTCGCCCGCGGGCACGAACATATGTTGCCGTACGGTAATTGCGGCGTGAGAGTAAGTGATCGTTGTATGGTCGGGCTGAACGTCTAGGGTTGCCGATGCTGCGTTCAGGTCGATGGGCACAGAGTAACCCTCAAGCTCTGCCGTCAAATGCAGATTGCTGAAGACCTTCATCGGCAGCACCCACATCTCAATGCTGCCGTTCTGCAACCCGAGGATCGCTCCGGTCGCACCCGTCACAGTAAATGAATGATTGGGCTGCACAGTTTGTCGAATGACAAGAGACCCGTCTGTCAGAGCAAACCGCGGGGTGGTGTTCAGGCCTGTCTGGGCCATGGCAGAAAAGAAAGGACACAGTAAGGCGAAGAGGAAGCCCACGCTTACGTTGCGGCGATGCCTAAAACAATTCATGAAAGTGAGGTCACTCTGAAAGACAAAGATGTTTTCTCCGTGGCCAAACGAAGGAAGATCGATTACGAAACAAATGACAGGGCTGCCAGTGGTAGTACCCGGCAGCCCGTACGTGTTAGTAAACAGAGTTAAAACGCTACACGGAACGCGAACTGCAATTGCCGCATTGGAACGTTCGAGTCCACATTGCTGATGACACCGCCATTCGAGCAGTCCACGCAACGCGCACCTGACGAATTGGGAATGTCCAGTGCCGGATGATTGAACAGGTTGAACACCTGGAACTGGAATTGTCCCTTCACCCGTTCCGTCATTGGAATGTCCTTCATCAGAGACGCATCAGCGAGAAACTGATTTGGCCCACGGAAGGAGTTGCGGCCAACATTCCCAAATGTACCGAACGCTGGCAACAAGAAAGCTCCCGAACTGTTCGGCGAACCGATCGGGCTCGTCATTGGCGTAAAGAGGCGGACGGTGCGCGTCGCGGCATCGAAACCACCAGCATGCACATTGAAGCCCGACCCTTTGTCGGGCCGGCAATCGCTGCTGCGTGCCGGACCGTTGAAGTTGGTATCCAGATCCTGCTGTTGGCCGCACCCGGAGAACGTCGGCGTAAACGGCGAACCACTCTGATATGTGCTGCTTCCGCTAATGGTGTAGCCGCCAATCAGGTAGTCCATCCACCGGCTGCTATCGGAAAAGAACATACGGTTCTTACCAAATGGCAGCTCATATACTCCACTCAGCACAAAAACATTCGTGCGGTTCGTATCGTTCGGTCCATAACTTACGCGAGGATAGCGCGCGAACACATTGTCATTGGCATAATTCATCGCCTTTGACCAGGTGTAGTTCGCGTTGAACTGCAGGCCATGCGAGAACCGCTTGTCCAGCTTCGTTTGCAACGCGTTGTAGTTCGCATTTGCCGCAGGAGCAGCTGATGTCATGCCGTTGCTGCAGCACGTGACCTCTCCGCCGTTATAGTCCGACACGAACTTGTTGTAGTAAGGGCGCCGTTGCGCTATGTCTCCCGACGCAAGCTCAGCAGGCGTCGCCGCAAGCACCGGAGCATTCAGGTCGAAACCATAAGTCTCGCCCGGATAGATGCGCTCGGCACGATTGCCGACATAGGCAATCTCCATCGCCGTGTGGGCGCCAAACTGCTGTTGCAGGGTGAGATTCCACTGATCCACCTTCGGTAACTGAATGCGCTCAGGACGAAACTCCGGACTGAATGTATCGCTGAGAGGAATGATGCCGTTGGACGGAACAGAGGGAGCCGCCGGACGAACCGGAGGAGCCGCCAGCGTCGTCGCATACTGGCCAACCGCGTTGTTCGACGTGATTTCTTCATTCGCGAGCACCGGCAGGTTATATGTCAGCGCGCTACCGAAGATCGTTCCAAAGTAACCGACGTTGTCGTACACCTGCCCAATGCCGCCACGAACTACTGTATTCGGCAGCACCTGGTACGCAAAACCCAACCGGCCTGCTAGATTCAGATAATCCATCTCCTGGTTGCCGTTCGTACCGATGCCGTTGATCCCGGCAACACGCGTCCCGCCTGAAGCAATGGAGGCGAATCCGCCCTTGCCTGTTCCATTGACGGTCTCGGGGAAGATCAGATCCCAACGCACACCATAGTTCACGGTCAGCTTTTGCGTGACACGCCAGCTATCCTGTCCAAAAAAAGCACCGCGCTTCTGTCGGTTCGCTGCATCGTTCTGGTAAACATCGAAGCGCTGGAACTCGTTGGCCTGTCCGAACAGTAGTGACGCCAGACCTGAGCCCGCGCTGTCCAGGCCGGCTGTCGAGCCATTGTTGAAGCTAAACACGCCCGAGCGGTTGTTGTCGCTGGCATTGCGAAGGTTCATCGCATAACGAATGTCGCCACCAAACTTGATCGTGTGGTTGCCCAGAACCTTCGTCCAGTTGTTCACTAGCTGATACACCTGCTCGCTTTGCAGCAGCGGGCAGTTGCAGCCCTGGTTGCCGAAGTTGCTGATGCTGTTGTCGCTGATATTGAAACTTGGTAGACCGCTTGTATCTGGCAGTGTATTTAGATTGGGAATGCCTGCAGCGATGGCCGGCGTTGTTCCAACCGAATACTTGTTCTCCGAAACGTGGTAGTTCAGATACCCCGCACGAATCTCCGTCAGCAACCCGGCATTCAAGACATAGTCAAGGCCTAAGGAGCCACTCTGATTCTGAACATTCGACGTGCCCGTAGTATTGGTAACGCCGAAACCCTGCCCTCCGGCCGCACCAAATGCCGGCACGCCCAGCATGTTATACAGCGCGTAGTCATAGCGCCCGAATGCGCTCAGTTTGTCATTGACCCGGTAATCCAATCGAACGTCGGCCTGATCGCCATTGATCGATCCGTTGCCTGAAGCCGCATAGTTATTCTGGGTTGCGGATGCGGACGTCGCATTCGGCGCCGGAAGCTGGCGAAGGAAATAGATTGCCTGGGGTGACAGCACAGAAACGGGAACCGCATTCGGAGCATAAGCCGTCGCTGCTCCACCCGAGGTTGGGTGGTAATAGACAGAGCCCGCCGGCAGATACTGGCTCAAATCGCAGGTCGTGCTTCCCGTTGCCAAGCAGGTATTGCGGACCGTGTTCGTCGGTACCGACTGCAGAAAACTCGTTCCCAACCGCTGCCGCTGACCTTGGTAATCCACGAAGAAAAAGGCGTTGTTCTTCAAAATGGGGCCGCCCAGAGATCCGCCAAATTGGTTGTAAAGCGCACTCGGAATAAACCGACCCGTCACAGGATCGGGCGTCGACTGCGCAAAGGGATCACGCGCCTGCTGCGCATCGCTGTGCCGAAACCAAAATGCGTCTCCATGAAACGTATTGCCGCCGGACTTCGTGCTCCCACTAATGATGCCTCCTGCTGCACCGCCAAACTCGGCGTCGTAGTTCTGCGTCGTCACCTTTATCTCACTGATCGAGTCCAGCGTCGGGTTAATTACGATAATGCCCAACACAGGGTCACGATTATCTGTACCGTCCAGAAGGAAGCCCTGAACGCCGTAGTTCGAGCCGTTTGAATTCAGTGCGATGCCACCCTGAGGGTTCTCCGGCCCAAGGATATTGAAACTGGAGTGCTGCATCCCAGGCGTAAGAAGAGCCAAGTTCGTAAAGTTACGGGTAAGATTTGGCAGCGCCTGGATCGAGCGCTCGTTTAGAATCTCCGAAATCTCAGCTCTGTCTGTCCTTAGCGCCGGAGTCTCTGCGGACACTGTAATCGACTGCTGCGACCCAGGAACTTGCAGTGAGACATTCACCATCTGGGATACTCCGGCATGTAGTTCAATCCTCTCAGCTTGCCCGGGGGCAAACACTCCAGACTGGACTTTCACGGAATAAGTATCCGGGATCAGGGTGTCCGCACGCCAGAAACCTTCCGCATTGCTCTGCACCACAATTTGAGTTCCCTTGTTGACGTCGGTCACTGTTACCTGCGCCTTCGGGATGACTGCTCCCGTATTATCGGTAATGGTTCCATACATGGATCCATAAACCGCCTGCGAAATACCGGATCTTGCGACCAACATCGCCGCCAGAAACAGAACTCCAAAATACATCTGCTTCCCAATACACTTCATCTTTGCCTCCAAAAAAAACAACATCCAAAATCGCATAAAGCGGAGCGGCTTTTGCCTACCCACTTTATGCCTTCATATGCTCCCAACGATGATCGACTATGTCGTCATTGCGATTTGAACGTCACAGACAGTGAAAGGCAGTCCGCGCTAGGAGTTGGTCCAGCACATTATCGAAAATTCGCCCAGCACACCAACTCTTATCGTTTACGCAATTTTGTCCTTTGTGTCGCGACGTATTGCTTTGCGAAAAATCCATAAGCCACTGCGCAGCAGATAAAAGGCATGTCATTCTGCCAACCGGTGACACTTCCAAAATAGCAATAAAAGTTTGCGCCGCTAATTCTTCTTATAGCCATTGATGCGCTATCTTTCGGCTTGCAAGCAGTGATAGGCCCCTTCTCTACACCCCAGACAGCAGCTATCTGAACTCAAAGTTAGCTGCGTTACACTAACAATCTAATCAGTGCAAAAGATCGGTCAGACCATACGCTCATTTCAGAAAGCTCTTCACTGCCATCGCTGCCGACCTCAAACGAGCTAACCGATTTGAGGAGAAGAATGTTATCGCGCAGGCGATTGCGGACGGGGGAAAAGCGCACCAATAGCAATTATTTTCTCCGTGATTATTCCTCTGGAGAGAGGCTAGATCCTGTGTATCGACAATGGTTGCCTAAATAATTATTTTCTTACGGTCATCAAGGGCTGTCTTTTTTCCAATCGCGCGCTCCATTCGAGACAGCACCTGTGCGTTCGGTACATTTCCGTTGAGTAGAAAACTGTTTTATCTGGAGCATGTTCTGAATTTCCTTGGTTCGTTCCAACACTTGCCCGTGAGCTTGGATCAGTAGTCCTGGCTCTCTTTTGCGTGATGCGCTACAAACACATTTATCCCTTGGATCGGCGGCCATTCTTCCACCAAGCACCACACGAGGTCAGGTCGATTGAGGTTCATGATGGTGCTAATCTGCGATCATGAACACAGAAAATCTTGTCATGTTGCTCTTTGGACTTGCATGTATCACAATCGGTGTCTTAAATAGCGACCAAGGAAAGCGTTGCAAAATGGTGACTCAGCCATGGACGCGCCCAGATCTGGGTCAAGATAATGGGCAAGCAGCGGTCCATGAGGCTAACAAAGTACCTCTTTGGACCATGGACTGTTCTGTTCGGGATTATTGCCGAGCTTCCATGATGCGTCTCTGAACATCGAAATTAGCACAGAGCCTTTCAAAGAGCATTGGTGCAAAATAGTGTCGAGTACAGTGCTCATTTGAGAGAGTTGAGGGCCGACGTTGGGCAAGCTGAGGAGCATCGAGGAGTTGTTTGCAGGGCGGCACTTTGACCGCGAGGTAATCATCTTGAGCGTGCGCTGGTACCTACGCTACAAGCTCAGCTCCGTGACCTAGTCGAGATGAAGTCCGAACGTGGGCTGCATCTTGCGCATACGACGATCCTGCGCTGGGTCCGGCAGTATGCACCAGAGTTCATCAAGCGCTGGGACCGTTTTGGCAGATCCGTTGGTCGTTCGTGGCGAGTCGATCAGACCTACATCAAGATACGCGGTCAGTGGACCTATCTCTACCGGGCCGTGGATAAGGCTGGGCAGACGTTGATGTCAGACTCAGTAGAAGACGGGATGTAGCCGCGATCGCCTTTTCAGGAAGGCGATCACGCATTAAGGCCACCCGCCGTACATGATTACACTCGACGGCTATGCAGCATCCCATCGTTGCATATACGAGATGCTACCAGGGCTCAAAGGGTCACCGTCTTCATGCGCTGTGGTAAATTCATCATTTTAATTGTGGTATTCACTCGTGTAAGGCTCAACGGCGGACCCTTTCAGTAAACAAAGGGAGCGGCTGGCACCATGAAGATAAATTGCCCAAAAATCAGATCTCGCGACATAGCTGAACGATCGACCATCTCTGTCCACAAGACATCTAGCGGACAAATTTTACCTGCTCCACTGATGCGGAGGCTTCAGGCCAGACACCGACGTCGCGATTATCAGAAGCCGTAATATCCAACTTGGTAGCTACGCTGCTATCAACCGGCATGCGGTGTTCTAATGCACTCCAGTTCTGGTTCTGGATGGTGGAGATGGCGCCAGAGAAGCCGCAGAAAATCTGGAATGCTTGCGCCTTGCAGTTTCATTTCGTTCGCAAGATGCTCACATTGCGTACACAGTGTCAGCATTGCATCAAGGTCACAACCACCGGACTCAATCAGATGGATACAAATAGTGATTTCATCACCCTTCCTGTCACAACCGCGGCATCTGAAATGGTCGCGACACAAGACGCGCATTCTCAATCGTGACCAGCGCCTCGTGACGTTTCTCCCTCGAATCGGAGTCGGCTCCAATACCAAATCAGAACATTCAGTTGAAGATGGCCCAAATAACCCAAACGGGATATCTCGAAGGAGGCAGCATAAGTTTGCTGCGATATTTATAGAGATTAGATACTTCATTGCCTTTGGAAGATACTTATTCTGTGAATAGACTGGGATAACCTTCATAGATATTTCAATTGATCATCGGAAGCTTTTACTAGCTTTTCCGCCAACGTCCTCGAGGTTAATGTGATTTCGTGGAATATACAGACTCTTTTTTAACCGAACGTGCAGACGAGACTTACCCCAACGCGTTCGTTACAGTGAAGCACCTCGTCATTAGAAATCCGCCGCAAGTGTAATCGAAATCTGGATTCTTATAAGAAAGACCGCGGTACTCGGCACAATTGTCAAAATGGTCGGTGAGTCTGTGGTTCGAGCTAGCGGCGAATAACGTAGCAGGAAGAGTTTGTTGATCGACTGGTGATGGATTTTCGATAGGAAGGGAAAAAGGACCTCTACTTCCAGGCTGTCCAAAGGTATTGAAACACTTGTTTCGCGGCCCTACACATACGTAAGCAACAGTGAGCTCGTACATGTTGGTTCCGATTGACCCCCTAGAAAATGAAGATCCAGTTGAAAGCGAGGAGTTTGCATCCGAAACGTGTTCAAGACTCAAAGAATAGTTCTCCGAAAAACGACCTGCTCAGAAATTGATCCACCTACCCTATGTTTGAATCTTGCGAGCATAGCGAAGAATACCAGTAAACACTCGGATTGTACTGTGCGCACCTTATCTTCCAGCTAGTTGCAACCATCTTCTTGCCACAAATTAGCTGCGATCTCATATGAGGCTTGAGGATGTATCATTCGGCAAGTCGGCGCTCCACTATTTCGCATTGAGGCAGAAACCCAAACGAATTGAGAGCTTGAATCGTAAATTCGAACAGGGTTGGCGTAGTCTATGTCGACGATTTGTACTATCGAGGAGGCCTGAATGAAGCTCCATCAGCCGTTGATGACTGATAGAGCTAATTGGCCAAACTTTGCATATGGTGCTCTCGACAAGAGCGCCGGCAGGTACCGGTACCGCATCGACGACATAATTGTCCTCGATGCAGATCAGCTCCAAGACCAGCAGTAAGCTTTACCGCTGCGACAAAGCACTCACGTAGAATACCGATGCGGGAGAAGCCCTCCGTGCTCGCTAGGTACAAATCGGAAAGGCAGAGACAATGCAGAGTTACCCGTTCCTCTATCCCTTTGATATGCCACCTCGCCCCTATCGTCGGATTGAGAAAACGCGGTGAGCTTGCCTTTCGGTAGGAAGCTAAGACCAAATGGTTAGCTCATTTGATGCTGGAACCGTGATGAATGCTGGATCGCACAGTTAGCCCCGGCACTTTCGACGTGACGTAGACGGGCTTCGGGCAAACGTTCAGGTCACCTAGATGCGAATCGGAAATTCCAGTCAAATTTCCGGCAAAGCTAGTCGAACAGAATAATAAGATTGTCGGATTCACAGTCAATCATCAAAACGGAAGCAAAACTCTGCAAATAAAATTCGCTAACAAAATGAATTTTATGCTGGACAGTTTGCCCTCATCCTAAAAAACAAGCATAACGCTCTCTTGTTAGGACTCACTGAAACGCATTGATCTAGTGATTTTCGAAACTCCTTGCAAATCAGGAAATGATCGCGGTGGACTGGGTAATATTTATCCAACTTCCCTCTACTCTCTCTGCAAGAGTGGAGAGGGTAAATAAAGGCAAGTCACGAATTAATGAAGATCTGGGGAAGTAGCGTTTCTATAATTAAGCGGAGATGACTCTTCCTTCGAGGATCAGCGAATAGCAGAAGGTCTGACAATAGAAGTTGTGATCTCGGGGGCGAGTTGACTGGCCAATAGCCTAGCCATTGATTTCGATCGGTGTAGGACTGTTAGGCTGCTGTGATGACGGGACGACAGTCGTGCTGTCATCAGTGGTGCTTCCCTGCTCCATTTCACTCAGCATCAGTGAGAAGTCTTTACGCGAGGCACGAAACGGCTCGATCAACTGCCCGAACAGGACGGGTGAAATGGATTGATCGATACCATAGTACTGAGGCTGCTTGTCCCTAGGAAGGTAGAGAGTGCCGAAGATCCGGTCGATGCAGGGCAACATTGGCGAGTAGTTCTTATTGATGTACTCTCGGCCATCGTTGGTGTGGTGCCAGTGATGGAAGGCCGGAGTAGCCACGAGCCATTCCAGTGGTCCAAAGCGCCAACGCACATTGGAGTGAATGAAAAAACCCCAGATCGTACCTGCAAGGACGATCAGCACCGGAGTCAAATTCGCGCTAGCGTGTAGTGGCGAAGCCAGACCCAACATATAGAGGGGAACCATGCCACAGAGACGCGTGAATACCATATCGAGCGGATGAGCACGGGTGTTCACTAGAAAATCCATATGTTCAGCGCTATGGTGAATGGCATGAAATCTCCATAATAGCGGTAGTTCGTGACTCCAGCGATGCCCCCAGTAAAAGCCTATCTCCCCAACGATGAACGATGCGGCCAAGCGTAACCATAGCGGCCAGGCGGCGATAGCGGAAGTGACCCCGGGGGGAATAAATCTGTGAACTCCCCAAGCGACAAACGCCAAAGGTGCGCTCAGTAAAATGCTTGGTACCAGACTACTCAGAAAGTAGTAGCCCAAATCGGTAACGATCGCCTTACGAAAAATCTTCTCCGGATGAAGAGCGAAGACGTGTTCCAACGGCGTGAAGATTGCAGCGAGGATCACCAGCCAGACAAAAAGCCGGGTGACTTGCACAGCGTAGACCAACAACCGTGGATCTAATAAACGAAGCGCTTCCATGATTCATCCAATGCTTGAAGGTGCCGTATAGCCAGACAGAATTGCACTTTAGCCCAGCTTCGCCCAGCACAAGAGAACTGCGACCTGTCAAGCTATCTCTACCTAATTATCTAGATAATTGAGCTGAGAATTAGCTATCTTGCGTCCATATCGTTGATATCTTATGGACAGTAGGTGTTTATCTTGTGATTTCCCTCAAGTGCTCGTTGTGCCCGAAGCGAACCACTCCTTGTAAATCTGACGAAATCTCAAGGTGCCCTTTCACCACGATTACCCTGTTTTGGAGATCGCGATTCAATAGAGATCAATAGCTTACAAAAGATAGCTTTGGAGTAAACAGGTACAGGGCTGTGTTTAATCACAGGCTGTTTACCGTGCTCTATTATTCTGAGGCACCCTTACCCGACCAGACACCAGAAGGTGAGACGAACTTCCATCCCCCAGCTGTCTTTCATACACGGCATAAAAACAGCACACATTGAGGGACCCACCTATCTTGATTATCTTGGAGACCATCCGAAATATCTACATACACGAAATTGCGAAGCTAGCAACTCGCCCCAAGGGTCATCAATCGAAAGACAAGAAGTTCCTATCCGCAAGATAATGAGTCAACGGTAACAAAGAGGAGTCATTATTTAATGATAGTAGGGTTATACCAATAGTTGGAAAAATTGGCCATGCACCTGCTATCAGTTTCACTCAGGAGACACCTAATGAACTTCAGGCATTTTGTAACCCTTGCTGTATTAGCCCTCGGTTCATTCGCTTCCGCGAAGGCCGATTCCATCAACGGTATGATCAATGTAACCGGTGTGGCGAGCTCTACCGCTACCCCGGGTTCCATCATCTTCAGCGGTCCCGGTTCGGTTACAGGTTTAGGCACCACTACTCTGGACTTCCTTCCTTTCGTTGGTACAAACGTTGCGCTGGATGATTTCAGCTACACCTCATTTGTTAGTCCGAGTCCCGTATTCCAAGAAACTTTGGGCACCGAAACCCTAACATTCTCTCTGGATGCAATCACATTCGCGGGCAGTACTGTGGGTAACGCCTTCGCCATCACCGGCACAGGCCTATTTACTCTCACAGGTTTTGATCCCACACCGGGCATCTTTAGCTTCACGACACAGGACGGCCAGACCGTAGCGAGCTTCTCCTCGACCACGACCGCCAGCCCTATTCCAGAGCCTGCTTCCTTCGCACTCTTTGGAACCGGTCTACTCGGAGCCGCTGGCATAGCACGCCGTAAGCTAGGCGTCCAATTCGGAAGGTCCATCGCGCAGTAACAACGGCCGGAAGCCGCAAGGGCTTCCGGCTATCCCTTTACACCAACCGACGCAGTTTTTGAACACGTCGCTCCGGGGCGGTCGCGATTACTTGTAACCTCGTCGAGGATCTCGGCCAGCAGGCCACCGCTAACACCTCGGTCATTGTCACAGCGCCGCCTGCCTACTCATGTTGCTCCCGAGACGTGTACTGTAACCATGCTGCCGTAAGGTTTCCTGCGCGGTGCAGTATGGCCAGCTTCTCTGAATCGCGTCGGTCGGTCTTAATCCGCTCACCAGGCTGGCGCAGAATCATCGACGGTGCGACTATTGTGCCCGAGTGCCGTCAGTTGACAGTCGATATTGCACCCTCAGCCGCTCGCTTCATGGTAGAAATCCAGCTCACAGTGCCGCGCAAGCCGCTTCGCCATCTTGGCAACGTCATCTGCCGTTTTCGGAATCACACCGAGAAACCGCTCCGCTCCGGCCGTCTTCTGCCGCTCTGATGGAATAGCGGAAGTGAAAGCTTCGGACATATGTCTCCAGCTTCATTCAGTTTGAGGTCCCACAATTTTCTCCAGCTATCTTCCAAAAGATAGTCTGACCGTAGTCGTAAGAGTGGTTGTGGCCAAGTCTCCACAGTTATCAAATTAACGCCGGTGGAGAAGAGCATGATCGAGCTTTGAAACCACATTTCACACAAGATTCACGTGAATCGCAGAGGTCCGCTCGCGGTGCGGGTTAGATCAACGGATGAACCTGTGCAACGAGAAGTTGAAAGAAGCTTGTAACTTACGGAGGCCACAACGATGAAATGGCGCAGTCCCAAGAGATTTCTGGGACCACGACTGCATAGCAAAACATTCGGACTGGGTGTGATGGGTATCCTTGCTACCGGATCGCTCGTTCTGCATTCTGTCTTTGCCCAGGGAACGACAGCGACGCTCGGCGGGACGGCGATGGAGACACGACCGGAGCTGTGGTGCCGAACGCAAAGATCCAACTGATGAACGAAGGGACACACGACCAGCCCGTAACGCAAAGCAATGCTTCGGGAGTCTTCACGTTTTCGGCCCTGCCTTTCGGCGACTACGACATTCAGATCGCCGCCCAGGTTTTTTCGACTTTCCAGTGATAGGTATCACTGGTACCTATCAGAAAGGGAACTGTGGATAGAAAAGCAAAAGTCTTTGTAACTGGAGGAAGTCAGGCCGTTCGGCTTCCAATTCAGTTTCGCTTCCATACAACCGAAGTGTATGTGCGTCGGGATGAGTCGACTGGAGATGTCATTCTCTCTACCAGGCCAGAGAAGAAGCCCCTCCGCGAGATCTTTGCCATGCTTGATGCTGCTGGTGCACCAGAAGACTTCATGGCTGATCGTGACATGACCGTTCTTAAAGAGCGAGAGGGACTGTGAAGACAAAAGCTCCTGTCACATTCATGCTCGACACCAATACGTTCTCGCACATCGCCACCGGACGATCGTCGAAGGCAAGGCGGATGCTTACGAAGGTTGAAGCCGGTGACACCGTGGCGATCTCAGCGATCACCGAAGCCGAAGTCTATTACGGCCTGGCTAAGAAGCCAGAGGTGACCCGCTGGCGTCAAGGCGTGGAAGCCCTCTTGGGCACCATAAAGGTTCTGCCGTGGGACTTAGGTGCGGCGCGGAAATATGGAACGATGCGAGCGGCAATGGCTGCTAAAGGGAATTCGGTGTCAGTGATGGATCTGCTGATAGCAGCTCACGCTGCTTCCATCATGGCTGTACTCGTAACCGGTGACCAAGCTTTCCATCATACCGAGGGCTTATTTGGCGCTGTTGACTGGACCGATGACGTGAACCGAAAAGGGCAACAGAGGCATTTCCATTGTTGAGGAGATGACAATAAATACAGGCAAAGTTGGAGGTGGGTGAGCCCCTAAGCTACCGCACGGAGAACGAGACTCCTACTGCAACCCCATTTTCGGTACGTATCCAATTTGGAGCGAAGATCGGCATAACCTGTTTTCCTGCGCGCATGATGACCAAGGGCGCGCCTCTCTTCGGGCAGGCTGTAGCAGTTCCGAGACCATGGGAATTGACGATGACGTTCTCGCCAACTCCGTTGTTTGTGTCACAGGTGATGGCGACATTTCCTCTAAAGTCAGGCGGAAGCTCGACCCGCAATACTCTTCGGCCGCTGGTGAGAAGCATCAGGCCGCCCACTCCGATGCCTAGCAGCAACGGGACAGTCGCACTCTGTCGGTGCATCGCAGACATAACACTCCTATTCCCCGCGCTACGGAAGAGGATACCAGCGCCGATGCGGAGCTGGTTCTGGTGATCACTCTGCAGGTTGTGCAGGGCGGAGTAGTTTGTATTCGTCCTTCAGAGCCCGTATCCAGATGTGTCTTGAGACAGCCACTTCTGCGGAGTCATTTGACGGGAATAGCCGCCGCCGATTTCTCCAGAAACAAGGTTGGAACCTTCAACCTGAAGGACAAGATGATCAAAAGGAGGAGCGTCGATAATTGCTGTGCGGTCGAGTTGGATGGTGAAGGCACGACCACAGAATTTGTTCCAACCTTTTCGTTGTCTGCGCGATTCTGCTCGGGATCGCGATCGCGCATAACCATGGCGACTAAGGAAAACACATGGGTTGAGTCTGAAGAAGTCAGGTGTTCATTTGTCTTGAGTCATAGCAGGCTCTGGTTGGCCGCTCCTCCCACTGACTCCCATTTCCGGGCAGACTAATATGCCGCCTGACTGCCCGAGCAATGAATTTCGCAGCCAAAAAGCGATATTGACCACCCGATGAGCGCTGACAGTTCAAGGAGCGGTGCGACAACTGCAACAAGTACCTCGCTGGAGTTTAGCCCGAAGACGGCGAACGCAATTGCTATTTGCCAACCCGAATTGTTCCCGGCCGCTTAAAGGAAAACGCAGTCAACTGAGCACAGTTCATTTCGAGTCGCTTATTCCATTCATGGTCCTACTCCATTGCAGATTCAACGATTGACCAGCGCAGATTTGAGACGGCGTCCTCAATCGAAAGCCGCATCACGACCTGTTCGAGTGCTTCGTTATTCCGTCCTGCCGTCATGAGTTCAGCTCGAATGTTGGTCTCATCTGTGTCCTCATTCTGGTCTCCCTGAATAGACTGAAGCGTCACAGGCAAGCTGCTGATCGTCGAAAGCAGTAGCGAGCGGACGTATGCAGCACCGGAAACCTTACAAGCGAGGCGAATCTCATACAGCGTCTCGACCGGTGTGGCCTGAGGCAGAACTGGATGGAGCCGGTATGCGAGTGGGCGCAGCACCATGTTTGTGAGCAGGACAGCCGCCGCCAGGACCAGAGCAAGGTTCAGAGAGCCGAGCCCAGACAGCGCCCCGATCGCGGCGGAACACCAGATCGTAGCTGCCGTGTTGAGACCGCGCACGTTTCCACCTTCTTTGAAGATGACGCCCGCACCGAGGAACCCAACGCCCGAGACGACATAGGAGACGATCCGGCCCCTTGCGGAGGGGTCGTTGTTCAGTAGCAGGCCGCACATCACAAAGGCTGCGGCTCCGGCAGACACGAGGGCATTCGTGCGAGTGCCTGCCATGCGCTGTCGCCATTGCCGTTCCAAACCAACCGTAGCGCCCATTGCAATAGCGAGCGACAAGCGAAAGGCAAATTGAAGCGTACTGATTCCGATCATGCCGTTCTCCGTTCCCTCGATCTGGTAGAGCGAAGGAGGCCCGGCCTCCCTCGCTTATTAGAACCTGAGCTTTGCTGCGATCTGACCGATTCGCGGGTCGGCAGCACGCAACACCTGTCCAAAAGAACCGTCGCCGATGTTACCGTCGACCGATCCATTCGGATAAAACTGCGCGTGGTTGAAGACGTTGAACATCTCCAGCCGAAGCTCAAGGGACCGGGCCTCGGTGAAGTTGGTCACCTTATGGAGCGCCATGTCATAGTTGTCGATACCGGGGCCGTAGAACATTCGGCGCCTGGAGTTGCCTTGTGTCCCGAGGGCGTTCGGCGTGAAGGCAGCGGTGTTGAAGTACGGCTTGCGATTACGCGGATTGTGGTTGAGCTTGTAGCCGGTGCCATCGTAGTTCGGCATGTCGATGCTCGTCGCGTTAACCCCGTTGTTCTGCACTTGCACGAGGTAGTTGTCGCCGGAACTCGCAAATGTCACTGGCAACCCCGAAGCAAAGCGCGTAATGCCCGATAGAGCCCATCCGCTGGCGAGCCGGTTCGGATGCCACAGGTGAGCGATGGGCAGGTCGTAGTTGTAGCTCACAACGAAGTCGTGCTTGAGGTCGAAGGCCGAGATTCCATCGAGCCGGTGATAGTCGTAGGGATCAACCTGCTCCTGGATGTTCGAGGTCTGGTCGTAGGACTTCGAGTAGGTGTAGCTGGCGAGGAAGGACAATGGTCCAACGGTTCGTTTGAAGGTGAGTTCAAGTCCGTTGTACTCTGAGTTGCCCATGTTTTCGTAGTAGGCGTCGGTGCCGATCTGGTTGGGGAACGGACTGCGCGTTCCATTGACAACAGTCCCATCCGCACGAGTGAAGACTAGGTTCTCTTCGAACGGTCCGCAGGTCGGCGAACCGGGCGCGACCTCCGATGGCTGACTCAGGCTGAGGCAGAGGGCAGGGTTGCCGGGGTTCGCACTGTGAACCGTCAGCAGGTGCCGCCCCAGAGAGCCGATATAGCCGACACTCAACAGCGAATTCGCGCCAATTTGTCTGTCCATGGAGAAGTTGTACTGCATGGCATAGCCGGTCTTGTTCTTGTAGTAGACGCTGCCGGCCCCGCTAATTGGGTAGTAACGGTTCCAGTCCACGGTGTTATCCGGATTCTTTGGCGAAACGTTGTAGGGAGGCACATGTACTGGAAACTGCTGGACGTACTGTGTGCCGGAGAGTGCGCCGATGAAAGGTGTCTCCATGATCGGAGATTCAGGACTGGTGTAGGTCAATCCGTAAGGCGGGTTGCCGGTTGGGTAGGCGACGGTAAGCCCCTGGGGTGAGGTCACAAAGCGCCCTCCGCCCAGACGAACGCTCGTCTTGCCGGGGCCTCCGGTGAGAGCACCGAGGATGCCACTGGGCACGTTTGGTGAATATGCCAATCCGAAACGTGGTGAGAAATTATCCAACGGTGTCGGAGCAATGCCATCGGGGATCTTGTGCCCGTTAGGAAGCACGTCGCCAGGGACGAGATAGCCGAGTGGAGCGCCAGGGAAGGTTTGCGATTGCACTCCTTGCACAAAGGTTGTCGTTTGGTGATACTTCTCAGCCCAGGGTGTGACATAGTCCCAACGAACGCCATAGTTGAGAGTCAAGTTCGGGCGAATGCGATAGCTGTCTTGCGCGAAGAGATCGCCATTTGCCGCTCGCTCATAGAAGGTAGGCGACGACTGCTGCGAATAGAAATCCGGCAGGCCAAGCAGGAAGTCTGCATAGTCGTTCCCTGTGGTCTGATTGCCAGATGCGAAGAATGAGTACGTCCCATTGGCGACAAGGTTCGGGGCCTGCTTCACGCGATACCAGATGTAGCGTCCACCGAACTTGAAGGTGTGATTGCCAGCCGTGCGCGTGAGCGAGTCCGAGAGGTCGTAGTTGCTGTTGACCTGTGCAAGCGAGAACGGATTGGTCCCTATTGAGAAGCCATTGAAGAAGAGACCTTCAACTCCGGCCTGTGAGGGGAAACCTTGAATGATGCCCTCGCCGCCTGCCTGAATGCCTTGATCGGCGAGCGTGACGCCGACTCCACCCTTGGGTTCGCCGATGTGATTGTCCAGCCGCGTGATGCCGAAGCGTGCCTCGTTGACCGTCTTCGCGCCGAAGGTATGGATGTTGCTGAAGACGAGTGTCTGGTCGATACCGAAGGATGCCGCATCGTAAGCGAAGCTGTTGCCGGGGAGCGTGGCACCGCCAAGTCCGCTCGGGTACGGGTCGTCGAGATTGTAACGGTCGTTGAAGTAGTAGATCGAAGACGTACCGAAGCGCGATGAGTTGAAGTCCACCCTCCCTGCGGCCTTGTTGTCGTTGATGCGCCGCTTATAGGCACCCGTGGAGAACTGGTTCACGCCGACGTTCGGTTCGGGGATGTACTGGAGCATGCGCGTGGGTGCCTCGCCCCATGCGCGCTGAGGAATGACCCCGTTCGGAAAGACCTGCGCGAAGGCCTCTCCCTGAGTCACCTGCTGACCGAGTCGTTGGGAGAGTATCTGGGCGAGATAGGGTCCGTTGACTGTTCCGGTAAAGGCCGATGCCGCACCGAAGTCTCCATTTCGGTTCGCCATCGACGGCACGCTGACGAACCCGGTCTCGATACCCTGAATGTACCGCTGCCCTTGGTAATCGGCGAAGAAGAAGATCTTCTCCTTGCGAATTGGACCGCCGAAGGTGCCGCCGTACTGGTTCTGGTGGAAGGCGGCCCGCTCAGGTGAGAAGTAATTCCGTGCGTCCAGATGCGTGTTGCGGAAGAACTCCAAGAGATTGCCGTGAAAGGCGTTTGCACCGGACTTGGTAACGACATTGATGATGCCCCCGGTGAAGCTACCGTATTCGGCATCCACGTTGCTCGACAGGATGCGGAACTCGGCAATGGAATCGAGGTTCGGGATGATCCCAGCCTGCTGGCCGATGGTCTCCTGAACGCTTGCCCCATTGAGGTAGTAAGCATTGTCGGACTCGCGCTGACCATGAATCGAGAATTGGCCCGTGTTGGCCTGGCCCGCAGCGGGCACCGTACCAAAGCCACCGCCGGAGCTGGTGTTGCCCGCGCCACTGGTCGTTACCGGGGAGACCCCCGCCTGTACCGCGAGCAGGTCCGTGTAGCTCCGGCCATTGAGTGGAATATCGACAATCTGCTTGCTCTCGATGGTTTGGCCGATCTGGGTATCGGTCGTGTGAACCTCAGCGGCGTTCTCGGTGACGTTGACGGTCTGGCTTGCGTCGGCGACTTGAAGCACTACATCGACGGTCAACGCAGTGTTCACGTCGATCTTCAGATTGGCTGTTTGACGATATGGATTGAAGCCCTCGGCAGTCACGTCGAGTTCATACTGCCCGACTGGGACTACGGGAAAGTTGAATACTCCTTCTCCATTACTGGTCGTCTTCTGAGTTACCCGGGTCGCCGCATTGATCAGCGCCACGTCGCTGCTCGCAATAAGGGCTCCGGTCGTATCCTTCACCGATCCGGCGATCCTGCCGCTTCCTGCTTGAGCGAGAGCGGAATGGCTCATCAGCATGGAAAACAGGGCTAGAGCGAGAATGAAGCCGAGCGGGATCACTGTATCCAGCAGGGCCCTCCATCCGCGAGGCGGCTGGAGCCCATCCTCTGCGCGGATATTTGCGTTATAAGTCCAGGCATCATTGATCAGTTTGCGGTGGTTCATCGTAGTCTCCGATGTAGCGTGTCCTTTCAGTAATTCAGGCACACGTCTACCGATCTGGGCAGAGGCGCTGTCCGGCTCGCCAGTGAGTCTCTCGCTTGCGTCAGTCTCTCAACGCAGCAGGTGCTCAGTTGTTACGGAGCTTATTCAAGAAGCTCGCGCATTGGGCGGAGATCCCATGCTGCGAGCGGAGAGCATCATGCGATGTCATGCTCAACGAGGGATTGCCGCCGGCCTCCGGCTGTGCGGAGGCTCACTTGGAACCGGGTCGTCCATTCTTCCTCCTTCGTGTTGAAATCGCTTAACGGATCTTGTGCAGAAGACCGTAGAGATCGAGGACGTGGTAGCCGAGCATCAACGTCATCACAATCAGATAACCTCGCAGCACTCCGAGCGAAACACGCACCGGTCGCGTCATCCTAATCTTGCCAAGACCAACGGTCGTACACTTCTGTTCCGCAACGTCATCGAGTGGGTGGATGACGCGGAATCCGTCCACATCAGGAGACACACCTATAGTTGCCATGACTCACCTCTCTACTGAAACAGGTTCGGAAGCATTACCTGGGCCGCAAGCAGCAGCGACAAGGCAAAGAGGACGACGATGATCGTCCAGTTGATGTAGTTGTTCCATGGCCGGTTGACCCAGCGTTCGCCAAGTAGTTCCCGGTCATTGAGCAGCAATTGAAGAAAGATGATTGCGGAGGGCAGGATAAGTCCGGCGAACACCTGCACACTGATGATGACCAACTGCAGGGGCACATGCGGAATCAGCACAATGGCCGCAGCCGCTCCAACGCACGCGATGTAGGTTGCATAGAAACCCGGAGCTTCCAATAGCTTCTTGTGCAGTGAATGCTCCCAACCCTTCACCTCACCATAGGCCCATGCACTGGCGAGCGAGATGGCCGTCGCTCCAAGCACGGCCGCATTAACCATCAGTAACAGAACGCCGTTGCGACCGAAGTCGCCGGCAATCGGGCCGAGCGCTAACGCGAGCTGCGCCGGGTCCTGGAAAGCGATCTTGTGTTCAAAGCCGTAGTTGCCAACCAGCATCATCGCGCCTGCGACACAGACGGTAAAGGTTGCACCGATGAGTGTATCCAGCCGCGCCCATTTCAGGTCGGCGAACCGGAGTCGCTTCTCGGCCACGCAGCTCTGCTGAAAGAAGAGTTGCCATGGTGCGATGGTCGTACCGACGATAGCGATCACAAGAAACACGAGACTGCTAGTGATGCCCCCCGCTGGCATCGTCGGAACGATAGAGTTGCGGGCAACCGTCGCCCAATGCGGATGCACCATGATGGCGAGCACGAACCAGGTCAAATCCATTAGGCAGAGTGCTATAACCATGCGCTCCCAACGAAGATAGCTTCCGGTCACAACCATCAGGGTCAAGCCAACGGCGGAGATGGGCACAGAGATAGAAGGGCTGATGCCGAGTGCGCTCAGGGCGAGGGAGATGGCGGCGAACTCAGTAATAAGGGTGAGGAAGTTGACAGCGAGCAGGTCAAGCAGTGAGAAGTGCCCCCACCACTTGCCGAACCGCTCGTAAATCATCGCGGCGTGGCCCTTGCCCGTCGCGATGCCGAGGCGAGCGACCATCTCCTGAATGAAGTAACAGATGGGCAAGAGCACGACCAGTAGCCACAACAGATGCAGACCGTACTGGCCGCCGGCCTGCATATAGGTAGAAACTGCTCCGGCGTCGTTGTCCGCCTCCATGACAATCAAGCCAGGACCGAAGACCATCAGAAAGGTCAAGATTCGCCGCTGCCATGCGGTGCGGACAACGACACCCATTTGGGGAGTGGTAGACATCTCTACTTCGGATTCGATCACGCGCATAGGCATCGTCCTCCCCTCTCATCACTCGAAGAGTTGGTGGAACTGGGACGCAGCTTCGCGGCGTCTGCCTGCACCCAGGTGCAAATCAGTGGTATCCCGGGTTCACCCATCGAACGCCATACTCGGACAAGTGAATTTGTACGGCGGACAAGAATCTTGTTGTTCATGCTTCCTCCTTGCGCGATCCGTGCAAGCGTCGGCGATATCCGGGCACAGAGGCGCGGATACAAGACACTTGTATCGATCATCAGTTTTGGGAGGAGTGAGACTGGCCGTTAGGGCCACGACCTCACGCGCTCAAATCACAGGTTGTATGCTGGGATGAGCTGTGAGGAAAATCGCCGATAGCGAAGCTAAGGGCGGATTCCGGAGCGCTCATCGCAACACAGGAAAGCTCTCGGGGTACTGGGAGGCTCTTGTGCGGAATCTATGCTCATGGATTGTCTTGTTTCTCCTGCGTGGATCGGAATCCTCGCCTGTTATTTTTGTACCATCCCCCTAGCTCCCAAAAATGAAACTAGCCGAAAGATAGTACGATTATGGTCGCAAGAAAAATAAAACCAACTCAATACCCACAAAGAGCCAGATCGGATTCGCAGACCTGGCTCAAGGCTGCGCTACGACACCAACCCGACCGCATCATCATAGGGGAAATTCGTGGTCCCGAGCCCGCGTCTTCCTCGATGCATTTGAACATAGGACATCGAGGTTCTCTGTCCACCATCCATGCCAATAGCGCAGAGGATACGTTGGGACGGCACTCTCACCTTGCCATGCGGCGGCTCCGGTCGAATGCAACTGAGAGAGATCGAAGAGGAGTGCAGACGATCCGTCGACGTCATCGTCCATGTCGTTAATGGCCATGGCTTACGGAAGATCAGGGAGATCACAAACTGCCACATTGGCCGAATGCCTCGCACTGAACTAGTTGCTCTTGCCGCGTACCGTATTCCCCCAACCGTCCTCTGAAACCTTCGCCGAGGTAGAGATCACCAGACAGCTGGTTATTCTCAAATGCATGACGCGCATCAAAGAAATTCTGTTTGACCATTTTGATCTGGAGGGCGTTAGCATTTGCCAGACACATGCGTCGGACACGGTACGAGGTTGGGCCTGTTTCATGATCGGGGCACAACATGACATTACTCTGAACTATCGCCTCAGATGCATTTAAGAGGTTGGCGGACGATCCGCATTTCGGTGTACGCGAATGGGCCTAGATCGTGGTACGGCCTTGCAAAGACTAAGAGAGAGCATTTGCTTGCTTTCAAGGTGGACTGTGTCACGGTCCGATCGATTGCGCCCTTTGCGTGCAGGGTGTTACGACCGCGCGGAGTCTGTTGTTCGCATATTCTTACGCTCAAGAAAACCATCGTTCGTGGTACGGCTACAGGAGCCCTTGCGCTGTGATGCCTTGATCTATGTACAGGATTCCGTGGGCAATTGGCTAAACGACGCAGCAAAAGACCACCCCGAGTGAGTGCGGGGTGTATGTGTGCGTTGGGTGGGTGGCCGGACTAGCCTCGCCACTCTCCGAATTTGTATACGTGCTTTACGGAGTCTCAAGTGATTATCCAAGAACCGTCAACACCCCCCAAAAAGTTGGCTGTTCCTATCGCTGAAGCCATCTTCGCGTCTCGATGTAAACCATTCGGCCGGTGTTGTACAAACCAAATCGGAGCGCCGTATCTGCTCGTATCTCTCCACCTTTGTTTCCAGCTCTTCGTATGAAACTCGCTCTAGAACTATGCCTGGAAGCTGCCGCCACTTCTGCTTCCTAATTCTTATAGCTACAAGAACCATATCTTTTGGATGTATTCGTGAGTAGGCCACCGAATTACTGTAAATTCTTTGGTATCACCTTCAGCACCTTGAACGCTAACCGTAACCAGCGCAGCTCAGATACGTTGACCAAGGCGCCGCAAGTTCTACAGAGTTCAACTCAAGCTGAACTTTTAATCCTCTGATAAACAGAACAACGGAAAGGGCCGGGTTTATGACGGAAACAAAACAAAGTAACGAATTGCAAATGCTTTCCGAAGAGCTGCGTCCACTATATGCAAAGTTAGCGGGACATCGGCTTTACGCCGCAATGAGACGATTGGCGATCTACACGTCTTTATGGAATCGCATGTATTTGCGGTCTGGGACTTCATGTCGCTGCTCAAAGCATTGCAAAGAGGAATTACGTGTGTTGATGTGCCGTGGACCTCTAGTAGGTTTCAAGAGAGCCGGCGGCTTGTGAATGAGATTGTCCTTGGCGAAGAGAGCGATTTCTACCGGGAACGAGCTGTAAGCCACTTTGAGTTGTACCAGCTGGCGATGCAGGAGTGTGGAGCAAATACGTCTGCTATCGATAACCATGGTACATGGACTCGAGGATGGAAAGGGGCTGGGAGAGTGCGCTGAGCCAAAGTGGCGCAACTGTGGCAGCACAGGAGTTTGTTCGAAGAACCTTCGAGTGCATTGAACGAGGGAAGCTGCATGAAATTGCGGCGGCGTTTACCTTTGGCCGCGAGGACGTGATCCCGGATATGTTTCGTGGGTTTATTCGCGACCAGGATGAGAGGCTGTCGGGGCGTCTGCAGACAATGCGGATGTCCGTCAACTTGACAACGCCGTCTACTGTGCTATATAGCGTGGGTTCACGGGCTTGCACGCAGATACACAGCAGAATCAAGGTGTGGAGATTCGCTATGTCCGTTCTATCGATGTGCCTAGTATCATCTTCTGTTTTTTCCCGGAATAAGTTTTTACGGTTTCTCGTGCGGATCTCGATTCTGCTCCTGGCGATGAAGCTGTGTGGAGGGGTGGCTCAGGCGCAAACGGCAACGACGACAACCCTGGTGGTATCGCCATCGAGTCCGTTGGCTCCGCGGACGGTACTGACGTTGACGGCGACGGTAATGGCGGGTGTTATACCTGTACATCCGGGATTAGTAACATTTTGCGATGCGAGTGCTCCGCATTGCGTGGGACTGGCGGTGTTGGGAACGGCACAGTTGACGAGCGCAGGGACGGCGACAATCAGATTGATTCCGGGAAGCGGCAGCCACAGCTATCAGGCAATATTCGCTGGGATAAGGACGCCGGCGGTGTATTCAACCAGCACTTCCGCGGTGCAGACGGTCACGGTATCGCAGCTGTCGCCCCTGCTGACGACCACCAGCATAGTTTCCAGCGGGAGCGCCGGAAACTATACACTCACGGCAACAACTGTCGGATCCGGACCGGGAATACCGGGGCCTAGTGGCTATACGTTGCCTTCTTTGACTGGCTCCGTGTCGTTCGGCGACACAACGGCCGGCAACACATTGGGAACGACTACGCTGGGAGCCTCCACGTTAACGCAGAATTTTATTCCAGCGCCAAACTCGCCAGTCACGGTGGGCAACACTCCAAATGGTGTTGCCACGGGTGACTTCAACGGGGATGGCGTCACGGATTTTGTGGTGACGAATGGTGGGGACAATACTATTAAAATCCTGCTGGGGAATGGCGATGGCACCTTCACGGCCGGATCTACGATAACGGTGGGCCTGAATCCGTTCGCTGTTGCCGTTGGCGATTTCAATGGCGATGGTATCGCGGATGTCGTGGTAACAAATGCCGGTCGTGGTGCTACTCTCGGAACGACTATCGACGTCCTGCTTGGGAACGGCAGCGGAGGCTTCACGGAGGCTTCGGGGTCTCCGATAACGGTGGCCGCCCAGCCTACAGGTGTAGCGATTGGCGACTTCAATGGAGACGGAATCGCAGATCTGGTGGTCGCAAATTACAACGCTACTACTCTGAGCATATTGCTGGGGAATGGCAATGGCACCTTTACGACTGCTCCGGGGTCGCCATTTGCTGTCCGTGCGCATCCCCAGTCTGTGGCGGTGGGCGATTTCAATCATGATGGTATCCAGGACCTGGCAATCGTAAATGCAAACCAGAATGAGGTGATCATATCGTTAGGCATCGGCGATGGCAGCTTTACGACGAATCCGGCCTGGATATTGATACCAGTAGGAATCCAGCCGTTCGGCATAGCTATAGGAGATTTCAACAATGACGGAAACGAGGACCTCGCGGTAACAAATTATGGCACCGCCGCGGCTGGTGGTAATACGGTAAGCATCTTGCTGGGTGACTCCCATGGCAACTTCACGGCCAGACCGACGGTCACAGTAGGTTCTTATCCCCAATCTGTGGTGGTGTCGGACTTCAACGGGGACGGCATTGCGGACCTGGCGGTGACAAATGGGGCCGACAATACTGTGACCATATTGCTGGGCGACAACACTGGCGGCTTCACGCAGCCAGCGTTTTCTCCATTACCTGTGGGCTCTGATCCTCTGCTGATGGCCGTGGGAGATTTCAATCAAGACGGCATGACAGACCTGGCGATACCAAATGCCGGTACTATTGCTGCGATTCCCTCGAATACGGTGAGTATCCTGCTGAACCATATAACGCAGACGGCGACGGCGGTGTTATCTCCGGTGAGCCTACCCGGCAGCGGAACGCACCTGGTCGATGCTACCTATCCTGGGGACACGAACTACAGCAGCAGCACCGCGCCAGCGATACCGCTGACAGCGACGCAAGTGCCCACGACGCTGGCGCTGGCTGCGAACCCAACGACGAGTACGTATGGACAGCAGGTAGTACTGACAGCGACCTTGAGTCCATTCACCCTGGAGGGCGTAGGAACCGACGGGGAGGCGGTGAGGTTTCTGAGCGCGGGGTTCCTGCTGGGGACAGGAACGTTGAGCTCTGGAGTGGCGACGCTCAATATTACGAGTCTTCCTGTGGGGACGAACAGTCTGACGGCGGTTTATGCTGGCGACGCAAACTTCTTAGGCAGCACATCGCCTCCGTTGAGCCTTACGGTAACTAAGGCGACGCCTGGGCAGAACGGTGTTGCAGCGATCATGGTAAGGTCGTCGCTGAATCCATCGACATTCGGCCAGGCAGTGAGCTTCACGGCAACGGTGCCTGCGGGTGCGACCGGGACGGTGACGTTCCTGGATGGCACGACGACGCTAGGCACGGGCACCGTGTCGAGCGGTACGGCGACGTTCACGACCAGTACGCTGGTAGTGGGAACGCACTCGATCACAGCAGTCTACTCGGGTGACACGAACTTCAATGGTGCCAGCTCGGCGGTGTTGTCGCAGGTAGTGAACAAGGCGACGCCTGGGCAGAACGGTGTTGCAGCGATCACGGTAAGGTCGTCGCTGAATCCATCGACATTCGGCCAGGCTGTGACCTTTACGGCAACGGTGCCTGCGGGTGCGACCGGGACGGTGACGTTCCTGGATGGCACGACACCACTGTGCAGCGGTGTGCCGGTTTCCTTGGTCACAGCGACGTGCACGACCAGCGTGCTGACGGTTGGGACACACTCGATCACAGCGGTCTATTCGGGTGATACGAACTTCAACGGCGCCAGCTCGGCGGTGTTGTCGCAGGTAGTGAACTCAGCTGCCGACTTCGCGGTCGCGGCGACGCCGGCAACGCAGATTATTCCACCGGGGGCATCGGCGAGCTATAGTGTCAGCGTCAGCTCGGTGACGGCGCCGTTCACCAATCCTGTGACTCTGACGGCGACGGGACTTCCACCGGAGGCGACCTATAGCTTCTCGCCCGCGACGGTCACGCCTGGTGCCAATGGAGCCAGCTCGACCCTGATGATCAGCGTACCCAGGCAGAGTGCAAGCGCGACACCGCATCTGAGCTCGAAGACACCTCTGGTCCTGGCGGTGCTGTTGCTTCCGTTGACAGCGTTCCGGCGGGGAAGAGGCCGGGTGAAGCTGCTGCTGTTGCTGGTTGGTCTGACGGCCTTCGCAAGCATGACCGGCTGCGGCGCAGGCGGTTACTTCTCCCAGCCGCAAAAGACTTACACCATCACCGTGACCGGCACCAGTGGAACCCTGACACACAGCACCACCATCACCCTGACGGTCCAGTAGGAGAATTGATGAACAGAAGCATGCGAATCTTCGTCAACGCCTTGCTATTGTCGCTTACCTCGGCAGCAGTAGCGCAAAAACCATCCAATACGATCGATGGGTCGATCACGTTCAGTGAGTTGCGCGCCAACGCCCCTGTGGGCGCATGCGACTGCTTCTGGATGCCGGGCGGCACCGGCGAAATCACCTATCCGGTATGGAGGAACTTTTCGGCCATAGGCGAAGTAGCGGGGCACCGTACGGGTAATGTTCCTAACTTCAATGTGGGCCTTAGTCTGGTCAGCGGCATGGGCGGTCTGCGCCTGCGTATTCCCACTCACACCCGGTTCCAGCCCTTTGCACAGGTGATGTTCGGCGGCGTACATGGCTTCGACAGCTACTTCCCAGCACCCGTTGGCCAACTGCCGACCAGCAGTGATACGTCGTACGCCATGGCTGCTGGAGGCGGACTGGATATAGCTGTATCGAGACATGTCTGGATCCGCGCCTTGAAGGCAGACTATAATTACTCCGCTCTACGCAATCTGCAGGGCGACCACCAGAATCAACTCCGGATTGGCGCTGGCATTGTTCTTCGGGCGGCGAAAGCTCCCCAGTTACCTGTCCAGCTTAGCTGTACTGCAGAGCCTGCCAACGCCTTCCCCGGCGACCCGATTACCATCACGGCCAGTCCCGCGAACCTCGATCCAAGGGGGAGGGCCGTCTATAGCTGGACGAGTAGCGCCGGTCGGGTCTCCGGCGCTGACGCGACAGCGACTGTAACTACGACCGGCCTTGCTCCTGGCGATTACACCGTCACCGGTCATGTCTCCGAAGGCGCAAGGCCAGGTCAGCAGGCGAGCTGCACCACCGGCTTCCATATCCGCGCCTTCGAGCCACCCACGATCACCTGCTCGGCCAATCCCGCTACGCTAATGCCCGGCGAGAGTTCCACCATCACCTCAGTAGGCAGCAGCCCGCAGAATCGCCCTCTCACCTATTCGTACTCGGCCTCTGCCGGACAGGTGACGGGTACCACAGCGACAGCCACGCTCTCCACTTCCAACGTCGCTTCGGGGACAGTCACGATTACTTGTAACGTAGTCGATGATCTTGGCCAGCAGGCCACCACCAACACCTCGGTCACTGTCACAGCGCCACCTACTCCTGCCGCTGCCGAGACGCGTAACCTCTGCAGCCTCTCCTTCGAGCGCGACAGGAAGCGTCCTGTCCGTGTCGATAATGAAGGTAAAGCATGTCTGGACGACATCGCCCTGACTCTCAACCATGAGCCTTCATCTAGGCTCGTGATCGTCGGCCAGCAGTCCAGCGATGAACCATCTGAAGCTGGGGCCGAACGTACCCTCAACGCAAAGCAATACCTCACGGAAGAGAAGGGAATCGACCCTTCACGCATCGAACTGCGCACAGGTGAAGCGTCCGGTCGTTCTGTCGAAAACATACTGGTCCCTGCTGGAGCCACCTTCAATGCAGGTAGTACCGCTGCCTTCGATCCCCAGCAGATCAAACGTCATGGTCAGGCCTACGGCAAGCCTCGTCCTATGCACAACAACAAAGCTCATTAGGAAGATAGGTCGCCTATGAACCGAGAAGCGTTCGGTCTTTTTGGGGAGCGGTCGCATCCCCAAAAGGAGAAATGCGGCCTGTGATCGAGAGCGGACGCAATGGTGAGCTCTGGATCAACCTCTCCGCTGAGGAGTGTTAAAAACTCAAGATCGCCAAGCGAAACGGACGGTGATCGCATAAGGGGGAGCGGTCGCCCTTGCCCGTCGCTATCACTTCTCCTCCATCAGGATGTGAAAAGGACTTACACCTCCAAGCTGCCAAACATGCACGGCGTACCCAAAAAGGGGAGCCAAACAGGCTCCCCTTTTTTCTTCAACTCCTCAGGCACGCTAGTCATAGCGTTTCTTAGCAGCCACAAAGTGTTTGGCCACAGTACTCACGAAGGGCTTGGCCTCTGGCGGAGTCGCCTGGTTCCCCTTGAGAATCGTATCGAACGGAATGTTCGCGCCATATAGTGCCCGCGTGTCGTCCTGGTTCTGCGACAGCACCGTTCCATCAAGATTGATGCCGGCAAAGAGTCCCTTGCTCCGCGAGTACGTCAGAAACTGCGCATTCAACTTCCAGTCCGTTCCCGCCTGTGCATTCCTGCCAACCGGGCCAGCCGAGGCCCCGGCATCCGCGCCAATCTTGAACTTGTTCTTAAGCATGTCCTGTAGCCCTTGGTCATTCATCGCGATCAGAATCAGGTCCGTCGCCTGTCCGCCAATCTGGAAACCAAAGCTGCCGCCGGTCAGTTGAACACATACCGGCGCGCTCCAGCCTCTCGGAGTGCGGCACGTCGCTACGCCCTGCCCATACTGTGCTCCAAATACAAATGCTGCCTTCTTGTAGCTCGGAATCACTACAACGCACGATGCACCCGCCAGGATGCTCCTAGGGATGCCCTTATCCGGTGCCGCCATAATCTGCGTCACGACAGCCGCGGAATCCTGCATCCGGTCCACCAACTTCCCCTTGTCATTTGCTCCAAACGCACTGAGTGTGCTGGCCACAAGCGCCAATCCACTCGCAATCACAGACAGCCTTTTCATCTTTACCATTGTCCCTTTGCCTTTCATCCTCTGCTAAGCATTTCGCAGATAAACCAAATGTTTCCAGTTTATGACGCAGCTATCGAGATCTTTTGGCCATTGATTGCCTTTCTTTTGGCGACTGCACGATGCTTGTGATGAGGATCATCGTCTCAAAGATCATATGAGAAACGCGTCTTCCTCTCTTCTCGCAGCTTGCACTTTGGCTGCTTCCTTCACATCTGGCTATGCTCAAAAAGCAGCCTCACAACCCAGCGACGAGGCTATCGCCTCCGCGATCAAGCAAGCCCTAGCAGAAGAAGACGCCTTGCAGGGCAGCGACATTTCGATCGTACCGACTGTACGGCATGGTGTTGTCACCCTCAAGGGATACGTGCCGAACAAAGCTGCTAAAGTGCTTGCTGCCCAGGAAATCGACGAGATCACTGGCGTCAAGAGAGTAATGAACGACCTAGTTATTCAGGAGCCGCCGCTGGCGCACAACCCCTAGCCGTAGACTCGAAGTAACAACAGACCTGCGATCTTTCAGCGCCCTCATGCCCTCAGTCAGAATCTCTGGACTTCGGGCATTTTATTCCGCCTTTTAAGATGGTCCTCCATCTCCGCGAGTTTTCCTAATCTGAATGCGATCTCAGATGCGCGCGGCGAGTCGGCATTCTCCAGCTTAAGAAACTCTTTCTTGAGGGCCTGCTTTTCTGCATGGATGGCCAGAAGCGAGAGGTCCGTTGGCAGTGAACGGTGATCGAGTGAATACATTTTCAGTATTGGTCCCTTCCTTCGGGGGTTTGGACGCTGATGACTCGATTCCGCGTAGATGATGACAGTACTAGCGCATCACATTGCTTTGCCCGTTAATAACAGCGCTGAGAACGTTTGCGGACCGGATCAAGATCGAGTGGGTTTTAGGAAGAATTGAAATCGGTAAGCGTAAAAGTTGTCGTAAGTGTTCTCTCATTGAGAGAACAACATGAAAAGGGGGCACACAGAAAACCGATACTAGTCAAAAGATAGGTTATCTGTAGTCATAAGAATAATTATGCGGCCAGTAATTGTTGCTATCTTTCGAAAGAGTAATCTTTACTCCCCCTACTAGTCTTTCAAGTCTGATGTGTCTTTTCGCGCTGGTGCGTGGATTGATTGTGAACTTATTCACCACCGAAAAAGGAGACGCGCATTTCTCGGATGCCGCTATTTTGGTATGCGAGGTACACGCTCAAAAGCGTTGATAACTTCATGAAACTCTCGGATGCGCCTCAGCTAGAAAGAAAGTGTTCCAGTTGGTTCGGCTGGGCGTCGATCCATCAATTTTATGAGACAAATGTTTCCATAAATAACAACATCGCCACAACCTTTGTACGAAAGAGGAAGAAGTAGTATGACCTGCAGCAAATTTTGGAGACCGTTCGCAATGTGCCTGATCTCAGGCGTACTGATCCAACCAGGTGTAGCACAGGAGAAACCTGCTACACCGCCGCCTGACGTCGTTGTCTTCAAAAACGGAGACCAGCTCACCGGAACACTGGAACGTGGTGAAGGCACCAATATCATCTTCAAAAGTGACATCGTCGACGAAGTAACGATATCGCTGGATAAGGTCAAGGAGCTTCGCTCTAACGGCAGTTTTATCATTCTCAAGAAGGACGAGAAGGCCACCCACATGTCCAGGGAATCCGGCAATATTGCCGTTGGCGATGAGACCTCGACCCTTACTCATCCGAACGGTGTGTCCGAGACAATGCCAGACAAAGACCTCGCCTTCATTGTCGATAGTGCAACCTACAACAAAGAAATCATCCAAAATCCCGGCATCTGGTATGGATGGAACGGTTCCATCACAGGCGGTGCTACTGTCCTGCAGTCAACCTCCTTTGGCCAGACCTTTACAGCAGGTGTCTCTCTGGTACGCACGATCCCAACAGTTCCTTACCTCCCGCCCCGTACTCGCACAACCTTCGACCTTATCGAGACATACGGCAAGCTCACCCAGCCTACCGTTCCGCAGACCAACCCGCCCACGCCCGACGCGGTTGCGAAGACTCACATCTTCCATACTGACTTTGAGCATGACAAGTACTTCACTCCGCGGATGTATGTCCTTGGCGGCTTCCAGTTCGATCATAATTTCTCTCAAGGACTCGACTTCGCACAGATATACGGTGTAGGTATCGGCTGGACAGCCATCAAGGATGCGAAGCAGAAACTCGACCTCAAAGCCGACATCCACTACCAGAGGCAGAACTTTACTCGGCCCACACCCGACCTCGACCTGATCGGTTCCTCTTTCGGAGAGTCCTATTCCCGAACCCTGCCGGGTAAGCTGCTCTTCACACAGAGCGGAACTTTCATCCAATCTTGGAACGATACAAAAGCGTGGTCCGCCATCGCCGCAGCGGGCTTAGCGCTTCCGGTCTATCACCGCTTCAGTCTCAGCGTAAACTTGCTCAACAACTACCTAAACAATCCTGCTATCGGATTTAGGAACAATAGCTTCCAATTCGTATCCGGAATTACCTACGCCCTGCACTAAATTTCATAACCGGAATCATCACCAGGCCTCTCTTCCGTCACATTGGCGCCTAACCCGGCCCCTCCCAATCGAATCTCGCCTTCACTGCATACATAAAGAAATGAGGTAGTCACTTTGTCCCTGTCCAAACGTGCATTAGCTGAGTTCTTCGGAACTTTCTGGCTTGTCTTTGGTGGCTGCGGAAGCGCAGTCCTCGCCGCCGCGTTCCCCTCTCTCGGAATAGGCTTCGTCGGCGTTTCACTCGCCTTTGGCCTTACTGTCCTGACCATGGCATTCGCCATCGGCCACGTCTCCGGCTGCCATCTCAACCCGGCAGTCTCGGTCGGCCTCGTCGTAGGCAAGCGCTTCCCTGCCTCCGAACTCTTCCCCTACATCGTCGCCCAAGTAGCCGGAGCCATTGTCGCCTCGGGCGTCCTCTTCATCATCGCCAGCGGCAAGATGAATTTCTCTCTTGCCACGGGCTTCGCTTCCAACGGTTACGGAGAGCACTCTCCAGGAGGCTACTCTCTGCTCGCCTGCTTCGTAGCCGAGGTCGTCCTCACCTGCTTCTTCCTTCTAATTATTCTCGGATCAACTGACGCGCGCGCCCCCAAGGGCTTTGCTCCCATCGCCATTGGCCTTTGCCTCACCCTCATCCACCTGATCAGCATTCCCGTTACCAACACCTCAGTCAATCCTGCTCGCATACCGGACCAGCACTCTTCGTCCACGGCTGGGCACTAAGTCAGTTGTGGCTTTTCTGGGTCGCCCCCATCCTCGGAGCGATTCTAGGAGGCTTCATCTCGACAGCCTTTTTCGCCGCTCCCCAGCCGCCTCTCCGCAAGGAGATGTCCAACTAGCCCACACTCTGTATGGTTCTGTCACAATAAGAAACTGTGGAGTGCCCGGCTCTCTTTGTTCCAGTGTGTCTCTTATTCACTGGTGCAAATCAAGACGGGCCCATCAACCTCTGCCAGCCTTTTAGCTACAACTGATAGTAGAGAGATTTTGTGTGAGGTTGTCGTTTCTACTCAATCTACTTTGGCTCTGTTGCATTAACTGAAGTCGTGTATGGTGTAAGTCGGGTCAAGAAGTCCAGCAGATGTCCATCTTCAAGCGCCGTCGTTTTCGGTCGAGATCATTCTGGTTTGCGTGCGATGGTACTGCAAGTACGGCATCACCTATCGTGACCTCGTGGAGATGATGCAGGAACGGGGAGTTGAAGTCGACGCATCCACGATCTTCCGGTGGGTGCAACGCTACGCGCCTGAGCTTGAGAAGCGCATTCGCTGGTATCAAGGCTACCGCTCGAGCGCCTGGCGCGTGGACGAGACTTATGTAAAGGTCGGAGGACAGTGGAAGTACTTGTCCGCGCCGTAGACAAGTATGGTCGATTGATAGACTTCATGCTGCTGGACCGCCGCAATACGCGCGCGGCACACCGTTTCCTGGGCAAAGCACTGAAGACGATTCGTAATTGGCCGCCGCACTCGATCATAACCGATAAGCTGGGCTCTTATCCCAAGGCCATCCGCCGGCTGCAGCGCGAGGGCAAGTTGGCACAGGACACCGAACATCGTACGTCGAAATACCTGAACAACATCATCGAGGCAGACCATGGCGGCCTCAAACGCGTGATCCGTCCCACCCGCGGTTTCCATACCATGAGAACAGCGTCTGCCGCCATCAAGGGATTTGAAGTCATGCGTATGATCCGCCGACGCCATTGTCTCCTATGCAAGTACAAGGTCGCCGGCGAGATTCAATTCATCAACAAGCTGTTCGATCTTGCCGCCTGATCTGCGAGATTGGTAACGGCCTGCTGCGACTCCCCTAACTAATCCAACAGAGCCCAGTTTGCCGACCATGGAAGCAATGTCGCCAGCCCAAGCAGTCTCGGCGTAATTACCTCCACGGCTAATAACAATCGACGCGTGCGCCTTAGTGGACATATTACGTTCTAACCGGGTTAGCGAATACACCTCTAGCTATCTACACAATGTTGTTGAAACGGGCGGCTTAGAAGAGGCGCTCGTCGCTTTTGGCTCGCCTGAAGAAACGGAAATTGGCTCTGGTGCAAAAAGTGAAAGCCGGTCGAGTAGAGTGGTCTTGAGGGAAGTTGAGGACCGGCGTTGGGCAAACTGAGGAACATCGAAGTGTTGTTTGCAGGGGCACTTTGACCGCAAGGTGATCATCTTGTGTGTGCGCTGGTACCTACGCTACAAGGGGATGTAAGTCCAAACTGCTGAAAATTCCGTCAGCCCAAATCTAGTCCCACCGCGATCGCATCCAGGTCGATGAGCCGTTTGGTGCATGGAAGTTGCGTCTTGCACCATACAGCCCTATTTTGAAGGCGCGGATTGATCCGCGATGAGTTGCCAGTGTCCATTCCGCTCGAGGAGTGTAGCGAGAAATCGTGCCTTTGCACTGAACCGTTTGCCCGCAGAGTTCTTACCGCTTACGGCGATTATTCCTGTGACAACAGCTGTGCTTCCACGAACTAGCGAATGGATTTCAGTAACCTCCATTGATCAAACGAGGGGTCGTTCTTCGCCTCTGCGAGTCCCACCTCTTTATTGGCTATTATGTTGTCACCATTGAGAGTCATGTAGTCGCTTGCAATCAGCTTTTTAAGGCTAGGAAGGTCCTTTGCCCTCCAGGCGCTCACGTAGTTTACATACGTGGCTTCAGCATCATTTTGCGGACTAACGGTCTCTCCGAATGCGGTTACGGCAATGATCATGCAGACCAAATATATCCCTGCCCTTTTACTCATCACAATCTCCATCATTCTTTATAGACTCACTCATATCGAAGAGCCTTATTAGGTTCAATCATCGTGGCCCGTCTTGCAGGGACGTAAAGTCCTGGTTCCACCTGACATAGCCAGTTTATTGACCCCATTAGCTGTTTTTTTGTTTTGCTCTTCGGGCACTAGGACTTTCGCCGGTTTCTTTGGCAGCTCGTATCGCCCCTCGGTTAGATACGTTACAACCAGGCCTGCGGTCAGCTCGGGATTGAGTAACGCAAGCGGTACAACATATTTCTTTGACTTTACCAATGCCTCTGCAACTCCGCGAACACCGGTACTGCGCTGAGTGCTGCCCTGTACCTGAGGGATCATAAAGGTCGAAAACTCGAGCTCGGGATGACGTTTCGCGTACTTCGTCAATGAACTTGCTACCTGCTTTGGCGTCGTCATACCCAGATCCGCAATCACATTGCGGTGCACCGCGTGCGGATAGTAGGTGTTCAGCAGGACACGAGAGAAGTCTGCACAGTTGTGAAAGAAGAGATTGAAGTGGCTTACATTGCTGCGGTCATTGAACTTTGCAATGATGCGTTCGTCTTCGTCTAGAGTCGTTTGAATCTGAAAGCCATAGATGGTTCGGATGTAGGATGCGCCGATGAGTTGGGCCCAATCGTCACCTGGTGCTTCGCCATGCTCAGGGGTATCGGACGCATATTGCATCAGGTGATCTCGCCGATATTGGTTGCGCAATTCTGTCAGGTGCGCAGGGTCGATCTCTCCGGGGACCTCGTCGAGGTGCTCGACGGCATAAAAGTAGGGTACAACTGGAATGGCGAGCCAGTCATAGCCGCCGATCTTGCGATATCTGCTGATAACGACACCAGTCTCATCAGGTTGGCAAAGCCGCAGGCGCGTAGGGGACTCAGCGCAGATGTGATCCAGATAGATCGCGGCGTGTCCTGTCGGACTTATGGCCCCGAACTTGCCATAAGGCTCCTCCATCAGGAAAGCTGCGTCCGCGCGGGCCAATACTCCGCTAAAAGACAGAGCCACTACCGCCGCAATCGCTAGGGCGGCCCGGATGTTCCACATGGTAATCTCCACACAGGAAAAGCCCGGCTCTGGAATAGGCCGGGCCCCTGATCGAACCAACACTGCTTCACGATTGAAGCAGAAATATCTGCTTCCCTATGAAGCAGACAAAGTCTATTCAATAGCAGTGGCCGTCCTGCTGCACCTCTTCTTAAAGCCAGACCGCAACTATCTTTCGTCCAATACCATGGCTCTGCGGGGCATTGTCAGGTTGTTGAGTGAGGGGGGTAAGATGGCCTGTCCAAGCCTTTATCTCAGGAACGGAAAGCGACATTTTTATAAATGTCGTGTGAACCCTAGTCGTCGCTGTCGGGCCCAGCTGTGCGCTCGCCTGCAGGCTTTTCATCACGGCCGGGCTATCGAGTAAGAGCGGAGGGAACTAATGCATCGTGGCTGCTGAACTGTTGAATTATCGTGGCCAGCCCTGGCGCCGCGCCAGGACCTTCCGCCACCACGTTTCTTTATTCCGGAGCACACTTCGAGGTGCTTCATCACCCGCTTCACGTTGTAAAATGCCGCGCTCCGTGCGCACGTCGTGCCGGATGATCTCCTCGCACCTGGAGCAAAGCAGATTGTCGCGCAGTCCCGACTTCACCACTCTGGTGACCTCCGCCACATCGATCGCCGCCCCAATTCCCGGCGACGCCCCGGACAAACTCACAGGTAACCATGCAAGCGATTCTTCCTCGAGTTCAACGCTCGCAATATCAAAGGCTCACTTTCAGGGGATATCTTAACCGTACCATCAGCCAAATCCGCCCATGGAATACAACGGTATTCATCCTCAACTGAAGATCGCGTTCACTCATCGTCACCAGTTCCAAAGCCGCTTTTCGAGATTGAAACAGAATCAGGTCCGTGATGGTATGTGAAGAAATGCCAGGCTTAAAAGGAGTGACCCCAGCGATCTGCGAGGTCGATGCCGATAGTGAGTTAGTTGGACTGCTGCTTCCTCGTTGTTGCGATGTATGACTGTATGGGGCGTTCGAACCGTTCAAAGCGACATCTACACTTCTTTCGCGAATGGCCAGCGATACTTCTGAATTTGAAATGGAAAAGCGAAGGACGAAAGATAGTCATCAATGACCAGAAAGAGGTCGCCCCTTCTACCTGTCGCCTCCTTTCTCATAGGGTTATGCAACACTGGGTGTAACAAAATGCAATCGACCACACTTTCCAACGACAATCTGGACAAGCTACTTGAGCTTCAAACGATGCGTACCGGGCAAAGGATCTCTAAACCGCAGCGACCGGTTGGCTATGATGAGCTTGCGCGGTGGAGTGGAATTGACGGAGAACGACGCCTCAAGCGCAGGCTCGCCGCCTACCTTACCGATGAGTGGCATCTCTACGAGGGCTATCTCAGTTCCAAAGGCGAGATCGACGCTGTACTCGTGGGTCCGCTCGGAGTACTCGCAATTGAAATTAAGAATGTTAAGGGGTCTCTCGTTGTGGATGGTGACAACTACGAGCTAACGCGTCCTGACGAGGAGGTCTACTACATGCTTGATGGGGGTCAGACGAAACAGCGCAGCCCCAGCGAGCAAGTGAGTGAGACATCAGAGTCGCTGCGTAAGACTCTCGGGTTGCCTTACGTGGCCACCGCAGTTGTCTTCACAAACCGCGATTTGATCGTGAAATCGGTCAAGAAGCGTACGGTTGACTCTGTTAGCAAGCTCGGAAATTTCCAACCGAGATCCATACTGCAAAAGCAGGGTACGCGTTTGACAGAGGAGCAGTGTATAGAGATAGGTCAGCGCCTTGTTGCAGATCACAAAGCCACAGATCTACGAAGGGCGGAAAGCAAGGCCCGGTCACAGCAGGCTACGCCGCCACCGATTGGCTATCAGCAGACCGCTCCCCCACCTCCCCGTCACTACGCTGCGACTCCTGTTCGCCAGTATAAGGCAGCCCGCTTCTCCTGGCGGCGGCTATTGAAGCGCTTTATCACAGTCCCGCTCGTCCTCTCGCCGCTTGCGATTATCCTGTCGCTAATCTATTTGCCACAATATCTATCTGGCACTGACAGTCCGGCGACGCATCCGCCGGTCCTGATCGTAACTCCCAACACCATCAGGCGAGGAGGCTATGCAACGCTTAGCTGGCAAGTGCCTTCCGACGCAAAGAAGATAACTCTCAACAACGAAGTCGTACAACTATACGGATCGAAGACCGTCTCTCCTCGGACAACAACGACGTATCGGCTAGTTGTCACCGACAGCAACGGGATTGAACAGTTCAGCGAAGGGACGGTCGTCGTTCAATCAAACCTGAGACGTTAGGAGCCGGGAACCGGCGCCGACAGTGAAAGTGGTTTTTTGATCATCGGTCTATCTCAGTCCTGGCATCCAAGATCAGATCCGTAGCGACCAGAAAAGGCTAATCAAGGTCCGACGTTTCGATCTTCCCCAGATCGAAGATTTTTTCGGCGTCGGCACATACGGCCCCTCCGCTGAAAACCTGCTTCTGGCAGAGCAGGCTAATCCAGAACTTGATGTCGAGACAAACGGCTTTCTTGCCCTCCAGGCTCGCGGCCAGGTCGAGCTGTCGCGAACGCACGTAAGCCTGGAGCGGGATGTCCTGAATCTCTGTCATAGGGCCATCTCTCTATTTTGCTTTAGCACCCACACCAGCAACCCTCGGCATTCCGAGTGGGCGTCCTACGTGGTTGATTCCTTTGGTAAAGAGGAGGGGCATGAGGAGAGCGACCTCTGCCGAGCCCCGCAGAGGTCATGCGCGGATATCTTTTGACTATTGGTGTGGTCTGGATCTTTCTTGCACCTTAGAGAGCGAAATACAACAAAAGAGAGCCAAGGCTACCGATCCAAGCTCTCGGGCAATTATGGGAACGAAGGAAACTCACAACGCTCTAGAGTTTTATGTTGCGTGAAAATATAGCTTATATGCTTCGTTACTGCGCCGCTTGAAGGGAGTAATTAGCTAAAAGATAGCCATCAATGTACATGAGAATTATTGCTACACGATTTGTCGAGGAATAGAACATAAAGCGGTTGCTAAGACAACTACCGGGAGTAATTCATTTATCCGGTTCTTTCTTTGGAAGGAGAACCGGGTCTTTTTCTATTACCAGCCACGCTCGTAGCTCTCGGAATTGAGTTCTTTCACCAGATCTCTTCCAGCATCTAACCCCAACTTCAACTTGTTGATGTGATCGAACAGATAGGCTGCACTATTCGATCCACGAACCGTGGCCTAGCCGGCGAAAAGGGAGGTTATTTACAAGATGCAGACCATCGTGCGATCAAACGCATACTCAAGCCGCGAATTGCTTTCAATAGCTTTCATTGTGCCAGTGTCATCCTCTCAGGCCCACTCCATCCGTTGCACAGCAGTTCTACTCCCTCACTGCTTAGATCATTTTCAAGCCGCCTCTTCTCTGGACAGATCTGATCCCCTTATTGCGACAGAACCCGGGCATGACGAGCGCCCCTGCGCAAAACGGGCTTATCCATGATGTTGTTCCAATCCCATAAAAAGAACCCGACCCATGGAGCATGCCGGGCTCCCCGAATCTACCAAACATCTACTTGCGATTGAAGTAGAAAACAGATAAAGCCATTGATGATTATGATCTTTAGCGCCAGTGGCCTTCGACCCAGAAATAGCCGTTTGGCGTATGACGGTAGTGGCCTGGCGCCCAGCGGGCACCGCGATGCGGAGGAGCCACGTAAGCACCTGGAACCCAGACGTAGCGCTGGCCATCCCAGCGATTGTAGCCGCCCTGCCAAACCCAGTCAGAATGTCCGTTCGGACGGGCTGGCACGATTTCGCGTTGTGGCGGTGGCGGTGCAATGCGAACGGCGATCTGTGCCTCAGCGATTCCAGTTATGAGAAAAAGGGCACAGACGGCGAGAGTAGATTTCTTCACTTTGTTGTTACTCCTTCGAAGGTGATGCTGGTGGATTGAACGGATCTTTGTTGAATTAGTTGCGGTAAGCCCGTGACATGTCGACACGCAGGCAACATAATTACAGTGGCGCGCTCAGATGTGGTGTCTTCGAATCAATTACGACTACTACGCCGACTACTCGCCAGAGCACTGAAGAATTGCGCACCTATTGCAAGAGCAGAAAGCATGAAAATGTATCGGGTTTCGTCTGACAGAGTACGCGCAGAAAGAACTATGTATCTGCCGCGCATGCGCGAAAAATCAACAGATGAAGGCCACAGCTAATCCTTCTGTGTCGCGTAATTAACTGGAAGGATTGCTTATGCTATCTTGCCTAGCGCCCATATTTTGCTAAGAGGTTTTTCAAAGTGCTTTCCCGAAAGAATCGGCCATAGAATAGTCGGACAACACCTGACATTGGCATTGACAAAGCAGCTACTGGCAAAAGATATAGTGAAATAGCCGTAAGAAATTCCTATGCAAGATAGGTTCTCATTTTTACTAAGAAAGTAAGAGCCCTCCCCTTGGTCAGGGATCAGAACAAAAGAACCCGGCTCTTTTAAAAGCTGGGTTCTTTTGTGAGACTGCTATGGCGATATCACCCGATACCAAAATTCCGAAAACTCGTTGCGGAGCATGCACCTTTCGCTAGTCTAGGAGATCTCTTTCCCATAGCCCTCGCCATCGGCGCTTCGCTGGTTCCCCCTTTGCCTCTACCGCTCAACTAATCGCAAAAGATTAGGGCGTTATGGCTGGAAGATAGGGTGACCCTTGCCGGAGTTGCGTTCAGTAAACTTAATTCGTAGCCGCCCAATGACGACCTTCCAACTTGCTAGCCTCCTCATCTCCGTCGCAGCCCTCTTTGGATGGATCAGTTCCCGCTGGCTTAAGCTCCCCATCACCATCGGCACCATGCTCTTGACCGTCGTCTCCTCTTTAGCTCTCGTAAGCATTAGCCCCGCTGTCCCAGCACTCCAGCCTTGGGCTGTGCGGCTCGTACACCAGATCAACTTCGAAAGCCTCATCCTCCACGGAATGCTCTCGCTTCTCCTCTTCGCCGGAGCCTTTCTACTCGATCTCGACTACCTCGTTCAGGAGAACTTTACAGTAGCAGTCCTCTCCGTGGTCGGAACCCTTCTCTCCACGGTCGCCATCGCAGCTCTGCTGTGGCTTGCTCTTCCTCTCCTTCGCATCCACGCAACCTGGCTCTCGTGCCTCTTCTTCGGAACCCTCATCTCTCCAACCGATCCCATCGCAGTTCTCGAGATGCTACGCCGCGTGGGCATCCCCAAAAACGTCCAGGCCCAGCTCGCCGGCGAATCGCTATTTAACGACGGTATCGGCGCAGTCATCTTTCTTGGGCTCCTCGACATCTCCCGCGGAGCTACTCCCTCCCTTAGCCATCTCGAAGTCTTTTTCCTCCTTAAAGCCGGCGGAGGCCTTGCTCTTGGTGTCATCGCCGCATGGATCACTTCTCACCTTATGCGTCTCGTTGACGCCTATCAGGTCGAGATCCTCCTTACGTTATCCCTCGCCCTCGGCGGTTATGCTCTTGCCGATCTTTGGAGTCTGTCCGCTCCCCTCGAAGCGGTTGCTGCAGCCATCGCTCTCCGCCGCTTCAACCAAAACCATCCGCCCGCCCTCATAGCACACCAGAGCATCGATCACTTCTGGGAGGTCATCGATGAGATCCAGAACGCCGTCCTCTTCGTTCTCCTCGGTCTCGAAGTCCTGGCCATTCCGATCCACCGCCAGTCTCTAAAATCGGGTTTAGTAGCGATCGCCATAGTCACTGTCGTTCGCATCGCTGTGGTAGCGCTTCTCCTCGCCTGCATCCGCATAATCAAACGCCACCACCAAAGCTCCCTGTTGGCGCTAAGCTGGGGAGGTTTGCGCGGTGGCCTTTCTATCGCCCTGGCCCTTTCCGTCCCCATCGAGCAGGGCCGCGATTGGATCCTCGCCACTACCTACGTTGTAGTCGTCTTCTCCATCGTCATCCAGGGCGGCTCCATGGATCTCTTCCTCTGCCGCCTCAGCGCCCACAGACAATCTGCCTAATCGACTGTACTAACGCGTCGATCGCATAATCCTTGTACTGCGATATCTTCTTTCTTACCGCAAAGACAACAACCTGTTTGTAGAGCAGCGAGTCTGGTGCGGAGAGCCGATAGATCCTTATGTTCTCGTATGCCGTCGAGGACCTCGTGATGCAGGAGTTCAGCGTGTAGTGTGGAACCACGAAGACCAGCAGACCGCCTGGAGCCAGCCACTCCGTTATCGAGTCCAGAAAAACAGACTCGAGACGGCCCCTGTGGGGGAAGTAGCTGCATCGGTGTCGTAGGGAGGGTTGCAGTACACCATCGACATGGTTCCGGAGACGTCGACGTGAGTGCAGAGTAGTGATGCCGTTGGATGCACACTCCCGAGCACGTCTCGCATCGATCTCGACAGCATAGCGCGTGCACGAGGATGAAGCCTGCGTGATATCCAGTAATGTCTTCCCGGTCCCGGCACAGGGATCGAGAGCGGTGATGGGTTTACCTTCAGGGATGGCGAGCATCTTTGCGAGGTTGCTCGCTTCCGCATCAGGCAGTGGAAAATAACCGAGGGCCAGCTTACCTTCTGGACGCACCGGTACCTCGCTTTCGTTGGGGTAGGAGTGTGGTGGTGGTGTGACTTGAACCATAAAGTGGCAGTAAGTGCCACTTTATGGCTCAGAACGCATCGGACCGCTCTGACCCAGGGCAGGGCAGCATCTGTAGCCCTACTGGCTTTGAAGCCGAATTTATCGGATAAGATGGGGTGCTGCGATATTGACGAATTCACGAGAAGTGACGATCTTCGTGCATTTCCAATAGGTGGGGAAATGCTTCTGATTTCCGGTGATAAGGTAGTCAGCACGTGCGGCATCTGCACATTCGATGAAGATGTTGTCGTCAGGATCGCTAGTGACATTCAGTTGGCGCGATGGAGAGACGGTATGGCTATGATTCTTGATGAGTTGAATGAGTTGTTGCCGAACCCCTTTGCGAATCCCAAGCTCAGGTCGTCCCAGTACGTCCGCATACTCATCGAGGATAGGGGTTGAAATATAAAGACGCGCAGGTTTTGTGATTGCTAGTAGAAAGACCGTACGCTGAAGACTCTCTGGCTTAAGCGCGGCGGAAATCAGTACATTTGTGTCGAAGACCAACCGAAGGGAAAGCATCAGCTCTTCCTTCGCTGCGCCCTCGATGCCTTGATGACCTGATCGATTTGACGCGAAGTCATTTGGCTCGTCCTGTTTTGCTTTGCTTTCTGTCCAATGATCTTGAGGACTTCTGGCTCGGGAGCAGCCAATTTCACGTAATCACGCAGGTTCATCAATACCGCAGTGGGAGTACCTCGCTTTTCGATAACGAGAGACCTTCGCTCCACATCAACGCGCCGCAGCAATTTCCCAAAATTTGACCGTGCTCTTAAAGCTGAAACAACAATCGAGTCATTCCTTCTTGCGGATACGGCTGCCATAAACTCTCCATTTCCTATATTTTAACTGTACAGTTCGCGTTTGCCGGGCGTCAAGAAACAGGCTCTTGTTCCCACGTTATGTGGATCTTCGTGGATCCACCAAAAACGGGAATGCGCTTCGGATGCACTCGTTGCCGTCTTATGGTTCTCTTTTGCACTTACTGCCACGTTATGCTTCGGTTCGAAATGAATGTCGATTTGCGCAGAGGTTGATATTAGGACTGTTGTGGGCGCAGCACTGCCACTTTATGCTTACCGAATGCTGACACTTTATGCCTCAAACCTACATGGTGGAACCGATTGGTGGTTTATCCTCGACATGGAGGATTCATGAATACAAACGAAATAGTTGCTCAACTCAACGCCTAGATCTCACGGCTCGAGCAGGCGAGGGCGCTTATAAGCGGTACCGGAGCACTCGCTAAGCGGAAACCAGGCCGTCCCGCCGGAATTATCTCATCGAGCAAAGCCACCAGTTTCGATCCAGCAACGTTCGCTGCGAACACCACGCCAGTCCGCACCTTGAGTCCAGCAGGACGTGCGAAGCTGGTAGCTGCGCAAAAGAACCGTTGGGCCAAAGTCAGAAAAACTGCAAAGAAGGATGTACGCGCTGACGCTGCAACAACCGCAGCGAAGACGGTCACTGCCAAACGTATTGCCCAAAAGACAACACCAGTCAAGAAAGCAGTGTCCGTCAATAAGGCAGGGCGACCGGGAACAAAGAGTTCTGCAAGCACCACTTCGTAGTTCCAAAGTGTGCAAATGACGTTGTCGCGCGCGACCGGAGAAACGCGTTTTCCTCTCTTCTGGCAGCTTGCACTTTGGCTGCTGTTGCCTATACTCCTGGCTATGCTCAGAAAGCACCCTTACAACCCAGTGACGAGGCCATCGCCTCGGAGATCAAGCATGTCCTAGCAAGAAGACGCCTTGCAGGGCAGCGACGTTTCTATCGTGCCGCCTGTGCGGCATGGCGTTGTCACCCTCAAGGGATACGTCCCGAACAAAGCCGCTAAGGCGCTCGCTACCGAAGAAATCGACGAGGTCACCGGCGTCAAGAGAGTGATTCTAGTTTGTCATAGAGTGCCTTGCCATAGGCGAATTCTGCTTTCGCGTCACCGTTCGCAGCGGCTGCGTGCAGTGACGTTAAATCGGCTGGCGTTTGCGGGTCGCGTGTCTGGGCTGTCGGTATAAATGCAGCTGGCATATTTACGAAGGTGACCCCGGCGAACTCAGCGCTGCGCAAAGTCGCAACGGTTTCAGGAATAAATCCGCCGGTACCAGCAGCTAATCTCTTCGAAAAGCGGCGACCTTCTAATAATTTGTGAGCTTGATAGTAAGACTGATATACGAGTATCTCCCCGGAATTGCCGAGTCCCAATTCAAACATGACTGGCGGTGCGTCTTCAATAGAGACAGGAACCAAGTGCTCATTGTCCGCTTTCGTCATCGGAACTTCAACCGCACCAAGCGGCTTGGTTTGGCTGGAGGGATTTCGAAGAGCGATGCGGTGGTGAATGAAGTCAATATCCACTGTCATATTGCTAAACGCATTATCACCTAATAGGAATGGCAATGAGGGGCCTATATGCTTGGCAAGCGGAGCAAAATCGACGACCGAGGCAGTGGCATTCTGTACCGTCAGGTTACCAATCTGGATTTGCAAACCAAAACAAGGAACCCGTATTCATTCATTCTCCATTCATAAGTCTAAGCCAATACATCATTTAATCCCGCAAATCTATTTGACCTGAAGACGCGTCTAAGTCTATATAGACGCCCAAGGCATGACGCCCTTTGGGCAATAAATTTGCCGCTCCCGAATGCCCTCCGCTATCAGGGAGCGGCTTTTTTGGGGGCTTTATTTGTTCCCAATAGTCAATCTCTCACAACTGTCCGGTTGACTTCCCTCTTCCACACAAATGCTCTGCGATTTGATGTCCGCTCCATCAACTGCATGCAGGAATAGATCTTCAAGCTCCATAAAATCTCCCATCCTCGAATCGATACGCATCCCCTTTGCTTCAACTCCATACCAGTTTCTTTTACAAAAATGGATTATGTATGTAGAAATTCTCAAAGACATCAGCACATGGCTGCAGAAAAACGCTGTTCCTTTTCCCACAAATGCTTTAGCCAACGCTTCATATTCGTGACGGTACCAGGATCAACGTTTTCGAAGGGCTCTTCAAGGAACAGAATTTGGAACCTGTGAATCACAGCAGCCGCGAAGGATACCTTTTCGGCATACCTATGCCGATTCCGTGAGCCGTAGCTATTGGCTAATAATTCTTTATCCAAAAGATAGTACATTGCAATCTCAAGAATGATTGACGATACGGCTAGGAGGTATCTAGAAATGGATATGCTCCATAGTTCGGAGCTAATAAAGGATAGAGGTAGTTTGTAAGATAGGCTCTATGGAAGATAAGAGCCAATTGACCCATTGTCTTCGGGAACCGTCCCATAGCCCGTCTCGCTGAGCAATTTGAGGGCATCATGAAAGGTATCATTTTCAATCTTTTGGAAGAAGTTGTTGTTCAGCATCACGGCAATGATGTTTGGGATGGTCTTTTGGCCATCTCTAAACTTGATGGCGCTTATACGTCATTAGGAAGTTATCCGGACGAGGACTTCCGACGGCTCCTTGCTGGGGCTTCCCAGATGTTCAGTTTGACCCCATTTGAGGTGCTGCGTTGGTTTGGCAATCAGGCCATGCCCCTGATTTTTATGCGTTATCCGCGATATTTCAAGTCTCAGATCTCAACCCGGAACTTCGTGCTAAGTGTGAACCATATTATTCATCCCGAAGTGCGGAAGATATACTCCGGTGCCCAAGTACCCACATTTCAGTTCTACGATACTCCAGACGGCGGCCTGCTGATGGGCTACGATTCACCCCGGCGATTGTGTGCATTGGCACAAGGCTTTACGGAAGGCGCGGCCAAGCTCTACCGCGAAACCGTGCACTTCGAACACTTGAAATGCATGCACAGAGGTGATGACAGCTGCCTCTGTTCCATATCGTTTGCTTCGACCGGGAGTTACTGAATGCTGGAAGGCGACGCCGAGAATTCCGTCGAAGCTTTTCTCGCCCCGACTCGTCGCTGGGAACGCGAGCGGAAGGCGCGCCTGGAAGCCGAGGCAATTGCTGAACGCAGCCTCAGAAACTTATTCGAAAAAAAAGAACAGCTGGAACTCTTAAGGGCGATTGTCCTAGCTACAAATGAATCAAGCAGTGTAGAGGACATATTGCGTCTTTCATTGACGCACATCTGTCGGACAAGCGAATGGCCAGTCGGCCACGTGTACATGATCGACGAGAGTGAGGCGGGTAAGCGCCTGATTTCAACTAGGATTTGGTATGGCGCCTCGTATCCCTCCATGAAAGCGTTTAAAACTGCAACTGAAGAAGCTTCGTTCGAATATGGCATTGGCCTACCGGGCCGGGTCTGGCGAGCCGGTAAGCCGACATGGATCTCGGACGTGTCTCAAGACGATAACTTCCCTCGAATAAGACCCGCGCAGCTGACCGGCATCGTAGCAGCATTCGCTTTTCCCGTCCTCGTGAAGAAAGAGGTGGTTGCCGTACTCGAGTTCTTTTCACATTACGCAGTTGAGCCAAACCCCTTCTTGTTACAGCTGATGGAGGAGATTGGCACGCAGTTGGGAAGAGTCGTTGAACGAAGACGGGCGGAGAATCAACTGATTTATGATGCATCTCATGATCCGTTGACAAGACTTTCCAATCGGGCGCTTTTCCTTACTCGCCTCACGGCTGCACTCGATTTGTGCAAATCAAATCCAAATCTGACTTTTGCCGTTCTTTTCGTCGATCTTGATCGTTTCAAAGTAGTCAATGATAGTCTCGGGCACCACGTCGGTGATGCACTTATCGTTGAGGTGGCAGCCCGCTTGTCAACTTCTGTCTTTCACCCCAACCCGCAGGGATCCCAGAAGCTTTTTGCCGAACTGCAAACACTGGCTCGTTTCGGAGGAGATGAGTTTACGATTTTGATTGAGTATTCAGGGGATTTCCGCACGATCACTGCAGTTGCTGATCAGATTCAACAAGCGCTAGTTGTCCCTTTCAGGATCGCCGACCACGACCTCTATATAAGCGCCAGTATAGGTATTGCTCAAAGTACTATCGGATACAGCTGCGCCGACGAGATGCTCCGCGATGCGGATATAGCCATGTACCACGCCAAGGCGCGTGGCAAGGCCTGCTACGAGGTGTTCGACAGTTCAATGTACGCGTTGGCGTTCAGCCGCCTAGAAATGGATACGAGCCTTCGTAAAGCTCTTCGTGATAATGAGTTTGTACTCTACTATCAGCCAATCGTCTCGCTTGCTTCTTCCGAGATAGTCGGGTTCGAGGCTTTACTACGATGGCAAAAACCCCATGGTGAAATCGTACTCCCCGGTAGCTTTATCAGCATCGCGGAAGACACTGGCCTTATAGTGCCGCTGGGGATCTGGGTCCTACGAGAGGCGTGTCGAACCATGTGCTCTTGGAATGCAGTTCGGGATAAACCGTTGAGAATAAGCGTCAATGTTTCTGTGCGTCAGTTCATTCAGGACAATTTCGTAGAAGAGATAACTAAGGTCATTTGGGAGACCGGAATCGACCCGCAAACAGTGATCCTAGAGATCACGGAGAGCGTCGCAATGGGTGATGCGGAGAGGACCATCAATGTTTTATCCGAGCTTAGCAAGATCGGCTTGAGTTTCAGCCTCGACGACTTCGGTACGGGATATTCGTCGCTGAGCTACCTGCATCGTTTTCCGCTGCGGACTCTTAAAATAGATCGATCCTTCATCAATCGCATGAATCAAGATCTTGAGAGTCTGGCCCTAGTAAAAACCATGTTGGCCATGGCACATGGCATTGGGATGGAGGTTGTTGCCGAAGGAGTCGAGACGGCAGCGCACATCACGGAGCTTATTTCTCTTGGGTGCGACCTTGCACAAGGATATTTTTTCTATCCCCCCCTCCCCGCAATCTCTGCGAGCCAGCTCCTGAAGGCGGAACGGCCCTCTTTTTCTGTTCTCTGGCAAGTAAAGAGCAGACGACAGTTTAATATCGCAGACTTGAGCAAGCAAGGCGACGAGATACTTACTAACTCGTCGCGTCACACTAACAATCCAACTGATTCAAAAAATTTGGAAAATCGTGCATGTCGCGAAGACGGAGAAATTATGACAGGAACGAACCATAGTGAAGAGTTGCAAGTGCTGGCAGAGAGGCTGCGTCCGCTATACCAAAGGCTAGCGGAACATCGACTCTATGCGGCGATGGAAAGGATCGAGGATCTACACGTTTTCATGGAGTCACATGTGTTTGCGGTGTGGGATTTTATGTCTCTGCTCAAAGCACTCCAAGGTGGACTTACGTGCATTGATGTGCCGTGGACGCCAAGTAGATTTCCTGAAAGCCGCCGACTTGTGAATGAGATTGTTCTAGGCGAAGAGAGCGACTTGTACCGCGGACGAACTATGAGCCATTTTGAGCTATACCGCCTAGCGATGCAGGAATGTGGAGCAGATACGTCTGCTATCGATAACGTGGTGAGCGCAGTCGAGGATGGTAAGAATTGGGAGAGTGCACTCTCCGGAAGTGGCGCGTCTGTGGCGTCCAAACAGTTCGTGCGAACTACCTTCGAGTGCATTGAACGAGGGAGACTGCATGAAATCGCGGCTGCGTTTACCTTTGGCCGCGAGGATCTGATTCCGGATATGTTTCGCGGATTTGTTCGCGATCAAGATGAGAGGTTGTCAGGGCGGCTGCAGACGATGCGATGGTATTTAGAGCGGCATATTGAGGTGGACGGCGAGGAGCATGGACCGATGGCGTTAAAGATGATCAGCGAACTTTGCGGGCAAGATGTTGCGAAGTGGGAGGAAGCCTCAGAGGCGGCTGAGATTGCACTGCGGGCGCGACTGATGCTTTGGGATGGAATCACACAAAGTCTGCAACAGACAATATCAATTACATAAATAAAAAGCCGACACAAAACAACTGACAGACCCAAAGTTGTACCAGTGCATCTTCAACAATGTCTCCTACGAAGGGTATCTCTCGGTTCTTTGCCTTGAGCATACCTTCGGGGAGGCAGTGATCGATGATGGGCGGGCTAGAACTGAGCCAAATGAAGAATCGCTGTTTATGGAAAAAAGACAATCTGAAGCAGGGAAGGTTCTGTACTGAAGAGAGTTATCGGTGGAGCAAATCGTGTCTATACCGACAGTGCTACCTATGCGGACCTGATCGAAATGATGAAGGAAGTGCTGAACATTCCAGCAGATCAGGTGTTAGGTCGGGACTTCCTCGATTTACTAAACGCGCCTACGAAGAAACTCTTAGGTCGAGTGTTTCAGTCACACAGGATGTTGCAGCATTTATTCATAATGCGACAGAGCACGTGTTTGAATGGCAGGTTGTGGTCACAGAACACAACCACCCTCGGGTATTTGGGAGTGTAGCTCAGAACCAAGCACTTCGGCCGCGGTATTGAAAACGATGGCCACCGACACAAAACTATGACGTTCGCAGCTCAACAGCCCAGCAGCTAGAGATGCGAGGAGCCCGTGCTGCTGTTCTCGCAGTGTTCACCCAATGATAAGTCAGCTGAAAGAAGTGAACGAGGAAAAAATGAATCGTCAGCGTATTGAGGCCACTGCGCCATCGTCTAAAAATACGTGCTTCCATATAGATGGGAAGGGCATGTGGTTGAGGCTTTGCTGTGGGGTGGTCTTTCTGGGACTGGTTTTCTGTTGCGCGTCTTCGATTCGCGCGGAGGAATCGTTGGGAAAAGACAAAGAGGTCATCGCGTATGTGTTTCCGCAGAATCGGTCGATTGATCCGGTTGAAGTGGATGGGCGGAAGGTTACGCGGATCAACTACGCGTTTGCGAATGTGAAGAATGGCGAAGTGGTTCCGGGATTTTCGCATGATGCGGAGAACCTGGCAGTTCTTACTTCGCTGAAGACGGAGAATCCGGAGCTGACGGTGGTTGTCTCGGTGGGGGGGTGGACCTGGTCGGGAAGCTTCTCGGATGTGGCGCTAACGAGGGAGTCGCGCACCCGATTTATTGAGAGCACGGTGCGGTTTGTGGAGCAGTACAACCTGGACGGAGTGGATATCGACTGGGAGTAGCCCGGGATGGCGGGGAACGGCAATAAGTTTCGCGCGGAGGACAAGCAGAACTACACTCTGCTGCTGCGGGAGTTGCGCGTGCGGTTCGATGCTGAGGGGAAGAAGCTGGGACGCCATCTGGTGACTTCAATTGCGACGGGAGCTTCGATGCACTTTCTTGAGAACACGGAGATGGAGAAGGTGCAGCGGTATGTGGATACGGTGAATGTGATGACGTATGACTACTACATGCCGGGGATCGACAGGACTACGGGGCATGATGCTCCGCTGCTTGCGAGTCCGGATGACACCAAGCATGTCTCGACGGAGCGAACGTTGGGAGAGTATCTGGGGGCCGGGGTTCCTGCGGAGACAATTGTGCTGGGCGTGCCGCTTTATGGGAGGAGTTGGGGTGAGGTTGCGAATGCAAACCACGGCTTGTTTCAGGCGGGGAAGCGAGCGAGGGGAGTGCGCTTCTCGCTGGGAGATTTGCCGGAGCTTCTGGATAACGGGTATGTGCGGTACTGGGATGCGAAGGCCGCAGTGCCATATCTGTATAACGAGCACGCGGGGATATTTGTGTCTTACGAGGACGAAGAGTCTATTGCGAGGAAGTGCGAGTACGTGATGGAACACGGGCTTGGTGGGGTCATGATCTGGGAGTACTTCAAGGATCCTTCGGGGATTTTGCTGGATGCGGTTGATAATGGGTTGCGTCGCAGCGCGATGACGGAGGTTGAGGGCCGGTGAAGATGCTCACGAACTTCGAAGAGTTTGACGCGAGGTACGTGAGGGTGGAGGCTGAGCCGGCGTATGGATTGGGGCGGCACATCTGGAAGTGAATTAGAAACGGAGAAGACTTGATTTCTACCGATAGGATTACGGAAAATAAAGGGCCAAAACACTGTTCACAGCACCCCGATCGGCCTGCTCTTCGGCAGGCTACTGCTGGGAATGCAAGGAATTGGCTTCAAAGACTCGGCTAAAGAGGCAGCGACAGGGCCTAATTTTGCATAACGAGCGACGCGTCGGATCTACTGCAGTCGGTGATAACTTCGATCAGACGGACCTGACTGCCCCGTCATCGGAGCCTCCCTTTCGGGACAATAGTTAAAGTGACCGATCTTAGATCTATGAAGTGGGTAGTTGTCCGAATTAATGATCGTGGTGTTTTGGCAAAGGAACGGGTCATCGATCTTTCAGCAGCTGCCGCTAAGAAATTAGGAATGTTACGTGCGGGGTTAGCTCCTGTGAAACTTGAAATCCTGCAGTCCCCTCGAAATGCTCATAGTGCGCCCCAATTAAAACCGTCCGCACAGTTGCGACATGAATCTTGGTCGCACCTCAAGTAATATCCAAATGAGTACTAGTTTCCCTTTTAACTATCCTATCGTGCAAAGGAACGCCCTCATTTGCACAGCTCTCACCCGGCTATAACAACTGCATAGCCCGGTCACACGCAAATACAGTTCATGAGGGCATATGCGTTCAGGAGGAGTTGACTATGCAGGATGCGCGCCTGAATGAAAACTATAGACAACTGATGAAACGATGAAACAATATGGCGGTGATATTCAAGGGCAGGCAGCTCTGCGTACAGAGGAACTTGAGTGGCTCAAGAACGCGACCATGAGTGGAAGCTTGACGGAGCGACGATCGATAATGTCTGTTTGGTCCGGGAAACAGCGGAACGATCCAGGACACTGGAAAAGCAGCTTATTTTTTGAAGGAACCACGTACATCTGTATGGATAGGAGGGGTTGGCACGACATCTTCAAGTGAGTTTCTGAGATGCAAACTCCAATGTCATCGGACGACCTGTCTTCCATCCGAAGCCCTATTCATGTTGGCGTGGAAACGTATGAGCAGGTTCCGTACTCTACGTAAGGCGCCTGTTTTCAATGCATATTTTCCCATTCCGCTTCGATAAGAAATACATATCAACCCGAAGACTGAAGACAAAGATATCGTTTGACCAAACCGCATGTAAATCAGCGCTTCGACAAAAGCAGATAATTGCTGACCTATCACCTTGACACTCCAACAGTCTGCTTCTTGGCTTTTTCTTCCAGATACCAAGCCACTGTCTTCCGCAGACCCTCGTGAAACTGTGCCTTGGGCTGATAGCCGAGTTCGCATGTAGCACGGCTGATATCCGCAAGCGAGTGCTTGATGTCGCCCTCTCTAGGTGAAGCATAGTTTGGCTTACCAGGGAAATTGATCTGACAGGCAATGGCAGAATAGATCTCATTCAAGGTGTGGCTTTTTCCGGTACCGATGTTAAAGACGCGACCGGTGGCTACTTCACTCGGAGCGCAGCATGCGAGTAAATTGGCACTGACTGCGTTGTCGATGTAGTTGAAGTCGCGGCTGGTAAGTCCGTCGCCAAAGATGGTCGGGGTCACCCCAGCCATCATCTGGTAAATGAATTGGGCGATTACGCCGGAGTACGGCGAGTCGGCGGCCTGGCGGGGGCCGAAGATGTTGAAGTAGCGAAGGCAGATGCCCTCTAATCCATACGTCTGATGGAAGGATTGGATGTAGTACTCGCATGTGAGCTTCTGCACGGCATAAGGCGAAAGAGGACGGGGCAACATGTCCTCCTGCTTGGGCTGGGTAGGCTGGTCGCCGTAGGCCGAGGAGGAAGCCGCGTAGACGATACGGCGGACACCAGCATCGCGCGCTGCAAGGAGGAGATTCAGGGTTCCGTTGATGTTGGACTGGTGCGAGGTGACGGGGTCTTTCACAGAACGTGGAACGGACGCGAGAGCTGCTTGGTGGAGCACGTAGTCCACACCTTCACAGGCAAATTTGAGCCCTGTGGCGTCCTGCAGGTCCATCTCCTGGAACGAGATCGCATGCCAAATGTCAGAGAGATTTTCGAGGTTGCCAGTTGAAAGATTATCGACCCCTTGTACGTGATGTCCTTGAGCAACGAGAGCGTGAGCCAGAGACGACCCTATGAATCCTGCGATTCCTGTAATGAGATAACGAGCCATCGATCCTCCACCCGTGATGTTTACCGGGCCCTATTAAAGATTGTGTTGAATCAGATCCGCGAAAACAGATCGCGGCGAACTTCAGCCTCCCCAAAATGCCGGCAGCCTTTTGGGGCACCGGCATTCAGAGTGTGGATTTGTAAACGGATTAGACGGTGGTTCGGGCTCGGCGGAAGAGTATTCCGGCCGAACCGAACAGGCCCGTTCCTAGCAGCAGAAGAGAACCCGGTTCAAGTGTTGGCGAAATTGGCGTCTTGCCCATGAAATGCTGAGCTAGTCCATTGGCACTCTGCGATCCGTCAACAGCCGTGTAGACCGTGAATTGCTGATATATCAGTGACAAAATCACCGCAGTCTCCTTTTGTACGACAGAAGAGGATGTGCTCAAAACCGTTTGTGTTGCAGTCCACGTCTCACCGACGCTAACGGACCGATTTATATCGAGGCAGTACATATCCGGGATAGTCCGATGGACGGCGACTCCATAGGGTCCGACATACTCGCCACCAATAGGTGTAGTAGCAGCTTCGTTCACATTAACGAGCTGTAATGTATCAGCACTAGCAAAGGCAGTGAGCGCCGGAGAGCATACCGCCATGGCAGCGATTTTCAATAACCATTTCATGTATTTCTCCTGGGGTTTGTCGTAATGCAAGAAAGAGCCGGGCTCTGCCAATGAGCCGAGCTCTCAAAAGGAATATCAACATGGCCCTACTTCTGCATGAAGAAGGTGAACTACTTCTATTGAATATTAGCCGCGATCTCACAGCACCTGATCTTAAGGCCATAATTTATATATCTTTTGGATAAACCAAGTAGAGTCTGCTTGCAGTTGGGCTCCTGAATGGCACTCGCGCGAGTCTCTGCAGAACAGGAATGCATACCCTTCACATCAAACTAACAGCGCTTTCCGTCGATTAGCACTGGCGAACGTCATTTTGACGCGAACCCACTCTGTTCGACAAAACCTCATATCGACAGAACCTCATACACACATTGCAATACCGGTACAACAAAGACCGTAAGAGCAAGGCTCCATGCCACAATCGAAGTCGTTACAATTTGCGGGGGTGTTATTAATGGTTCCCAAGCTGGCGATGGTACAGCAATTCCACACTCAGAAGGCTCCCCGCACGTCAGAACAACATTGGTCGCAGATTTCCGATCAGTATTCGGATCGAAGAACGAATTTGCATCTTCGCCTCTACTATCTTGTTGGCATGCTGTTATAGCGCTCAGTCGCAGAGGCACTTCAATCAATTGAATTTTTTCTTTCGGGTTCTGACGGGTGCAGTAGTTTCCTTCTTGCAGTTGCGTCGATGGTCCACACTGCCGACGCAACTAATTTTTAGACGCGGCCACGGTGGGTTTCAGCGATCGCTGCATTTGCCTTTTCAGATTGTTTCTGGGCGTTATTCTGTGCCTTTTGGGCCTTGGCTAGAGCTGTAGTTGCATCTACCTTAGCCCTCGCCGCCTTTGCCTGGCTTTGGCTGCCTTCTCTTCGAGTTTCAGCCGTTTGTGCTAGCCGTGAGCCGTTTATTGGTCATGACAGGAGTTGCGTCGGACGTTGATGCGAGCGTTTTAGCAATCGGGGCCGTGTCCGGCTGGACCGCGGGCTGCTGCACAGCTGGAGCTGGCATAACAGTGTCCCGTGCGTAGGCCATTGCTGAGCACGCGATTGCAAGCAAGCCGAATGACGAAGAATTGCTTCACAAATACACTATCTTTCGCCTCCTAACCGCGGCTCCTACACAGCTCCTTCAATGGGTCGAACCAATATATGCGTTCGTACTTGGTTGGACCTCGACTGATTGCTAAGTGTCCGGGACGCCTATTCTCTCTGTGCAATGTCGAGGGTTATCTGAAGGCCCGCCGTAGCGCACATTGCCGGCAAGAGAAATCTGAGCGTCTTAGCGGTTCTACCTCCCTTACCAATAAGCTTACCTACATCCGACCGGCGAGCACGTAGCTGGATCACTGAGCCCATGCTGGTTTCGGTCAGAACTCCGACCACTTCCGCAGGATGATCGACCATGAGACGAGCTATCGAGATAACAGCTTGGGCAATGTCTTGAACTTTTTCCATGTTTAGTTTCCTGGGATCGGCAACACGATAAACGTAATAATGAAACTCTCGCTGAGCGCTAGTCTGTCAGGGTGGGCTGTGAAGGTGATAGGGAATGGTTCGAAGGAGTGAACGTGGAAGCCTACCGAGAGTTTACCCGCCAACCAAGCCTTGTGCTCTTCCAAGACAGGGCCTGCGACAGCGTAGTCGCCAGCAGCAAGGGCCAGTTGCAGTGACAGCCGCTGTTGCATCAACGTTTGACCCGACCTCCGATATAGTGATCGAAGTATAGATGGCTCTTCCCTTTGGATCGATGTACAAGGAACTGGCCTATATAGCGATATAGCCACCAGTTCCGTTATCAACGTTAACAATAAAATGGCTACCTTCAGGATTTCTTGCGGACACATAACAGTATCTTTAGATAGGTGACAGGCAATGCAGAACTTGGCTAGACTTTTTGTGGAAGAGATTGCCGGAACCCGATAACGTTCGTCGCCATCAACAATAGTTGCCGCTAATTCTTTATGGTCACTGACACATTATCTTTTGACGTACATCGTCTAAAGAACAGACGACTATTTTCTTTGACTTTCGACTTTGCTCTGCCTTTGCGTATTTATGACAATCTGCAATTTTAAAAGCGTGGGTTATTATCTTTTTTTTGCCGGAGGGCGAAGGGCAATTTTGGCCCGTGTCGCATTCCTTACAGCTTTGATTGCATTTTTGGATGCGAATGTATATCCAGAAGCTCCCCTCGGCATTCTTTATCTTTTGCCAATGTTACTTGGAAGTGTCGTCCTCAATCGGGTACAAATCATTCCGTTGGTAGCACTTTACACGATACTCTCAGAGTTCTTTGGCAACTATAAGTATGAGCAGGGAGTTCCCGCAACAATTCTGCGCGATGCGACCTATTTGGTGGCTTTTTGGGGAATTGGTCTGCTGGCAATCGAAGTGAGAACTCGCCTGCGCGCAGCAGAGTTTCACCTCGCCGAGTTGGAGAGAGCAGCAATTGCCCAGCAAGGGATCGAAGAGCAGTTGGAAAATATGATCGTGAACAATCCTGCTGCTATCCTCACCGCCGATGGGGAAGGACGCATACTAATCTCCAATGAAGCGGCACACAAGCTTTTCGGTACAAGAGAGGGAGCGCTCGTAGGAGCCCCCATCAGTCGCTATTTACCCTCGCTCTCCAGCGTCTCCATTCTTGAAGACAGAAAGCGCCCCTTTCGCACGGTGATGCAGTGCAAGGGGCATCGCACAGATAACAGCATTTTTCTTGCAGACGTGTGGTTTTCTATCTATCGAACAACGGCTGGCCCGCGTCTCTCCGCCATGATCATCGACAGCTCCCAAGAGCTTCGTGATCGGGAAGAGTCTGGCTTGCAACATCTTCTTACTGGTTCGAGAATCTTAGGCGGTGCTTTCGCGCATGAGACCCGCAACATCTGTAGCGCAATCGCTATCGTCCATCAAAATCTGAGTCGGCGAACGGACCTCCAAACTAATCCTGACTTTGAAGCGCTCGGCACACTTGTGCTTGCACTCAAAAATATCGCCTCATTGGAACTGCGGCAAAAGGCAGATCGTGCCACCAGTATGGATCTCAAGGTCTTTTTCGAGGAGCTACGGATCATTATCGAACCCTCATTGTTTGATGCGAAGATTAATACCGATTGGGTGATTCCTCAAGAGAAAATCCAGGTGTGGGCAGACAGGCAAGGCCTTATACAGGTATTTTTAAATCTGATAAAGAACAGCGAGAGTGCACTCTCTGACCAACCGAATCCATCTCTGACCATAACAATAACGGTTGAAACACAGAGTGTATTTATATCAATCATTGACAACGGCAAAGGTGTCGCCAACCCGGAATCGCTTTTCCGGCCTTTTCAGACGAATTCAGATTCCACGGGCCTCGGACTATACTTGTCCCGCGCGCTCCTACACTCATTTCGCGGAGAACTACACTATCAACCATCTTCTGAAGGTGCTATTTTTATTGTCGAGCTCTCCCGCTTAGCAGACGTTACACAGCATGGAGATCTACACAATGTTTAGGATCCTGATTGTCGATGACCATAACCTCTTTCGCGGAGGCCTGAATCGCTTGTTGCAGGGGGAGCCAGATCTACAGGTAGTTGGCGATTTTCCAACCGTTGATCAAGGCTTGGCCGCGCTGCAATCTCTTGACGTGGATCTTGTTTTACTTGACTACGATCTCGGCAAACGTACTGGGCTGGAGTTTTTTGAAAGCGCACGGCAAGGAGGCTACACCGGAAAAATCCTGTTCGTTACCGCTGGAATGAAAGATTCTGATATCTTGCACGTGCTCAAGCAGGGCGCTTCCGGCATATTTTTGAAGCACAGCTCACCATCCGATCTTCTCGATGCGATTCGTACTGTCGAATCAGGGGATAACTGGGTAGATCCACGTTCAGCGCATTCACTTGTAGTTGCAGCCCTAACCCCGCAACAACACTCGGAATCCTCTATCAGCCTCACTGACCGCGAACGTGCGGTGCTGAGCTCAGTATTCAACGGCCTCAGCAACAAAGAGATCGCAGCCAAGCTAAATACATCCGAGGGCACAATTAAAGCAGTGCTTCAGCAACTCTTCTCAAAAATGGAGGTCCGCAGCCGCAGCCAGCTTGTGCGCATCGCTCTCGAAAATCGCGAGACCTATGGTTTGACATTAGACGACGAGCAATGATCATATACCGCCCTGTTACTCAAATAGGGCGACCATTACCTTCGAGGCATCCGAGGTAAGACGGTTCGATAGAACCCGCTTGCTAAAGTAGACAGAGCTAGTTTCTACGAAGAAGGCTGCGAGAGCGGTGCCCGACATGAATCGACATTGCAATTATCTCTGTGCACTTAGTACTGAGATCACATGGTGAGGCCTGTTTATTGTGAATTCAGCACCACGAGTTTGGTGGGCTCAGACCAATATCTTAGACCTGGACGTTCCCGCGTAACGTAGAAAAGTCCGGCTTTGAGCACAACCGGACCTCTCCAATCGAACCAACCATCTACTTCCCTATTGAAGTAGATAGACACTACTATTATCGCTCGCGAGCGGGGTTACCAGTTATTTTTCTTTAGATCATAGACTGACTACCTTTTGACAAGAGACACTGCTCGCCCCTCATCTTAGCTTTTTCGCATACGCTGTGTTACTTCCTCGCGCCTGCCCTCTGGCTAAATAACGTTTAACCATTGTTTCAGAATGACCACCGCTTGGAATGGCATCTCTCTAAATATAGAAGCTTTAATGAACAGCGATGTGCAGCATCTCTATTAACAAATAATGCAATCCGAAAGATAGTTAACCACTCGACTAAAGAATTGTCGCGACAGTATCACTCAAAGTGTCCAATACGTGGGTCGGTTATTTTGTCGAGAGAGTAATAGATAGTGAAATGAATTGGAATAGTGCACTTGGAATGACCCGTTTCTTTATCATTCCGCCGACGGTGGATTGGCAAAACATACTTGCCAACACATATCCGAAAGTTAAGGTAGCAAAACAGGTTAGTTTTAGGAAACGTAGAGTCTCTCATAACGCAACAAATAACTTGGTCTTTAGGTTAGTGCCGTCCCGTAGACACCATATCTTTGCCAATGATGGATGGCGGGGCTTATTGATGGACGGCTATAACTTGCCTCTTGATGAATTCTGCATGAGTTGCTCAAGTTTATTTGATGATCCAATGATCTCTATAGAATCCCTGGATTCTATGAACATATGGGATTTTGATATTTTCATTTATAGAAGCGGAAAGCTTGTGCGGCGCAAGCGTTACATCGATGAGACGATGATGAAGTGCTCAAGAAAGTTATCTGGTTTGGTGAGACGAGGTTTCGATGCTGAACAGGAGATAGGCCAACCCTATCCATGCGAAAGGAGCGCCTCCACTATAAAAGATATTTTGGCGTTTTACGGTTGGACCGCGCCATTACTCGATGCACCAACATGGGAGGTGATTTCGACAACGCTCGACTAGCTGAAATCAATTACAGCGCGTCGGAGCAATAGACGAAGCCTTCCTATGATTTAACTCGGAAACTATCGACCAAAGTCGAAGAGTAGTTTGTCGATTGCAAGCGTCCATGACAATGTTTTTGAAATAATGCAAGGAAACTATAGATAATAGCTATACACAAAGGAAGATATGAAATAAAGAATAAATAACCAGCCCGTAAACACTTACCCGAAACCTATGACTATTTGGGAGGTCATAGCTGAGCGAATTGGCCTTCGCTAGAAACTGTGTCCCTACTCTGCATCTCAAATTAGTACTGAAAGTCGTTAAACAAGCACTTTCCCCTTCTAGCGTGGTCAATACGACATTCCCCAGACCCAACTAAAATGGCTGGCCCTTTCGCTAGACCCCCACTATTTTGTCGAACGTCAAAGGGAAGGTTTTGGTCCTGCGAAAAACGCACTGAATATCGATCTGGGCGTGGAACAGGGAAAAAAGATAAGGAAGCTACAGAATGTCATTCGTTCCGACGGCAACTGTCGTATTGAATTATTGGGTCCGTATCCTGGCTGCTCTCGAGAAGAAGATCAATCGCCAGTCGTATGAAACATGGCTGAAACCGACGCGATTCTCTCATCTCGAAGGGAAGAAGCTCTTCGTGCGGATTCCCTCAACCGACTTCCAACATGTGGGCGACCGTTATGCCGACCTGATCCAGGAGGCGATCGACAATCTTGGCCTGGATGTTGAGTCGGTGACGTTTACTACTCCGGAGCAGGACCCGAGGGCGCCGAAGGTACGCGAGGACGGCGGGTTTGCGCCGGTACCAAGCCATAGCCAGAACGCGCCGAAGCAGGGGAGCCGGTTGGGACAGGCGAGCGGACAGGCCGCGGGGCCGGGGCCAGAGCAGTCGCGGTTTGACTGGAACGCGGCGTCGCAGCTGAATCCGCGGTATCAGTTCGATGCGTTTGTGATTGGGAGCGGGAACCAGTTTGCCATGGCGGCGGCGGAGGCTGTGGCGGAGAGGCCTTCTAAGGCCTACAACCCGCTGTTCCTGTATGGCGGCGTGGGCATGGGCAAGACGCACCTGATGCATGCGATTGGCCATGATGTGAAACGAAGGCAACCGCATGCTTCGATCTCGTATGTTTCGGGCGAGAAGTTTACGAACGAGATGATCAACTCGGTCCGGTACGACAAGATGACCGGGTTTCGGGACAAGTTCCGCAATGTGGATGTGCTGCTGATCGACGATATTCAGTTTCTCGCGGGCAAGGAGCGGACGCAGGAGGAGTTCTTCCATACGTTCAATGCGCTGCACGAGAGCATGAAGCAGATTGTGATTGCGAGCGACCGTCCGCCCAAAGAGCTGCCGGACTTTGAAGATCGATTGCGGTCGCGGTTTGAGTGGGGATTGATCGCGGATATTCAGCCACCGGATCTTGAGACGAAGGTCGCGATTCTGCAGAAGAAGGCGGAGAGCGAGCAGACGCAGTTGCCGACCGATGTGGCGCTGTTTATCGCATCGAATGTGCGGACCAATGTGCGTGAGCTTGAGGGTGCGCTGGTTCGGCTGATTGCGTGGTGCAGCATGCATGGCGTGGAGATTACGCTCGCGGTGACGCAGCAGTGCCTGAAGCAGTTCATCGATACACACGCAAGGAAGATTACGATTGAGACGATTCAGCGGACAGTTGCGGAGCAGTTTGGGATGCGCGTGGCGGAGCTGAAGCAGAAGAATAACTCGCGACAGATTGTGGTGCCTCGGCAGATTGCGATGTATCTGGCGAAGCAGCTGACAAAGGCTTCGCTGCCTGAGATCGGGAGGCAGTTTGGGGGAAAGCACCATACGACGGTGATGCACTCGATTGCGAAGATCGATGAGCAACGACGGGCGGATAAGGATCTGAACCGCACGATCAATAAGCTGATGGAGACGTTGAGTTAGGGCGTGTCATCAAAAGAGCCAAGTACATGCGGCAGCGAGGTGAATCGCAGCGAGGAAGTTGCAAGCGGTTTTATCGTAGCGAGTGGCGATGGAGCGGAACAGTTTGAGTTTGGCAAAGAAGTGTTCGATCAGGTGTCTGGCTTTGTAGAGTTCCTTGTCATAGAGACGCTGCAGTTTGCGGTTGGCCTTGGGCGGAATGACTGCGATTTTACCGGCTTTCTGCAACGGTTCGAGCACGCGCTTCTCGGCATCGAAGCCTTTGTCGGCTATCACCATACTGGCTCTGATTTGAGGCAGCAGGACGTCGGTTGCCGAGTGCATCCACGATGACGTGAATCTTGGTGCTCAACCCACCCTTGCTGCGACCGATGGCCGGTTGTTCGTCCCCTTTTTGCGTGCCCCGGCACTATGCCGGTGGGCACGCACGATGGTGGAATCGATCATTGCGTATTCGTTGTCGGCGTCCTTGGCCAGATGGTCGAAGACGCGCTTCCATACGTCACCTAGCCAAGCGGCTGAACCGGGTGTGCACCACGCGGAAGTCGCCAAACCGTTCCGGCAGGTCACGCCACGGAGTCCCGGCGCGGAAACGGTACAAGACCGCATCGACAAACAAACGGTTATCCATAGCTGGACGGCCGATCGAACCACTCCGGCCAGGCAAAACGCTTCGATCCAGTTTCACTGATCGTCTCGCACTCCGTAACGCTTCACTCCCATGCTCTCAAGCTATTGAGAGACCAGCCTCGCGCATATAGCGAGTTCGATGACCCAATCGTGACATCGACTATATTCTTATCGCCGCATACTAATGGCGAGCCGATTGAGTGCGTTCATGATCGAGATTGCAAAGGTCAGATCCGAGATCTCGACATCCGAGAAATGTTGCTTAAGGGTGCGGAACAGCTCATCCGGTGCGTGGTTCTCAGGAATTGTTGTGACTGCATCTGCCCATGCCAGCGCAGCGCGTTCACGGTCGGTAAAGTGTGGACTGAGACGCCAGCCAGCGAGTGTGTCGATACGTTCTTCTGTTTCCTTCTCGGAACGTAGCGCCTTGGCATGTCTCTCCATGCAATAGGCGCAGCCATTGATCTGCGAGACGCGCATGTTGATGAGCTCGAAAAGAGCTTTGCCGAGCGAACCATTACTTACCTGCGCATAGGTCGAATAGAGCCCTTTGTGCGCTTCAGGTGAGAGCTTATCGTAGGGGAGACGTAGTTCCATGCTGAGCCCAATGTTCTTTCGTTTGAGTTGACAATTCAAAGTGCCAGAGACTCTTTAGATTCAGGACGCTGCTAAAAGATTCTTTCGACGGGTCAGTCAAGGAAGAAGTCACTTTATCACGGTCCGTTTTCCAGTGGGTTATCAGTTGTGCAGATGCGCTGGTACTTCTGATTCCAGTTGAGTCTATGCAACATCGAAGAGCTGTTCTCGATCGGAGAAAAAGTTGTAAAAGCCCTCACGGCGCCGCCCGATGGTGAAGTATCTGGAGCAGAGCTATCGGGTGAGCGAACGACATGCATGCTGCGTTCTGGAATTAGCACGAGCGACCTATCGCTACGAAGGCTGCCAGGGGCAGTGGATCGAGTTGCGGACGCGGATCCAGCAGATCGCTCAGACAAGAGTGCGTTATGGATATCACATGATCCGCGTGTTGCTGAAACGGGAGGGCTGGAAGGTCGGCCAAATCTGGGCGATGGACTTCGTCTCCGATCAACTCTGCGATGGAAGACGCTTCCGATCTCTGACCATCGTAGATATTTACACACGGGAGAGCCTGGCCATTGATGTGGGCCAGAGCCTGAAGGGCGAAGATGTTGTGCAAGTGTTGAACAGGCTCAAAGAGCAGTGTGGCGTACCGAAGATGTTGTTGTGTGACAACGGCAGCGAGGTCACCGGTCAGATGATAGATCTGTGGGCGTATCGCAACGGCGTGAAGATCGACTTCTCGTGTCCCGGCAAACCGACTGACAACGCCTACGTAGAAAGATTCAACGGGACGTTCCGCTCAGAGTGCCTGGAGACCACCTGGTTCAAAACTCTGGTCGATGCAAAGCAGGTCATCGAAGCCTGGGGGCGAGAATATAATGAGAGTCGCCCTCACAGGGCGTTGACCGAAGTGAAACCGCGATCTGGCTGAACCTTCAACGAGCCGATCTCTAAACCTTCTAGCTGGCACAGAAATATCAGGCCCTTCAACATATTCAGTTCCTATCATTGCAACTGGTACAAATCTCGCCAGGCAGACCAAATACCCAGTGCAAATGAAAAATGCATCGCCTACCTTTCATCACAAACCACACCGCTATTTAGCTTAGCGCGTCCATTAACTCAGAGACTGTTTTGTTCAGATTTCTATTCATTCTCCAATATTCATCGAACTTCGCGATCGAACGAATCACCGTCGAACGGTGCTTACCCCCGAATTGTTTGCCGATCTCAATCAGCGAAGCCTCCGTCAACTGCGTCGCCAGATACATTGCGAGCTGTCGGGGCATTTTAATCTGCCGCGAAATTTTGTTCTGCTTCAGATCCACCACACTCATACCGAACTGGTCCGCCACTGCCTGCTGAATCGTTTCAATGGTAATATCTTGCTTCTGTGTACCAACGAATTTCCGCAGACACTGTTGAGCCACCGTCAACGTAATCTCGGTATTGCGGGTTCTACACCACGTAATCAGTTGCACCAGCGTATTTTCAAGATCACGCACGTTAGTCCATACGCTCGAAGCAATGAACGATGCAACATCACTCGGAAGCTGCATCTGTTCGTCTTTTACTTTCTTCTGCAGAATGGCGACCTTCGTTTCAAGATCAAGTGGCTGGATATCTCCGATCATTCCCCACTTAAACATTGACTGCAATTGATCCTCAACATTCGGCAGTTCTTCTGGCGGACAGTCGCTCCCAACGACAATCTGCTTCCCGCTTTCGCGGAGAAACTTAAGAATATGGAACAACTCCTCCTGCGTTCGCTTATCGCCTGTAAGAAGTTGAATATCGTCGATCAATAACACATCTATGCCGCGATAGGAGCTCATCATCTCGTCGGTAAGGTTGCGACTACTAACATAGACGACTGACGAATGTGGCTGTTTCTGTTTCACATCATTGCCAATAGCGTGAATCAGATGCGTTTTCCCCATACCTGCTTTCCCATATAGGAACAGCGGGTTATATGTTTTCGATGGACGTTCCACTACGGACCGCGCAATAGCCTGCGACGCCGCAGCAGCAAACTGGTTACCACTTCCTATTACAAACGAATCGAACCGATATCGCGGGTTCAGCTGCGTCGCAGCAGTCCGGTCAGATGGCGACTGATTCAGCTCTTGTGCTGTAGCGCGCACACCTGCCTTTCCCAATGGACTCTGCTTCGGTATGCTTCCGCTAGGGCTCGGATCCAAATCCTCTGCAGGCGTGATAAACGTTACAGAATCCACATCTAAACCAAGATCGTCGATTGCTTCCTGAATCAAGTCGGCATAGCGATCGCCCACATGTTGGAAGTCGCTTGAGGGGATCCTCACGAAGAGCTTCTTCCCTTCGAGATAAGAGAACCGAGTTGGCTTTAACCACATCTCATACGACTCACGATTGATCTTCTTCTCGAGAGCGATGAGGATAAGATTCCAATTATTTAATCCGGCAGTTGCCACCGGAACGAATGACATTCTACTAGCTCCTTGTATTTATCCTTGCTCCAACTCGACTGAAAGCTTGTTTTTTGTGATTATCCTTGCGAAACATGCCTCTTTTTGAGGCTGCGCATAATTTGTTCGTCAGATTTATAGGGCGAGACAAGCCTGACTCTTTAGGAGTTAGCCGGTCACTTTTTACAACGCACCAAAACGACGGCATAGTCCCGATGGGAAATCTATCAATTGCAAAAAGAGCTTGCGACGAGCTAGTCACCATTGACAAACTTCTTATATTATTGGTTATTTTGGCGCCCTAAGCATAATTCTTATGGCTACGCAATGACTATCTTTTGATATTTATCCTCGTGGCCGTTTAAAAGCTACGCAGGAGGGTCTTAGAGCCGCGGCAAGTTATCAAGTAACGAATGCTGCGATCTATGCTGGTAGCAAGGGGCTGACCGTTCCGCAGACACCTATAGAGGGCATCCACAAACCTTCTGAAGAGAAGCTATCCAACCATTTCATCTGTAGCGCCGGCACTTAAAAAGACTCCTGAACCTCATGATTTATTTTCCAGGCTGGCGGAGGTTTCAACCGCGGGGTCCCTATAGATGGACTTTTACCGTTTGCCGATTACCGGTTGTTGGTGCTGATCGTTACGCTTTTATACAGTTCATCGCTGTCTTGGCTTCAACGCATGATTGGCTAAAAGATAGGTCTTTTTTGCCACAAGAAACTACAGGAAGAGGTAATAACTGGATATATTGGTGCAACATTGCATGTTATATAGCACAAAAGAGATATACACCTCTGCAGGGGAGGCAGTAGATGGTCACAACGTCTGTCACTTATTTGGCCTTAACAAGACGATAAGCTTGACGCCTAATCCAGGAGAAGATTTCATGACAATAACGAACATCGATCATGAGGTCGATCACCTCTCTCGGTTTGTCGAAGTGCTTGCTCTTAACCATAATTTAGAGAGCGCACTCATCGACTTCTACTCGGAGCTTCCCGAGAACCAGCGGGTCCTTCTATGTTCTCTTATACAGACTCGTCTGGAAGTGCATCTACCGACAGAGGTGTATCGTCGAATGAGATCGTACTTTGCTAAGACGGACGGCAATCGAATCGGAGGAGTTTTGGATACTCCAAAGCTATTTAGGCCTAAGCTCGTCTTGCCAACACTCTTGTTCTTGAGTAGCTTCATTGTCATTGTCTTTGGTATCGGTCTCGCCACAAGTTATCGCTGTTTAGTTGGTCAAGGCTTCACTCACCATCTGTTCAACTTGTTCCCTCGCTAAACAAGGTATGGAAGCGAGATCCCCTTATCTCACCTCAGGCTGTCTGTCCGCGTAGTCGTGAAAGCATAGCATTCTCTGGTTTAGGAGGAGCTGTTGCTGTTGTGGGTTTTATGTTGTTTTCTCCCCAAGATGAAGGCGAGTTCAAAGGGACAGCCAAACGCTCGAGCGAGTAGGATGCCAAGCGACAAGCTTGGCACGGCTCTAGTGCAAACTGTAGTTTGGGAAGGCGACAAGTTTTTTGTGAACCGAGGGGATGTTGATGTCGAGGAAGATTGAAAGCATGAAGGCTCAGTTCAAGGGACGGCACTTCGAGCGAGAGATCATTGTTCTGTGTTTCGCTGGTATCTGCGCTACAAGCTGAGCCTGCGTGATCTGGTAGAGATGATGTTAGAGCGCGGGTTGAGCCTGGCGCACACACGACGATCATGCGCTGGTACAGCGCTTCGTGCCCGAGTTTGAGAAGCGCTCGGATCGATTCGCTCGCCAGACGGGGCGCTCATGGCGAGTCGATGAGACATATGTGAAGATCCGCAGTCGGTGGACCTATCTCTACCGGACCGTGGACAGGGCCGGGCAGACCGTTGACTTCAGACTCAGCAGAAGACGGGATGTAGCCTTACACGATTACTCTCGACGGCTATGCAGCATCCCATCGAGCAGTACACGAGATGCGAGACGACGGCTTGCTGCCTAAACGCACAAAGCTGCGCTCCTCGAAGTATCTGAACAACCTCATCGAGCAGGATCATCGCGGGATCAAGTCCAGAACCCGGCACATGCTCGGATTCGAGAACTTCCCATCAGCCGCCATCACAATTGCCGGCATCGAGCTGCTCCGACGTATCCACACAAGAACCACTTCGCCCTGCGCCAGCTACGGCTCAAAGACCAAGCTGCTCCTGCGATCTGGAATGTAGTGCTTGCCGCATAATCCCCGATACTCAACACACCCAGTTCCGCTTCATTTTAGTATTTGCACCAAAGCCCTTGGCAACATCCATGGGACTATCGAGCAGACAAAGAATCCGCATAAGGCGCGGATGAAGGACAAGGGCCGAAGACATCCTCGACTTTTAATTGGGCAAACCTAACGTACAGAGAGGAAGTATTCTTCGTCGACTTCAGGCATAAAAGCCTCGACGGCTTATGATAACGGCGACGCGATGGCGCGACCAATACATGACCATCGTACGGTCGAAATCAACCCAAATCGTTCTAGATCGTCCCAAAGCGACGAGGCCGTAAGACTAGTGGCATCCAGACTACTTAGTTCCATTGCTAGGAGCCCCTGAAAAGGCCCGCGTCGGCGGATCGATCCCGTCCTCGGATTCGAACCTCGAGCAGAACGGGGCAAAGGTACGAACCTACAAGGGCACAAAATGGACGCATAAAGGGCACAACTGTGTCCGATCAGGCCGTGGATCGAGGAGAATCTTTCGCAAATATACTAGCTATAATTCATGTAATCATGAAGTTACAGGCGATACATAAACAATAGCATCTCTAGTTCGGGAGATGCTATTGTTTTCCGAGGTTCCAGCGCGCTTAGTCCAGTTGCTAAGTTTTATTCTAGAAGGTCGGAGCTACTTGTGAGTAAAACCAACCTCTTTCGAGACGAATTCGACTGCGCGTTGTAGCTGCGCATCAATCCCTGAACGCCTCTCTCGCCAATCGAAATCGATACGCAGATCGGGTTCGATGGGATTACCTTCCAGCGTCATTCCACTCCAGGTGCGATAGGCCCCGATAGGAAGGGCCAACCGGAATCCGCCGCCTACCTTCGTCGAGGTGGCAGAAAGCAGCCGCCCGGCAGTCTTCTCTCCGATTACAGTCGCGAGCCCATTTTCCTTTGCAAAAATGGTGATCATCTCAGCGGCACTCGCTGTATGACGGTCAACCAGGAGCGCTATCCTGCCGTGGTAAAGTTTCGGGCCCAGACCCTCTGTTTCAAGAACTACAGGTAATTTGCTAACTAGAGATGGCATGAACCCAACAGCAAGGGTCCACAGTTCGCTCTTTTTAGAAGGAATCCTGTTGAACCGAGGAAAGGACAACTTAGCAGTATCGAGATCCTTACTTGCCCACTTTCGATTCGAAGCGAAGCCAACGGGTATCTTCGCAGGGGTCAACAAGCTCATGACACGGAGCGCACCCGCACCGCCGCCAGTATTTCCCCTCAGATCGATCACTAAGCCCTTCACGTTCCCGAGTTCTTCGATAGCGCGTGAGATTTCGGTTGCAACATCGACGCCCACTATCCCGGGAAACATCGCAACTTTGAGATATCCGATATCGTTCGGATATACCTGGTATTCCACCAGCTGCGGCTGAACAAATTGCAGCTTCTTCTCCTTGGAAGGGGCTACATCGATATGAGCGGTGCTTTTTCTGCCGTCTCCCGAGATGACTTCAACGGCAGACATCTTGCCAAAGGGAAAGGTGGGGTGTTCGGGGGGAACGATCTCTCGATCGTTCACTCGAAGCAGAATGTCGCCCGGCTGTATCCTCGCCTTGGCGGCTGCACCACCCTTGTGTACATCCTGAAAGATCCACCGTCTTCCTTCGGCTGTTTCCTCGGCAAGGTACGCCGCGCTCAATGCGGCCCTACTGGATGCAAGACGGCCGGTCTCGTGAAAGAAGCCGAGATGCGAGGTATTAAGTGTGTGCAGGAGCTTCATCATCGACTGCTCAAACTCATCCTGGGTCGCTGCCGCTTCAATCCCAGGCCGGTGTGATTCCACACTTTGCAGCCACTCTTCCGTAAGCAGTTCAGGTTTGTAGAACTTCTTTTGCAGACTCAACACGACACGGTTGAGTACCTCGCGTTTTGTATTCACCGATAGTGCAGGAGATGACAGTATCGAGGAGCTTGTATTCACCGGTTTCCTTTCATGCGCTTATCGCAGAACTCAGAGGTTGCCATTGGGATCTCCGGCAAGTTGAAATCCAGCCCAAAAATACGGAACGAATCCGTTTTGCAGAAGATCGAGTTGGGCGGACCGAAGCGCATCGACCTTGCGTTTATGAAGTGCGATGTTCGAATAGAAATTCATCATGAAGTGTTCCGTCGATTCGTCCTCCACATCCCATAACGTCGAAACCACTGAATCTGCGCCGGCTTCGATGAAGGCATTGACCAGGTTTGCGACTCCAACTTCTCCGACTGGCCCGACGCCCGTGCTGCAGGCCGAGAGTGTTACAAGCTTCGAGCTTAGATGCATGGCTCTGATTTCACGAACCTGCAGCAAACCGTCTTCGCTTCCTGAGTCTTCCGGTGCGAAGATGAGAGCAGATCGATCCGGATAATCGAGGTCCACGTAACCGTGCAGAGCCAGGTGAATCACCTTCGGATCCCTCGCGGTCAGCTTTTTAAAGTTCCCCTCGCTGGCCTTTGAACCAAGCAGTATTGTGCCCGGTGGCGGTAGGTAGCGCGCAATGCTTTCTACCTCGGCTTTGCTTTCCGGCAACGGGATAAGCTCGCTGCGCTTCGGTCCTGAGATTGCCCGGAGGATGGGATTTCGCACATCGCCGGATTGGGTCCACGCTGCAACACCCAGGTAGGATATGGTCGCAGCCGAATCATCCTGCGCGCGATTGTGGATCAGACTGTATACGGTAGAGGACGGAACGACGTCAACGGCGTGCGTTGAGAGCACATATGAGCCACGGTCGGACAGCGCAGCAAACGGCAGCAGGTGCAAAGAATCGTCCGGAACAACAATCAAGTCTGTCTTCTCGGCATACTGCTTCACCGGCTGAAGCAGTTCTTCGAACAATGTCTCCGCGAGCTTTTTGTCTTCTTTCTTCGCACGAATCTCGCCAATATAGTGCTTGGCGTCGGTCTCGATAAGAGTTCGCGATGGGAGTCTTAGCGCGGTCACCTCGGTACTGGTGATCGCTAGCGCGTAGGAATTAGGTTCCGCCAGAACATACTCGATGAGCAGCGAATTGCGGGACAATGCTCGTTGCAACTCCGTCAACTGAACCGGATGGATAACGGTTTCATGTTCCATTCCGCTCGAGCCGATCGCGAGTTCCGTGTGATAAATCGCATTGGATATTGTTTCTCTCTGCTGCGGAGACTCGGAGTTGATCAGGGCCAGATTGAGAGCCGTTAGTTCCCTCTCGCTGGGTGTGGGCGCATGAGCAACCTCGTCTTTGTGGTGTTCAAGGGCTGCTGTCTCTACCCGACCGCGAATCTGTTCCAGTATCGAAAAGGCCTCTCCGTAGCGTTTTTGGGAGGTCAACAACGCGAAATATCCAGAGTAGACATTGCTCATTTCGGCCAGTAGCTGCCGCTCGATATTCATTGATGGAGCGTGTTCGATCATCCCGCTAACCAGAGTGATGGATTTTAGATACAGGTCGTCAGCATCCTTCGCTTGCCCCATCTGGCTCAGGATCTCCGCCTTCGTGGCCAGATTGCGCGGCACCAAATACAGTTCTTCGGGGATCTTTGTATTGGCTGCTATGGCCGCGTTGATTGCGTCGAGAGCTGCAGGCAAATCATGAGCGTGTACATAGGCTTGCGCCAGAAGGCCACTCGCATCTGCGATTCCGCGATAATTGCCGATTTTCGTCGAATAGAGAACTGAGTCTCTGTAATCCTCGGTGGCGGCATTCCAGTCGCCGCGTTCTCGATAAACGTTTCCGCGAGAGAGATACACCTGCGCCTTATGGGCATCAAAAGATGTCGGCTGAAGCCTGGTGAGCGAATCATTCGCCATTACAAGCGCTTCATCCAGCCGGCGGAGACCTACGAGCGCGTCGATCTTTGCATACACCGCGATGGTGGGGTAGGCCACTCCCGGGTGGGTCCCGGCTATCCGGATAGCTTCATTTAGGGGAGTCAGTGCTTCCTGATAACGGTGTATCTGCACGAGGCCGGCGCCGAAGACCGAGGCGTAGCGCACGGTTGCCGCAGGGTCATTCTCGATCTTCGAAAGTGTCCATGCACCAATAACCTTTTTCTTTGCAGTTTCCGTATCCCCAAGCAGGAACGAAGCGATGCCTTCTTCGCCCAGCGCTCTCGAGGCGATCGAAACGTGCCCTAGACTCCTGGCGAGTGTCGAAACCTGTTGCCAGGTGGAGAGTGCCTCAGCGGCGTTGTAGTTCGTCTCCAACATTCCCCGAATCGTCAGGATACGTAATCGGGTTTCAGGCTCAGCTGCTTCGGGCCGGGCGAGGTCCTGGGTTAAGGAAACAATGGTCAGCGGGCTATTTGCCGACTCGTTCGGAGGGATCTGGCTAACTCGCGCATACAGAGCTTTAGAAAGCTGGCCCTGCTGCTCAAATTTAGCTTCGGCCTGTTTGTAGAGCGGTTGGGCCAGCGCCCATTGGTTGCCCCAGGCCAGGGTGTCGGCTTGGTCAAGCAAGTTCTGGGCCGAGCCCACAGGCGCCGAACTAGCATGCGGCGTGATCGCGTAGAAGTAAAACGCACCAGTGATCAACACAGCAAAAGCAAAGGCTATTCCAGAGAGTTTCAAAGCGCGGGGGAGTCGCACCAGGGGCCCATCCAGGTTAAGGGGGTTCCGCTCGTGAGCGGTCCTTCACCGAATAACTTATCGCATTTCGGGTCTAAGCGGATGGCAATTTCGAAGGAGGGGCAGGTGGATGTTGAGACAGACATCCACCTGTTTCGTTCAGGCTACCTTCGGCAGAACCTCACCGGCGATCTTCATGAGGTCTAGCTTCCGCTCCGCGTCTTTGGTCTGGCCGGCGATCCAGGAGATCGCGTTAGAAAGCCGCCAGTTGGTATTGCCGGCTGGCAGGTTATAGGTGTCAGGCGAATGGAACGCCTGGGACGCAGCCTCCGACTCACCCTTCTGCAATAACTTCCGGAAGGTCTCTTTGGCTTTCTCCGTGCCCACGATCTGCTGGTTGGCGTGGCGAATGGCCTCCATCCTGCGTTTGAGCGAATCGGCGTCCAACTGGCCGTCGATGACATCGCGAAGAGCACTCACAGTCGTCTTCGCATCGAGCTCATAGGTGCGATTCGAATAGAGCGTTGAATCGTCCAGCCGCTTCCCCAGGTGCACCTGCCGCATCTCCTCCTGCATGATGGCAAGGTTCGTGCACCAGATCCGAAGGAGGTAAGCCCGAATGGATAGTGCTCCATTGCCGAAGTCGGAGTTTTCGAGGCTCAATCCGTAAGCGACCATCTCGCCCGGCACCGGTTCATATACCTCCGGCATGATGGCCTGGATCGCCACTTTGGTATCGGTGACGTAGCCGTCGTATGGTAATGCTCCCTTGTGCAGCACTGCGGTAGCGAAGGCCTCGATGATGGGACGAGAATCAAGCCTCCGGTACCGATCCGAGAGGAATCCGCGGAGTTCACCACCGAGAGAGCGCAACAGATAACGCGCCTTCGGGTTGCGGTTCGCGAAGACGGTGTTCAGGTTGTGCGCGAGCAATTCCCTACCCCATGGGGCGGCCGTATCTTGCAAACCGTCAATGAACTTCAACGGAAGGTCGCTGGTGTGGGCCATCTGGACAAGTGCGTTGCGATGAAGCCGCTGGTTCAGTCTCTCCGGACTCGCAGCGCCGTCAGCGTAGGCAACGGTGATTGCGGTAGATCCAGGATCGGCTTGAAACTGGAGGGCTGAAGCGCGAGCGAGCCGATCAGTCGGCTGATTCTTCATTACATGATCGATCACTGTTCCGGCAGTTTCGCGTCCTTTGGCGATCAGCGTCTCCAACTTATGATGTGCAGCGGTCTTAGATTCCATGGTCAGAAGCATGAGGAGTTCTCCTTGGTAGTGAAATGCAAAATGGAAAAGCCAGCCCGGAATGGGGCTGGCCGTGTATGGAAATAAATTGCGCGCTTCAATTATCGCGAGCGGTACAGAATCAATGCGTTGTGAGCAACTCGCGTCCCTTAGAATTTGAGGCGTATCCGAGGACGCTTTATGGGATCAAGGCTGCAGTATGCACGCTATGCACTTCGCGCGATCACCCGAAGCCCCGGTTTCGCTTCGATCGTAGTCATCGTTCTCGCCATTGGTATCGGTGCGGCAATTGCTATTTTCACCGTCTTCAACGCTCTTATGTTCCGGCCTCTCCCGCTGGCTCATCCCGAACAGCTCGTGCAGTTCTCCGGCATCTATCGGAACAACTCCAGTATCCCGATCTCCTATCCGATGTTTGCCGAACTGGAGCGCGAGCAGCGTGCTTTCTCCGGCATCTGCGGATGGAGCGCGGGCGCGAACTTCAATGTGGAAGCAAACGGCAGCGTTACCGCATTGGCGGTGCACTCTGTCACCGGAAACTACTACACCGTTCTTGGGGTAAGCCCGCTGATGGGCCGTCTGATCTCTCCCGGAGATACGCAGGGAAACCAGATATCGCAGGTTGCAGTTATTGGCTACGAACTATGGAAGGAGCGGTTTGGTGGGGATCCTGCCGTCGTCGGGAAAAATATCCGCATCGATGGCAAGCTGTTCACCATCATCGGTGTAACTCGGAAGTGGTTTACGGGGATGATCGCCGGATCGCCGCCGGAGATCACCATTCCTGCCGGAGCGGCGCATCTGTACGACCTCGAAAGCCGCTCGATGTTATGGGTCTTCGTAACGGGAAGGCTGAACGAGGGAACGGGCATTGAGCAGGCGGGCACCCAGTTGCAGACGTTCTGGCCCAGGCTGCTTGAAGACACGGTTCCCACGCAGAGCATAGGGCCAAGGCGTCAGTCGTTTTTCGCTATGCGATTCCGCATCGACCCTGCATCCGCCGGCAGCAAGAATATCGACCTCCGTTCCAAATTTCTCAAGCCGCTCTATCTGCTCACAGGCATCGTCGCGCTCATTCTGCTTGTTGTCTGCGTCAATCTGGCAAGCCTCACCCTGGCGCGCGCCACCGCACGCCGCCAAGAGATCAGTACTCGCATCGCGCTTGGAGCCACTCCCTGGCAGGCGGTTCGACAGTTCGTGGTTGAAAGCCTCTTTCTCTCGACGATGGGCGCGTTGTCGGGCCTGTTCCTCGCCGTATGGTCCAGCAAACTCCTGGTTCATCTTTTGGCCAAGGGCGTTGCAGTTCCGGTCCTGCTCGACCTGAGACCCGATTGGCGAATCTGCGCCTTTGCCGCGGTGACTGCCATTTTGACCGGATTGTTTATCGGCCTTATTCCTGCGTGGAAGCTCTCGCGGCAACATACTGCAACAAGCTTGTGCGCAGATCAACGCACGCTCGGCTACGGAATGGGCTCGCTAGGCAAGATCCTCATCATCGCGCAGATTGCAATCTCGCTTGTGCTGCTTCAGGCATCAGGACTGTTTCTGCGAACGCTCAAGAGTCTGCGCACCTTCGATCCCGGCTTTGAGAGAGCGAGTCTGCTCGAAGCTCATCTGACGCCGCAGTCGCAAGATAACGAAAACGTCAACGCAGGCAGCTATCGCAGGCAGCTTCTCGAGGCCATGGCAAACCTGCCATCGATCAAGTCTGCCGCCTTTTCGAACCTCTCCGTGCCGAACAGCGACAGCGGCTGGAAGGAGACGATCTCTGCGGTATCCGATCTTAACCCTGCGGGAAACAGCACCGCAACCCTCGCAGCCATTTCCCCCGGCTTCTTCAAGACACTTTCGATTCCCTTGATGTCAGGCCGCGACTTTACCTGGTTCGATGACAAACAACATCCTACGGTGGTGATCATCGATAGCCTCGTCGCCAAGCAGCTCTTTCCCGCCGGCGATCCGATCGGGAAACATATTCGTTTTGGGGTTCAACCGGATTTTCAGGATCTTGAGATTGTTGGGGTTGCTCAAAGCGCGCGGATTCTGGACATTCGCGACGGGAATGCCCCTGTCATCTATACATCGGCACTTCAACTCCGCGACTTTGCCCGTGGAGGAACCCTTCTGCTGCGTGGCTCCGCCTCTATCGGAATCGACAAGGCCATTGTGGATGAGGTGCGGTCCTTTAACCACGAGTACGCCACAGGCATCGATACATTCGAAGAGACAAACGAACGATCCTTTGTCTACGAGCAGATGACGGCAACACTCTCTACAATTTTTGCCTCCATCGCGCTGCTTGTGGCCGGATTTGGCCTCTTCGGCCTTATGTCATATGCCGTCACGCTGCGAACCCGCGAGATTGGAATTCGCATGGCGATGGGATCGCAGCGCAGAGGTATTCTGCAACTGGTTCTGCGCGAAGTGGTCATGCTTACGCTGGCAGGCGTCGCTGTTGGTATTCCCTTTACGCTCGCCGCGACTCGCTTGATCGTGCATATGATCTTTGGCGTCTCGCCCGCCGATCCGGTGACTCTTGCAAGCGCTTCGCTAACCATGCTGTTGGTGGGCACGCTGGCAGGCTACCTGCCTGCATTCAGGGCCATGAAGATGGATCCTGTGACCGCCTTGAGGCATGATTAGCGAGGCTCGAGTCACAAATTAATCTGGCTAATTTGTCGCACAACTGGGCGTTGATCTTGAGTTCCTTTGATAGGCCAAATTGAAGAAGTAGGCTCATTGCTGTCACCTCCGCTGCTACCATTGACCTATGGGGTATCGCGTTCAGATCAGGCCGTTCTTGCTCACCGAAGGCGAGTTCAAGGGCCACATGGAATACATTCACTTCCATGTGTTTCTCAACGGCGTCGAAGTCGGGCGCTGGTCTGAGACAAACATTGGCCAGCTTCCGGATTCTCGGGGTAAACTCGTCGGAAAGGCCAAAGCCATCGAATACGACCGCATCCTCCGCACCAACATTGAGGTCGATGTGCCAGGCGAATACACCGAGGCGCAGCTTCGCTTGCTTCACACTCCGCATCGCGGCGAATAGATCATGGCGACCAGGAAAACGAAACAGCCTCGAAAAAAGGCTCCGACGCAGTCCACGGTTAGTGTTGATGAGCAGTTCGCTGAAGCCCTTACCGAGAAACCAAATAGGACTACTGTGGAACAGGCCAATGCCAGACTCCCGACCCTCGGCGAGAGAGTGAGCATAGGCAGTTCCGGGACCGTCTTCAGCATCACACGTGTCAGTGAAAAAGACGTCGACCTCCAGCTTCCAGGCACGAATATCGAACGGTTCCGCGTGCCGGTTGATGATCTGCGATACCTCGATGCGCCGAAGGAACCAAGCCGATCCAGCAAACCAGCGAAGCCGGCAATCAATCTGGAAGAGGTCCGAGAGCGGATTGCCACCGCACAACAAAGCAGCATCGACCAATTCAGCGGTGACATCGCGATCCTCAAAAAGTACCTGAAGAGCAAAGGCATCGAGCAGGACGCGCTCGATGAACTGGATCAACTCTGCAACGACACCGAAAAGAGATGGCGCGCCGCAGTTGAGACCATCGAAGGCTTGCTGGAGAATTAGCCTCGTACAGCTATTCGCGCCAAATTCGCATCGAAAACGATCATGCAGGCGAAGGAGTGACTGGCCAAAATAAATCTTGGCTCTACGTCTGTCCTAAACTCTATAGGAGGTACGTACAGCCATGGCTGCGAACCCTGAAGACTTCGATACTTCGGACTCGAAGCTGACTCTTGCAAAACAATTGGTAGGATTGGTGTGGGGGTCGAACACTATGCCCGCGACATTCGAAGTTGAATATGAAGGCGCAAAATGGGAGATTCTCGTGCGAGTCAAGGAGGCCGCCTCATGACCGATCCTCAGATTGCATGCCAACATTTCAGGTGAACCTGCAACCCGATACGGATCGAGAGCCACGCTAGCCGCGATCGATGGCGGCTCGTTCTGCTGCATCGATGTGAATCAAAACGAGGCTCAGAGACTGCAGATTCTACAGACGGATTCCAGCGAATAATCATGTGTGGCCGCTACTATCGACGCTCTGACAAACAGAAGATCGCTGAGGCATTCCACATCGCGCATGACGATGACGTTATCTTGCCTCCGTGGGACTACAACGTCGCGCCGACGACGCATCAGCCTGTCATCCGCCACAATCGCGACACTGGCGATCGGGAGCTCACACTAATGCGATGGGGTCTAATTCCCTTCTTTGCGAGCAGCCCCGAAGAGTTCAAAGACCTTTCCACCATCAACGCTCGCGCTGCGACTCTTCTCGAAAGACCGACATGGCGCGAACCCTTCAAGCGACGGCGCTGCCTCGTGCCAGCTGATGGGCTTTATGAATGGCCTATGCCCGGCCACGCTATATCCCCCACCTTCACACCGGCGCCTATTGATGAACCAAACGCAACGGGCGATCTTTTCGGCGGCCCCGCCAAACCCACCAAAGCTGCAAAGCCGGTGAAGCGCGTCTTCAATATCACTCTAGCCGACCCAGCCGCAACGCCGTTCGCCTTCGCTGGTCTGTGGGACTACTGGAAACAGCCCGACGGCAGATACCTTGAATCGTTTGCCATTGTCACTACCGAGCCTAACGAACTCGTTAGTACCATTCACGATCGCCTTGCCCTGATTCTCAAACCACGGGACTACGATCGCTGGCTTACCTCCGACGCCAAAGAGGATCCGCGCCTTCCACTGGATCTCCTTCATCCACTCGACTCTGACGAGATGAAGATGGTCCCGGCCAACCCAGCCGTGGGAAACTGGCGCAACAATGGACCCGAGATGCTCGCATATACGAATTGATCACTTCTTTCCCGTCAAAGATCATCAGACTGCCTCCGCTATGAAAATGGCCAGCAGCCAGCAGATCCCGCACACCGAAACGATTGTCAGCAAAGCAGCGGTTTTTCGCCCCGTCATTCGGGACAGGGCAGGCTCTATATAGACCACTGCGACACATGCAACAAAGAGAATATCCAGGTACATGAGATCCCCATCCAAAAGAAATGGGCTTTCCCCGAAATGGAGAAAGCCCCGTTTTGAAGCTGTGTTGAGCGATGTTCTAGGTGGCCTTCCCTGCACTCCGCTTTATTCTGGCCTGTCTCTCCCATACTTCGGGATCAATCGGGATTGGGACTGTACGCCCCTTTTCCGCGTTGTAGAACGCCCCATGATGGTCGAGGCTGCCGTAGCGAAGAAGCCGGGTGAGCATGGCCAAAGCACTGGCAGCCAGGACGCTGTTGAGGAACGGTTCTTGACGCTCGAGCGCCTCGGCTGCGGAGCAGCTCGGCAGCGATCCTTCGCCTTGCGAGGTATCCATGATCGATGGAAAAAGTTCGGTCACGGTTCGCAACCGAGTTCGGCTCTGGCAGTTGATGTCATTCAAAGGCTGGCCGAGGACAAACTGTCCGTTGCTTGCGTTATTTCCGATGTCGAGCCAATAGCGCACACGGCGCCAAGGGCTTGAGCGGGATTGGAAGGCTTCATGCATCTCACGCCTCGCAGCCCGGGTGTCGACGCAACTGATGACGAAATCGATGGTGCTGTCGTAGCCCGTATCTGCATTATGGGTCTGCTTCGAGAAGAAACACTCCTCCGAACGCCATGCCAGCCCATGAAAGACGTTGATTCGATTGACCAGGATGGTGGCCTTGTTATGTCCTATGTCGGCGGCACCGAAGGGTTGCCGTACGCAGTTGGTAGGTGACACGGCATCGCCATCCATAACCGTGACGTCGATTCCTTCTGGCCTGCCCCAGGCCTCGAGCGCGCGGTGCAGGTACGGGAGTCCAAAGAGGATTGCGCTACCGTTTCCTCCCGAGCCGATCAGAAGGACGCGGAGAGTGCGTCGGTATGGACTATCTATGTTCGATAGCGTGTGGACAATTCTCATCGACGAGCCTCCCGGCAGATAAGAGTTCGCGATGGTCCGCTGCGCTTATGAGGTGATGAACTGATTAAGAGTTTGATTGGCGGCAGCAAGGAACTGTGCAGGAAATCGTCGTTTTTCGGCAAGCGATCTCCACAGTCCAACAAAGCCGCCCGGGTGTTCGGTCAGTTTCTTTGAAGCATTGGGATGAGTGAACTCGCTTTCAAAGAACGCGCTCTCCCACCTCGGCAGCGAATCGACAGTCGCCTGTGGAGGTACCCGTGCCGTTCCCAGACACACACCGCCGCAGTCGTTTACATTCCAGTACGGTGCGCGGTAGAGAACAGTCTGCAGATCCGGCCGTTCATTCCGCAAGAGAGCACGGACATCGAGATGATGCTTGTGTGCGCGAAAGACCAATGGAGGCTGAGGAAACCTCTTTCCGGACAGCTGCGTAACTTCGTTGCTCTTTTCCTTCGCGTAAAACATCCGCCGCCTGGATGCTGGCGTCCACCACGTAATGGAGTCCTCCGACCGGACGAGCACATTCGAGGGAAGGAACTCGATCGGAAGCGCACCGCGTAGTTGCGTACAGAGCATGAGGAAATCTCCTTCCTGAAGAGCGAATCCAGCGCCAAGAGATGGGACCCCGGAAGGATCAACCGCAACGCTATGTTTCGTGACGAAGGCTGAGGGCCCGGCCCGTTCCGAGTCTCTGTCGCTGCGGAAGATAAGGAGAGCCTCACGCAGCTCGAAGCTCTTGGTTGAACTCAGACTGATCTGTGCCTGCAATGGGTGTGCTCCTTTCGAGGACTCTGGAGAGGCATACTAGCTCCCGGTTGATTGCGACGAGCCGCTGGATGTGCGTGAGCACACGTCTGACGTCGCTAACGTCCGTTGGATCGAACGGCGCAATCCACGCCGGGGCATGTGAGGACTCGTACATGGATTGTGCTTCCTCATCGAAAGCCTGGGTGATGGGGTCGTGGGGCTGGAACGCCAATGCCCAGTTCGGCAACGGACCATCGTCCCAGATCCCGTCTACATCCCGATCATCGGCAGGTGGCTCGGGCTTGAGAAAGCGAGCAATGGTGAGTACCCGTTCGATCCATTCCCCATACTTCCCTGCCCTGTATTGCCTCAGCATGTGAATGTGTTGCTTTAGCTTTTTCACTTCTTTATGGAAGTTGATCTCCCGAATACAAAGGGGAGTTGCCGCCACAAGGTCTGGAATATGGATGTCGTTATTCTGGCAATACTCCTGAAACGCCACCTCGGAGCCGTCCCAGCCCTCGATATCCATCTCTGTGCTCTCTTTCCATCGCTCATAGAAATACTCCGCACGGGAGATATCGTAGATCTCCATCCACCTGTTCATTACGGTTGAGAGGACGAAATAGAAGGAACGCCCCAGGCCTGCATGATCTTCCTCAAGCAGTCGCAGGGCGTTGCCGACGCACAGGAATCCACAACCATCAGAGGTTTCGAACAGGATGAAGAGCTTTCCTTTGTCTGACCGAGTGCCGTCATCAAGTTCATCGACGATGGCCACATCGATGCTTACATCGTTGACGAGGTCCGCAGCTCCCAACGATTGGAGCCATTCATTGATCGCGCTCCGGATAAAAAGTGATGGATTGGCATTGTGCCGTTGCCATATCTCAGGCGAACCCAGACCCAGCTCTACGAGGCTGCGGGCAAAGGCAACCGCGGTGTCCCCTCCCTGGGTGTATGTATACGAGGTTGGGATTGACTTCAGCGAGGGAAGAACCAACCCCGGGTTTTGTCGTCTGACACCTAGTGCAGCCAGGGCAGCAAGCCAACCGGAGTTGCCAGCATCTCCTGCGGATGACTCCCAGTTTTGGAAATCGCGGCTGCAATTGCCGATGCCTGTTGTTCTTGTTTGCATTGGAGAAACCTCTCGATGGTTTGCTCATTTGGGGTGCGTTCCTGCCGACAGAGCCGGTCGAGCTCTGCCAGCAGGACCTTGCGGGATTGCCGATTTATCTTACGCAGCGGGCGGGCCACGTCTACTAACCTTTGTGTCCGATCGAAGTGGTGAAAGTAATGGTTCGGGCGCGTTCGGTCAGCTGCTCCTCATAGGAGGAGTTGTTGAGCGCCGGATAGATCCCGGTGTAATGCGCCCGTACTTCATCAATGGACATTGCGGAGTTCGGATCGGCCAGCTTTCGGCCATCGAGTATAAATTCACGCGGCAACGTGGTCGTTTTCAGCGCCATAGAATGCCTCCTTCAGAATCTCTTCTTCCTCGCTTTGGGTGTCGAACATGCTGGGCTGCGCCTCCGCCGCGGCGGCTGCAGAATCATCCGAATCGTCGTCCTCTTCCTCGTCTGCATCCTGCTCTTCCGCTGGCGACTGGCTCGCCGGAGCTTCCTCGGGGGAATCAAACAGGCTGGGAGGCACAGGCTTCCTGACCTCGGGTGCAGGGGCTACGGCGGTTTTTGTCGAAGCTGGTTTGCTGGCCTTCTTCGCGTCCGCCACCTTCTTCGCTGCTTCTTCCTTTGCCTCTTTAAGAGCCGCTTCCATGTTTGCCTTGACTTGCTCGAGTGACCGGGCAAGCGTCAGGTGTTCGGCCGTATAGTCGACCAAGGCTTTGGCCAGATCGGTATCGAGCTCTTCGGCGGTCCCCTCGACAGCCAGGGGCTGAATCATCTCTTTGGATTCATCTTTATTGGTAGGACGTGGAGTGACCGTGAGGCGGATGTGGTCCTCGCCAATCGACGATATGGTGAGGACTAAGCTGCGCCGGGTCAGTAGAGGCGACAATTCTCGGAACATGACGAAGCTCCTAGGTGTGACTTGAGTTGATTTGCCAATTTGACTGAAAGTGAAAATTGATGCCGAATGATGAGGTGCCAAGGCCTGAAGATCCAATCCGTGTGAGTGAGTTGGCGGAATTCGTGTACTGCCAGCGTTCATGGTGGCTCAAGATGGTTCAGAAGAAGCCGTCGGACGCCGAGGCAAGGGAGGCCCAGGCACAAGGCGAGATGTGGCATAAAGAGCAGGGCGAGCGCGTCGCAAGAACAGATGCACTTACGGGCGGAGCCTATGCGGCTCTCCTCATCGCTTTCCTTTTGCTTGCGTTGTCCGTATGGAGTTTTTTGAAATGATTCTTTTGACGGCTGCAATACTGGCCTTACTGCTGGGGTTTGTCCTATTACGTCGGAGCCAGCAGCGGCGCCGGCAACTCGGGCTGCCAAACGGCGATGTGTTTTACCAGGACCATTCCGGGCAACCAATGGCCGCAATGACGTTGCGGTCCAGCGCATACGGCATCAATGGCAAACCGGACTGCTTGATCAGGAATGCCGATGGCATTATTCCTGTTGAATTCAAGAAGTCGGCCAAGCCCCCGGCCGGAGGCGGTGTCTATCCCAATCACCTCATTCAGGTACTTGCGTATATTGTGCTGGTACGGGAGAACTACGGGGAACCGGTGCCCTATGGGCTGGTTATCTATAGCGGCGAGACGGCGCGCAAGGTGATCCCTACAGCGGAGAATCTTTCATGGTTTGCCGAAATGGTGGAGCAGGTCCGCAGTGCACGGGGTGCCAACGCACCCGACCGCAGTCATAGGCAACAGAGCCGTTGCCGAGGGTGCGGTCTGAAGCAGACTTGCGATCAATCTTTATGGATGGATCAGCGCGTTCGCTCGTGACGCAAGATTCAATCCAAATCGAGCGAAGAAGTATCACCATGCGCTGCCATGTATTCCCTGTATGCCTCACCCTCTTTCTTGCTCTCGCGTGTGCGAAGAAGCCCAAGGTTCATGTGCTTTTCGTCATACAGATATGTGCTGAGAAACTCAGCGCGCTTTTCCGGGAACCGCCGAAGAGGAACCATATTCGCCGCCTCACGGGTCAGGAAACGGCGCAATTGCTCGTCGGAAACAACATAGGTTGTTTTTCCGCCATAAACTTGTTGATTCGCTTCCAAATAACCGGCACTTATCCAATACTGGATTGTTTCCACCCTTACACTCAGCAGTTTTCTAAGTTGATTGAGGCCATACTGTCCGCAGCAGTGGCCGATTCCACGCTGCTGCCTCTGCATAAAACTGTAAAGAGCCTTCTTTGAGCAACTAAACTTTTCAGCGGCTGCGTCATAGCCGTGTTCCATCACGAACTCAACGACCCTCGGATCATCCCAGCATCTCCTCTTCCCGGTTCCTGGTCGAGTGATCCCATAGCGCTGGAGAAATCGCCAGCAGGCATGGCTGCCGTGTCCGGTGAGGTCCTCCAACTGCGAGTGCAGCAGAACCGCTTTGGACGGTTTGTCGGTCGTGCGAACAGCCCTTTCAACCAGGCGGTGCGCTTCTTTCGGCCATTTGTAGCGGATTGTCTTTGCAGAGTTGGTCTCCATTCGGGGCGATTCTCCTTCGTTCCCGTACAGTATGCACAAAGACCCCGGAAAAGGAAGTGTCATATAGACAGATTTTTCCTGCTAGTCGGCGAAAAAATCTGACAGAGGGGCTTGGAAGTGATCGGACGTTACAACCCTCCTGAAAGCTAAAGGCACTTAAGGTTCTCAAGTGTGTGTGGAAAAACATGAAAAAAATTTTGGGACCCCTGATTGACTGGACGCAAAACACGACTGACGGTACTCTTTATCCGCGGGTACAAAATCGCCCTTGGGTTCGACTTATGTCCACCAAGACCTATACTGCTGAACTCCTCTGGAAATGGCAGGATTCTCTGGAGGAGGAGCTCCGAACTGGCCTTATGGCGGCCGTGCAGCGAACCTGGCCGTATGCTCAGCTCTCGGCATGGTCTTACCTGCATGACGAGAGTTTGTGTGTGGACATCATGGAACAATCGCTTGAGTCCATTTACTCGTATGCACTTCGTACTTCTCCCCGGCCTTCGGCAGAAAAACTCACGGCCCGCCTCAGAAGCCAGATACGCCGCGTTACCAAGCAGATGGTGAATAGAAGAAGAAAAGAAGAGGCTGTAGGGTCAACCCATGACCTTGAACTAAACTGCTCTTCGACAGAGACTCCAGATCCAACCGACGTCATGCTCATCCAAGAGATTCTGGACCTGCTTTCGCCTCAGGCCCGGGAAGTAGCCGTATGGCTCTGGATGGGCTATTCCTGGCGTGAGATCGGAAAGACATTTGAGGTTGACCACAACTCGATACGGCTTGCCTTCCGCCGGGAAGCCGATGCAGCACTGGAGCGGTTAGGGAGGGGCATGCGTATAGCTCGCTAAAATTACTCAATATCGAATTCCTCCCCTAAAAGCATTTCCCTAAGGCTCTTTCACCATGGGTCTAAAGATGGTACTCAAACACATCTGAACGTGAATTCAACTCGTTCGGAGGGTTGAGCGTACATGCGAGGATTTCGTCTTGAACTTTGAAAATAAGCCGGACGCACAGAAGGTTCCATCAGAAGAATGGTTTGTTGATCTCTACCGTAAACTCCCACCGGACCATGTTGTTGATGCTTCTGATTGTGAAGAGTTCGATGAGGAGTTCCTCAAAAAACTGGCCTGGTCCTCGCGAAAGCCATCACTTCTCGATCCGCGTGTGGTCCACGTCTCTCATTGTGCTCGATGTCTGCGGCGCTTAATGGAGCTGCGTCAGGAGAGCCCAAAACCTCGGAACAGACCATTGTTGGCCAGTCTGGCGGCGGTGGCGGCCCTTGTTCTCGTGGGCGTTTTGTTTCTTGCCTACCGCTTGCACACCCATCGGAGCCCTGATGAGTTGGCCCGACAGGATTCTTCGTTGTCTCCGATATCTGAAACCGTTGACCTTTCTACTGCCGCAGCCACGCGGGGATCTTCCAACGAACAGGCCTTCGCCACTCTTCCCGCAAGGACAGTAAAAGTCACGCTCATTCTCCCGGCTCTCAGTGAGACTGGCTCGTATCTTGTGACAGTCAGCAAGACAAGACGGCCCGACCAGAAAGAGCCATTCAGTGAAGGGACTGCATTGCAGAAAGGGCAGCAGACTCTACTTGAGACAACTCTGCACCTTGAGCACTTGAATCCCGGCGCATACTACCTCTCGACAACGCATGAGAGCGACGAGACGGTTTATTACTACCCCCTGAAGATCGTGCCCTAGCTCCAGCTTTAGTGGAGACGTACCTGGCCGTCTCGCTCTGACAGCATCTTCTCCTCTGCCTTTCGCACGGTTTCAATCCAGCGAGCGATTTGTTCCTGGCACAAGCCGCAAAGCGGCATATGCCTCGTCTTTCCCGACAAGAGAAACTTGTCTGGATTGAAAGCAAAGTACTTGATCTCTCCTTCTGTGTAGCAGACCAAATCTTTCTCCGTCACCTTTTCCTCGGCGATGGCCGCCCGCTGCTGAAGAAGCTCATCCTTCAGTGCAGCAACCACGTCCGGCAGTGTCACCTTACGTGTTCCGGTTTCCAACCACAGGGTATCGTCCCCAGCCCAAAAGTCCTCGAGCTTCGCGCTGGTATTCATCGCGAGATATCGAATCGCCATGCGCCGATCCACGATCGGTGTGTTGTCGAGGTGGGCCGCCACAGCGATCCTCGCCAATCCGATCACCGCATCGTCCGGATAGGTGTCCGCCAGCGTCCTCAGTCGCGCGATCTCATCTTCCGCGATCTGTCTGAACATAGAACCAGTGCTTGCGTTGGCAAACACTGCAGTATTGAGCGGGGGGAGTTCGATCTCAAGTCCCGGCGGCGCCGTCCAGGCGGGGTGATCGATCATGTACATGACGGGATCGAACAGCAGGTCGAAATCCTCTTTTCTGTCGTCCACGCCGCGAAGTTCATTCATCATATGGAGAAACCAGCTGAGTTCGTCGTCGTTGAACGAACTAGTCGCCTTCCTCATCTCTTGTCTCCGGTGATATTCGAAACAATCCATGAGTGAGCCGGGAAGGATGATTCCTTCAAGCGACCGGGTGTATTTTTCAAGTTCTTCTGTGAGTACGTCCACAAAGCCTCCTAACTTGCGGACGTTTATCCCACGACTCTTGTTTTCTGTCAAACCACCAATAAATACAACTATTCTGGATGAAATCGGACAATGGTGGCGGAGGTGCCATTTAGCGCCACAAGTACGGTACCGCTACCCACGGCCGGTTCTGACCAGCGAGCTCTCAACTCCCGATTGCGCTGCCGGATGATGGCAAAGCCCGGAGATGCCGGCCGGATCGCCACATCCCGGATGCGGAAGATCGGGGTAGGATTCCCGATCCCGAAGGGCTCCAGCAGGCGAAGCTGTTCATGGAAGATACGCCCGGCCGACTCGAGGTCCAGCTCCGCCTCTGCGGTAGGCTCTTCAGTCCGGCCGGGAGGGTGCTGGCGCACAAACGCTTCGAACTGTTGCCGAAAAGCTGGGATGTTCTCGACTGTGAGCGTCACCCCCGCTGCCTGGTCATGTCCGCCGAATCGGTGAAGCACAGATTGGCAGCTGCGCAAGGCATCGATCAGGCTGAAGCCTTCAACACTTCGACCCGAGCCTACCGCCATTCCCGTACGCGAGTCCTGAACGAGCAGAAAGGACGGGACACCGTAGCGTTCCCGAACCCGGCTGGCAAGTATCCCCGCGATTCCCTTCTTCCAATGCGGGCCATAGATCACCAGGCCTTTCGGAACGTCACTCGGTACCATCGGGAGCAGTTCCTCGAGCGCCTCCTTTTCCCGTTTGCGCCGTTCCCTGTTCAGGGAGTCAAGTGAGAGAGCGAGCTCAACCTGTCGGTCCGGGTCCACAGCGTTCAACATCTGAAGTGCTTCGTTCGGATGACCGACGCGCCCTGCTGCATTGATACGAGGCGCTACGCGGAAGGCGATCTGCTCAGAGGTAGGCACTTCGTTGTCACGAACGCCTGCCATCATCAGCATTTTGCGAAGACCGGCATGGCGGGTATGGACCAATTCTTCCAAGCCGATCCGCGTTAGCGTTCTGGTAGGTCCGGTCAACGGAACGCAATCCGCGATTGACGCGATCGCCGCAAGCCTGCTCAGACCGGCCAGGAAGCAGCCGATCTCGCTGGCCCCGGCGGTTTCAAGCAGAGCCCACGAGAGCAGGACAGCGATACCGGCGGCGCAGAAGTGTTCCGACCATACCGCAGTCGCCTCAGCTCGCGTTTCGATATGGTGATGGTCAACGATCACTACTCCAATTCCCAGGCGCTGGGCAAGACGAACCGGGCCCGCCGCATTGATTCCGTTATCGATGGTGATCAGCAAACCAGTGCCGTGTATGGAGAATCGGTGTACCACCTCATTACTGAGGCCATAGCCTTCGTCGCGATGAGGAAGGTAGACCGTCGGTTGAGCTCCAAGCCTCCGCAGAGTCGCTTCGAGGATCGCGGTTGAGAGAACACCATCACAATCGTAGTCACCAACGATGGTCATCGGCAGCTGCGAGCGAATCGCATGGAGAATCTGGTTAACGGCATGCTCCATCCCTTCTAGTTCAAAAGGAGAGGGCAGATCACCCCAGGAGGAGGGAGCTAGAAAGCGATCGAGATCGCTGATGCCCCGGTTCTTCAGGACATCGACGAGAGGCAGTAACAACATAGGCCCTCGCTTAGACTGGATTGGGTGGAACGGGTGTATGCGACGAGGAGATTCCGCAAGGCTGAGATCCCTGAGTTCATAGCGGACAACTTCGGCAGGTCGCGTTTGAGCAAGCCGGTGAGGAACTGCGTGGCCAGGCCCACGTGGAAATAGACAATCGCAGTTGCCAGTTGTATGTTGGCCGAGAGACTTAAGCGCTTGAGGACGATCCCTTTCGGGCAATCATTCTGTTCAACCGAAGCATAGAAGGGTTGAATCTGGGTCAGCTTTTGAAAAGCCGCGAATCGTAAAGATGCTTTTCCGCATGCAGGATAATGACCTTCTTGGCGTCTGCGTGCCGCGGATTAAGAAGCCAGTTGTAGGTCTCCGGCATGATGACAGATGGAACCCGCATCAGCGCGCTTCCCGACTTCTCCAACCACGCATCGCCAATTTCGCGGGTCGCTTCTTCATTGTTCTTCCAATCCGAAGGTAAAGAGGTCAAAGATACCTTCATCACAAGAATCTCGTCAGGCGCCTCAACCTTCAAAATCTGATAGGTGTCAGGGCGATCGTCCTCATCGGCTTCGAGGTGTACGAGAATTTCGAGAAGAGCTGACGATGGACTCTCGGCGAGGTAAACAATGGGTCGACCGGCGGTATGCCACCTGGCGGAAGCCTCCATCCCACCGATACCAAGCAGATCTGCGTAATTGCTGATCCTCCAAAGAATCATCAGGCAAACATGCCTTCGTCGAGTTGGATCAGCATCTGTTCAACCAACCTTGCGCCTGCTTCTGTTTGAAGCATCTGCATAGGCGATTCTCCCTGGAATCGTTTCTTGGGTTTTCTCATCCAGGAGAGTGCCTTGTTGCGATTCGCAAAAACACGTTCTGCCAGCGCAAGAACGCGTGCCACGCGCAAAGCCTTATCAGACTCGTCTGGAGAAAGAACCTCTTCCAGGCCCTTGTTCAGTCGTTCTTTGCGGTGCCGGAAGGTGCGGAGGGGAATAACGATGTAATGAAACTCATCCTTCGTGATCCCATGTTCCAGGAACGTCGTCTGGGTTGCTAGTGGGAGACCGCGACGGACGATCTTTGCCAGTTCGAACTCAGTCGCCGGCTCTGCTCCGAGCCATTCGGCGATCTTGCGAGCCTGCACAGCCATGAATTCACCCCTCTTGCCATTATGCCATAAAATCATTGGCATAATGGCATTTTAGTGCATTTCTATTTTTGACGGTAAGGCTCGACAAATGAGCGTCATCCCCCGGCTGCGAATCAAGATTGGTGCCTGTCCTATGTGCCTTACTCGATTCCCTTATAGGGAGTTCGGACCAATAGTCTCGTTGTCCGCGCGAGACCATAGTTGTTCGAAGTTCAACCTGAACCGTTCCACCGAACCGCGATCTCGTGTTAGCAATAGATCGTTGTCCTGTCGCTTTTCTCCCGTGGGAGAGAAATTCGCTGATCCCGATCGAAGTGTCATTCCATCGATCGAATAGGACTTGAGGTGCATGAGCGTACGTGAGTGCTTGATGCGAATTTCAATGTTGGGTGTTGCCGATAAGCGTTGCATTACTCCCGGATCCATTTGGGCGACCCCATCATCCTCAGTTCCGCCCGCGCGGGATGCCCTGCCTCCGCGTTCCTCGCGAGCCAGTTCGCCATGGGTTTGGCCTTGATCCAGATAAAGTCTCACTTTTACGCCTCGCGCTGCGACGGCAATCAGTGCCTCTGCTAATTCATGGTCGGTGAAAGCAAAGGCGCAGATGTCGACTGAACGATGTGCGGATCGGATTAGCCGATTATCGAAGGCTTCCAGGTTCTCGTTTGGGGAGTAATGAGTCTCGATGCGAGGGTCTGAAAATTCCTCAGCCGAGGATTGCACACGACATCCGCCGATGAAAAAAACGTTGAAGACGAAGCTGGCTAAAAGCACTTTCCGGAAGATCATGGTCACCTTAGTGTAGAAGAGCTGCTGACGGGGTCGTACGAAACAACCTGGGCCAATCATCTCCGTGACAATTGACGCGGTGCCACCGCATTGCTAGGACCATAGCCTTCGTCGCGATGAGGGCCGGTTGAGCTCCAAGCCTGCGCAGCGTCGCTTCGTGCGATTGCGGTCGAGAGGCCGCCATCACAATCGTAGGCACCGAGAACGGCGATCGGCCGCAGCGAGCGTATTGCGTGGAGGATCTGTGCTACGGCAGGCTTTATCCTCTCGAGTTCAAAAAGGAGAAGGAAGATCGCTCCAGGAGGAAGGGACAAGAAAGCGATCGAGATCGCTGATACCCCGGTTCTTCAGGACATTGACGAGAGGCAATGACAACATGGGACCTCTCTCTGGTTGGGATGGGTGAGACGGGTATGTCAGCGATTTATTAGGTGACGAGAAGAGCGTTATAGGGACTGATTCTCCTTGCCAAAAAGACGATTTTGCAGGAGTCGCGCTCTGGCTCGGGCGCAGTAGAGTAACGGTACCCTACAAGCCTTCAGACTTCATCAACTCTATTATTAAAGTTCTTTCTGTCGATGAAGATGGCGTCCTGCGTGACAAGCTATAGCCATGGGTTAGCCCCCGGATCGGCACCAACGAAGCGAACACTGCGACCGCGCCTCCATAGTGCAGGCGGCACGCGGCGGAGCGAATTACCGCCGGTCCGGTCTTCTTACCGCGCGCGAGTGCTAGCCTCATACGAATCTGAGATGTTCAGCGAGCGGCGATTTTGCAGAGAACGAAAGCTCGAACGTAACAGCTTGACCTTTCTCGATAGGCTTGCTGCCGATTGCCGTCATCTTGCTAATCACGGTCGGGCCATCTTCGGGCTGAAGAATGACATAAGTCGGCTTGATATGGACAACAGTTCCTGTAAATCGGAGCTTCTCGCCTGTTTCGCGATCGCGCGGCACGAACTGGCGTCTTGTGCGCTCTTCGTCGGAGAAGTTCAGCTCCTTTGCAGCATCCCATAGACCTTGGGCTTCTGCGTACTTCCTATCGATAAAGAGAAGTCCCCCATAGAGTCCTATGAATGACGAGTCTGTCTCGCCGTCCATGCGACATAGGGATAGAGTCGCAGCCGTCTTTTTGAAGGTTTCGCCAGTCTCAAGCATCGCGCGTGCGTATTCCACATAGGACCTGACATCCGTAAAGTCTTTTTTGATGATGGGATCTAGCGTTTCGATCGTTTTTAGGGGCACGCCTTGATCGCGGTAAGCCCGAGCGAGAAGGTATCGCGCTATCGGGCTAGCTGAATCCGATGCGACCGCCTGCCGCAACTTGCTCAGCCGTGCGGGTTGATCGCCCAAATCTCTTTGCACCTCCGCAGACGTAATGAGCAGCGACGCCCTCTCGCTTACGACTTTCAGGCCTTGTGAGATGACGGTCTCGGCCTTTTCCAGATACTCAGTGGCTTCATCGTCTGAAATCTTTGACCGACGCGACCAGTTCAAATAAAGCATGGCAAGGCCCGAGTGGCCGTAAGAATCGGACTCCTTTGCGGCCATGCAGATTTGGAATTCGCGTTCGGCATAACCGAGCCTTTTCCGCGCCATTTCGCTGTTGGCCTCCGACATCGCCAGTTCTGCGAGAACTAGGCCGCGGGTGTGATGGAGGGAACGGATATTCTTCGTCTTGTCCTTCGCGATCGCATCATCGATTTGAGTCAGGGCCAACGCATAGTTCTTCTCCCTGATCAACATGCGTGCGAAGTGTTGAAACACGAACACATTGTCCGGGTCCCGCCTCGCTGCTGTTTCGAAGAACTTGATCTTTGCTGCGATACTGCTGAACGAATCAACAATCTCATCTGAACGTACGAACAACTCGAAAGCTTTCCTATCCAGCCGATAGGACAGGTTCAGCTTTTCCATCGCCTTCTGCAGGAAGTGCTCCTTCAGCTCGCGTGTGCCGCATTTCTTCCAAACAATCTGTGCGATGATCTGATGCCGCGCTCGTGCTGCATATTGACCTCTAACGATGTTTGTCTCGACGTATTCGACGAGGCCTTCAAGGTTTGTACCGACATCTTCATACAGCGATGTTAGAGGGTGGGCCAGCACCGCCTCCATCACTTCGTCACGGATCAATATGCCGTGTTGGTAGAAACAGCAAACCAAAAGGTAAAGATCACGCGAGACTGACGGAGAGTTTGCTTCATCTATGCTCCGGTATTCTCCCTCGATGATTGAGTCAAAGCCGACGCCTTCACCGGCGGTCGCTTCGCGCATTGCTACAAGGAGTTGTTTTTCGTGCTTGTTCTTGACGACCGCGAATTGGAACTCTCTTTCGAGCTCCGCAAGCTTATCGAGAGCGTTTTCTGCGTTCAGGAAGTCCAGGAGTCGATTGATCTCGTCGTCAGAAAGCGGGTCAATCTCAAACTCTTTCGCCTTGAACCGAACTCTGGGCGATAGCCAGTCGTTGCGGCGAACGCCTATGAAGAAAAGAACGTTATTCTTAGCTCCTTTTCTTTGAGCTAACGCTGATTGAATACTGGCTGAATGGTCTCGTGCCTGGTCTACGATGAAATAGCAATCGACATTGGGGAAAAGGCTGGCGGCGAAACCAATGTCGCCTTCATTTACGTCGGCGCCTTCGCGGATCATAAACACGGGACCGATTCCAGCATCCACAATCCGAAGGGCCTGAGCCATCATGATCGTGGTGGTCCCATATCCGGCAGGTGCCGTAAGGGCAACGGCCATGTTTTTGGATTTGGGATTGGTGCTGAAATCGAGCGTCCATTCCCAAAGCTCGTCTTCGACATCCCGCTTGAATCGGTGGTTCTGGGCTATGAGCGACCAGTTGGGCTTCGATCCTCGCAGAAATTCTTTCGTGTTCGGTATGTCCGTGACATTCTCGTCATTGACGTAAATCCACGACTCCATGAGGCGCAGCATCGACGCCGGCGCTGCATCGTAATGTTCTCGCAGGTGCTGCGGAATCTTGTTCCTCAATTCGTTGATTGTGTCTGGTTCCGGGCGGCGATCGCCAAGCTCGCTTTCGACGAGTGCGTGAAATTCCGGCAACGACATCACAAGCGTCTCCACGCGCCGAACCTCTTTATGAATCTCTATGTCGAGGGGATCCGCATACGGATCGATGCGGTAGGCCATCGGCATCTGAGATGGGGAAAACTCTCTTGCGACTTCTTCAACAATCATTTGCCAATTCGGATCGCGGCCCGAATAGCCGATATAGAGCAATGTTGAAACGGCTGCATCGAACCTCAGCCTGTCCCACACCATCTCCCGCTTTTCCTTGTAGTGGATGTAGTCCGTCTCTGTGATGACGATCGGCGAAGAGCAGGGCGGATAGGGTGAGCCGTGCAGGTGATAGATCGGAACGTCCGTGAGCGTATCGGTATATCGCAAATCAGCGGTGACAGCGATTGGGTAGGGTCGCTGCGGGGGATTTGGATTCAGCTTGTAGGCCCGCTCAAGCCCCATATCGTAATTCGTTGTGAAAATCGACCTCCAACGGAAGGTCGTAAGCCATTGCACATGCTCGTCAGGTTCCAGATTGGCAAGCGCATTACGAACGAACGAATCGAGTGGAGGGCGCGAGTTCTTCATTTCCGCGTATTGCGAAACACGCGGCAGATCGGTCGCCGTTATTCCGAGTTTGAAATGCGCAATAAGATCCTCGGCGAGCTGTGTGCCGTTAGGGGCAGGCGTTCCGTTAGGCCGTTTATAGTGGCCACCGATACCGGCACCGATAAACAACACACAGCTACCGCGCTCCAAAGCTTGCTTCAGGCCGAGCGGCAATTTTGCAATTGGTGCAGTTCCGGATGTCGCCAACGTTCCCTACCTTCGAGCTTCCGGACAAGATCCATCCTGTACGCTCATTCTCTGTATCGGCAATTTATCTCAGTAGGATAACGCGGAACGCTAAAGCGAGTACGACCACAGCTTCTTGTCGAGGTTGGAGAGTTTTTCTTGCAACTAGCGAAGTCGATGTCGTGGCCGCTCAGCGTCCGAACGAAAAGAGGATCGGGCAGCAAGGCCGTTTCGGTACGGGCCGTCTCCGCCACCTCGCCGATTCCCCGAAGATCCTCAGCTCGCGACGAAGCCCAACGAGCGAGCAAGGATGGCCGGTCTTCGAATAGACCGCCGTAGCAAGCCGGCTTCTTGCAAGTAATGTCGCGCGAAGCGGATGGCCCAGCTCCCTAAATCGGCGTTTTCGGCAACATCCAGCATCGGTACTGAGATGTCGGCTTGCGTTTACTGATATCCCCTCGAATCCCGGTTGGGTGACAACAGACCAGCGCTCGCTATCAACACGGACTGCATGAAGTACATAATTGTTCTTCGAAAAGAAGAGCCCACTCGATCGTCGGGACTCGAGTGGGCCGTTTGGTTTGGAGGACAAATTATGGAGATACCCAGGACAGCTTATGGTGAGCGCACAGAGTAGTAGACCTCTACTGATTTCGCGTTTCAAGAGCAGCCGCTAGATCCGCCGCAATTCACGCACTTGTAGCAGCTGCCATTGCGGACCATGAGTGAGCCGCAGGTCGTGCACAACGGAGCATCGCCCACCTCGTACGCATCGTGCAGGAAGTGGGAGATGTTGGCAGAGGCCTGGTTTGGCCCCGCGCCGACATTCCTGCTGGCCGCCTCTTTCGTGGCGAACAGAGGCAACTGCGTTCCTGAGAGGAAGCGCAGCTCTATCCAGCGAAAGAGGTAGTCCATGATGGATTTGGCGTAGCCCATCTCCTCATTGCCGGTCCAGCCAGAGGGCTCAAACCGGGTGTGGGAGAGTTTGTCGCATAGCACCTTAAGAGGCACTCCGTGTTGCAGACCGACAGACACCACCGTGCCAAAGCACTCCATGAGGCCAGCGATCGTCGAACCTGCTTTGGCCATGCGCACGAAGATCTCGCCTGGCTGCCCATTGGGGTAAAGTCCTACAGTCAGGTAGCCTTCGTGACCCGCGATGGAGAAGTGATGGTTGATGGCCGAGCGTTCGTCCTGCAAGCGGTGACGATTCGCCGCCGGAGGACCTGAAAGGTCGGCCGGAGACGTCGACATGACACTTGCTTCGAGAGCCGCAGCGGACGCGCTGACTGGCTGTGAGGTCTTCGAGCCGTCGCGATAGATTGCAACTGCCTTTAGTCCTTTGCGCCAGGCCGCGCGGTAAGCCTCTTCGACATCAGAGACGGTTGCCTCAGACGGCAGGTTCACCGTCTTCGAGATCGCTCCCGACAGGAAGGGCTGCACCGCCGCCATCATGTCGATGTGACCGCTCCAGGCGATCGATCGTGTGCCCTTAGACGGGCGGAACGCGCAATCGAACACTCGCAGGTGCTCCTCGCGAAGCCCCGGCGCGCCCTCGATCATGCTGTTCTCTTCGATATACTCCCTGATCACTTCGATCTCCTCTTGCAAGTAGCCGAGCCGATACAGGGCGTTCGAAACCGTCTGGTTGACCAGGGTAAGATATCCGCCGCCGACAAGCTTCTTGAAGACGACGACACCGAGCATCGGTTCAATGCCGGTGGTGTCGCAATCCATCATGAATCCGATCGTGCCAGTCGGGGCCAGGACTGTAACCTGCGCATTGCGGAAGCCGTACTGCTTGCCAAGGCTCTCTGCCTCGTGCCAGCAGCTGACCGCCGCCTCCCGCAGTGTCAAAGGCACTGAGTTTGTAGTGAGAACCCTCTCCTCCGCGGCCTCGCGGTGCTTGCGGATCACATCGAGGAACGGTTCACGATTTCGCTCATAGCCGGGAAACGCGCCGCTTTGTGTATCCTTCAACTCCGAGTCTGCAGCCACCAATTCCGGTGTCGTCGCTGCCATCTGTGCTGATGTTCTGTATGCGGTTCCACCCATCAGCGAGGTAATAGCCGCAGCCATATCCCGGCCTTCGGGAGAATCGTAGGCGAGCCCGAGGCTCATCAATAGCGCCCCGAGATTCGTATATCCAAGACCCAGCGGACGGTAGTCGTGGGAATGGATGGCGATGGACTCGGTGGGATATCCCGCCATATCGACCAGGATGTCCTGGGCGATGATGAGCACGCGGACCGCATGCTGGAACAGAGCTACGTCGAATTCTTCAGCAGCAACGAAGCGAAGCAGGTTGAGCGAAGCCAGGTTACAGGCAGAGTCATCGAGGAACATATACTCCGAGCACGGATTCGAGGCGGTAATGCGACCGGAACGCGGGCAGGTATGCCAGGCGTTAATGGTCGTATCGAACTGCATCCCAGGATCGCCGCACCGCCACGTCTCCTCTGCTATCGACCGCAGCAGAGACCCTGCCTTGACGGTTCTGACCGGATTACCATCGATGCGGCCGGTAAGCGTCCATTCACAACCCTCTTCTGCCTTGCGCATAAACTCGTCGGTTACCCGGACCGAATTATTCGCGTTCTGGTAGAAGATCGAGGCATAGGCTTCAGAGTCGGGACCGCTGCCGTTGTAACCGGCAGCGATGAGAGCCTCGGCCTTCTTCTCTTCCCTGCTCTTGCAGTGGACGAAGTCCTCGATGTCGGGGTGGTCGGCATCGAGAATAGCCATCTTCGCGGCGCGGCGGGTCTTTCCGCCCGATTTGATAACCCCGGCGAAGGCGTCATAGCCGCGCATGAACGAGAGCGGTCCTGAGGCGGTTCCTCCTCCCGACAGGTTCTCCATCGAGCCGCGGATGGCCGAGAAGTTGGTTCCCGTTCCCGAGCCCCACTTGAACAGCATGCCCTCGGTCTTGGCGAGATCGAGAATCGATTCCATTGAGTCGTCGACGGAATTGATGAAGCAGGCCGAACACTGCGGTTTGCTGTACCCTGCCGCTGCCTGAATGACCGTTTCCCGGGCTGCTTCCCAATGCCAGCTCTTCGCCTTGTTCTCAGGTTCAAGCGTGTGGCAGCCCACGTTGAACCACACCGGCGAGTTGAAGGACGCATACTGGCCGAGTAGGAGCATCGTCAATTCGGCCTGGAAGGAGGCGGCAGCTTCCAGGGATGAGAAATAGCCCTGCTGTTCCCCGGCAGCCCGAATGGTGAAGACCACGCGAGCGATGAGCTCGTCGACACCCTTCTCGCGCCCTTCCGTGCCGATCCTGCCGTGGAAGTACTTCGAGGCCACGATATTGAGTGCGGTCTGCGACCAGTTTGCGGGAACACGCACGTCCTCCTGACGGAAGGCGACGTTTCCCTGCGCATCATCGATGCGGGCTTCGAGGTTTTCCCAGGTCACGGATTCGAAGGGATCAAGGCCTTCTTTGCTCAGAACACGTTTCACGGAGATTCCCGCGCAGGCTACAGTTTGAGTGGCCATCTCGGGCCTCCTTTTTGATTCACTCGCCGGGTTGTCCCCGGGAGTGGATAGGTTGTAATGCGGTTTCAACACTCAGTCAAATTTGGTGGAATACAAGGAAAACGGCAAGAGCTTGGTTCGACAGCCCGTCTTATCGCGAAGTGCGCCACGATAGACAGCGTGGTGCGGTCTGTCGTCGTCTTCTCATTGCAGATGTTTAAATCGCATGTTCAAGCGATGGCAGGATGAAAGACGTGGCGCATTTTCGCCGGCTGCAGACTAGTATGTGCGCTATCCCCGGGGAGTTTGGCCTGTAGGCAATACCTTCCATCGATCAGCGACCCGATCGAGTGGAAACCGTCCTCCGGATCCAATGGATTCCATCGGTGGCCATGTGAATACCCGGGACGCAGGCCATATCGTCGCCAAGACCTGTTCCCAGTTATCGACGTAAAGCGGAATGCCCACAGCTTCTGCATCCTTCTCGGCCGGAAAGACGGCGCTCACTACCTGCAAGACTACACGCCCCACCACCATCGTTGCCACGGTTGCCTCCGCTGATAAGTTTTGCCCATCCACGTTGTAGCGTACGTCGGATGCGCGGGCATACAAACCGGACTCCGAGCTTCGTCCGATCCAGATCATTGTGCGTCCAAGAATGAGCCCATCTGTCCTCAGGGTCGGCCCCAGCCCAGATTCGAAGTACCTTTTCATGCTTCGCTCTTTGGTTCCTTCAAGGACGATTACCGTCTTGAAGGCCCAGCGAGCGAGCTTCTTCTGGTCCTCGAGATCGAGTTGAACCGACAGATCCTGCACCATAGGTCCAAGAATCGGCCTTACTTCGGTCTCAAGTTCGCTCATCCAACCGTTGTTGCAAGCCGAGCAGACTCCCTTGAGCTTGAAGTCGCCGGCATAAGTGACTTCCTTGCCAGCACCGAGCCTCTGACGGATAGGTTTCCTTGAGGGAAGAAGCTTCAGTATCCACTGTGGCCAAACATGCTCCTTGCTCGTCGCATCCTCGTTACAAAAGAGGCATTTGCGCTTCGCCACAACCTTGACAGCCGTAGGATCTTCGCTCAAGCCAACGCCATGACTTGTTCAGGTTCTACCTCTTCGACTTTGGTGTGTAGGCGAACGTTGAGTGCGTCGAGAATCTTGATCGCTCGCTCAAGAGTAATTCCAAAATATTCGTTGCGTTCGTCGCGAGACACCTGAGATTCGTGAACATCAAGTCGGCGAGCCAGGTCTCTTTGGGACAGTCCCTTGGCAATGCGGAGAGAGATCAACAAATGTCCCAAACCGCGAAGATTCTCGAGCTCATCGAATTCTCCACGCTTGAGCCTTTCGTAACTCTCGACCTCCTCCTTCAGTTGGAGATGGAAGGATTCGATAGGATCGATGACGCGCTTGATCTCCTCGTCAGACATATTCGCGGTCTTGAGCCGGGCGCGATGCTCAGCAAGCCGATTGCGTTCCTCGAGCAGGCGAGCAGAGGCTATCTGGTACTCGGCTTCATTGCGTATCATGATGGACCTCCATATTTCATTTTGATAATTCCCCTCGGTGCGCCGTCGCGTCGAGATTGGCGAAAGGCTGACGGAAATTCGAGTTCGTGTCCGTACTTATCTGTGATGCCGCTGCCAATTCCGAGGCCCGGTACATGTGGATAAAGTTCCACTCGATATCGATGCCACATGGGAAGCTGCTTCTTTGGGTAACCGCGGTAAGGCTTGCGTGAAAGCGGGTCCCAAGTCCATATCTTGTGCGGATCGAGCAGATTCAGCTGTTGGGCCAATGTACCTGTAGCCAGCTCAGCCAGACCGCAGACAAAATATCCGTCGATGTCGTTGGGGTGGTCCTTATCTTCCACAAAAGATCCGTCGGCATAGACATCGTGAATTCCAACGGACCAGAGTTGTTTTGCGAGCACCTCGAAGTTATCTACGAGGCGTTGTCGCCAAGGGGTATCCCATGCGCCATCTGCTCCGGTTCCTGGGCCTACCGTTAGGATCGACCCCCGAAGCTCCTCGAACGAGACTTTGTAGTCACCTGGCGGTAAGAGCCCGTCCAGCTGAAAAGAAGGAATCATGAGATGGCGGCCCCTCTTGTCACTTCCAACACATTAGTCATGCTTGACAAATATGTCAACAAACTGTAAGCTATCAACATAGCGCCCCCTATAGGTAGTAGTAGCGGTGAGCGTGGACTCAAGATGGCCACCCAAACGAGGTCGCCAAATTCCGTTCGAGTTTATGGACCAGGGTCTTTGAAACGCTTGAACGAGAGGTCTGTATGCTGCATCTGGTTACCGGGACGATCGATCTGACAGGGATTCCGCTCTTTCGAGGGGTGGAAGACATTGCGCTTTCGGGTGCCAGGGATTGGATCTCTTATTATCGCGACGGCCAGAAGGTTTGCGCTCAGGGCGAACCTGCGGACAGCATGATCGTCATCCTGTGGGGGGAGATCGAGATCCTGTCACAGGATATGTCGATGGTCACTCGCGGGCGCTCGGACGTTGTGGGAGAGCAGGGATTCTTTTCGCCCAACGCGTGCAGGACGGCTGATGCTTTTGCGCGGGGAACGGTAGAGGTACTTCGGATCCCCGAGGCAGTTGTGAGAGGACTGCTGGATACGAATCTCAAGTTCACTCGAAATCTCCTTGAGATCGTGTCGGCGAAGTTGGCTGAGGCCACATCTGAACGCTCCATCCGCTTCCGCAATGAACATAGGTTGATCGGAGCCTTCGACTCTCATCTCTCTCCGGAGATCACTGCACGTCTGTTGAGTGCGGGGCCGGAGTACGGTAGGCCGAGGCTGATCGATGGAGTCATTCTCTTCGCAGATATTCGCGGATTCTCAACGACCAGCATGAAGATGGAGCCGGAACAACTTGCGATCGAGTTGGGAGGCTATCTCGATGAGATGGTCAAGATTTTGCTGGAACATCATGCGTATGTAGACAAGTTCATCGGCGACGCCGTGATGGGCGTGTGGGGATTTCCGTTCACGGACAGCCATCAGGCATCCCAGGCTCTCGCGTGTGCAAAGAAGATGGTGGAGAAGGCAAGAGGGCAGACGATCCATGGGGCGCCGGTCGAAATAGGGGTGGGGATTAACGCCGGCACGATCTTTTGCGGCAATGTCGGCAGTGATTTGAAGAGACAGTTTACGGTGCTTGGCCACGAGGTCAACGTTGCAGCTCGTTGCGAAAGTGCCTGCAAAAGCCTAAACGCATCGATCGTCCTCTCTGAATCGGTGTATAACCACCTGCTCGATACTGAAAGATCGGAACTGGTTTCACATCCGGCGGTCCTACTCAAGGGCGTTGGCGATGTACGGCTGTTCAGTTTAGGGAACCAGGAAGCAACAGCAACACTGTTAGAGAAAGGGGACCACGATGAGCTGGAACTACAACACAAGTCTTAACCGGGTCGAGAAGCACTTGGACAACATGGGTGAAATCGAGGTCGAAAAGCTGGTGCGTGACGCGGACCTGAACAGCTTGCTCTCGGAGACAACTTGTCGCGATATCTTCGGCGCTCATGTCTACGTGGACGTCCCCAACTTCTCCGATCTGGCGACCTTGACGTCGGAAGGGGAGGACTACCGGCGAGTCATTCAGGCGTTGCACCTCTACGAGCGGGAAGTCGCCAGAATCGTCGAAGGGGCAGATGTCTTCGATGGAGTTCGAATCCACTTCCAGGGTGCGAAGTTACACGCTCTGTTCTTCCGCCCGATCGACAATGCAGAGGAGATTGCCACACGCGCAGTTCTGCTTCAGATGGTGCTCCGGCATTTCGTCTGCTGCGTCTTCAACCCGGAGTTCCCGAAACTGCCGAACCTGTCTGTTTCCGGCGGCGCAGATATTGGATCCGCCGTCGGAACCAAGAACGGTCATAAGGGAGACCGTGAACTCCTCTTTTTGGGGGCCCCGGCGAACTACGCTGCCAAGATTCTCACCGGAACCGATTCGCTCCGCGTGACGACTGCGGTCTACGAAGTTCTCCCCGAAACGCTGCAGGACTACTTTACGGCGGTAGAAGATGATCGTCTCGACGTAACAGTCTACGAGATTGGTGACATCACGACGGAGGAGCTGGACCAACTGCTATCGGAGCATGACATCGATTGGGATCGCGAGGCCAGTCTCCAGCGCCTCAAGGACGACAAACTGATTTATCCGCTCAATCGGATCGAGTACAGCGATGCGGAAGTCCACATCGACATCGACGCGCTCGGAATTACAAACAACAAACGTGTACTGGCAGCTTCTGTCTTTGGAGATGTATCTGGCTTTACACGGTACATCGACCGGACGATGGCCGACGATGATGGCAAAGCCGCGTTGCGTGTGTTGCATGCCGTCCGTAAAGAGATGTCTGCCATTGTCAGGCATGACTTTTCCGGAATTCGCGTTCAGTTTCAAGGGGACCGAGTTCAGGCACTCTTTCACATGCCGAAGGGCGACGAAAAACGTATCGCGGCTCGAGCTGTCGACACCGCGATCGCCTTGCAATCGACAATGGAACTCGTCATCAAAAAGCTGCTTCCGGAAGCCCGGGAATTGGGCATGGCTACGGGTGTGTCGGTCGGAACCACGCTGGTCTCAAAGCTCGGTACTCGCGGGCATCGCGACCGAATTTGTATCGCTGATGCGGTCGAAGAGGCTGCAAGGCATCAGGAGGGCAGCGCCGGCGGCGAAATTGCGGTACCGGAGTCAGTCTACGAACATCTGGAAGAGGAACTACAGAAACTGTTCGTCTGGAACAAAGATCGCGGCCTCTACATTGGAATCAATCTCACTCAGGATAGGGTCGAGCGTGCTCGGAAGGCAGTGCTATTCAAACAGCCAGTCTATGTTGCGTCCGGGGCCGCTGGTGCCAGCGTAAGCAGCCAGCCGACGCCAGGGAGTCGTTCCTTTGTACCGTCATCCTCGTTCGGGTACTAAGCCAAAATCGTGGTTTGAACGCAGCAAGGGACAGCAGCTGCTACAACAGCAGCAGCTGCTGGTCAAAGCGCATTATCCCTGCCTTGCTTTTCAAGTAGACAGTGAAAGCGGTCGGATGCTTCTTGAAGGGGACTTCGTCCTCAAGGCAGACTGTGGGATCCTGACTACCATCCGCATTCGGATCAGGTTTCCATCCAACTATCCGTCATCCGAGCCGGTCGCATATGATGTTGGCGCATTCTTCCCAAGAGATGTCGACAGGCACATTCTCCCCAGCGGAGGGTTTTGCCTCTGGCTGCCGCCATGTTCTCCCTGGGACGAAGCCGACCCAAATTTCAGTCTCCTGCGATTCCTGGATGAAGTGACGGTTTTCCTAGAACGGCAGCTAGTATGTGACGCCACCGGAGGCAAGGCATGGCCAGGCCCACAGTACAAACACGGGAAGTACGGCTACCTCGATTTCATGCTCTCGATATTGGAAGGCAATGAGGAGCACCTGAACGCCTTGCTCCCTGTGATTCTGGGGAAGATATTGCCCGGTCGAAACGAAGTCTGTCCCTGCGGGAGCCAATTGAAGTACAAGCGCTGTCACGCGGGCCGGGTCGAACACATTGTTGGTCGGATTGGGAGGGACACGCTCGATTTTTTCTTCAAGGACTCAGGAAAGAAAGATAACTCTCAGGCGCAGCGTTCGCTTGGCGACGAAAGGAAAAGCGCATGATAGACCGACGCACTATCCACAAGCAGCATTATTTGGATTGCATTGCTCTTGTGGTTGACATTAACGGCTTCGAAAATTGATAGGGGCTGGAGTCGATGGTCTAACTGGTCAGTTCTTCCGTGATCTACTTTCGGGAGGAATCGAAGCTGTTGAGCAGTGCAATGGGTCGGTGATTAGCTTCACTGGCGATGGATTCATTGCCCTCCTCCCCTAGCGAGAAAGATGCCGCGCACGCCAGTTGGCTGATCGCAAGGGTCTCAGAAAGACTCGGGAATGTCATTCCGAAAGCCGTTGTGGATGTGTCCTTCGGTTATGTTGCAGTTGGCTTTGCCCAAACAAACAGGGCGAATGTCTCGCGGATGTTTCGTCGAGCCATGATTCTTGTCCCTACGGAGTCTGTTAGGCAATGCGGACATGGTGCCCGCGGATCAGAGTTGCTCCATCGACCGCACCTTCTTTAGCGAAGGCCTGCTTGATCGCGTCATTCATCGGAATGATGTTCTGAATGCCCGCAACCAGAATGGATTTCAGATTCTCCGGCAATGTCGCGAGGAGGCGTTCCCATGTGTCTCCATCGAAACGCGCTTCAACTCGCTTCAGTCGAAAAGGAACCAAAGCCGGATCGTCGATGCGCACAGAATCCTGCGAGTTCTTTTGGCAGCGAAGCGTGAACTGCTTCCCTTCCATCTTGGTCATCTCGCGGCTTTGCAGGTAGTAGAGGATGAGCAACTTGGTCTGTTCAACCTTGTTCTCTGCACTCTTGCCTCTCGCAACGAGTCGCTCCGCCTCCGCTTTGCAATAGGCTGTACGGGCTTCCATGACGCGAATGAACCGCCCGATCCTATCGACCTTCTCGCCATAGGCATCGCAGAACATGTGAAAGCGTTCAATGCTCTCCTGGCTTGCTTCGCCGGTCTCTTCCAGTTCGTCCTGCATCGTATCGAACAAGATATCCAGTTCACGATCAATTTCGAGGAGCGAGTGATCGCTGGCGATTGATTCTGAGGCAGCTTTCTTTTCGTGTGATAGCGCGAACGGCAGCACGGGCCCTTGCGGGGATGCAGATGTAGCCATAGCGAATCTCCTTTGGAGCGGAAATGGAAAGAGCCCGGCACGCGGCCAGGCTCTTAAACGACAAAAACGCCCAATACGGGCGGGTCTATTGATTCTTTTGGCTGATTCTCTTGTTAGCTCAGCTATCGCTGCTGTTGAAATTGAAAGCGGTACCCTTTTAGGTCTTACCCTCTCTAGTTAGCACCCAATCAGCCGAAGAGCCTCATCTGTTCGCCTACCATGTGCCCGGTAGGCCAGATCGGATTCTCCTTCAGTTTCGGCCGGGGTGTAGACTGGACGAGCTGCGGCCCTTGCGAGACCGGAAGCTGCGGGATCACATCATCCATGGACTCCGATACTTCCAGTTGCATTGCGGACACCGGCGCGTGCTTGGCCCGTTCCCGCTCCAGGTCTTTCCAGACCGCGTCGGCCGATTCTCCGACGCCTGCCTTTTCGACTAACTCGCGGGCCATGGCGCTCAGCAGGTCTTCGTTGGCGTCAAGCGATTGCAGCCCTTCGCCGGAGAATTTCCCTTCCATCATGAGAGCGACCAGCATCTTCTTACCCATGTGGCGGATGCAGGTTTCCTGCATCGTCGACCGGTAGGCCAGGAACTTCACCCGAACCGGGTGTTTCTGACCGATTCGCCACGATCTGCGGCTTGCCTGCCGTAGCGTGTGAAGCGAGTATCCCGTTTCATAGAAGTAGAGGGTCGGAAAGGCAAGCAGGTCGAGTCCCGTTTCCACCAGTCTGGGATGACAGATGACCACCTCGACACCCGCCCGCAGTTGGCGCTCGTACCATGCCTCCCGCTTGTCGGTGGGAACCGTGGAACGAAGAACAGCCACCCGAAAACCTTCTCGCTGAAGCACTCGCTCCAGCCGACCGGTCACATCGTGCTTTCCGGTGAATGTCGCGTACACCTGGCACCGCCTGCCCTGCCGCAGCTCCTCCCGGATATCTTCGATGAGGCGCTGCTCCTTGGCATAGGTATCGGTCTCCGGCAGATCTGCTGGTTCCGTAACGAAAAACGGTATCATGCGGCCTTCTTTCGGATCGTAGGTTTTCCCAAAAATCGGGCCGATGCCGTAGGGATGGTCGGGGTACAACAACAGTGTGTTAAGCATCACGCTCATCAGGCTCTTGTTGCCGCGATGCGCCTTCATCGCCTCGGTAATGTCCTCCTCTATCGACTTGTACGCCTTCGCGAGAGGCTCACCCATATCGACCGAGAGAACCGTCTCCTCGTACGACGGCAGCTGATCGGAGATATCCTCGAGCGTAATGAACGCTGTCGACTCCATCAGGTACTTGCCGAATAGCAGTGGCGAGGCCCCCGGCTTACGGAGAACCTGTACCGTCCGCTTCTGTGCCTTCGAGCAGGCATTATCTGACTGCCGCACCTTCTCGACTGTCTCCAGTACGCCATACTGCTCCTGAAAGTCCCGGCGCCCCTGACTGCCAGCCTCGTATCCCGCCTTCACCATCTGCCACGGTTCCATGCGGTAGAAGATGTTGTAGAGATCATCGGCGTAGCCGCCCATGAGAGTCCCGGTAAGCGCAATCAGCTTTTCCGAGCAGCGAGCCAGAACACCGAGACCATTGCCCTGGGCGGTGTCGCCCGCGAGCTGATGCAGTTCATCGGCGACGGCATAGTCCCACCAGCCCTTCATGTACCGGCCCATAAAATCGAGCGGAGCCATGCGTTGGATTTTCTCTCGATCCGCCTGCCACAGGGGTGAAAAACGAGTGGTCCCTTCCTTCCCTGCCGTGAAACTCTCGTTGAACTTCTCGTCGCGCAGATCCAGGGTGCTGACGTAACCTCCATCCTTCGATGCGACGGCGTGGCCGGTATCGGGATTGATCAATCCACCGAGCTCCGGTCCGGACTTTGCCACGGCAAAGGCGTGCTTCCAGAAGTAGCCGAGTTTGCCCTTCTCCTTGCCCATGATGAAGAATGCGGGCTGCGGGCACTTTTCCCTCCACCCCTTCCGTCCCATGCAGCGGAGCTTTGGCAGGGTGGTGGTGATACCCCGAACGACAGTCTGTCCTTTGTCGAGCTTCACTTCAACGATGCCGGGACTGTTCTTCGGATCGCCGCCATTGCGCAGATCCTCGACGATAAACGCGCGGGCATGAGGCACGGTCAAGAGGGCTTCACGCGCCCATTTATGCACGATGTGAGGCGGACACATCACGAGAGCGGTGTATGGCTTCGCGCCGGCGTGCACATGCATCGCGCCCATCGACATGAAGGTCTTCCCTGCACCGCACTCAGCGACGATCCGCGCTGATCGTGCGGTTTTGAGATATTTTGCCAGGCCGGTGATCGCCAGCGCCTGTGCAGGAAGAGCTTTGCGGAGCAGCGTCCTAAGCTCCGGCGCAGGCAGGTCCTTTGGTGACTGCAATGCCGGGTACGTTTGAACGATCCGCTCCCCGAGCGCATGTGCCATAGCGCGTAGATAGTCAAAATATGTTTCCACGATGGAACTCCTGAAGGAACGAATGAGCAAAAGAAAAGGCCAGCGTTGGGCTGGCCTCATAGGGAGATTCGAAGAGGGTTTGGGCTATCTTGGAGTTGATGTCGGAAACAGCAGCGCTTCCTGCACTCCGAAGGAAGGCCATAATACAGGCCCGTTGACTTCCGGGAAGAAGAGCTCCTGCTGTCCGAGGCCACTCGAGACGGCTTCGAGCAGGCTGCTTCGCGTGGCATGAATCGCGACCGGCTGACAGCCGATGCCCTCAAGCTCCTGCACCTTCTCTTCTCGCTCCAGAACATCCATCATCGCCGCACCCCAGCGTGGGTCTGCTGGAAGTCCGAGGAAGCTCACTAGCGCCGACCAGGCCAGTGACCGCTCGTAATTGAGCAGGTAGGTCTTCCCTGCTGCTCCGTTCGCATGGAGCGCTTGGGAGACAGCAACCAGATGACGCAGCGGTTGTTTGCGGCCGGGAACCGCCAAGCTGCCGCGGTAGCAGGACGCATCCGCTCCCATGCTGACCGTCTTGCTTTTGCCGTCGGGGAACGTCAGTGTGAACGGATGCTTCTCATGCATCGCCGCGGCGACGGCGCCTATCTCGGCGTCACCGCCATAAAGGCTGAGTAAATGCCCGTCAGCCTCTTCGCCCATGTAGCGATCTACCTGCAGACGTATCCGTGTCTGGATGTTGACAGTGGAGCGCAGATACTCAAGCTGCCCCAGCCGTAGGTGTGCATTCTGCATCTTCTGCCTCCGCTGTCTTCGCAGACTCAGTGAGGACGAGAGTTCTCCCGTCCTGATAAACGAGAGAAAGCTCGTTCGAGAAACGCTCACGCTTGCGAGTGATCTCTACGTCGTCTTCCTTCTCCTTAATGATGGTGGTGTGCTTGACCGACCGCCACCGGGCGATGTGACGATCCGCTCCCTCACCGAAGACTCCGTTCAAGAGGCCTGCAGTGCAGAGCAGACCGACGTGGCCCGCGTGCAGGGGTGTAATCGGTCGGCCCGAAGCCATCTCTTCTTTCGGCAACAGAAAAGGCGCGACCTGCTTCCACGCTGGCGAATGCGGAATCAGGTCTTCGATCGCGTCGAAGGGAAGGCCACGGTAAGCGATGGCCGCAGGTGGCGTAGCGGGTAGGTAGTACGGTTCATGCTCGTCTTCCAGATCGAGAAGCTCCGTATTGAAGATCAGTCGTTGCAGCAGAGAGCGATTCGCTTCCATCGCGTCTCCCCGCATCGGCTTGCGTACCGCCGCAAGCACAACCTGTTCGAAGCGGATGGATTCGGGATCGTTGAGCCGGAACAAACGAAAACCGGTGAAGTTCGCTGCCAGCAGCGGAATGCACACCGCAAGCCGTTTTTCTGGCACCACGAACAGCAGGACGCCGCCATGCACCAGCCAACGGTAGGTATGCTCGAGAAAGAGCAACTCCATGCGCTGGTTGTTGAGCGTCCCTATTTCTGAGTCATATGGAGGATTGAGGTACAGGAGAGAGAACGACTCTACCTTGGCATGAGCGTCGAAGAGGTTACCTTGTACCGTCTCGATCCCCGACCGGGAAGCAGAGAGCGCCCGCTCCGCATCGAGCTCGATACCATAGCGTCGGCACGGAAGATCAGTTGTGATGAGATGAAGAGCAGCCCCCGTCCCTACACAAGGGTCGATGGCGCTGAAGGGTTCCGTGTTCTGGAGAAGGCCCCGCAGCCGAATGCCTTCTTCCGTAGGAAGCGGAAAATGGCCGAGTTTCAGCCTGCCAGCATTGCGCATGATGAGCGTCCTTTCATGTTGTTCGTACGGAGGGGTCCGACTTGAATCATAAGACGGCAATAGCTGCCTACTTTATGACTCCTTTCCGAGAGATCAACCCGGCCATTTGCCAGAGCTATGGTCGATCTAAATTGTCATTGGGCGGGTAAGCAAGATTCACCGGTGACATCCGGCCCGAAATACTCATTGGTTGGCCTACGGGTCCCATAAGTTCGAATTCCGCTTGCGGAATGAGTCTAGATGAGTGACTCGGCCTTAAATCAACAGACGAGCCGAAGCAGCCCGGATCTCTGGACACAAGCCGACTTCTCAGTACAAATGGGGATACGGTAAGTGAGTTGGCGATGAGGGCGCTTGTTGACCGATCACATGCTGTAGACCCCGAGGTTCTTCCAATAATCCGCGGAAAGCGGCAAGCGGCTTGGGTACTTCAATCTTCCCTCAGCCGCAACGGCGAACATCGTGGTCCAGCGTTCAATGAACTCGGCTTTATCTTCGTCATCAATGGGTCGGGGACCGAATGCAACTTGGTAGGCATGCATACCCGGCCCAATCGCCATGTCCGCGTGATAGAACCTGTAGGGCGCACCATTCACATATTCGAGCAAACTAAGCGGGTCCATTCCTTGTTGGCGGGACAGGGGCGAGTGCATGAACGACACTTCGTACCAGCGGTAGTCCTCAGACCCCGGCATCTTGCAGTAGAGAAGAGCTGATTCCCAACGGTACGTAGGGCTGAATTGCACGACCCTGAATGGCAACGCGAGAACAACATCGAACTTCGAGTTGGGGAACGCTCCCTCTGGGATGGTTCCTAGCCCCCTCAAGCTCACTTGCAACGAAATCTGGGCGTTGCCAAGAGTCACTTCAGGCGATCCGTCATGCTCGCAGATTGGTGCATCCTCAAGAATGCATTTCCGAAGATCGTCCATTATTCCTACAAGAATCGCCTTACCTGATTCAGCCAAGCTGTCACGCACAGACTCTTTGGTCCTGAGCGCGACGGCGGCAGATTCTTCTTGCGCCCTTTTCTGTTCAAGTCGTGCCGCCGCACCGGATATCGCCGAGGGTAGACGTTGCGCATTCTCTTCCAGTTCGAGCTTTTTCAACAGTTCCATCACCCGGTTCAATCGGGGCCTCGCGTCAGGACTCTTCCTGAGGAGCATACCGGTCAAAATCTTGAGTTTATCGGGGGTTTCACCGGGCAGCTCAGAAGGCGACTTGTTTATATGCTGATCGCGATAGTCCTCCATCCTTGGTCCCGCAAACGGGGGCGCTCCAGAAACCAGTGCATAAGCAATACAGCCGAGGGCATACAGATCGGTCGCTACCTCCACCTTTTCAAGCCGCCACTGTTCAGGCGCCGCATAGGCTGGTGAGAGGCAGCCTTCCAGCGTATTCAACGATGTTGATTCTTCGACGAACCGAGCTATGCCGAAATCAGCGATCTTCCACTTGCCCTCATGGAATAGGAGATTCGCAGGCTTCATGTCTCGATGAACCAGGCCTTTCAGCTCGGAAAGGCCATAGGCGATCTGTTGGAGAATGTCAACCGATTCGGCGATCGAGAACTTCCGGCCGGCGTTCATATCACTTTGGAGGCTCTTATCGGCCAACGCCATTACAACGAAGTACCGGCCGGAGTTGGCGTCTTCACCTGAGTCATAGATGGGTATCACATTGGACGTACTTTGGTTCTCAAACAAGGAAGCAACGCGAAGCTCGCGGTGAGCGGAAGCATCCGCGTCGATTTTGAGCTGCTTAATGGCGACTCTCTGTCCAGTCGTCGACTGTCCAGCAAATACAATGCCGAATCCACCCGCTGGTCCAAGTTGTTGAGTCGGATCGTAGAACCACTTGCTTTTCTGAAGACGGATTTCTTCCATGGCCCACAACAATTCGCTTTCTGTTTGACGGTTGGGACCATTGTACGACCGTTAGCGTGCGCCCTTTGTGCCAATCTTGAAACCTACGGGCGGGAGTCGCTTCCGCGAATGAGGGTGCCCCGTCAAGCTCTGCTTGCGCGGGAAGCTATGAGCCCCACATTAGGTCCGGGTAAACGGGCTTGTCACCGGGAATCCATCAGTTTGCTGGAAATCGCCAATGCATTCAGCGATGATCCGTAATGGATCCATGGCAGAATAGCCCGGGAATTAATGATTTGCTGCAATGGATGATAGGTAACTACGGTCGATAGAAACCGATACGTAGGAGGACAAGAATTGCTTGTTCCTATCCTCCATTTCGTTATGCCCTTGCGATGAAGACCTTCAGTGCCGATCCACTGGTCGATCGAATCGAGGACGTGGGCGGAAGGATGAATTCGTGTTTCACTCTGGGTACAGGGCGCAGCGAAGGCATGCATGCCTGGGCCATCATGGTTTGCATGGCATTGTGGTTGCGCCAGAAGGATACAGACGTACCGCGACGTGAACGAGCAGAGATTGCCATGACTTTCTCCTAGGTTGTTGGTGTGTGGGGACCTGAGCAGGACTCAGGCGCGCGATGCGACCCTTCTCAAGGAGGGCAGAAAGGGTCGGTACATTAACGAGCCCTCTGTTTTCTTTTGGAGTTCTCCGGCGAAAACGAAGAAACTGCTTGGACTGGCTGCTTGTATCTGCCGCGAACGGTAAAATCCTTCTCCGAGCCGGAAAGACGCTTCATGGAGAAGAAGTCGACGCCAAAGCGTTCGACGATCTTTTCTTTATCTACTTCGCAGAAGAGTTCTTCACAGATCAGCCAGGCGGCGGGGCGGTTGCAGAGCGAGCACTTGTGCACACTCATAAGGGTTCCTTGGTTGGGGTTAACAGAAAAGAGCCTGCGCTCCTGGTAGAGTGCAGGCTCCGCTTCGTATCTACCTCAGAGGGGAGAACGAGGTAGGTTGAGGTTCAAGCTGCGACTCCTTGTGTCGCGTTCTGCAAATCAGTCACAACCGCCTTCAAGACTTCGAAGGATGGGATCTTGTCGATCGATTGAACCCTATGCGCATCGAGCAATCCATAGAAGACGTTCTCGTGCACGTCTTCAGCAAGAACGCGTACCCGCTGGATACCCCGATCGAGGATCTCCAACTGTTTCACCACCCAGTGTTGAGCATCCACGCTGGGCAACTCACGCGCATTACGAGCAGGTCCACCTCGGCGAAATACCTCGAAGTAGAGAGCGTCCCCCACTACTTGGCGAAAGCTCTCGATTCGTTGCGTCAGTCCCGCATCCAAGCCGGAGGCGGCTGGTTGGGCGTTCTGAGTTGTACTCGGCCGTGACTGCGCCGCAGAGACCACAGGCACCGGCTCAGCCTTCGTTGGAACTACACCGGCTGGAAGCGCCCACTTGGGAAGAGTGGGAAGACGGAGCGGATTGCCATAATCATCAAGATCAACCCACATCTCGGCGAAGTCGTAGAAATACCGACCAAGCCCAAAGCAGCAGCAGGCACGCTTAAAAGCCTGGGCTTCCGCGCGGGTCATGGCATTATCGTCATCGGCCCACATCTCACCGCTTCCGCTGTGTGAACCAAGACCGTGAATCGTTACGACGCAGGTCACGATCACCTTGCCCGTCTGGATGGTTACATTTTTCCTGGTGCGGGTTACTGGCGAGAGCGTCGTCACGTCATAGACACGCGTCCAGCCGGCGGGGGTGAAGACTTCGTTGAGCCGGTCCGTGTAGGCGCGCTGGTCGCCGTATGGAATGACACAGCCTCGCTTTCCGTCTTTGCTCTTGTTAGTAACACGCCAGCTGATTGCGTCGGGATGAAACGGAATCGTGAGTTTTGCGAGCAACTGCTGCTGCTGCTCGGCCGAGAATTCGTTCTGCATTGGAAATTCCTTTCATTGAAGTGATTGAGGAGAGACTCCTAATGAGCGCCCGATACTTTTCGGGCAACGAAAAAGGCGCTCCTGAGAGCGCCTGAATTGCTGTACCGCACCTTCTCGAGCGAGAGTGGATTAAAAGGGCACGTCTGCATCAGTGATGCCGAGATCGCCGTAATCTTCGTGGCGCTGACTGTAGCCTTGTTTTCGGCTCTTAGAAGAACCGCTACCCTTCCCTGCGTTGGCGCTATTCGAAATTGTTTGGGACCCGCCGTTGCCGCTCTCTCGTTCCTGGCCGCCGCCAAGCAGTACCAGATCGCTAATCAGAATCACGGTCTTGTACCTCTTCTGACCAGACTCTTTATCATCCCAGGACTGCGTTTGCAGCTTTCCCTCGATGAGGATCTGCGATCCCTTTTTGACGTAATCGCGCACGACCTCTGCTGTCCGCTGGAAGGCGACGAGGTTGTGCCATTCAGTATGATCAACCCATTCCTCGCCTTCCTTGTAGCGCTCGGAGGTTGCGAGAGAAAGATTTGCGACGGTGGTGCCGCCCTGCGTGGCGCGGATCTCAGGCTCCTTGCCAACGTGGCCGAGCAACGTGACTTTGTTTACTCCTTTGGGCATCGTATTTCCTTTCTTGTGCGATTTGCCTGCATTCTTACTGCACGGCGATGTTGTCGCCGTGATTCCACATTTCGTTGAAGCTAGACTCCCACTTCTGCGAAGCTATGTTTCAAGTGACAAGGCTGCGCCCCCATCTCGAGCAGGTGGGAGTGCTTGCACCCGACGCAGCATACTGCTTCGGTTACTTTCAGAAGCGCATCGAGCACCGTAGCCGGCGGAAGCTCTTCTTCCCCATTCTTCTTGAAGAAGCGGGGCCGGGCGCCGCCGCGAAAAGCAGAGTCCTTGCCCCATAGCTCGGTCGTGAGAGTTCCGGCCCGACGAAAGAAGACGATCTTGCTTTCAATCTGTGGACGCGTGTCCTGGTGAGGGGAAAGAGTGTGCCGGGTGATCAGCACATCGTAAGTGTTCTCGTAACGATACATCTCCACGCGACACAGTTCCGTAGCGATGACGACCGCGTGGACTCCATTAGGCATGAAGTTCTGGATACGCTGTGTCCAGGGAAGAGGCTGACCGTCTGCGCCAGTGAACCCGACGTAGTGTCCGATGCTCGCGACTGCCCCGCCTGTCTCCTCGCCGCGCAGCGCCCATCGACGGGACTGTTGCTGGTAAACGCCCTTAATCATGGCGCGGCAGTAAATACCTGTCTTCCGTATCTCCTTCCGCGTCGGTTCCGGCAAGGTCAGGCCGCGCAGGGCCATGGTCGCGAGCTTCGTGTTCATCGTGATCTCCTTGTGTTTACAGTGAGCGTTGACGAATCGGGACACCCAAGGCCGCCCGAATCATTTCTTTCGTGCATCCTGCCCAGCACTTGTAGAAGCGAGGATCTTCGACAGAGATAGCGAGGTTATCTCCGCTTCGGTCGTGACCTTGCTTCGCACAGGAAGGACATTGCGTCCACCAGTTGTTGCTTGCCTTCCTCTTGACCTGGACGTGTTCAAGGATCTGAAACCCCTTTGCGGGATCAACGGAGACGGTTGGCTGCTCTACCTTGAGCCGCGACTGGAACTCCTCGGGGATGGTGAGTCCTTCGGTGAACGTCGTCAGCTCCGCCGCCGTGAGCCGCTTGAGACGACGCAGGTAAGCGAACTGGGAAGCCAGGTCAGGCGCAGCCTCCTCAAACCAGTAGCGGTGCATGTTGGCCCGATGCACCCCGAGCGGACCTCGGATGGCGTTACCGAACTCCCCGTCGCGCAGTTCGTCCTGTCGGGGGAAGATCTCGATTCCGTCTAATTGATTAAGGCTCCCTTTAATCGGGACGCCCAGCCGGAGCGCAAGATTGTATATATAGATACGGCAATCTTTCGCCGGCAGGGGTTCCTCGCACAGGATCCACAGATGAGCTCCCCGGCGGGACATCTCGAGGGCGGCCTCTACACCGTCTTCCTTGAGCTCCAGCTTTAGAGCTGCTAAGTCACGATGCGCCCGGGAATAATCCGCGTCGATTGCCACCCACTTCGAACGTTGCGTCTCCGGATTGATGGCGTACAGGCCGATGGTCTGGATCCCGCTGAGGTGCTTCCGAACTGTGGCGTCATTCACCGCAAGGCGCGTCCGTGTCAGCCGTTCCTTTGGCTGGTAATAGTAGTAGCGCCCGTTATCGGGATTGGGATTGTCGGATTGGCGGGTGTAGGCCCTGCGGTTCGCAAACCATGTCATGTACTCGCGAACCAACGCCCGATCAACACGCAGAATCTCGGGGGTCGGTCTGGGCGGAATCCAGGTTGTCGATGTGGCGGCTGACATGATTTGCTCCTTTCGCAGAGTGTTTTTAAGGTGGATTTGAAATTCAGTCAAATGGGAGAAAAACTCTTCGTTTAGAACGGTCTTTCTCCCGTCACCAAGACCGGAAATGGAGTCTCGGATACTCAGGCGTGCCCGATCCGGACCAGACGATCGCTGCCCAGGTCGACCCACTTCAGAAGCCGGTACGCCCACACAGCGCGGTCGAAGTCCGGGCCGTTCAGGTCGTCGTCCCTGTCGAACCGGAGCCAGAGGAAGACGCGAAGCGATTCGTTGTAGACATAGATCGCTCCCGTGTTCGGCCGCTTGGGAATACTTTGCAGGAAGATCATGCCTCCTTCGGTCTCGATCAGGCGTTCCGCTCGGGCATCCCCGGCCTTGAGGAAGGCGGCAAGAACCTCCCAGCGCGAGGACTCCGGCGTGATTCCCGGAAGCTGGTCGTTGGAGAAGAGGTAGTCGATTTGGAGCCGGCCGAGCATCTCTCGTTTGGAATAGCGACGTTGTGTATGCATGGAAGGACCTCGTTTCGGATGGATTGGGCAGAAATTGCCGGGGTGAACGTCAGAGAGCGTGCGTTTCCTGTTGCCAGTCAACCCGCACGTTCCTGTTGGGATAAATCAGTTTTGGGGGAGCTACAAACGGAAGAAGGACCTCGCATCGAGGTCCTTCTGGGCATCGTCTTCCGATCTGTAGTAGCCGGATTCTCGAGAATCCGGGTCCGAACCGCACCGTAAGCAACTTCCGGATTGAAGTAGCCTTTGTACTATGGAGCCCATTCGCACGCTATTCGCAACTCAACCCACTGAGCCGTCGGAAACAGTCCTCCCCGAGGGTCTTAGCGCCAGATACGACGGAAATCTTTCTTTTCCACCCGCTCCGGAAGATCGTCCCTATTGCATCGCAAACTTCGTGTCGACACTCGACGGTGTCGTGAGCTTCAATTTGCCGGGTCAATCGGAAGGAGCTCAGATCAGTAAGTCGAACGAAGAAGACCGGTTCATTATGGGTCTGCTGCGGGCCTCAGCAGACGCGATTCTAGTGGGCTCGGGGACTCTTCAAGCCGTTGGTCCACATGGTTCCTGGCTTCCCGAAGCTGTCTATCCGGCAGCGAAAGATTTATACCAAAAGTATCGAACCGAGGTGCTCCGAAAGCTGGAGTATCCACTGGTAGTGATTGTCACGGGAACGGGCGGACTGGACCTCACCAGCGCCGTGTTTCATACACCGCGAACCAGGGTGCTCATACTGACTACGGAACAAGGTAAAAGGAGGTTGCCGCAAGGTGGCTCGGGGGCGCTCGCCTCAGTCGAGGTGAAGGCGCTTTCTGCGACAGAAGAGCGCATATCTCCTTCCGCGATCCTTACGTTGCTCAGGCAGGAAGCCGGAGTGGAGTTGCTGCTACACGAAGCTGGCCCGACGCTCTTTGGCGAATTTCTCGCAGGTGGGCTCATGGATGAACTTTTCCTGACAGTGGCGCCTCAGATTGCGGGGAGAGACACAGTCCACCCCAGACCAGGCCTGGTCGCCAACGTTCAGTTTTCTCCGGCTACGGCTCCCTGGTGGAAGCTTCTCAGCACAAAAAGTGCAACAGACTACCTCTTCCTGCGTTATCAGTTGGTAAATCGGGGTGCATAGAAAGCCTGTACCCAATCGCTCGTGGAATGGCAGGTTAGGAATGTTGATTTCCCGGATCGTCGTGCTGATCGAGTTCATCAGATCGGATAAGCCGAATGCACGCTCTAGAATGTACCGACTGCTGCCGGTCGTGAATTCAGGTAAAGGATGATCCGGAAGTTAAGTATGAAAGCCATTGACGGAAAAAAGATCGCCATCGTGGGCGGAGGACCAGGCGGGCTCACGCTGGCACGACTGCTACAGCAAAGCGGTGCGCAGGTGTCGGTGTACGAGCGTGACCAGAGCCGCGATGCACGGGTTCAGGGCAGCGCATTGGATCTCCACGAAGACTCTGGACTGGCGGCGCTGGAAGCCGCTGGCCTGATGGAAGCGTTCTGGGCCAACCATCGACCGGATCTCGATAGCCTTCGGCTTACTGATACCAATGGGACGGTTCTTCACGATCATCTCCGCCGGATGTCCGGCCCAGGGCAACGACCTGAGATCGAACGTGGTCCGTTGCGCGACCTTCTGCTCGGCTCGCTTCATCCCGGTACCGTGCAATGGGATTGCAAGCTGGAGTATTCAGAGTTTCAGGGCGAGCAGGTGTTATTACATTTTGCGAATGGACAGACCTCAGTGGCTAATATCGCCATCGGCAGCGACGGCGCAAACTCTCGCTTGCGTGAGCTGGTTACATCTATTCGTCCGGAGTATGTCGGAGTTTCTCTTTTAGAGGGTCTCGTTCCTGCGGCCAAAGAAGCAATACCTGAGTTGTGGGACCTTCTCGGAGGCTCAGCGTTGATCGCTTTGGGAGGGGAACGGACGATCGGCATGGGAACGAAGCCGGACGGGAGCGTGCTTTTCTACGCGGGTTTGAAGACTGATGATCCCGTGGCCAGGCAGAGCGTTGAAGAGGCAATCAGTCCGGACCAGCGTGTGAGATGGTTCCACGCCAACTTCAAGGGGTGGAGTAACCTGTGGGAACCGCTCTTCAGGGAGGCGGTCTCGATGGTCTGGCGTCCGCTACTTGTTTGCCCGACGGATCAGCATTGGAAGCCGAAGCCAAACGTTACGCTGATTGGGGATGCAGCGCACGTAATGCCGCCCTACGCAGGCGAAGGCGTGAACATGGCGATGCTCGACGCTCTGGTTCTGTCAAAGTCTCTCCTCAGCGAAGACACGCCTGCTGATGCAATCGCCGCGTACGAGGCGGAGATGTTTTCCCGCATGCGATCCATGACGGCGGACACAATGGTGAACACGGAGATGTTTTATGCACCGGATGCCTGCGAGCGCGTTGTTGCTCTATTCCGTAGCTTCGTTGGAGAAGAGGCGGTTCCGTCAGCCGGCGAGGCTTGATGGGAGGTCCTTAGAATGTATGGTCCGCCGCGCGACTGCAAGGGTTAGTTTGGGCGAGAAGACAAGTCTGCGGCAATGTATTCGGCCTTTTGATGGAGACGCGTGCTCCTGGCTAGGATGAGTTCCGCTGCGTGTCTGTCCTTACAAGTCGGTCGGTCGTTGGAGACCATTATCAGGATCAGGTTGCAGACACGCCGTTGTGACTGTTCTTTCGTCCTTGCTGTTCCTATGCAGACCTCGGTGGGGAAAATGAAAGCCGTCGTCGTAGAGCGGTAAAGTGGGAGCGTGGAGCGCTTCCAAGCCGGCGTCTTTTCCGCTCTCTCCTATGCGGGTGTGCTGGCCAGTGGTCTGTACTCGCCGCCGCTAGAGAGAACAGCCCAGGCGATGCGTGCGAGCTTATTGGCCATGGCGACCACGAGCACGTTGCAAGGTGCGCGTGCTTCGAGTGCGTCCATCCACGCTCCGATAGGAGCTCGGTCGCGCTTGATGCGCATGGCTGCGGCGCGTGCTCCGTGAATCAGAACCTTGCGGAGGTAGATGTTGCCACGCTTGCTGATGCCCAGCAGCTTGGCCTTGCCTCCAGTCGAGTACTGTCGTGGCACCAAACCGAGCCATGCGGCGAAGTCCCGGCCCTTGCGGAAAGCCGCTCCGTTGCCGATGGCCGCGACGATCGCTGTGGCTACGATCGGCCCGATGCCCGGGATCTTGCGAATGCGGGTACAGCCAGCGTCACTGGCAGAGATCTGTTCGAGCTTGTCGGTCAGCTCTTCGATCTGCTGCTCGACAGTCTTCCACTCGCCCCATAGCATGTTGATCAGGTTACGCATCGTCGGCGTCAGGTTGGCTTCGGCGTTCTCCAGGATGTCCGCCATCGCGGCCTTGAGCTTGGCTGGCTTCTGCGCGAACACCATGCCTCGCTCCAGCAGAAAAGCCCGTATCTGGTTGATGACCGCTGTACGCCGAGAGACCAATCGATCTCGAACGCGATGGATCGCTTGCAGGTCTAGCTGGTCATCGGTCTTGATCGGTACAAAGCGCATGTTCTTGCGTTCGACGGCTTCGGCGATGGCCTCGGCGTCCACGAAATCGTTCTTGTTGGACTTCACAAAGGGCTTCACGAACTGGGCTGCGATCAGCCGCACGTCATGGCCCTGATCCCGCAGCGCCCTGCCGAGGAAGTGCGCTCCCGAGCACGCCTCAAGGCCAATCAACGAGGTCTGCAAGTTCGCTGTGAATGCCAGCAGCTGCTTCTGTGTAAACTTCTTCCGAACGAGAACCTTGCCGGCAGCTCCCAGCGCGACAAGGTGAAAGGTGGTCTTGCCCAGATCGATGCCTACCGAATGAATCTGCATGTCGATGATCCTCCTCTGAACTCCTACTCACATCCTCTGCTCAGCAGAGGATGAAAGCGGCGGACCATCTCATTAGTCGGCTTATGGGAGGCTCTCTTCAAGTGACCATTAGCGAAAGGCACCATCTAACGCAGACCATCAACGCATACGGCCAGTCATTCTTCGACTTCTTTCTGCGATCCTTCTGCCGCGCATGAACCGTCGCCATTTAATGGCGATACAACCACCAAAACTCACATCGCGCTTTGGACTATCGTTTTTGCATGCACACCAGTAGGTAGTTAGAAATAACTGCCCTATTTCCTTTAATTTGCAGCCGTCGCGGAAATGGTACGGAAATGGTCTGGAAAGACAGGGGAAGAACAAGGAAAGGCAGAAACAACCGCGTGAAAAGGAATAAAGACGCTTCGGCAAGAGCGCGGGAATGGCATAACAAGACGCAGAAAAGCCCCTCATTTGAGAGGGGCTTTGATCGAATTCACGCAGCAGGAGACTTCACTAATCCTTGATAGGAATTACCGTTGTGATTGCATCTTGCAGCGAGAAGGTTTCGCGCATAGTACCGTATGCAAATAGCAGTACGGTTTCCAATACATTTGCCTTCAATTGAGTAGAACAAACGAAGCACATTGGCAGTTCTGGACGATCAAACTCACGCGCCAGGCTGAACACCAGATCGAACGTCGAGGTTAGATAGAGCACCATGTCTACCTGGCCTTCATCGCGAATAGAGTGTTGAATCTGCTTATACCTATCTCCTGATTTGAGTGTTCTCTCGTATTCGATCGCGATACGCAGCGAGTCGCCGTCCGCTTCGATCTCCGCAATGGCATCGTAATCCTTAGCCAGAGGCGTACCGATGACATAATTAAGGGAGATCAATTCGCGCTCTGACTTCCAACGCTTCAGCTTTCCGGTTCTTTTCAATGCTAGATAAATCTCGTTCAGTTCGAGGAAATGGGGGGCCTGAAGGATGCTCGGCAGGTTGCGCGAACCCGAACTTACGCTCACCAAACCTTCCCCATAGCTCTCCAGTACACCCAACCCAAACCTCGTAATCGCGTAGACTGCTCCCTTGTATGGATCAATTGGATCCGTCTTGCGCACATGTGCTCCTTTGATAAGGCGTCTAACTCTCCAATTGAAGCATCTGCGATCGTGTTCAAGGCCGGCATCTGTCATCAGTTGAAATAACTGTTCATGCGACACGAATGTGCGGTTTCGCACTGCCAGAAGCAGAGGCAGATCGCGCTCCATGCTGAGTTGAACTCCGATTCTTTGGAGGTCGTCTTCGTCATAGTTAGTCATTCGATCTATGCTGTCTTCATCAACCCAGCTGTCAATCCTGCCCATACAATCCTCCACTCCCCATCGTGTGTCCTTACAAATCCATCCATAGGCAGGAGCATTAAAGATTCCTGCCTCGTGCCAAACTCGCTCGCTGCTACCAGCCGCACGCCCTGCGATCTCCACTCCGAATCGAATGCGATGCGTCCGTGTTCCTTCTCCGACATGCTGACGAGAAGCAGATCAATTGGAGCATTTGCCTTAGCCTTTCTGCTGAGAAGAAGCCGGTTTTGCGTACCCTTCCGCTCGAGGCCGCTCGAAAAGAACCTTGTTTGCTGCTGCAGCTCGGGGTTTACTCGCTGCTCCATGCATGTGCCGAGGTTGAAGCGAATCACACCGGGAACGATCCAGTTCCGGCGCTCGCGGGAACCGGAAATGAATCCAGTCGTGTTGAATACCGCTGCTTGGGAAGAGAATTTCAGGCTGGATTCGTTGTCATTTCCGGGCCGCAACCACCACAGTGTACCGAAGCTGACGCAATGAACAATCATGCCGGCCTGCCATCTGGAACATCACCGCGGTAGGTCTGGAGACTGTGATGTGCTCGCGATAGCTGTGTCCTGAGATTCGCAACTTTCTGTTCGCTCGCCTTTTTCTGAGCAGCCAGTTGCCGTACCCGTTCCTTGAGCTCCTCGACATCTTCGCCCTCAAAATCCTCCTCGAGCTTCTTCTCCGGCACGTTATCTGTGCCACTCGAATCTTGTCCCACGATGTTCGTCTCCACTGGTGTCGGCTCCCGCGCGAGCTTCGATCTCTTGGCGCGGAGCTTCTCAGCTTCTTCGATACTCTCCTTGGCCACTGTCGTTTCTTCCTTATTCGTGCTCGCTACGCGCATGGCCGCTATTTCCAGCAATTTTGCGTTGTACCGCCTGGCCAGATTGTTGTGGGCTTCGATGGCATCGAGAGCTTTGGCTCTAGCGGCAACATAGCTGTTGTAAAGTTGGGATACGATGTCCGCGGAGACCTTGAGACGCATCTCCCTTTCCTTCCAGAGCCACATAACATACGTCACCAACAAGAAGATCGCCCCGGTCGATACCATGCAGTACCACCAGTAGAAGTTCTCAACCGTTTGCTCCAGCGCCGCGATTGTGCCTTGTTCGATCGCCGCCCCGTAGTCCTTGTCCTGTGGATTTACCTTCTGCAGGACCGTCGCGACCCCGCTTTGCTGCTGGCCCTTTGTGCCTGCCTGAGCGGCCGGATCATAGGAGCTTCGCGGCCGATTGCCACCGACCTGACCAAAGGCCAGGACCGGGGTAAGCATGGCTATGCAAATGATGGCTCTCATCTTCATAACGACTAGCTCCTTTTCTTTCCTCGCCGTGTTCGCCTTTCCTCGAGTTCCGGATTCGAAAAGCGAAGGTTGAGACCATTCGACTCATCCGTGTAGCTGACCAATTTGGGGTAGAGGTTCTCCGGAACATTGGCCAGCCAGTGCCCGAACGGCTGGCGAATATGCACATGCTGGTGCACCACTCCCCGTATCTTGTCCGGCGTCAGCATCTCCATCTGGCCGGTCGGCATGCGCTTGATATGTTCCTCCTGGGCGAGTGTGTCCTTGATCTCGGTCTGGCTGCCATCCCCATCTTCCTTGTAACTGTTTTGGAACAGGCCAGCCTTTCGGATACGCATGCTGCGACGCATCTGGCGGATCCGCGACGAGGCCATCAGGAAATCCTGCGCGGTCTCTTCGTCCTTAATACGAAGCATGAACGTCGTATTGGGTGCGCTGGCTACATCGTTTCGGAAGCCGCGACCGACCTGAAGCAACTGGGGTGCGCTCTGCAGAGCGAACAGGAATGCTACGTTCGCGCCGCGCGCAGTCACTAGGATGTGAGCGAAGTTCTCATAAGCGAACGGAGAAAACTCGTCCATGATGACGCTGACGAACGGCTGCTCCAGTCCCCTCTGCGCCTCGGCGTATCGTTTTCCTATCATCAGTTGAAGATTTTGGAGAAGCATCCGGCCGAGCGCCGTGACGGCACGTTCGTTCACGTTGACGTTCAGGCTGACATACAGGATCAGTTTCTGCTCGATCACATCGTTGAGCGACAGAAGGTTGTCGTAGGGGCCTGTGATTAGCGCCAGGTCGTCCGCCATGAAGGTCATCAGGTTGTTGATCAGGCCCTGGATCTTGGCCACCCGTTCCCGGTCACCGAACGATTCGAGCAGGTTGCGAACGCTCATCTGCAGGGTAAGGCGCTGCTGGTCCGTGATCGAATCGGCGTCTCGCGTCAGCTCCATCGCCCGCTTGATCTGTCGACCGAGTAGGCCCTGGTCGTATGCGGCCACGAGCACATCGTGGAAGTTGAACCGCTTCCCTGTGTAATGCAGGACGCGGGCGATGTTCTCCAGGTAGACCCGTTGGTGGCCCTCGAAGAAGTCCTTCTCCATCTTGAAGCTATCGAAGATGAAGCTGATGTGGTCCTCATAGTTTCCGTCTTCCGACCAGAAAGGGTTGTAGCTTGCGGAGATGTCTGGGCGCATCGGGTTGATGACGCGCAGCTGATGGATCCGGCCTGCTGCTTCCATCGCAGGGATGAGCTTCTCGAAGAGTTCCCAGTCGCCCTTGCCGTCGATGAAAATGATAGGCGCTCCGCTGAAGATGTCCTGCTCCGTGATGCTGTGGAGCAATGTAGTCTTTCCCCCGCCGGTCATACCGAAGCAGTTCGCCTGATAGGTGCGGGTCTCATTCAACCAGGTGACCGCCTTGCCAAAGATGTCGTAGCCCAACAGGACGGATTGCTTCGCCCGCGCCAGCTCGACCTGTCGCCGGTCCTCACCTGGGGAGATATACGGCACCGGCCGCGGCCACACTTCCTCCATCTTTTCCTCTCGTGTCATGGCGTAACGGAGCCACTCGTAGAGAAATACGGCGGCGAGCAGCAGGTAAAACGACAGCTCAACCAGCTGGTTCACGCGGATATGGAAGCGACTATAAGCAAGATAGTAGAGGGCGCCGGCCACTAGAAATAAAGCCAACCACACAATGAGCATGAGATCTTCTGCATCATTTCGCCGGCGAGGGCGGTTCTGCTGGACAGGTGGCATGATGACCTCAACGAGAGAAGAACCATGCTGCCAAGATCGCCGCTGCCAGAAGCAGGAGCGCAACCACAAACATGGGATGGGCCTTCCGCTTGTTCTTTTTGTTGCGTTGTTCGATGGGATTGAGGAACGGCCGCACCGCGAATGCTCGAAAGGGATCAGCTCCCTCTCTATATGCGAGAAGGAGGCGCTCCTGCGCCTCCTTCGATGTGAGGCACTCCGTCAAAGCCATCATAGCACCGCCGCCGCGCTGACCGGATGCGACTCGTCGTTTCCAAACACGAAGCGATAGACGATCGGTTTCGCGTTTGCCTCTTTGAAGCACACCACGCCATCGACCGTCTGGCCCGGATTCAGATCACGGCTGGCGATGCGCGCCTCCCGGACGATGACAGTGGACGTTGTACCCGAACCCAGCGCATCCATCTTTTGTTGCGGAATCTGTATCCCCTTGAGCGAGCCCACCACGTCCCTGACATCGCTTGGACTGAAGGTGAATACCGCTGGGTCGCTCACCCGATACGGATGCTGGCTCGGATTAGAGAGGGTATACCGGACATAGAGAGCGTCCTTGTCGCGCACAACCTCCGTGATGCGTACGTTGATATGGTTCTTTGCATCCTTGATCTCGCGGCTGTCGACCAGCGAGCTCTGTAGCATCGCCTGGGCGATCAGCGTATCGGCGGCCTTCTGGATATCCGTCTCACTGGCCTTCACCTGGGATTCCGCCGGCGCAGACCCAAACCCGTTCGATTCGTCGATGACAAAAGACGCGTTCTTCACATCGCCGGGAGGAAGAATCTCGTAAGTAGACTGGGTATGCTCGGTCCATACAAAGAGATTTGTGGACTGGCCCTGCCGGATGGGCTTCAGAGCAACCGTATTGCCGTGCCACTCGATGCGGATGTCGTCGCTGCCCACCGCTGCCCGGGTGATCGGCTCAGGAAGCTCGATAAGGCTGAGATGGTTCAACGCTGTCGCAACCGGAGTTACAACATTGGAGTTAACCTGTTGGTGTGTGATGGTCTGAGCCGAGGTAACGCTCCCGGCGGCCAGGATTAGAGCTGCTACCTTCGACCTCATAAATCCCTTTCCTCACCGAAGGAGAGTCATGAGGACCTCTCCCTGGTGAAACTTTGCAGGTTCTAAAGTTGTGCAAAGTATGTTTTGTGCTCCGGACGCACCGGAGGGTTGTCGTTTCGGGTGGCCACATACTTGGCCACCCTCATATCTAGTTCGTGCAGCTCTCGCTTACTGAGCCGCCGCTTTTTATCGGCCACTTTCCATTGGTAAACGTAGCCTTCAGGATTGCGCTGCACGTTGATGCGCACCGCGGTCAGGCTTGACTTCGTGGACCGTTCCACACGCCAGAAAAGAATTTGCATTGTTATCTCCCTTCCCTGCGCTTGATAGCCCCCTTTTGGAGGAGACCACCAAGGCGATGGTTGATCTCCTCCGTTTGGAGGGTTGTGGTGGCATCCGTGGTCAAGCGGATAGTCGACATTTATTGCCGGTACACAAGTGATCCCTTCTCCCGATCCAACCGGAAAATAGGGCTCTTTTGTGTACCGCGAACGAAAATGAAGGAGCCTCCTTCGATGACGACGGAGCCCTCTTTATCTTTCATCTGAACCGTGGTTCTCTTGCCCCCGGTCCGTTCTGCAATTGCGTTAACTACCTCCTGAGGAAACGCATGGAACAGAATTGACCCCATTCCCTTTCCACGCGAAACAATGGTGTGGAGAGCAGAGCACCAGCCCTCACGGTTCTCACGCTTGCCCTGCCCCCAGTACCACATGATGGCCTGGAGAGAGCGAGACTGATCGCGTGTGGACTCTTCAACACGACGGAAGTTGGCACTCGCCTTCGCGAGTTCCCTCTTCATGTGTTTGATCGAGTTCTGGTCGCCGGATTGAATGGCGGCCGTTACTCGTTCCTGTGCCTTTTCACAGACGTTCCTGGCTTCACGAAACGCTTTCTGAATGACACAGTGCCCTGCTGCATAGACGGTATTCACCAGCCGCACTTCCTGAAACATCTCTTTCGAGATGTCTCCGCCAGGAATCAGGCCTCGAAACTGCTCGATCGGAGACGGCTTTTCCAACAGGTCCGCGATGTCTTTGCGGAGCACGTTGTAAAGGTTGCCGATCCGGTCCGTCTTCGAAACCTCGAGGCATATCGGAAGTTCAGAGACGGTCTTGGCATTCTTGAGAGAGAGCCAGGCCGCATTTCCAACCTCCGTTCGAATCGAGTGCAGCTTGCTTCGATCTGCACGGATATTGTGTTTGAGCGAATCGATCTCTTTCTGCAGTTCGGCGACGAGCTCATAAAGCAGGTCGTGACGATCGGCAGCGACGCAGGAACTCATCAGGTCGGTAATTACGCCGATCTGATTGCCCCGTGACTTCAAGGCAACGAACTCAAGATTGAACCATGGAGACTTCACACGCTCGTGCTTGGTCTTCGTAACCTTGTGTTCGTCCACCATTGCGAAGCGATCCGCAACGAACAACGGAAAACGTTCGCTCTCGAGGATGCATACCCAATCAAAATCGAAATCGCCTCCGTTCAGTTTGGCGGTCTCGGAGTGAAGGGTATACGTGCCTTTCAGAGTCAATTGCTCGCTGGTAATTTTCAGCGCCTCTTCCAATGACAGGCCCTGAAGATCGGCAAGCATGTTTGCGGTTTCACCAGCAGTAAGGTGGATCATGGGTAGCAGATCTTCCTTCATTCGAACCGGATATCGAACGCAAAGACTCCGATCCGAAGTGCTGGAGCTGATGGCCGAGTCAGGCGGCATCCAATCGGCTGCCGACATCACTTTGCCGTTATGAAGGTAGAGGATGCCATCATCGGCCAGCGCGAACGCCGGTAGATCAAGGCCTCCGCCGGTCATCAGTTTGTAAGCCCAGCGTGCGAGAAGACGGTCCAGCTGGCGATGGATATAAGGATGCCGTGTAAGCTCTCCACTCCCATCAGCAAGCAGGGTCGCTTCGATGATTCTCTGGAACTCTTCTTCCCCGGAATCATCATCGGAACGGATCGCGGAACCGATCATCTCGACGAGCACTTCGTGATTACGCTCCCGCCATGCAGCTTTCAGGATGTCGATCTTTTCACGCGCCTGCGGCACAATCTCAGTGGCAATTGCGTCGACCGGGGCGTGCTGCAGCACGGTGTAGCTCGATTCGAATGTCAGCGGCCGAGAGATCTCCCGGATGCCTAAGACGATCGGGCCGCGAAACGTGCGTACATCCGAACCGAGAACAGTACTGAGAACAGACTGCTTCTTCAATCCGGGTTTGACCGAGCTTTCAGGAACAATGATGTCGCAGCCAAGTGCATCGGCAACACTATCATCCATGATCTTGAAGCTACCCTTAGCCTGGGTATTCTCGAATGCGAGACGGAACTGATAGAAATAACCCTCCGGAAGCCGTAGCTTCAGAAAGAGACTTCTTCTGATCCAACCTCTGCAATCGTTAGTCCCCAGCTTCAGGTCAGGAACGACGAAGACGACCTTATCAGCTTCCTTGCGAACCACTTTGAGGGTGGATACAAGGATGCCGAAATACGTAATAGCGGCTTCGGGCCACATCTCGAAGCGCCTCGCGAGCAGGGACTCGTGAGTAGCATCGCAGAAGTAGTATTTGCCGTTTTTGGCCGAACCTGAGGCTCCGACCATCTTGAAGTGCACCCCGCTGTGATGAATGCCCGTGAGTGCGCGCGCCACCGCAGATTCCTCGAAGTCTTCGAGGGTCTCGGTTGGAACGCTTACGATTGCGACCTTGACGTCGGGATACATAGCTCCGAGCAGCGTGTTCGCTGTCGTCGAATCCTGGCCTACGCCGGGAATACGCTCGACGATGCTGCCGTTTTTTTGTATGTCCAACATCACTATTCGGTTTCCTTCCATCGTGTGCATATCGAGTCTCCTTGTGCTTGTTGTTGCGGCACGGAGAGACCGACAATACCGTAGAGAGGACCGCGCCTCCGGCTTTGCCTGGTCTTTCATGCCCTGTTGAAGGGACTAACCAGGCTTTGAAGCAGCCGGGTCAGCGGGACAAATCCTTGCGAGTAAAGCCCGCAAGGTGGCTCAGAGAAAACCGAAACGGTAGCATTGGCTAACGTGACGATTTTTCTGATCTTGTCCGCCGGCCGCGTCTAGGTCCTGCTACTAGCAGCGCGCTTCTGCACAGCGATACTTCCATTACTCAGGTCCGCTACCGCTCTCCAGGATTCAAGCGTGTAGTAGGGCCGGTTGAGCTTCAACGACTCTAGTTGTGCTTCGACTTCGCTTGCGAACTCCTGCGTCAGCGATATTGAACCCTCTCCTGAATCCCCCATGAAGAAGCGCGTGGTAACCGTGTCGGGCTTCTCCTGGGCTCTACGGGTTCGTCGCGGCTTATCGCTGGGGACGAGCTCCGCAAGTGTATTGACCGTGGTTGTGCTCATCAGTTGTTTTCACCTCCTGTATTTTCCGATTCGGCACCAGGTATAGCTCCGAGCACGGCATCGCGCTTTTCACCCTCGATCTGCCTGGACCAGTACTCACCTACTAACAAGCCATCAGGATTGTCGGCCGAACGCTCCATGCTCACCAACCGCAGGTGATATTGCTCCACCAGCTTGTCGGTAATTTCGTGCTCGTTGACCATTCGATGAACCGTGCGCACGCCAAAGGCCTCGTAGGTCAGAGGGTTCTCCTTATTGGGTTCAAGGCTGCTTAGCTTCAGAGTCGACATTGCCTGCTCGTTCTCAAGTTTGCCGACGGTGTTGTCCTTTTGGAGCTGCTGAATAGCTGTGTGGCGCAGATTGCTCGTCATCATGTTCATGGCGTCTGCCCAGTTCTGGCCGAGGGTGTGCGGATCATAGGAGAGATAGTGACCGAGGAACTGTTTGATGAAAGCCTGCTTCTCATACTCGTCCGGCCCCACGGTCCTGGCTGATGCAAGAACCGGCGGCAACAACCCACGATGCGCGCTGGCCCCGTATGGGCTGACGACCTGCGCCTGTCCCGCACTATCCACCTTGATGACGGTTGGCGGTTGCATCCTGACAAAGAAGAACCCCATTACCGCGATCAGCGCAGTAAGGCCCATCACCCCGGCGATTGCAATACTGCGGTTTGAATAGGCGCGCAGAGCGCCATCCATCTCATAGAACTTTGGCTCTCGTTGCTTATTCCTCTCTTCCATGGTTCCTCCGTGTGCTGTTCTCAGTTGTCGATTCCTTCTCCCACTTTCAAGCCACCGATGAGCGCGGCGGCGTCTCATCCGGAGGCCGACTGAGATTGCGGTAGGTCGCTCCGCCAGTGCCTCCTTGCATGTTCGACTGTTGGCGTCCATACCCGGAGCCACCCTGCCTGCTGGTGGGAAGCGCCATAAGCCGCGACCCTTGAGTTGCCGCCGTCGCAATGACACCGAACATGGCACCACCAACCGCGACGAAGTCCGCCCTGAGAACAAAGAACGAGATCACCGGAATCAGCAGAAGACAGATTCCGTAAAGAATGCTCGTCAGACCAATCCATATTTGCGGCTGCGCTCCTGCGACACTCTGCGCGAAGAAAGGGCTGGAGGATGTATTCATGCCATCTATCGCCGTGACCAGACACGCGAAGACGGCATACACGATAGTCCAGCAGTTCCAGACGATGAGGTTTTGGGTGTAAAACTTTGCAACGGAATTTACCATCCTGCTTGGGGCGAGAGCGAGCACGAGGGGACCAATGGCAAAGACGACCGCGCCCCAGAAGACATAGATGAGGCTGAAGATCTGCGCCGACAGCGGAAAGATGATGTATGCAAACGCAATCTCCAGCGAATTAACGATCGCCGCTCCTCCGTTCACAATCATGTTCCAGACGGAGGTGTATCCACTAGTATTCCAATTGCTGGAGAGTTGCTTTTGCCACACGACGATCAGGTCTTGGCCTCCGAAGGAGTTGCCGATGAACTGGGCGATTCCGTTGAATCCGCTCATCACGTCCTCGAAGAACGTGAGCCAATTACCCACGATGAACGCGACTACGACGTACTTAAACACGGTCGCTGCGAGCTGCCGCGTGTCCCCCCCGTTGGCGAACGCCTCGTAGATGCCGATCATCAGACAGATGACCATCACGACGTAAGCCACGGTCTGCACGCTCGGTATGACGTTCCCCGCCATCGCATTCAAGACCGTTTGCATCATCTGCTGAAAGTTGAAGACGACAATATTCATGTTTGTCTCTCAGTGCGGCATAAGAGTGCCGAGAACGTTCTGGTTGAACTGCTGCGTCTGGGTCGTCGCATTCTTTACCGTGCTCCCTGCATTCGACAACGCAGCGGTCCGCACCCGCAGGAGCTCCGCCATGGCGGACTGGGTGTACGCGTTGCCTTGCAGCACCCACGCAGAGCCCTCCGCCTCGAGGATCGGTGCGGTTCCTGGAGCGCTCGTCTGTATCTGTTGATTGAGGGATTGCGCGACCTCCAGTTCACGTGCCGCGAGCGCATCGAGCTCGATGGCCTTCTTCATGGCATCCTGGGCCTGTGCGTCCGTCATATCAATGACGGCCCTGACATTTGCCGGTGCGGCCACCTCGGTGGGCAGCGTCCCGTACACCTGCGAATACATCGCGCCAAAGCCCGCGATGCTGTTGGGATTCCCCGAGAGCATCTGTTGTTCGAGCTGTTGCGGCATCGGAAGCGTTGCGCTCGAAAAATTCAGGTTAAGCAGTGACTTCATACTCTGCATCGGGGCCGTGAAGCTGGCGGCAAGAGACCTTGCACTATTGATCGCCTGTTGCGGGTACATCACCGACTGTTGGAACTGCTGTTCGTCCTGCTCTACCTTTTGAATCTGGCTGAGCGGAGAGGCCACGCTGCTTGTCAGAAGAGCAGAGATCTTCTGCAGGCCGGCCAGGATAACCGTCAGATCGATTCCGAATTGAGCATGAACCTGCCTCGGAAGTGCAATGCCGACGAACAATATACCGGCGCACGTCCATCCTGCGCGCGGGGCGATCTTCCTCCACATCGTTTCACGCTCACTCATCACGCACTCCTCCAATCTGTTATTGGCCAATCGTTCCCTGCAAGTTGGTGTTCAGCTGCTGCGCCTGTCCCACGCCCTGTTTGAGCACCCCGTTGTGATGGGCAAGATTGGCTGCCTCTTCCCGCAGCATGGCCGCGAGGAGCTTGTGTTGGCTCGCCAGGCCCTCCAGTTCCGCCGCCCGGGCTGCGGCCGACAGGATGTAGGCGGTGCCGGGGGCGGTGGTGGAGGCTTCCGATTCGATTTGGTTTGCGATCTGGAGAAGATTGCCGCTCACCTGGTCTGCGGCGACTGATTGGGCAAGCGAGTCCTTGGCGAGAGCATCATCCATGTCCATCATTTGGCGGTAGGCCAACGGCGCGGCCGCGGCCGGCGGCACGCCGCCGAAAGAAGCGTTGTAAACGCTCCCCAGGTTGCCAATCGAAGACGAGGAAGCGCTGAGAAAGACACCTTCCAATGCCTGGCTAGTGGGCAGTTGCGCGCTGTTGATCGGAAGCGTGAACACGCCCGCCATCCACGAACGATAGCTCGTCATGATGGTGTGGATGTAATTGTGGGACTGGTTGATCAGAGCCACTGGAAACAGCAGTTGCTGCTCGTCCTGTCGCAGGGAGTTCTGGATGCTGCTCATCGACTGGAGCGCACCGCCTATGTCCTTGCTGATCGTTGAGTCGATCACGCTGAAGATGTCCCAGCTCAGCGCTTTCGCGGCCGTCGGGACAAGCAGGGTTACTGCCACGGAGACGGCCGTCACCTGCAGCGTTCTCCGGGAAACCTTGAAAGCGCGCATGGCTTATACCTCCTGGAAGGCGTCTTCTTCAATGCGAATGATGGTCTTCGCCGTGGCCACGGAGCGTCCGAGTGCAACCGTCATGACCTCGCCGGATTTCTCTTCCGGCAATTCGTCCAGCGCCGATAGGCCATGCGGAAACAACGCGGCCAGACGTTCATAGGCCTCCGTTGCTGGCAGGTGGGAATGACTCTTGAGCCAGTACTGCCTGTACCACTTCTCCCGGGGAAAGGTGGTCAACAGCCAGTACTCAAGTGGCGTCGTCACGATATACAGGCTGTGCGTCGTCTCTGACTTCTCCCCGATGACGAGAAGGAACTCGCTCTTCTTGCCCTTCTCCGTCATGCCCAGGTTCTTGACGCGGTGAATGGCCGTCTCATTCAGGTGGACGAATTGGCGAAGCACATCGATATTTCCCTTCTGCCGACCGATCAGCTTCGTTGCCGTGGTGGTCAGGATGGCGCCGCCAAATTCGTTGGGCCTGTCCGGAGTGCCGGTGAAGTCCTCTATCGCCTGTGAGAGGCCCCACACACAGGCGTTTCGTTTGCGTGCTGTCCTGAACAGTTGCACGACAACCGGTCCCAGGCTTGCCGACTGCAGCAGGGACCAACACTCATCGAGAACCGTGACGCAGCGCCTGTTTCCCTTGCCCATCGCCCGCTTGTTGGTCGCATACGCGATCAACAGGCTCATCGCCGTCTCCAGCTTTGGATCGTCCTTGAGCTGTTCGATATTGAAGTAGAGCCAGGGCGCCGACATATCGATCGTTGTGGGGCGGTCGAACAGGTTGGCATACATCCCGTTCTCCACCCACGCGCGCAACTTCGTGGCCGCGAGCCTGGCTTCCTGGTTGATAGTCTCGTTCTTGTCCTCGTCATGATAGTTTTCGAGCTCGTCCTTCAGGTCGCTATAGGTCGGGATCCGGCTGCCCGATCGCATCGCGGCCCGTTTATAGGTCTTCTCAATCGCCGTGAGCAGAAGGTTGTCCAACAGGTCAGCGTCGGCTGCTCCACTGTCGCCGATCATGAAACGCGTGAGGTTCTTCAGAAAGGCAAGATGATCGTTCGACGGGCCATGCTCATGGTCCTCAAGATCGAACGGATTAATCGTCTGCAGGCTATCGAGCGACATAGAGATCATCTGGCCGCCCATATATGTCACGGCCGGGAGGTAGGAATCTCCCCGCTCAATAATCGAGACCTGTACGTCCTGCCGGCTGCAGGTCAACAGCATTCGCCCGACCACTACGCTTTTGCCTGCCCCGGAGGCAGCGGCAACGATGGCGTTCGCATTCTCCAGTCCGGCATCGAATGGGGAGAATGGTATCAGCTGCCGGTAAGGCGTTTCAAAGAGCATCAGTGGCGTTCTGGGTGTACCGGCCCACGGCATCTCTACCGGAACGAGATCCGCCGCGTGGGTAGTGAGCAGGTCATGGTCCCGGCTATCCTCGGACGCCATTCCCGGCATGGTGGAGATCAGCAACCTCCTCTGCGCCAGGGATTCACCGTAGGCACGTGCCCCGTTGAGCTGCGAGACGATGTGGAGGACCTGCTGGCGCCGGTTCGATAGTTCGCGCTCCGCAGCCTCATACTCGTGACTGCTGAACGCCGGCAGCGAAGTGCGGACAGCGATCGTCAGGCTTACCTTGGTCGTCTTCACCGAACTCGCCAGGATCTCGGCCTGAATATCAATAAGTTCCTGCGTTGCAACTTGCGCTTCAATATCGACCCTTCGATTCCCTTTTGAGTCGATCTGCGCTGCCTGCATCTTCTTCAGGCGCTTCTTGTACTTGTCGAGGACTGCGCGCTGGTCCGGTACTGTGACCTGGGTGGAAATCACAAGCGGAAAACCGACCGTCAACAACGACCGCAGAATGCCCGGGTACGTGCCATCCGGAGGCACCTTCAACGTGATGATGCTCCAGAGCAGGCCATCGATATTGAGGTAGTTCTCCGCATCTCCAAGGATGGAGACGATCGCGGCCTGTTCTCGCGCCGACACATATCGCGGAGAGAGATCGAAGTCCCTAAGCTCCGCCGTATCCGGCAGCGTCGGATTGAGCGCCCTCTTAATCTCGAGGAAAAGCTCTTCATGGTTCATCCGCTCTGGACCCATCGCCGCTCGATTCAGTGACGACTGCACGCCGCTAACAATGGATTCAAACTCAGCTAGAGCGTCCGTATGTTCTTTTTTCGATCGTTCAATGCACTTGCGGAGTGACAAAGATAACGGATGTCTACTGTTTTTGTCTCCACTTCGTTTCATCTGGCCGCCCGCCGCTGCCATCAACCGCCGATGCCTCTCCGGGTCCCAAATCAGGTAGACCGCCGCCAGCCGGGTAAGGTATTCACCCGCTGCCTCCTTCGCGCTCCACTGTTGCACACGATGCCGCTCCAGGACGAGGGCTTCCGGATTGCTGGTACGCCGGTGGTCTTCATAACGCGCCAACAAGTCTGTGAGACCTTCCACGACTTCATAACGGAATTGGAGCCGCATGCTTTGCTCCGGGACTGTGCGCAAAAGCGATTCCACCAACTCTTTGGTTTCATTGCGGCCATCGTCATCACCGAAGTAGGTTAACGCGCCGGACAGGCGAAAGCCCGCGACATAGCTGCCATCGGTTCGGACCATCACTTTATCCAGCAGATCTCTCATCGGGAGTAGCTCGCAGAAGGCAGGATCCTCCAGCGAACGCTTGTGTGCTTCACGAGTCTTGGGCATTCAGTTCCTCTCTTTCAAATAGTGAGTTTTCAACTGGGTGTCTCGGGCAAGCGCACAGTAGCTGTGGGGTTTGCTGTGCCAGGCCAGAAGGTCCGCAATGTACTTTCTCGGTTTGCCATACTTGAAGAGCATCAGCCCGGGCACACCAAGCCCGACAACCACAAGCACCAGGAACCAGTTCATGGGGATCGAGAACACATAGCGATCGGAAAAGACAAACTGCCCTGCGATCATCGCAACCGCACAGGCAAGCCCAAGCGCCAGCAGGTCCTCGATCTCGAGAAACATGATCGTCACCTTCAACGCAAGATTTCGCGAAACCGGACTCACTCGCAATGCCATCACGCCACTCCAGCTGTTCCAGCGGACACGAAGTGCTCCAGCAGTCGGATCAGGCCGGAACATGACAACGCCGCAAAGGCTACGATCACGTGCCGCAGCCAGTCATCGCCAATGTTGAGGCGCGAGCCGACGCCGCTCACGCCAAGAACCGCACGCACAACCTCCAGGCCTGCGTAAACGGGAAGGATTACATTGCAGATCCAGTCGGTGAGCGTCAGCAGCGCCTGAAAGAGTTGCCCGGAACCAGAACCCTGCCTCGCAAAGACTTCTGCGAGACGGAGCAAACCTGACACCGACAAGGAGCCCAGCGCTCCCCATATCCATCGTTCGAAGTCTCTCCCACGTGAAAAGCAATAAATTCCCATCGCGATCATGAGCGCAGCCAGCACGGGCATAATGCCATTCCCGAGCCAGTTGGTCATGTTGAGGATTCCCTGATCGAAAGAGCCTGAGTTCATGGCTGAACCTGCCTTTTATGGCGAATCAACGCCCGTATCGATCTGAGCGGAGCACCAGTCGCGGTCAGGAACATGCATGCTCTCCCTATCAACAGCCACAATTTGCGTAGTCCCCATGCGCATCCTGCAACAACGAGACATGGCAGGAGCAGCAACAGGCCGGCTCCCAGAAGCGCACGACTCAAGTGGTGATGCAACACAAACCCCACTCCCTGTAGCAACATCAGAACACTCACGGCAAAGAGCACGATCTGCGGTACTAGCACGGAAATTCTGCTATTGCTCATATGCTGTCCTCTATCGAGGAGACGGTTTCAAACGGATTGCGGAAGTCGATTTTCCAGTCGGGGTGGAAACCCGGCTCACTGCTCTTCCAGGAGCCGGTCCTCTCCATAGTTACGGATCTGAATCCGACCTGGACCACCAGCGCAAACATCAAAGCTACGCCCACAATGGCGAGGGCTTGCGAGCACCGTGCGACGAAATTGAGGAAACGATTCATGTCAGTGTCACTCCTGTCCAGCTCTTCACCAGCGCCCATAGGCCGCTCACACTTAGAAATCCAATGCCGCTTGCAACAAACACCTTCCATTGCTTGTGCTGAATAAAGGCGAGGATTCCTGCTGAGATTGCAAGGCCGCCCACCATCGGACTGATGGTGCCAGCAACATAATTGAATGCGCCCATAAGGAAGTCGGTCGTACTGTAGGCCCCACTCGTCAGCCAGCTGCCGGTCGCGACCTTGTAAATTCCCTGGATCCCGAGCAGAAACATCGCCGTCACGATTGATGCCAAGGGGTTGACTCCCTGCGAGAGATCAAGCAAAGCCTTGAAGACCAGCGCCGCTGCAAGGACAGGAACGATGTGAGAGACGAGAACATCGTCTACGAAGTCGTTGACGACGTGGTTGATGCCGTTGGTATAGGGAGTAGAGGGGCCGCCTAGCGCCAGCTGGCCAGCTCCTGGCACAGACTCCTGTACCAGCCAAACGCTTACTCCGGGGAGTGTAAGTAGGAGCGCTCCCCAGAACAACCATTTAAGGAAGCCGCCACTGGCCTGGTAGTTCACCCCGCCCTCATTCCGTAGCTTCATGCCAGCCAATACAAAGGCTGCCAATGAAGCCGGCACGGCTACAGTCATCAGGAGTCCAAGGAGAGCTCGGAAGATCAGCGGCGGCGTCATGGTTTATCCCACCGCCTGACCGTTCTGGATGAAGTACTCGATCAGGCGGGTAATGCCCGAGACCGCGAGCAGACCACCGGCGGTCGCGGCAGCCGGAAGCCAGCTCCGTCCACTGCGCCACATGATGATCGTGCCCACCACTGCCAGACCGGCACCTACCGGGCAGATGACATTGCCGATCCAGTTGACTACGTTGAGAAAAGCGCCTTCCGGCTGAGATGCCGTCTGGCCCTGTACTGCCTGACCAACTGCGGGAGTGGTGCCAAGGTTCTGCGCTATTACTCCCGCTGGAGCTAGGCACGCCGCCCCAACGAAAGAAATGGTGAGCAGAAACATCAACTGTTGCGAGAAGCGGCCGAGCCGACGAGCGATTGCGGCTCGGGACTGACGGAAGAGAATGAGCATTCGTGTTTTCTCCTCGGCGGGGTTGCCGCCGCGAAGGAAACATAAGGCGATCTCCGCATTCGATCAAATGCCGTAACGCCACAAAGTAGGCCAACGGGGATCTTCACCACTTGGAAATTCGACATCGGCTTGATATATCTGTTCGGGAACAGCTTCATTCCAGCCGATCTTGCCGGTCGCACACCCATAACTATGGGGATAGCTCCTTCTCATTGATGCCCATCGTGTGTACTTTTGCTCGTGTACGAACAAGAGCACGGTGTGTACTTTTACCCGTTTGCGAACAAGAGCACAGTGTGTACTTCTGCCCGTTTGCGAACAAGAGCACTGTGTGTACTTCTGCCCGTTTGCGAAAAGGAGCATCGTGTGTACTTTTGCTCGTTTGCGAAAAGGAGCATCGTGTGTACTTTTGCTCGTTTGCGAAAAGGAGCATCGTGTGTACTTTTGCTCGTTTGCGAAAAGGAGC